>ERZ506791.83-NODE-83-length-69230-cov-7.181149_pt1 | contig 69230 bp, 60 predicted proteins | sample MGYA00513184_ERZ506791 | MGnify/ENA metagenome assembly ERZ506791
CAAAGAGCGTCGGCAGCGTCTTTACGGGTGATTCGTTCATGACAAAGCTTGGTGCGGCATGTCTTTTGATGGGAGGATCGGTCAAAGCACTGATGATTCTGTTTGAAAAATTCAGTGCAGGAACTCGATTTGATGCCGCTGTTGCGACAAGTGCAGGCATCGTCTTGGGGTGCTTCGTGTTTTTTTTCAGCATCGTGGCGTTTGACTTGTTCGAAAAAGATGAGTGGCTTGCCTTCCCAAAGGGAAAGAAAATATATGAACTGCTTCAAAAATTAAGGAAATGAGGAAATTAAATGAGATTAGACAAGTATTTGAAAGTATCACGCGTTATTAAAAGACGCAGCGTTGCCAAGGAAATTGCCGACAAAGGAAGGATTTCGATTAACGGCAAGATTGCCAAATCATCAACGGACGTCAGCGTTGGCGACGAATTGGTGATTAATTTCGGCAACAAGACGCTGACGATCAGAGTCAATGAACTGAAAGAAACGACTAAAAAAGATGAAGCAGAAGGAATGTATGAGGTTGTTTCCGAAGAATATAAGGAAGATTACAGGTTGTAACCGTGTCTTGATGGATAAAAAAGCGTTTTTTTGATATAATCTATTCAAAATGCGGTTAGTGAGGCAGCGATATGAAAAGCAGAAAAGTGACTGTTTTAGATAACGAGTATTATCAAAAACAGATGGCAATTAAACAAAGGGACGAACGCCGAAGAAAAAAGGAACACAAGTATCGCCTTTTTAAAAGGGCTTGTGCAGGCATTCTGGTTTTGTGTGCCGCTTTTTCGTCACTGGTGATCGGGCGCGGAATAGCGGACAAAAATCGGCTTGAAGCTCAAAAAGAGGTTGCGCAAGAGGCATTGAAAAATGCTCAACATACTAATTCTTCTTTGAATTTTAAAATCAAGCAGCTGAATGATGAAGATTATGTTCAAAAATTGATCAGAAAAAAATATCTGTATTCAAAGAATAATGAGATTATTTTCAGTTTGCCAGAAGATAATTCTCAAACTGATCAGAATAACTAAACCGATGCTTTAATCATCGATGGTATATAAATATAAGTAAAATCATGTTATACTAGGGACACAAGAATTTCTAGGAGGAAAAATTTTTTTATGTCAATTGAAGTTGGTTCAAAGGTTAGCGGCAAGATTTCAGGAATCACAAATTTTGGTGCTTTTGTTGATTTAGGAGACAAGAAAACCGGACTCGTACACATCAGCGAAGTTTCCGACGGTTTCGTCAAGGATATTCATGATGTTTTGACGGTTGGCGACACGGTTACCGTCAAGGTGCTTTCCGTTGGTGATGACGGAAAGATCAGCTTGTCGATTCGCAAGGCCCAGGACAACCCCGGCACCGGCTATACCCTCCAGGGGGACCCCACTGCACTTCTCAGCGTGGAAAAAATCCTCACGGCCCTGGGCTTTGCCCCGGTGCTGACGGTGGACCCCCAGGACCTGAAGGCCATGAAGGCCGCCGTGGACCAGGCCGTGGCCGCCCTGGACGCCGGGCAGCAGCCCGCCATCGTCACCCGCCGTCCCTGCCTGCTGATCAAGCGGGATAAGTTCCGGAAGGGCATGTGCCGCGTCAATGCCGACAAGTGCCGCAGCTGCCGCAGCTGCCTGAAGGTGGGCTGCCCGGCTATCTCCCTGGAAAACGGCAAGGCCGTCATTGACCGCACCCAGTGCGTGGGCTGCACCGTGTGCGCCCAGGTCTGCCCCTTCGACGCCATCGAAAAGGAGGAAAAGTAACATGTCCAACGTGAAAAGTGCGCTGCTGGTGGGCGTGGGCGGTCAGGGCGCCATCCTGATCTCCAAGATCATGTCCAACGGCTTCATGCAGGCCGGGTTCGACGTGAAGCAGAGCGAGGTACACGGCATGGCCCAGCGTGGCGGCTCCGTGTCCACCCAGGTCCGCTGGGGCGACAAGGTCTACGGCCCCGTGTTCGGCAAGGGCGAGGCGGACATTATGGTGGCCCTGGAGCGGATGGAGGCCGTTCGCTACGCCGAGTTCCTGAAGCCCGACGGCGTGGCCGTCATCAATGACTATGCCATCAAATCCACCACCATTGCCTCCGGGGCCGAGACGTATCCGGACGGCTGCATCGAGGCCATGGAAAAGGTGTTCCGTACCATCGCCGTCCCCGCCAGCGAGATCGCCCTGGACCTGGGCAACGCCAGGTGCATGAACGTGGTGCTGTTCGGCGCCATGTGCGACAGCCTGGGCTGTCCCCAGATCGACTGGGAGCAGGTGGTGGCCGACACCGTGCCGGAAAAGGTACGGGAGCTGAACATCCGGGCCTTCCGGGCCGGCCGCGAGGCCGCCCAGAGGTGCCGCTGATCCCCGGAAACAGACAAAAAAATCCCCGGTGCCAGGCACCGGGGATTTTTTCAGACTGATGTAATTAGTCAGCAGGATTGATAGCGCCGTTGGGGCAGGTATCACTGCAGGTACCGCAGTCCAGGCAAGCGTTGGCATCGATCACATAACGATCGTCACCCTGGGAAATAGCACCCACGGGACAGACGTCAGCGCAAGCGCCGCAGCTGACACAAGCAGAACCGATCTGATAAGCCATAGTAGCACCTCCATTCAGATTATGGCATTATTGTATCATGAAAATCCGAAAATGCAACCCCCTGTCCGGATGAAATATCTGTAAACTTTCATTTTTCGTGGCGGTTCACAGTCCCGGGGGCCGGGATGGCCTTGCGTCCTGTGAAAAAGTATATTACAATAGGGGAAAACACCGGGGAGGGGAGCACCATGGAGTATTGGGACCGGCTTTGGCCCGGCGGGTATACGTTCGCATATGCCGACGGACTGTTCCGCCCCTCCACGGATACGTTTCTGCTGGGGGGCTTTCCCCGGCTGCGGCGGGGGATGACCGTGTGCGACCTGGGAGCCGGCACGGGGCTGCTGGGCCTGCTGCTGCTGGCCCGGGAGCCGGAGCTGACCGTCACCGGGGTGGAGCTCCAGCCCGCCGCCTGCGGGCTTTTCCGCCGGACGGCGGCGGAAAACGGCCTGGAGGACCGGCTGCGGTGCCTGGAGGGGGACCTGCGGGACCCGGGGCTGCTGCCGCCGGGACGGTTCCGGCTGGCGGTGTCCAACCCGCCGTATTTCCCGCCGGAGGCCGGAGCCGTGGCCCCGGACGCCGCCCGGCGCACCGCCCGGGCGGAGACGGACTGCACCCTTTCCCAGCTGTGCGCCGCCGCGTCCCGGGCCCTGACCTGGGGCGGCAGCTTCTGCCTGGTCCACCGGCCGGACCGGCTGGCGGACGTGATGGAGGAGCTGCGCCGGGTGCGGCTGGAGCCCAAGCGCCTGCGCTTCGTGCACCACACGGCGGCGGCCTCGCCGAGCCTGTTTTTGCTGGAGGCCCGGCTGGGTGGACGGCCGGGGCTGACGGCGGAGCCGCCTCTGCTGCTGCGGGGGCCGGACGGCGGCGAGACGGAGGACGTTCGCCGCGCTTATTTTCGAGACAAGGAGTAAGATACCATGGCTGGAACCTTATACCTGGTGGCAACGCCGATCGGCAACCTGGGGGACCTGTCGCCCCGGGCGGTGGAAACACTGCGGACGGCGGATTTTATCGCCGCCGAGGATACCCGGGTGTCCCTGCGGCTGCTGAACCACTTCGACATCCGCAAGCCTCTGGTCAGTTATCACGAGCACAACCGGGCCGCCGCAGGCCCCGCCATTGCGGAGCGTCTGCTGGCGGGGGAGAGCTGCGCCCTGGTGACGGACGCCGGAACCCCGGCCATCAGCGATCCCGGAGAGGATCTGGTGCGCCTGTGCGGACAGCAGGACATCACCGTGCAGGCCATCCCCGGCTGCTGCGCCGCCGTGTGCGCCCTGGCGGTGTCGGGGCTGCCCACCGGACGATTCTGCTTCGAGGGGTTTCTGTCCGCCAACAAAAAGGAGCGCCGCGCCCGGCTGGAGGAGCTGCGGGGCGAGGAGCGCACCATGGTGTTCCACGAGGCGCCCCACAAGCTGCGGCCCACCCTGGCGGACATGCTGGAGGTGCTGGGGGACCGGCCGGTGGCCCTGTGCCGGGAGCTGACAAAGCTCCATGAGGAGACGGTGCGCACCACTCTGTCCCGGGCGGTGGCCCTGTATCAGGAGAAGGAGCCCCGAGGGGAGTATGTACTGGTGGTGGCCGGGGCCCAGCGGGCCGCCGGGCCCGCCGTGACCCTGGACCAGGGAGTCCGGCAGGTGCTGCGCCTGCGGCAGGAGGGGGTCCGGATGAAGGACGCCGTCCGCCGGACGGCGGAGGAGACGGGCCTGTCCCGCAACGACCTGTATAACGCCGCCCTGGCGGAGATGGAATCATAACAAAAAGAGACCGGCGGGAGCCGGTCTCTTTTTTGCCTGCGATATACGGGGAAAATTCAGCCCTTGGCGTTATAGTCGGTGCAGAGCATGTTCATAGCGGTGAGCAGCTTGTGCGTGTAGACAAAGGGACCTACAACAATCAGCGAGCCCAACACGTTCCACAGCCAGAAGGTTCCGGCGTCGAACTGATAGGGCAGGTTCCGGCGCAGCAGCTCACTGCCCACGCGGTTGGAGAAGCGGTGGGCCCAGACCAGGGGCACGATGCCCATAGTCAGCCAGGAGAAGATCAGGACCACCAGGCAGTAGTTCATGGTTTTTTTGTTATCATAGGGGCCAGCAATGGTGTTGATCTCGGTGCTGATCTTGGTCATGACCACCAGGCCGTAAATGCCCAGGGTGATGATAGACAGCAGGATGAATTTCAGCAGACTGCGGTTGGTGGGCAGCTGCACGGCGGGGGAAGCAGAGGACGCGGTGTAAGACGTTTCCATATGGTTTCTCCTTTCCGTTGCCGGGACGGCAGATAAGCCGTCATTTTGAGTTATTGAACACAGTGTCGCATAATATCCGGCGAATTGATTATATCACAGAACGAGCGGACAGTCAACCAAATTAGCCCAAAAAAGTCTGCCGCCCGGGGACTCCTGGCTGCGGGACTGTAAATTTTCTGTAACACCGGACAAAACAGGGGTACCCAAGCGGCGAAAGCTGTGGTATGATATATGCGTCAAAAAATCGGACCGGAGGGAGGGAGCTGTCCCATGAAACACCTGCTGCGCCGCGCTGCGGCCCTGGCCCTGGCGGCAGCGATGACGCTGACGCTGACGGGGTGCATTTTCCGCTCGTCGGTGGAGGACCTGTTCACCCTGCCCCGGGTGGCGGCGGAATACGCGGGCCTGTCCCAGGAGCTGGACGACCTGCAGAAGCAGGGCTATGAGCTCATCGCCCCCAGCGCCGGGGAGAATATCCAGTCCGTTCAGATGGTGGACCTCAATAACGACGGTCAGTCCGAGGCTCTGGTGTTCATGCGGCTCCAGGGCGACGAAAAGCCCCTGAAAATTTTCATTTTCCGGCCGGAGGACGAGTCATACCACCAGCTGTGCGTCATCGAGAGCAGCGGCACCGCCATTGACAGCGTCCAGTATGAGGACCTGACCGGCAACGGCCACCAGGAGGTTATCGTGGGCTGGCGCATCAGCGCCGACGTGCAGACTGTGGCCGTATATGTGCCCCAGCCGGAGCCCTATGTGCTGCTGCAAAGCGGCTATACCCGCTTCACCGTCACGGACCTGGACGGCGACGGGGTCAAGAGTCTGCTGCTGTTCCGCTCGGACAACGACGGCCAGCCTGTGGCGGGCCTGTATGTCCGGAAGGACGACGTGATCTCCGCCAGCTACAGCAGCGTGCTCAGCTGCACCATGGCGGAGCTGAGCCGGGGCAGCATTGTTGCCGGGCGCCTCTCCGACGGCACCCCCGCCGTATTTGCCACCGGCGTCAACAGCCAGGGCATGGCCATGACGGATGTGCTGATCTGGCAGGAGAACGGCGGCCTGACCAACGTGGTCCAGGACCGCTTTACCGGCCTGACCTCCGCCGTATACCCCTATATGCAGCTGGCGCCCCAGGATATCGACGGCGACGGCTGCATCGAAATCCCGGCCCCGGAGCAGCCTGCCAAGGCCGACACAGCCAACACGGCGGCGGCCAAGGGACTGGTAAAATGGATTTCCTACGACAAAGACGGCGACAGCGCGAGCCTGACCGTAACGTATCACGATCTGGCCGCCGGGTGGTATTTCCGCCTGCCGGACGGATGGGGCGGAGGGATCACCTACACCACCGCCGACAACGGCGCGTATGAAAATCAGGTGGTGCTGCTGTGCAGCGGGCAGCCGGTGGTGGCCCTGTATACCCTTACCGGCGACAACCGGGAAAAGCGCGCCATGATGGGCGGGCGCATTGCCCTGCGCCGCCAGAACGGCGTCACCTATGCCGGTGAGCTGCTGGACGGCGCTGCCTCCTGCCGCCTGGATGAGGAGACCCTGCGCCAGTGCTTTAATCTGATCGTGGCCCGGTGGGGCGCGTAAAATCGGAAGAAAGGAACGTCAGATCCATGAGAAAGGTAATGGTCCTGGAGGATGAAGCCAGCATCCGCAGCTTTATCGTCATCAACCTGCGCCGGGCGGGCTATGAGGTGGTGGAGGCCGAGACCGGCGAGGAGGCCCTGGATAAGCTCCACGCCAATCCGGACACCCTGGTGGCCTTGCTGGACGTGATGCTGCCGGGCATCGACGGCTTCGAGGTATGCCGCCGCATCCGGGCCACCAATCCCCGCATCGGCATCATCATGCTGACGGCCCGGTCCCAGGAGATGGACAAGGTCACGGGCCTGATGAACGGGGCCGACGACTATGTGACCAAGCCCTTCTCCCCGGCGGAGCTTACCGCCCGGGTGGACGCCCTGATCCGCCGCAGCGGCGGCGCCAGCCACGAGCCCCCGGCGGGCACCATCAGCCAGCCCCCCTTCCTGCTGAACACACGCAACCGCACCCTGGAGAAAAACGGCCAGCGCATCAAGCTGACCCAGGTGGAGTATTCCATCATGCGGATGTTTATGGAAAATCCCGGCAAGGCCCTGTCCCGGGAGGAGATCCTGGACCTGGTGTGGGGCCGGGACTATTTCGGCGAGCTGAAGATCGTGGACGTCAACGTCCGCCGTCTGCGGCTGAAGATCGAGGACAACGCCACCAACCCCACCTATATCACCACAGTGTGGGGCTTTGGCTATAAGTGGGGCTTCTGATACCATGGGAACGCAAACGGACAACAGATTGCGGCTGTTTACCCCCGGCGGGGGGAAGCGGCTGAAGCTCCGGGGCCTGCGCCGTCGGTGGCTGGCCAGCAGCGTGGGGCCCATCGTCATCATTCTGGCCCTGACGGGGATTCTCACCGCTGTGACCATCAGCTCCAACCTCTATGGCCGGGCCCGCTCCACCCTGGAGGCCAAGGCAAAATCCGGGGCGGACTATTTCAGCGCCTACAGCATGGGCAGCTACAGCGAGTATTACCGCCGGGCCGCCCAGTACACCGCGGACTTTGCCACCAGCGACAGCCTGGGCAAGACCGTGGAGCTGCAATTTATCAACGGCAAGCGCCAGGTGGAGCTGTCCACCCGAGGGGCCGTGGCCGGCAGCACCCCCGCCACGATGGATGTGAATCGCGCCGTGGAAACCGGCAAAACCGCCACATTCACCGGCCGGGACCCCCTGACCGGCGAGAACATTCTGGCCGTGTCCAGCCCCCTGTTCTACAACGGCGCGGTGGTGGGCGTTATGCGCTACGTCACCTCCACCCATCTGATGGACCAGCAGCTCTGGCTGACGGTGCTGGTGATCGCCGCCATCATCGCGGCGGTGATCTTTCTGATCTTCGTATCCAACCTGATCTTCATCAACAACGTGGTGACGCCGGTGGCGGAGGTGTCCGAGGCCGCCAAGCGCATTTCCTCCGGCAGCTACGGCATCCAGATCAGCAACAAATACTCCGACGAGCTGGGCCAGCTGGTGGACAACATCAACAACATGTCCCTGAAGATCAGTCAAAGCGAAAAAATACAGACGGAGTTCATCTCCTCCGTGTCCCACGAGCTGCGCACCCCGCTGACGGCCATCAGCGGCTGGGGCGAGACGCTGCTGGGCGATGAGACCGGCGACCCCCGCCAGCTGCGCCGGGGCCTGCGCATCATTGTCAAGGAGGCCCGCCGCCTGACGGGCATGGTGGAGGAGCTGCTGGAATTTTCCAAAATGCAGGACGGCCGCTTTACCCTCCAGGTGGAGGAAATGGACCTGCAGGCGGAGCTGGAGGACGCCATCTATACCTATCGCGAGCTGTTCCGCCAGGACGGCATCCAGCTGAACTACCACAGCGGGCAGGAGCTGTATACCGACCCGATCTCCGGCGACCCTCAGCGGCTGAAGCAGGTGTTCTGCAACGTGCTGGACAACGCCGCCAAGCACGGCGGGGCAGGCAAGCGCATCGACGTGGACATGACCCGGGAGGGGGAGTGCTATGTGGTGCGCATCCGGGACTACGGCCCCGGCATTCCTCCGGCGGAGCTGCCCTTTGTGAAGCAGAAGTTCTATAAGGGGTCCTCCAAGGCCCGGGGCAGCGGCATCGGCCTGGCCGTGTGCGACGAGATCGTCCAGCGCCACGGCGGCGCCTTCGACATCGGCAATGCCGACGGCGGCGGTGCCATCGTCACCATCCGGCTGCCCATCTCCGGCCAGGAGCTGTAAAAAATCGAACGCCTGTTGCATTTTTGCGGCGGGTGTGTTATGATACTGGAAAGGAACCCATTCCCCATGGAAAAAAACAACAAGCAATTCCGCACCTCCATCGGCGGTCAGGCCCTGATCGAGGGCATTCTCATGCGCGGGCCGGAAAAGCAGGCCATCGTGGTCCGCTCGCCGGAGGGCCTGGTGACCCGGGTGGAGGAGCTGACCCTGGTCAGGGACAAGTACCCCATCCTGGGCTGGCCCATCATTCGGGGGGCCGTCACGTTTCTGGACTCCATGGTCCGGGGCGTCAAGGCCCTGATGTTCTCCGCCGATTACTATCCCGATGATGAAAATACCCAGCCCTCCAAGCTGGACCAATGGCTGGAGGCCCACATTCCGGCGGAAAAGCTCCAGTCGGTGCTGGTGTGGGTGTCGGTGCTTCTGTCCCTGGGGCTGACGCTGCTGCTGTTCATGCTGCTGCCCACGTTTATTGCCGGGCTGTTCCATGCCCGCCACGCCGCCGTCCACAACCTCATCGAGGGGGCGGTGAAGATCGCGATCTTCCTGGGATATCTGATCCTCTGCTCCAGGCAGAAGGACGTGCGCCGGGTGTTCTGCTATCACGGGGCGGAGCATAAGACCATCTTCTGCTATGAGGCGGGGCTGCCGCTGACGGTGGAAAACGCCCGCATCCAGCCCAAGCACCATCCCCGCTGCGGCACCAGCTTTCTGTTCGTGGTGATCGTGGTGTCCATTCTGTGCAGCAGCATCGTGTTCAGCTATGTCAACTGGCAGAATCTGTGGGTCCGGGTGGGCATGCACCTGCTGCTGCTGATCCCGGTGGTGGGCGTCACCTATGAGTTCAACCGCTTTGTGGGCCGCCACGACAACGCCGTCACCCGTATTCTGTCCGCCCCGGGCATGTGGCTTCAGAATTTCACCACCAACGAGCCGGACGACTCCATGCTGGAGGTGGCCATTGAGGCCCTGAAGCTGGTGCTCCCGGAGGAGCAGGGAAAGGACAAGTGGTAAGCGCCTTCCAAAATGCGCTGCACCGCATTTTGGAGCAGATTGTATTCCGTATGACGGCAGGAGGACCGGATGGCTACTACATACAACGACCTGACACTGGATATCCGGCGTCAGCTGCGGCAGGCGGGCATCGAGGCCGCCACCCTGGAGGCCCGGGAGCTGGTGTGCTTCGCCGCCGGAAAGGATAAGGCCCGGCTGCTGCGGGACGGCGCGCTGTACGCGTCCCCGGAGGTGGAGGAGGAGGCCTGGGCCCTGGCCCGCCGCCGTCTGGCCGGGGAGCCGGTGGCATACCTTATCGGCGAGTGGGAGTTCTACGGCCTGCCCCTGGACATCTCCGAAAGCGTACTGATCCCCCGGCCCGACACCGAGACCCTGGCCGAGGCCGCCATTGACTGGCTGGCGCAGCAGGACGGCCCCCGGGTGCTGGATCTGTGCGCCGGATCCGGGTGCCTGGGTCTGGCCATCGCCAGCCAGGTGAAGGACGCCCGGGTGGTGCTGGGGGAGCTCAGCGATGGGGCCCTGCGCATCTGCCGCCAGAATATCCGCCGCAACGGCCTGACGGGCCGGGTGACGGCCATGCAGCTGGACGCCCTGCACCCGCCGCTCCAGCGGCTGGGGGACTTTGACTGCATCGTCAGCAATCCCCCCTATATTCCCACCGGCGACCTGCCGGGGCTGGACCCCTCCGTCCGGGATTATGAGCCCCATATGGCCCTGGACGGAGGCGCCGACGGGCTGGACTTCTACCGGGCCATCCTGCGGCATTGGCCTGCGGTGCTGCATCCCGGCTCCCGGCTCTATTTTGAGGTGGGCATCGGCCAGGCCGACGATGTGCTGCGGCTCATGCGCAGCGTGGGCTTCGGCGACCTGGAAATTCTCCCGGACCCGGCGGGCATTCCCCGGGTGGTGCTGGGAGCCCTGTATCAGGAGATCTGACTGTCCGCTTTTCCGGACAGTATTTGTGATAGCATTATGGCAATCAATTAGAGGAGGAGACGAAAATGGCAGCGAAAAAGGATACGTCCGCCGCAGTCCCTGCGGGTTCCGACAAAAAAAAGGCCCTGGAGACCGCCATGCAGCAGATCGAGAAGATGTACGGCAAGGGCTCCATCATGCGCTACGGCGAAAACGCCGAGACCAACGTGGAGGCCATCCCCACCGGCTCCCTGGCCCTGGACCTGGCCCTGGGCATCGGCGGCGTGCCCCGTGGCCGCATCATCGAGATCTACGGACCGGAGTCCTCCGGTAAGACCACTCTGGCCCTGCACATTCTGGCCCAGGCCCAGAAGCTGGGCGGCGAGGTGGCCTTTGTGGATGCCGAGCACGCCCTGGACCCCACCTATGCCCGGGCGCTGGGGGTTCGGATCGAGGATATGCTCATCTCCCAGCCGGACACCGGCGAGCAGGCCCTGGAGATCACCGAGGCCCTGGTCCGCTCCGGCGCCATCGACGTGGTGGTGGTGGACTCCGTGGCTGCCCTGGTGCCCCGGGCGGAGATCGAGGGCGAGATGGGCGACAGCTTCGTGGGCCTGCACGCCCGGCTGATGAGCCAGGCTCTGCGCAAGCTCACCGGCGTCATCGCCAAAACCAACAGCATCGTCATCTTCATCAACCAGCTGCGGGAGAAGGTGGGCGTGATGTACGGCAACCCCGAGGTCACTACCGGCGGCCGGGCCCTGAAGTTCTATGCCTCCGTCCGCATCGACGTGCGGCGCATCGAGGCCCTGAAGTCCGGCGGCGAGATCATCGGCAACCGCACCCGGGCCAAGGTGGTGAAGAATAAGGTGGCGCCCCCCTTCCGGGAGGCGGAGTTTGACATCATGTACGGCGAGGGCATCAGCCGCCTGGGCGAGATGCTGGACCTGGGCGTGAAGCTGGACCTGGTCCAGAAAAGCGGCTCCTGGTTCAACATGGGGGATATCCGCCTGGGACAGGGCCGCGACGCCGCCAAGCAGTATTTCCGGGACCACCCCGACGAGGCTGACAAGCTGGAGGCCGCCATCCGCCGGGACTTTCATAAGCTGATGAGCAGTCAGTCCAAGATTGCCGCCAAGGCAGCCGGCCGGGCGGTGGACGTGTCCGCCGACGACTTCGACGATGACGCGGATTGAGCGCATCCAGCCGTCCCTGCATAAAAAGGACCGGGTGCTGGTGTATCTCACCGGCGGCGACCTGCTGCGCATCACACCGGAGGAGCTGCTGCGGTTTGGCCTGCGGCCGGGCCAGGAGCTGACGGAGGATGTGCTGGAGGAGCTGCGCCGGGCTGCCGCCCGGTCCCAGACCCGCCAGCGGGCGGCAGAGCTGGCCGCAGGCCGGATGCTGTCCCGGAAGGAGCTGTCGGACCGGCTGGTGAAGAAGGGGGCCGACCCCCGGGAGGCCCAGGAGACCGCCCAGTGGCTGGCGGACCTGGGCGCGGTGGACGACGCCGCCTATGCCGGGGTCATCGCCCGGCACTACGCCGCCATGGGCTACGGCCCCGGCCGCGTCCGCCAGGAGCTCCAGCGCCGGGGGGTGCCCCGGGACCTGTGGGAGGATGCCCTGGCCCAGCTGCCGGACCCGGAGGAGGCCATCGACAAATTTTTGGCCGCCAAGCTCCGGGGCAAGACGCCGGACCGGGCCACGCTCCAGCGGCTGTCCGCCGCGCTTCAGCGCCGGGGCTTCCAATGGCAGGATATCCGCCCCGCCCTGGCCCGGCTGGACCGGGACATGGAGGAATGAGCTCCCGCTGGCGGCGAAAGCAGTCACCTGCCGGAGACACCCCGGCAGCATTCAATACCCGAATAATCAGAGGAAACAGAGCATGAACGTATCATTCATATCCCTGGGCTGCGACAAGAACCGGGTGAACACCGAGCAGATGATGGCCCTGTGCCTGCAGGCCGGACATACCGTGCAGGAGGATTGCTCCGGCAGCGACGTGGTGGTCATCAACACCTGCGGCTTTATCGACAGCGCCAAAAGCGAGGCCATCGACACCATTCTCTCCGCCGCCCAGCTGAAGGACGCCGGGGAAATTCAGAAGATTCTCGTCACCGGCTGCCTGAGCCAGCGGTATCAGGCCGATATCCTGGATGAGCTGCCGGAGATCGACGGCATCATGGGCACCGGCTGCTTCGGCGACATCGTGCTTGCCCTGGAGCAGGTGATGAACGGCCAGGAGTGCCGCCACTTTGCGGATATCAACGGCCCTGTGGAGGAGCTGCCCCGGGTGCTGTCCACTCCCCGGCAGTACGCCTATCTCCGCATCGCCGAGGGGTGCAGCAACCGCTGCGCCTATTGCGTGATCCCCTCCCTGCGGGGCAACTACCGCTCCCGCCGGATGGAGGACATTTTGCAGGAGGCCCAGGCCCTGGCGGACGACGGCGTGCAGGAGTGCATCGTCATCGCCCAGGATATTACCCGCTACGGCATGGACCTGTACGGGGAGCGGAAGCTGCCGGAGCTGCTGCGGGCTCTGTGCAGGCTGCCCTTCCACTGGATCCGGCTGCACTATCTCTACCCCGACAACCTGTCCGACGAGTTGATTGACACCATCGCCGGGGAGGAGAAGATCTGCAACTACCTGGACATCCCCATCCAGCACTGCAACGATACCGTGCTGAAGGCCATGCGCCGGCGGGAGACCAAGGCCGGGCTGGAGGCCCTGTTTGCTGACCTGCGCCGCCGTATCCCCGGCGTGGTGCTGCGCACCAGCCTCATCACCGGCCTGCCCTACGAGGACGAGGCCGCCTTTGAGGAGCTGTGCGACTTCCTGGGGGAGCAGAAGCTCCAGCGGGTGGGGGCCTTTGCCTACTCCCCGGAGGAGGGGACCCCGGCGGCGAAAATGCTCAACCGGGTGGACGCCGACGAGGCCCGGCACCGGGCGGAGCTGGTGATGGAGGTCCAGGCCCAGGTCATGGACCAGTTCAACGACAGCCGCATGGGCGACACCGTGGAGGTGCTGTGCGACGGCTGGGACGGCCAGTCCATGAGCTATGTGGGCCGCAGCTATGCCGAGAGCCCCGGCATCGACGGCAGCATTTACTTCACATCCGACAGCCCCGTGGAGGCGGGGGACTTTGTCCGTGTGCGCATCACCGGCGCCATGGACGGCGAGCTTACCGGTGAACGAACGGAGGAATGAACCATGCCTATGAACACAGCCAACAAACTGACCCTGCTCCGGGTGTTCCTGATCCCGGTGTTTCTGGTGGTGGCCTACTGGGGCTTTCCCGGCAGCCGCTATGTGGCCCTGGCCATCTACATCGTGGCCTGCCTGACGGACCTGCTGGACGGGTACATTGCCCGGCATTATAACCAGGTGTCGGACTTCGGCAAGTTTGCCGATCCCCTGGCGGACAAGTGCCTGGTGATGGCGGCCCTGTGCTGGTTCGTGGAAACCGGCGATATGGTGGGCTGGGTGCTGGCCGCAGTGCTGCTGCGGGAGTTCGCCGTGTCCGGCATGCGGCTCATCGCCGTGGAAAAGGGCCGGGTCATCGCCGCAGGCTGGTCCGGCAAGGTAAAGACCGCCAGCACCATGGTGTGCATCTGCCTGATGCTGTTCGGCATTCCCCACTGGCTGAACCTGGCGTGCCAGGGGGTGATCCTGGTGACCACGGTGTACTCCGGCGTGGAGTATTTCGTGAAAAACTGGGACGTGTTTTCCGAAAAGTGAAAAACAGATTCCCGGGCCCAATGGACCCGGGAATTTTCTGCGCCAAAATTTTACATAGATTTTACTTACCCATTACAACGGATTTGACAAAGGCCCTGTATACTGAGAAGTGTAAAAGAGCGTGTGTCAAAATGTAAAAACGACGAATAGAGGGAGTAACATCTATGGATATTTTCAATGTGCTGACCCTGGTAGGCGGCCTGTGCCTGTTCCTGTTCGGCATGAACCTGATGGGCCAGGCCCTGGAGCGCCGGGCCGGCGGTAAGCTGCGCAGTCTCCTGGATAAGATGACCAGCCGGGTGTTTGTGGGCTTTCTGACGGGCCTGGGCATCACCGCCATCATTCAGAGCTCCTCGGCCACCACAGTGATGGTGGTAGGCTTTGTCAACTCCGGCCTCATGACCCTGCGTCAGGCCATCAACGTCATTATGGGCGCCAATGTGGGCACCACCGTCACCGCCTGGCTACTGAGCCTGGCGGGCATCGACAGCGGCAGCCTGTGGATCCAGCTGCTGAAGCCCTCCTCTTTTACCCCGGTGCTGGCGCTGGTGGGCATCATCTTCTACATGTTCTGCAAGGACGCCAAAAAGAAGGACACCGGCACCATTCTGCTGGGCTTTGCCACCCTGATGTTCGGCATGGAGACCATGAGCGGCGCGGTGGCGGGGCTGAAGGATGTGCCGGAGTTCACCCAGCTGTTCCTGATGTTCCGCAACCCGGTGCTGGGCGTGCTGGTGGGCGCGGTGCTGACGGGGATTATCCAGTCCTCCTCCGCCTCGGTGGGCATTCTCCAGGCGCTGTCTGTCACCGGAAGCGTCAGCTATGCCGCCGCCATCCCGATCATCATGGGTCAGAACATCGGCACCTGCGTCACGGCCATACTGTCCTCCGTGGGCACCAATAAAAACGCCCGCCGGGCCGCCGTGGTCCACCTGATGTTCAACGTCATCGGCGTGGTGGTGCTGCTGACGGTGTACTGCGTGGTCAAGGCTCTGTTTGCCCCGGCTATTCTGGACCGGCCTGCCACCATGTACGGCATCGCCATTGCCCACTCCGTGTTCAACATCCTGTGCACGGCCATGCTGCTGCCTGCCGGCGGCCTGCTGGAAAAGCTGGCCATCCGCCTGGTGCCCGACGCCAAGCGCCGCGAGGAGACCGTGGAGCTGGATTCCCGTCTGCTGGCCACTCCTGCCCTGGCCCTGGGCCGGGCCCGGGACGTTACCGTTCAGATGGCCCAGTGTGCCGTCCGGGCCCTGGAAAACGCCCTGGACGCCTTCACTGCCTATACCCCGGAGCTGGCCCGGTCCATCCGGGAGGACGAGGAGCGCTGCGACCACTATGAGGACATCATCGGCACCTATCTGGTGCAGCTGAGCAGCCACTCCCTCAGCGACGGCGAGAGCCAGGAGTCCACGGAGCTGCTGAAAACCATCGGCGATTTTGAGCGCATTTCCGACCACGCCGTCAATGTGCTGGAGTCGGCGGAGGAGCTGCAAAGCAAAAAGCTGTCCTTCTCCCCGGCGGCCATGGCGGAGTATCAGACCCTGGCCCGTGCCACCCGCCGGATCCTGCACCTGTCCCTGGACAGCTTCCGTCAGGACGATCCGGTCCAGGCGGCCCAGGTGGAGCCGCTGGAGCAGGTCATCGACGCCCTGAAGGAGGAGCTGCGCACCCGCCATATCCTGCGCATGCGCCGCGGGCAGTGCAGCATCGAGGCCGGCTTTGTGTGGGTGGACCTGCTGACGGACCTGGAGCGCACGTCGGACCACTGCTCCAACGTCGCCGGCTGCGTCATCGACGCCGGACGGCACAACCTGAACCTGCACGAGACCCTGCGGGCCGCCCAGACCCAGGATCCGGACTATGCCGGCCGCTTCCGCGCCTATGCCCAGGAATATTGTCTGCCGGAGGGAGAATGATCCCACAGCCGGAAGAATGCATTTCGCCAAATCAAAAGGCCGCCCCATCCGGGGCGGCCTTTGCCTGTCAAAAAGCCTCGCAGAGTTCGCGGCCCGCAGGCCGCGAATCGAGTTCAATTCATTTTTCGCGGCGGCATGTACGTCGCGAAAAATACTTTGCGCGGAGAGAGTGTGCCCGAATGGGCTAAAAGCCCATTCGGACGCGCGGGTCGGAGCGAAAACTCTCTTGTCCAAAAAGGGCACCGCCCTTTTTGGACAAGCTGAAAGGCCGCCCCATCCGGGGCGGCCTTTGCCGTATATCGGCGCTCAGATCTCCAGGTAATTCTTCACCAGCACCTGCAGCAGCTCGTCCCGGTCCACCTTGCAGATCAGGGTCCGTGCGCCGTTGTGGTTGGTGATATAGGTGGGGTCCTCGGACAGGATATAGCCCACGATCTGGTTGATGGGGTCGTACCCCTTTTCCTTCAGCGCCTCATACACGGAGGTAAGGATATAGTGGATTTGCTCGTCCTTATCCTGGGCGGCGTCAAACTTCCTGGTAAAATCATCCATGCGGGCTTTCTCCCCTTTCTATTGATTCACCATCAGTATACGCTATTTTTCCGGCGCTGTAAAGAGGAAAAAACGGATTTTACCGGGTGCGCAGCTCCGCGCCCAGGCGCTTGGTGAGCTTTTTGATGACGCCGGAGGCGCACTCCTCGATCTCCGTGGAGGTCAGGGTCTTTTCCAGGGAGCCGATGGTCAGCCGGATGGTGACGGATTTCTTCCCGGCGGGCACCTGCTTGCCCCGGTACTCGTCCACAAAATCCGCTCCGTGGAGCAGGCCGTTTTCGTGGATGCCCTGGGCGATGACGTCATACATCTGGCTCCACTTCACCTGGCTGTCGAACAGCAGGGAGATATCGTAGTCGGTCATGGGATACTCCGGCAGGTGGGTGAAGGTGTTGGTGCGGGAGCGGAAGGGCTTCAGGGCGTCCATATCCAGCTCGAACAGCATCACCGCCAGATTCTTGATGCCGCAGGCCATGGCGGGCTTCCGGGCCAGCAGCGCCAGGTTGCCCACCTGCTCCTCGCCAAGGAAGATGTTCAGCCACACCACCTGGTCGGCCCACACCGGGCGCTTCTCCTGGCGGAAGGTGAAGCCCTCCATATGGGTGTAGCGGGGCATCTGCTCCACCGCGCCCTTGGCCCGGCGGAACAGGGCCGTCACGTCCTTGGCCGGGGCCACGAAGGCGCCGGCAATGTTCTTGCGCTGGGACGGCAGCAGCTCCCGGGGATCGTAGGGAGCGCTGTAGTCGGCGTCGCGGAACACCTGGGCCGTTTCAAACAGGGAGAACTCCGTGAAGTACCGCTCATTTTTCACCACGGCCTTGCACAGATTGGGCAGCAGGGAGGAGCGGATCAGCCGCTCGGAGGGAGACGGCGGCGTGGACAGGGCCAGGATTCCGGCGGTGTCCTGCAAAATGGCGTTTACATAGGACTCGTCCATCCAGGGATAGGTGAAGATCTCCTGCATGCCGCAGCGAATGGCCAGGTACTCCTTGATCCGGCGCTCCAGGTCCTTATCCAGCTGGTTGATGGCCCCGTCAAAGGAGGTGGTGATGGGGGCAGCCTGGAAGTTCTCATAGCCCACCATCCGGGCTACCTCCTCCATGATGTCGGCCTTGATGGATACATCGCCGGTGGAGCGCCAGGTGGGCACGGTAACGTGCATGTTGTCGCCGCTGAAGTCCAGCCGGAAGCCCAGCAGGCCCAGCTTGTGGGCGATCTCGTCGTTGGTCAGGTGCTTGCCCAGGCGGCGGTCCAGCCAGGTCAGGGACACATCAATCTCCGCCTGGCGCAGCTTTTCGGGATACTGGTCGGAGAAGCTGGTGACGCGCACGTCGGGATACAGCTCCCGGAACAGGCTCATGGCCAGGGACAGGGCCTGGTCGCAGCGCTCCGGGTCGATGCCCTTTTCATAGCGGGAGGACGCCTCGGTGCGGTTGTCGTACCGCAGGGCCGTGCGGCGGACGCCGGCGGCCTGGAAATTGGCGATCTCCAGGATGACCTTGTCGGTGGAGGGAAGAACGGAGTCCTTGGCGCCGCCCATGACGCCGGCCAGACCCACCACCCCCGCCTCGTCGGCGATGACCAGATCGTCGGCGGACAGGGACAGGGCCTTGCCGTTGAGCAGCTCCAGCTGCTCGCCGTCCTTGGCCCGGCGGACGATGATGTGCCCGGCGATGTTGTCGGAGTCGAAGGCGTGGGTGGGCTGGCCGGTGGCCAGCATTACATAGTTGGTGATATCCACCAGGGCGTTGATGGGCCGCATGCCCACCCGCCAGATGCGGCTCTGCATCCGGAAGGGGGCGGGCTTCACGGACAGACCCTCTACCGCCGCGCCGATATAGCGGGGGCAGCGCTCCGTGTCCTCCACGGTGACGGTGAGTCCGTCGGCCCCGGCATCGCAGGTAAAGGGCGGCAGCGGCTTCAGGGGCAGGTCGTACAGAGCAGCCAGCTCCCGGGCGATGCCGTAATGGCCCCACAGGTCGGGCCGGTTGGTCATGGACTTGTTGTCGATCTCCAGGATGATGTCGTGCAGGTCCAGGGCGTCGGCAATGGGGGTGCCCGCCGGGACGTCAAAGTCGCTGAGGTCCAGAATGTGGGCCTCCTCCGTGGTGGGGAACAGATCTCCCAGGCCGATCTCCGCCGCGCCGCAGATCATGCCGTAGCTCTTGACGCCCCGGAGCTTGGCCTCCTTGATCTCCACCGGCTCGCCCTCACCGTGCCAGCGGCACATGGCCCCGGGGGCCGCCACGGCCACCTTCATGCCCGGGCGGACGTTGGTGCCGCCGCATACGATGTCGCGGATGTCGCCGCCGATGTCGGTGCGGCAGATCTGCAGCTTGTCGGCGTTGGGATGGGGGCACACCTCCACGATCCGGCCCACCAGCATGTGGTCGAACCGCCGGGCCAGGTCCTCGGCCCCTTCCACCTCCACGGTGGACATGGTCAGGTCATAGGCCAGCCGCGTCAGGTCCATGTCCTGGGGCAGGTCCACGTAATCCTTGATCCAATTCAGTGATACTTTCATGTGTTTCCCCTCCTTTTAACGGAACTGTTCCAGGAAGCGCAGGTCGGCGCTGTGGAACATACGCACGTCATCCACGCCGTAGCGCATCATCACCAGCCGGTCCAGGCCGATGTTCACATAGAACCCGGTGTATTCGTCCGGATCCAGGCCCGCCGAGCGCAGGACATTGGGATGGGGCGTGCCGCCGGGCATGATCTCGATCCAGCCCACGTGCTTGCACACGCTGCACCCCTTGCCGCCGCAGACCAGGCAGCCCATGTCGATCTCGAACCCCGGCTCCACAAAGGGGAAGAAGCCCGCCCGCATCCGCACCGGCACGTCCCGGCCGAATACCTTGGACAGAATGCTCTTGATCATCACCTTGCCGGAGGCGAACGTGAAGTCCTTGTCCACGATCAGGGCCTCATACTGGAAAAAGGCGCGCTCGTGGCGGGCGTCGGTGGTCTCGTTGCGGTATACCCGGCCCGGGTACACGAAGCGGTAGGGGGGCTTGTGGGTCTGCATATAGCGGACGGAGCCGCCGGTCAGATGGGGCCGCAGGCACAGCTTTTCCCAGCACTGGCCCTTGTCGTGGCCCTCCAGCCAATAGGTGTCCATGCTCTCCCGGGCGGGATGGTTGGGGGGGAAGTTCAGGTTGTCGAAGCCGTACAGCTCGCTGGTGATGTCGGACTCCTCGAAGATCTCAAAGCCCATGGACCGGAACGCGTCGTTCAGGTCGTAGCACATCTGGGTGATGGGGTGCAGGCCGCCGGACAGGGGGGCGGTGCCGGGGACGGTGATGTCGAAGTCCGGGTCCACCTCGGAGGCCTTCAGCTTCAGCTCCTCCCGCTTGGATTCCAGCAGCTCCGTCAGCTGGGTCTTGGCCTGGTTCACGGCCTTGCCCATCTCCGGCCGCAGACTCACGTCCAGCCGGGGCAGCTCCTTCAGAAGGCCCGTCAGCGCTCCCTGCTTGCCCAGCAGCAGGCCCTTGACCTCCTGCAGCTCGCCTTCGCTGCGGGCGGCGCGGATCTTCTCCTGCCCCTCCTGCAGCAGCTGTGTCAGTTTCTCTTTCATATGGCTCCTCCTTGATAGGATCAGTTTTTTGGGACGAAAAAAGCCCTTCCTCCCAATCACTTGGGACGAAAGGCGTATGGCTTCCGTGGTACCACCCAGCTTCGCGGCACAGAACCGCGCACTCGTTTTCCCGATAACGGGGGACGACCCGTCCGCGCATTTCCTCGCGGCAGCTCCCGGGCGAACACCGCAGCGCCTGACAGACCGGCTTGCAGCCGGCGACCGGTCCTCTCTTGGGCAGGCTTTCTCCGCAGAACTTCCCGTTCAAAGCATTTTAACACTCCATTTATATCATATTCCGCCGGAACTTGCAAGAGAAAATTGCAAAAAAACGCAAAAAGGGCGGACCCGCCGGGTCCGCCCGAGACTGTCAAAAGGCCTCGCAGAGTTCGCGGCCCGCAGGCCGCGAATAGTGTTCAATCTATTTTTCGCGGCGGCATGTACGTCGCGAAAAATACTTTGCGCGGAGAGAGTGTGTTTTCACGCATTTCATGCGTGAAAACGCGCGGGTCGGAGCGAAATCTCTTTTGTCAAAAAGGGCATTGCCCTTTTTGACAAGCTCAGGGCGGACCCGCCGGGTCCGCCCCATGGGCTGCTATTCTTCCACGCTGTGGGTAACGTCCCTGTCCAGATGCACCGCGCCATAGAGATTCTTGGCGCTGCACCCGGCCCGGCCGCCTCCCGCGCAGGCACAGGCGCAGGCGCACGCGCAGCTGCTGGCGCAGGCACAGTGTCCCCCGCCACCGAAGCCGCTGCTGCCGAAGCCTCCGCCCCGGCTGCCGCCGCCGAACCCGCCGCCTCCCCGGGGAGGCCTGGGCTTCTCCCGGGTACCGTGGGCGCCGGGCCAGGGCTGCCCGTCGGGTCCCGCCGGGAACCACAGGCCGTTGACGAACACATAGCGGGTGCCGAAGCCGCCCCGATAGCCGTCCGACGCCGACAGGATCCGGATGACGATGAACAGTACCACCAGGATGATGATCCAGGCGATGCCGAAGCCGCTGTCCCCGTCGTAATCCGGGTCGTAGCCGGGATTGACGGAGGGATCGTCATCCGTGGGCAGGCTGTCCCGGCTGCCGTCCTGGGCCAGCTGAGTGGGCCAGCCGTCATAGCGGACGGTGAAGCTCATCTGCTGGCCGTGGGCCAGGTCGGTCTGCGCCAGCACATGGTCTCCGCCGGTCTGTCCGTCGGAGCCTGCGCCGTCCACCCCTGCCGGGTCGTGCCAGGTCAGGGTCATCTGCCCCACCCGGGCCTCGTCGAACCACCCGGGGGTATAGTCATAGGACACGGTATCGCCCTCCAGGGCATACATGTACTCCTGGACCCAGCTGTAGGAAAACCGGAAGGTCTCGCCGTCGTTGTAGTCCCGGTCGAAGTAGACATACATATAGCTGTTGTCGAAGCTCAGGCGGTCAATGTTGTCCGTCAGGGCCGTCTCCTCCCGGATGCTGCCGTTGGGCACGCCGATCTTCACCCAGCTGACGGGCCCCTCCGCCAGCACCGTCCACTCCAGGGTCACCTGGATGCGCAGGCTGCCGTCCTGGGTGTCGGGGGTCACGTCCACATCATAGGACTCGATGCGGTCCAGGTCCTGGGCATAGGCCGCAGGCACCGGCGCCAGGGCCAGCACCAGGCAAAGGCACAGCAGCGCCCGGCATAGAATTTTCCGCATGGTCAGCATCCCCCTTCCTGCTGCAATTGACAGATATGCTCCATTTTGGCGCTTTCCGCCCGGATGCGGCGGCACTGGGGGCCGTCCCAGATGGCGGCCCAGTCGTCGGCGCACAGGTTCCCCAGGCCCGGCCCCTCCAGCCAGCTCTGGCAGGGCAGCACCGTGCCGTCCGGAGCCACGGCCATGTTGGACAGACACGCCCCGCAGCTGGGGATCAGGGCCAGGCCCATGGAGCGCAGCGTCTCCTCCGGCAGCCAGCCGGGGCTGGTGAAGTCCAGCTCCATGCCCAGGCCGTGGGCGGTGTCCGCGGCCTGGCGGAGGATGCCGGCCAGCTCCTCCTGCCCCAGCCGGGTGGCCCGGCTCTCGTCTCCGGCGGCGCCGCCGGTGGGGATCAGGCCGGAGCAGGTGGCATACCGGACGCCCAGACTATGTACAAGCCGCAGCGTGGCGCTGTAATCCCGGTTCAGGCTGCAAAGGGGGGTATTCACCGACACGATGAGCCCCGCCGCCGCAGCATTGCGGATGCCCTGCACCGTGTCATCGAAGCCCTCCGCCCCCACCAGGGCGTTGTGAACGGCGGCGTCGGCAGCGTACAAAGTCACCTGGACGCTGTCCAGGCTGGCCTCGAACAGGCCCCGGCACAGCTCCGGCGTCAGCAGGCGGCCGTTGGTGTTCAGCCGGGTGACGAACCACTGGGCCGCCTCCGCCAGCTCCACCAGGTCCTGCCGCAGGGTGGGCTCTCCGCCGGTGAAGGTCACCTGGGGGATATTGGCCCGGCGGAGCTTCTCCAGAAGGGCCTTCCACTGGTCCGTGGTCAGCTCCGGCCGCTGGCCCAGGGTCTGCCCGGCGGCATAGCAGTGCAGGCACTTCTGGTTGCAGTGCCATGCGCCCTCCCGGGTCATGGCGCTGATCATCAGGTCCATCCGGTGGGGGGCGGACATGCGGCCGGCGTATTCGCCCAGAGACAGGATGCCCACCTCCTCCGGCGGCTCCTGGCCCCGGGCGATGGCCACGATGCTGCGCAGCATCCGCTCCAGGTCCCCCAGCAGCACGTCCCGGCCGGTGCCGGGATAGGTGCGGCGGGTGGCCTTCACCGCCGCCGAAAGCATGGACTGCCAGTCCTCCTGGCCGATCTCCCGGCCACTCCAGGGCTCCAGCTGGTCCATAAAATTGGCCAGCAGAATGGCCCAGCTCAGATTCAGGGGCACCAGCTGCGCCCCGTTCAAAAGCAGCAGAAACGGATCCCCGGCGTCCTCCGTCCGGGGCGGGATCATGTGGATGCGCACTACCCCGGGCCCCCGGGGGTCGATGGTGATGTGGCGCACGCATTCCAGGTGCGCCCGGCGATACCGCCGCTCCAGCCATGTCATCTTTGCCATGCATGTCTCCTTCTGTCAGTCAGGCGGCGCAGGGAACTCCCGCGCCGCCGCAGTCTGTCCCCCAAAAAGCAGGGCCGCCTCCCTCGGAAAGGAAGATCGTTACGAAAGAAACCCATCAGGGTCGTCTTTCGTTTTCGATCCCTGCATTCTCAGAGCTTCTGCGGAAGTTTTGAAAATGCGCAAGCGGCGCGGGAACTCCCGCGCCGCTGAAAATACTTTTCTTTACTTGGACACGGCGTCCTTCAGGGCCTTGCCGGCCTTGAAAACGGGGGTCTGGGAGGCGGGGATCTGGATGGTCTCCTTGCTTCTGGGGTTGCGGCCGGTGCGGGCGGCACGCTTCTTCACCTCGAAGGAGCCAAAGCCCATGAGCTGCACCTTCTCCTCCTCATGCAGGGCGGCGGTGATGGTGCCCAGGGTCGCGGAGATGACAGCCTCGGTGTCCTTCTTGGACATGCCGGTCTTTTCCGCCACGGCGGCGATCAGTTCGGTCTTATTCATGATATTCCTCCTAAAAATTTTCCTTGGTTCAGTGATCTATCCCAAAGCGATATGCATCGCATCAGAAACCGTCAGAGTCATGGCGCTGCTTTGCGCCGTTCCACAGGTCGGTCATTTCCGCCAGGGTCAGGTCCGACACCGGCACGCCCCGGCCTGCGGCTCCCTGCTCCACGGCGGCGTAGCGCCGGATGAACTTCTCGCAGGCGGCGTTCAGAGCGTCCTCCGGGTCCACCCCGGCAAAGCGGGCGGCCTTTACGGCGGCAAACAGCACGTCCCCCAGCTCCTCGGCCACGTTGGCGCCCTCCCGGACCGCCTGGTGGAGCTCGCCCACCTCCTCGTCCAGCTTGGTCAGAGCTCCCTGAATATCCGGCCAGTCGAAGCCGTCGGCGGCCGCCTTATTCTGGAGCTTTTCCGCCCGCCACAGGGCGGGCAGGGACCGGGCCACGCTGTCCATGGCCTGGGCGGTGGTGCGCTGGTGCTTTTCCCGGCGCTTGATGGCGTCCCAGCTGACCAGCACCGACTCCGCATCCTTTTCCGGGGCGGCGCTGCCGAATACGTGGGGGTGGCGGAACAGCAGCTTCCTCACCTCTCCGTCCACCACGTCCTCCATGGTGAACCGGCCCCGCTGGCGCTCGATGTCCGCGTGGAACACCACCTGCATCAGCACGTCCCCCAGCTCCTCCTGCAAAAGAGGGGCATCGTCCCGGTCAATGGCCTCGGCGGCTTCATAGGCCTCCTCCAGAAGCCCCCGGCGGATGGACGCGTGGGTCTGCACCTGATCCCAGGGGCAGCCCTCCGGCGAGCGGAGAATGCGGATGATCTCCAGCAGGTCGCTGTAGTCGTATCGGTCTTTCTCTCTAAAATGTACCATATTCCCACTCCTATTGCAAGTCCTCTTATCGGCAAAATAGCCTATGAAGGCTCCTTTTCATGAAAAATGTACGAAATTTTCGCTTATTTCAGCCGCAGCAGCCGGGCCAGCTTCTCCCCGCCGGGCAAGGCCAGGAGCTCCTCCCGGTCCACGGCTCCCAGCAGCAGCGCCGCCCCGGCGTATACGGCCGCGGCTATGATCACCGCCAGCAGGGTGGCAAGGCCCCCTGGCAGCAGCGCCGCCAGCAGCCGCCGCACGGCACAGGCCGCCAGGCCCATGACCAGCGCAGCCAGCCCCGGCCGGCAAAACACCCGGAAGTAATCCGGCTTCTCCGGCACATATCGGGCGATGGCCATCAGATTCAGCACGGTTATCAGGGCGTAGCAGCACAGCGTGCTCACCGGCAGACCCCGGATGCCGTAGTCGGGGCTGGAGATCATCAGATAGTTCATGGCGATCTTCAGCCCGCCCCCGGCCAGCAGGCTCCACAGGGGGACCTTTTCCCGGCCATAGGCCTGCAAAATCCCGTTGGACAGGGCCATCAGACACACGAAAATGCTGCCTATGCCCAGAATCTGCAGGTGATATGCCGCCCCGGCCAGAGTCTGGGCCCCCTTGGCGGGGTACAGCAGCTCCAGGATGGGCCGGGCCAGAACGCTGAGCCCCACCCCGGCAGGCAGAGCCAGCAGCGCCGTCAGCCGGAAGGCGGCGGCGGTGTGCCGCCCGGCGGAGGCCCGGTCCCCCCGGGCCAGGGCCGCCCCGATGGCGGGGATCAGGCTGATGGTCATGGGATAGATAAACGCCGCCGGAAGGGCGAACAGGTTCCCGGCGTAGCTGTACACCCCATAAAGGCCCCCGGCCTCGGCCTCCGTCAGGCCCCAGGAGGTCTGCAGGATGCCCATGGTGATGGACTGGTCCAGCAGATTGATGACGGAAAGGCTCACGGAGCCCACGGTGATGGGCACACCGATGGCCAGCAGCTGGCGCAGGATGTCCCGCCGCCGTCCCGGGTCATCCCGGCCCCTGTCCCGGGACAGGTGAGACAGCATCCACACGCTCAGGGCCAGCAGCGACAGAGCCACGCCTGCCGTGACCCCGGCGATGGCCCCGGCGGCGGCTATGTGGGAGGGATACCCCTGCCGCAGCAGCCACCAGGCAAGACCCAGGCCCACCACCAGCTTGCTGCCGGATTCGATGATCTCGCTGGCGGCGGTGGGCCGCATGTCGCCCAAGCCCTGGGTATAGCCCCGGATCACCGACACCAGGCACACGCACAGCACCGCCGGAGACAGCACCCGGATGGCGTTCTCCGCCTGGGTATTGTGCATCCACCCGGCCAGGTCCCCGGCCAGGAAGAACATCACGCCGCTGCTGACGGCCCCCAGCAGCAGAAACAGCCAGAAGGCCACGGACACCGTGCGCCGCCGCCGGTTCACCCGGCCCAGAGCCTCCGCCTGGGACACCAGCCGCGACAGGGCCAGAGGAAGTCCGGCGGTGGACACCATCAGCAGCAGATTATAGATATTGTACGCGGCATAGAAATAGTTCATGCCCTGCTCGTCCAGCAGGTTTCCCAGGGGGATCTTATACAGGGCCCCGATGGCCTTGGTGATGAGCATGGTGACGGTCAGCAGCGCAGCGCCGCCTAAAAATGACTGCTTGCCCTGGGACATGGAATCTCCTCTCCCTTTACCGCTTCATTTTCTCATGGAATGCCCGGAAGGCCGCCAGATTCTCTGCAATCTTCTCGGGACGCTGGATATACTCCGTGGGATACTTGGCGTGGAACACCCGCTCAATGCGGCCCCGGACCGGGTCCACCATCTTGGTGGAGCCGCCTGCGCCCAGGGAGAGGATGCTGTGCAGCTCCTCCATGATATAGATATTATACAGCCCCTCTGCCCCGGATATGCACCAGCCCACGTTTTCAAAGCTGCCGGACATGTACTTCTGGCGATACAGGTAGTACGGGGAGAACCCGGCGGCCCGCAGGGTGGGGTCGGCATAGTCCAGCATCCGGGCCACGTCCGCCGCGGTGGGGATGGGCAGCCCCTCCAGCAGGATGCGGCTGCCCTTTTTCAGGCTCAGGGTGTGGACGGTGATGTTGTCCGCGCCGAAGGTCAGGCACTTGTCCAGGGTCCGCCGGAAGCCCTCCGGCGTGTCGGCAGGAAGTCCCGCGATCAGGTCCATGTTCACATGGGGAAAGCCCATGGACGCGGCCAGGGCCATGGTGTCCTCAATGTCCCGGGCGGTGTGGCGGCGGCCGATGGCCTGGAGCACGGTGTCCTCCAGGGACTGGGGGTTGACGCTGATGCGGTCGGCCCCGTGGTCCAGCAGCACCTGGAGCTTGTCCCGGGTGATGGTGTCGGGCCGTCCGGCCTCGATGCAGTATTCCACGCAGCCGGACAGATCAAAGCTGCGGTTCAGGTGGGTCAGCAGCCGGTCCATCTGCTGGGCCGACAGGGTGGTGGGGGTGCCGCCGCCCATATAGAAGGACTTGATGCGCAGGCCCGTCTCCCGGACCATTTGCGCGGCGTCGGTGATCTCCCGGCACAGCACGTCCAGATACGGCTCCACCAGCCCCAGGGATTTTTCCACCGACTGGGACACGAAGCTGCAATAGGCGCAGCGGGTGGGGCAGAAGGGGATGCCGATGTACAGGGAGATGTCCTCCGGGCGCAGGTCCGCCTTGGCCCGCAGGCCCGCCTGGGCCGTTTCCACCGCCAGACGGCGGCGGGAAGGGGAGACGTAGTAGGTGTCCCCCAGAATGCGGCGGGCCTGGGCAGGGGTCTTGCCCTCCTCCAGCAGACGGGCCGCCAGCTTGCCGGGGCGGATGCCCGTCAGCGCGCCCCAGGCCGGGGTCAGGCCGGTGATCTCCCGGGCGGCCTTGAAAAAGCTCAGCTTCACGGCCTTCTGCCGCAGGCGCTCCCGCTCATATTCGTCGTCCACGCCCCGCAGCAGCGCCCGGGACATGCCCCGGCCCAGCCTGCCGCCATAGGCGATCTCGGTGATGGCGGTGGCATACACCGGGCTCTGGTGCAGATCCACCCGGGCCCAGTTGTCCTCGCCGGGCTTCGGGGCCTGATATACGGGGCGCTCCTCCGGGAAGAAGGCCAGCAGGCTCTGCTCCACGGCGTAGCGGTCGTCGTGACCGCGAAATACCAATTTCATGCGGCGCCTCGCTTACTTCATGCCCTGGCGGACATAGGGGTTCGCCCGGCGCTCATAGTCCAGGGTGGTGGGCTGGTCGTGGCCGGGATAGACCCGATAGGACCCGGGCAGATTTCCCAGCCGGCCCAGGGACTGGAGCATTTCCCGCCAGTCGCCGCCTGCGAAGTCCGTCCGGCCGCAGGAGCAGCGGAACAGGGTGTCGCCGGAGAAAATAACATCTCCCACCACCAGACACACGGACCCCTTGGAGTGGCCGGGAGTTTCCAGCACGGTGATGGTCAGGCTGCCCAGGGTCAGGGTGTCGCCGTCGTGATAGTAGCGCTGGTTGTGCTCCGGCAGGCGGGAGAATACCAGCTCCATGTCGCCCCGGCGGCCGTCCACCACGTCCTTTTCGTTGATGTACACCGGCAGATCCGGGTACCGCTCCAGAATGGGGCGCACGGCGGTGGTGTGGTCAAAGTGACCGTGGGTCAGCAGAATGTACTGCAATGCGCAGCCGGAGCGGGACACCATGTCCAGCACCCGGTCCGCTTCGTCGCCGGGGTCGATCAGGGCGCACACCCCCGCCGTCTCGTCGGACAGCAGGTAGCAGTTGGTCATAATGGGGCCTACCATAATGGAATCGATTTTCATGGGGGAAAACCTCCTGTTCAGGATAAAAGCGGGCGGACAGCGGCGTCCGCCCGGCAGGATATACGGTTTTGTTACGCGTTGAGCTGATCCGTGTCCACGATAAGGGTCAGGGGCCCATCGTTGACGGACTCCACCAGCATCTCCGCGCCGAACTCGCCGGTTTCGGTGTGAATGCCCTTTTCCCGGCACAGGGCCACGAATTTTTCATACAGGGGAATGGCCACCTCGGGCCGGGCGGCAGCCAGAAATTCCGGGCGGCGGCCCTTGCGGCAGTTGCCGTACAGGGTGAACTGGGAGATCACCAGAATTTCACCGTTGACCGTGTCCAGGCCGCGGTTCATCTTGCCGTCCTCATCCTCGAAAATGCGCAGGCCTGTCAGCTTGTCGGCCAGCTTCACGGCCTGGGCCTCGGTGTCGTCATGGGTGATGCCCAGCAGGATGAGGAAGCCGGGGCCGATGCTGCCGATGGTTTTGCCGTCCACGGATACGGAGGCGCTTTTCACGCGGGTCAGCACTGCTCTCATGGTAATATAGTCTCCTTTTTAGTTGATATATTGCGTTTTCTCAGCCCGCCGGGCGGGTGACGCGCATAACGCCGGAAATCTGCTCAATGCGGCGCATAACGGTTTTCAGCTGGTCGCTGCTGGATATGTCGGTATCCAGGGTGATCAGGGCGAAGCCGTCGGGGGTGGAGCGTGCGTTCAGGGAGCCCACATGGGTCTTGGTGGAGGACAGCACCGTGGAGATGTCCATGATCAGGTTGATGCGGTCCTTGGCCACCACCTGCAGGGTGGTGCGGAAGGTGCCCTCCACATCGTCGGCCCAGGACACCTTGATCCAGCGGCCCTTCTCATTGGGACTCCGGCGGGCCGGGTCGGCGTTGGGGCAGTCCCTCCGGTGGACGGACACGCCGTAGCCCTTGGTGATAAAGCCCACGATGTCGTCTCCGGGGACAGGGGTGCAGCATTTGGAGAACTTCACCAGGCAGTTGCTGAGGCCCTCCACGATGATGCCCTTTTCACTGTGGGTGCGCTTGGGCACGGCGGGGCGGGTGACCTCGGGGTGACCCTCCACGGGCACCTCCGCCTGGCGCTCCACCTGGTGCTGGTGGAGGATGCGCTGGATATCCTCCCGGATGCGGCCGATGACCTTCAGGCTGCTGATGCCGCCGTAGCCGATGGCGGCGTACAGATCGTCCAGACTCCGGTAGGTGAGCTTTTTCAGGATGCCGGGCAGGTTTTCGTCGTTGGTAAGCTCCTTCAGGGACACGCCGCAGCGCTTGAGCTCCGACTCGAAGGAGGCGCGGCCCGTGACCACGTTCTCGTCCCGGCGCTCCCGCTTGAGCCACTGGCGGATCTTGGACCGGGCGTTGCTGGACCGGGCGATCTTCACCCAGTCGCGGCTGGGCCCGTGGGCGGACTGGGAGGTGACCACCTCCACGATGTCGCCGTTTTTCAGCCGGAAGTCAAAGGGCACGATGCGCCCGTTGACCTTGGCGGCCACCATGTGGTTGCCCACGGCGGAGTGGATGTTATAGGCAAAGTCAATGGGCGTGGCCCCGGCGGGCAGGTTGATCACGTCGCCCCGGGGGGTGAATACGAACACCTCGTCGGCGAACATGTCCACCTTCAGGGAGTGGATAAACTCCTCGGCGTCGGTGCCTTCCTGATTCTCCAGCAGACGCCGGACCCACTCATACCGGCCCTCGTCGCCGCTGCCCTGGCCGTTCTGCTTATACTTCCAGTGGGCGGCGATGCCGTATTCGGCCACCTCGTGCATCTCCTTGGTGCGGATCTGCACCTCGAAGGGGATGCCGTTCTGGCCCATAACGGTGGTGTGAAGGCTTTGGTACATGTTGGGCTTGGGAGTGCCGATATAGTCCTTGAACCGGCCCAGCACGGGCTTGTACAGGTCGTGGATAATACCCAGAACGTAATAGCAGTCGGACACCGTGTCCACGATGACCCGGAAGGCGAACAGATCATACACATCGTCCAGGGACTTGTTCTGGGTGTACATCTTGCGATAGATGGAATAGGGGTGCTTCATGCGGCCATACACATAGCCGTCGATATTGGACTCGTGCAGGCGCTGGGTGATCTGGTCGTGGATGGAGGACATGAAGCCGTCGTATTCCGCGGCCTTCTCGTTCAGCGCGTCCACGATCTCCCGGTAGCTGATGGGGTCCAGGTATTTCAGGGACAGGTCCTCCAGCTCCCACTTCATTTTCTGCATGCCCAGCCGGTGGGCAATGGGCGCATAGATCTCCAGGGTCTCGAAGGACTTCTGCTTCTGCTTTTCCGGAGTCTGGTACTCCATGGTGCGCATATTGTGCAGCCGGTCGGAGACCTTGATGAGGATGACCCGGATGTCCTTGGACATGGCCAGCAGCATTTTGCGCAGATTTTCCATCTGCTCCTCGGCCTTGGAGGTATAGTGGACCCGGGTCAGCTTGCTGACCCCCTCCACCAGATCCGCCACCGTGGGGGAGAACTGCTTGGCGATGTCCTCGTGGGTGGCGGCGGTGTCCTCAATGGTGTCGTGGAGCAGGGCCGCCTCGATGGACTCGGAGTCCAGGTGCAGCTCCTCCGCCACGATCTGGGCCACAGCCAGGGGATGGGTGACGAAGGGTGAACCGTCCTTGCGCAGCTGGCCCTGGTGGGCGGCGGCGGCAAACTCATAGGCGGCCCGGATCTTGTCAAAGCTGGCGGTGGGGTTATAGGCCCGCACCGTGTCCTCTAAGTGCTGGTATCGTTCTTCCACTGTCATGAGCGTCCCCCTCCTTTCGCGGCGTCCAGCGCCTGGTGCAGGCGCAGCAGATATTCCGACCGGTCCAGGGCCACCTTTTTCCCCTGGCCCGTAAGATGCAGCTGGATGCTGTCGCCCTGGCGGAGGCTTTGCAGCAGCCCCCGCTCCCGGAACACCTCCAGGCACAGCACCGTCCGCAGAAACGGCTCCGCCCCATGCAGGGCCCCGGACAGCCGCCGCAGCAGCGGCAGATAGTCTGCCTCCAGCCCATCGGGGGGCACCGTGTGCTGCAGGGCCCGCCACAGGCACACGCACTGATCCCGGGAGGGCAGCAGGCGCACCGCATCCCGGGGACGCAGCTCCTGGCCCTGCAGGCAGCGGCCTACCAACTGCAGGGACTCCTCCTCCCGGGCGCTGCCGGAAAGGGAGGGGCGGATATCCACCATCTGCAGCTGCACCGTGCGGCTGCTGCGGAATTCGTTGATTTGCAGGTAAAACGCGGCGTCCACCCGGTCGCCCGGGACCACGCCGCAGGTCTGGGCCACGGCGGAGAAGAAAATGCCGTCAAACTGGGCGCTGCCCTTGGACAGGCGCAGCTTCAGATGCCGGTTCTGGCCCACGTTCTGGACCCGCTCCAGAGTGGCCCCCCGCAGGCAGAACACCGGCCGGGCGTTGCCTGCGCCATAGGGCTCCAGGGCGTCCAGGGCCTCCACCTCCGAAAGGGTCACCCGTCCCGCCTGGCCGATGGACACATCCACCTGCAGGCAGGACACCGGGGCCTTGCCCCCCCGGAATTTCCGGGCATATTGGTTCATCCGCTGCCGGAAGGCGGGAATGTTCTTTTCCTCAATGGTAAAGCCCGCCGCCAGCTCGTGGCCGCCGAAGTCCAGCAGCAGGTCGGAGCAGGATTCCAGAGCGGCGAACAGGTTGAACCCGCCCCAGCTGCGGCAGGACCCCTTGCCGGTGCCGCCGGACAGATGGATCATAAAGCTGGGACAGGCATATTTTTCCGATAGACGGGAGGCCACGATGCCCACCACCCCCTGGTGCCAGGTATCCGAGGCCAGCACCAGGGCGCTGCGCTCCTGGGCCGGGGACTGCTCGATCTGCTCCACGGCCTGGGCATAGATGGCCTGCTCCACGCTCTGGCGCTCCCGGTTCAGGGCGCACAGCTCCCGGGCCAGACGCTCTGCCTGGTGGGGATCGGTGCTCAGCAGCAGGTCCGCCGCCATATCCGCCGCGCCCATGCGGCCGGCGGCGTTGATGCGGGGGGCCAGGACAAAGCCGATCTGCACGGAGGTCACGGCCTTGTCGGACAGGCCCGCCTCCCGCAGCAGGGCGTGCAGACCGATGAAATCCGACCGGCTGATAGATGCCAGCCCCCGGGACACGATGGTCCGGTTCTCATCGGACATCTGCATCACGTCGGCCACGGTGCCGATGGCGGCCAGGGTGCAGTACCGGGACAGCAGGGCCTCCTCCCGGCTCTCGCCCCCCAGGGCCAGCACCAGCTTCAGCGCCACGCCGCACCCGGCCAGGTGCTTGAAGGGATAGCCGCAGTCAAGCCGGTGGGGGTCCACCACCGCGCAGGCGGGAGGCAGCTCCTCCTTGCACTCATGGTGGTCGGTGATGACCACGTCCATGCCCAGGGAGTTGGCATAGGCCACCTCCTCCACGCCGGTGATGCCGCAGTCCACCGTTACCAGCAGTCGGACGCCCTGGTCATGCAGGGACAGGATGGCGTCCTTTCCCAGGCCGTACCCATCCTCGATGCGGCGGGGAATATAGTGCACCACGTCACCGCCCCGGGACAGGAGGTAATCCACCAGAATCACCGTGGCGGTGATGCCGTCCACGTCATAGTCGCCGAACACGGCGATCCTTTCCCCATCGGCCAGGGCGCGGTTCACCCGCCCGGCAGCCCGGTCCATATCCTTCATCAAAAACGGGGAATAGGGCAGCTCCCGGTCCCGCTCCAGGAAGGCAGCGGCCTCCTCCGGTGTGGTGACGCCCCGGGAGGCCAGCACGGAGGACACCAGATAGGGGTATCCGGCCCCGGTGAGCCGGTCCACCGCCTGGGCAGGCAGGTTCGGTATGCTCCACTGCTGATATTTCATGACGGGACACCCCTTTCGCGGTACTGCAAATAATATTTTATTATAGCAAACGCCGAATGACTTGACAAGGGGCGGCGGGGCGTATTTTCGGGGATTTGGCAGGAAAAGCAAAGCCTCCGGCCGAAGCCGGAGGCTTTGCGCTTATTTCTCGCTGACGCTTTTCAGGGCGGTGGGCAGGCTGCCGTCCAGCAGCAGGATGCACCGGCGCAGATCGTCGCCGATGTTCTCCGGCATGCCGGATTCGATCCAGTCGAACACGCCGCTCAGCAGGCCCCGGGCATAGAACCGGGACACGAACTCCAGGTCCCCCTGGGTCACGTCCAGGCCCACAGCCGCCTGGTCCACGATGCGGCGGATCACCGGGCCGTAGCCCTGCATCAGATAGCGCTCCAGATCCCGCCGGTTCACGGAGCGGTAGGCATTCATCACCAGGTGACGCTTGCTGCGTAGCACGTCCGTGATGGTGCGCAGCTCCTGCCGCCAGTCGCTGCCGTTGCTGCGGATGCTCTGGGCCAGGGCGGCGGCCTCCCGGTCAAAGATCCAGCGCATCAGGTCGTACACGTCGTGAAAATGATAGTAAAACGTCTGGCGGTTCACACCGCACCGGGCCACAATGTCCTTGACGGTGATTTTTTCCAGGGTTTTTGTCTCCAGCAGCTGGCACAGGGCTTCCGCCAGGTCATGCTTTGCATTCATGGGCAGCAGTCCTCCTTACATAATGCCGGATTTTTCCTTGCTGCGGGCGATGAGCCGGTTCAGGGGCCGGGCCGGGTAATACAGCGCCATCCCCAGCACCGCAAACAGCACGCACATGGCCGCCATCACAGCCAGATTCTTCCAGTACACGTTCTCATACCGTCCGGCGATGGTCTCCCGGAGCATGTCCATGCCATAGTGGAAGGGCATGAACTTATACAGCGTCTGGAAGATCCCGGGCAGCACGTCGATGGGATAGACGCCGCCGGAGCCCGCCACCTGGATGACCATGATGATGACGGAGGCCGCCATGCCGATGTTGTCCAGGGCATAGACCAGGGCATAGTTCATCATGGTGAAGTTCAGGCTGCACACGCAGCACGCCAGCAGGAACAGCCCCGGATACGGGCATTGGATGCCGATGTAGTAAATGCAGCCGAGGCCCGTGACCAGGGCCTGGATCATACCGATCAGGAAAAACAGCTGATACCGGCCGAAGAACCGCTGCCAAGGGCGCAGCCGGAAGAGCTCCGGCATGGGGGCGTTCACATGGAGCATGGTGGCCGTCAGCAGGGAGCCCACGAACAGGGCCAGCATGATGTAATACGGCGCCATGGAGCTGCCGTAGCTGGTGATCTCGTATACCGGCACCGTCTCCATGGACACGGGGTCGGACAGGTAGTCCGCCAGGCCCTCGGGGTCGTTTTCCAGCACCTCCACAAAGCGGCGGAAGCCGTCACTGGTGACGATGCGGTCCATATCCTGGGCCAGCTGGCCCAGGTCGCCCCGCAGGGTGGACGACAGCTGGATGGCCCCGCTCAGGGTGGTGCCTGTGGACTGGATGGCCTCCTGATACCGGGTCAGCTTATCGCCCAGGGCCGACAGATTGCCGGATACGCTGTCAAACACACTTTGCAGGGTCTGGAGCTTTTCCGTCACATCCCGGTTCAGCTCCTCCAGCCGCTGGTTCACGCTGCCGCTGATGCGCAGGGCCGCCTCCCGCAGCTCCTGGCGGAGCTCATCCACCTTGGCCTGTACCTCCTGTCGCCAGGTCTCCAGCTGGCCGGGGTTCTCCAGCGTTTTCAGCAGGTCCCGCAGCTCGCCGATGCGGTAAATGGCGTTGCCCAGCCGCTCCTGAACGGCGGGATAACCGGCGGCAAAGTCCCGCAGCTTTTCCAGCCGCTGCTGCTGCTCCGCCAGCCGCTGGTCCAGCTGCTGGGCGGGACCGGCCAGAAAGCCCGCCACATCCTCCGCCGTTCCCACGGCGGCGGCAATGTCATCGGCGATGACGTCGATCTGGGCGTCGATATCCTCCAGCTGCCGGGCGATCTCGGCCTCCGTCTCGTTCAGGCGGCCGATGCCCCGGTCCAGGGCGTCCTGGATGCCGGACAGGTCATTGCCGCTGACGATGCTGTCCAGGTCGCCGGCGACCACCCCGGCGCAGGCCAGGATACTGTCCGTCTGGTCCGCCAGGGTCTGCATGGCCGTCAGCGTCTCCTCCAGGGTGCGCAGGCTGTCCTGGGCGCTGCTGAGCTTTTCAATGACCCCCTGGGACACGTCGTCCGCGTCCAGGCCCAGAGCCCTGCACACGGAGCTGACGGTGGTGACGGCGTTGGTCACCGTCTCCACCACGGTGGCGTTGATCTCGTCCTGAACGGCGGTCTTGGCCTTGTTGGTGATCTTGGGGGCGATGGCGTTTTTCTTTTCGTTTTCGTAATACTCGATCTGGGGGTGCCGCAGGTCCGTGTCCAGAATGCTGACGAAGTCCCCGGTGAAGCCCGCAGGAACGATCAGGGCGGCGTAGTACCTGCCGGACCGGACACCCTCCAGGGCCTCCTCCCGGCTGTCTACAAAGTTCCAGCCCATCTGGTCGTTGCTTTTCAGGCCGTCCAGCACCATGGACCCGATGTTCAGCTTCAGGCCCAGCAGCTCATAGCCCTCATCCTCGCTGGTAACGGCCACGCGGATATTGGACGTGGCGTCGGGGCCGTAGGGGTCCCAGTTGGAAAAAATGTTGAACCATGCATACAGGCACGGGATCAGGCACAGACCCATGATGACCACCACGGCCACCACGCTGGCGCTGATGCGCTGCCAGTCGGCCCGGAAAATTCTCCAGATATTCCTCATGCCTGCACCTCCCTGGACCGCCGGTCCTGATCGCCCATAGACCGGGAAATGCGGCCCAGCTCCCGGGACATCTGCTCAAAGCCCTGGGCCAGCTGGCGACTGCTCTCCTGCAGGTCGGATAGGGTCAGGGCCAGCTCCGGGTGCAGGGGCTCCGACTGTATCGGGACAGAGGCGGGACGGGGCGGGACAGGCTGGGGACAAGGCGGGACAGGGGCGGGACAAGGCTCCTCCGGGGCAGGCTCCTTTGGGGCAGGCTCCTTTGGGGCAGGCTCCTTTGGGGCAGGCTCCTCCGGGGCAGGCTCCTCCGGGACCGCCTCGCTCTCCTGACTCCGGCCCCGCAGATGGGGCAGCAGCTGGGGCATGCCGGTGGGCAGGGCCATCAGCTGATCCAGCTCCACCTCCTTCTGGGTGATCTTCTTCACCTTGTTCTGCATTTCGTAGTCCACATACTCCACGGCGATGAGATACGCCGCGATGCCGAACATGGATACGATCCACAGCAGCAGGAAGATCACCCGGGAGCCGTCGGATAAAAACAGCAGCACCAGAAATGCCAGCGGCACCAGCAGCAGGCTCAGCATTCCCTTGCGGATGCGGCGCTGATTGCCGCTGTGGAACTGAAGGACCTCCTGCAAAAGGGCCTGATACAGCTGGCTATATTTCTTTTCGTCCATAGGGAGTCCTCCTTTCTTACAGCATTTCCGTTTCTTTCAGCTTCTCCTCCATGAAATGGTTCAGTCCCATAAAGGGCTTGCGCACCAGCAGGCCGATGACCAGGGCCGCCGCGCCGAAGATCAGCAGGCAGCCGATGTTTTTCAGCCATGTGGTCCCATACAGGCCGCATACGCACTCGCGCACGGCGTCGATGGCATAGGGGAAGGGGAAGATATGATAGATTTTCTGATACACGTCCGGCAGCAGCTCAATGGGGAACGTGCCGCTGGAGCCGGCGATCTGGAGCACCATGACCACCACTACAACGGCCTTGCCCACGTCGCCGAAGGACACGGTCAGGGCGTAGATCAGCAGGCTGAACACCAGGGAGGTAATGGCCCCGGTGGCAAACAGCAGCGCCGGCTCCACGCACTGAATCTTCAGCACCAGCAGGTCCCCGGCCACGATGACGGCGGCCTGAATCTGGCTCATGACGAAAAACAGGAAGTACCGGCCGAAGAACAGCTGATGGGGCTTGGGGTCCACCAGCCCCTCCGGGCGGGCGTGGGGCTTGAGAATGGCCACCAGCATGACGCCGCCCACCCAGATGGCCAGAACGGAATAGAAGGGGGCCATGGCGCTGCCGTAGTTTGCAATGGGATACACCGGCTCCACGGTGGTCTGCACCATCTGGGAGAAGTAGGCGCCGTAATCCTCCGGGCTGCCGCCCAGGATGTCCAGCAGGGTGTCCAGATAGTCCGGACTGTCGCTGTCCTCCAGGCCGCCCAGCAGGCTCCCCAGCTTGTCGATGGCCTGGCCGATGGCGTCGCGGCCCTGGGACATAAGACCGTCCAGGGTGCCGGCCGCCGCGCCGGCGGCTGCCAGCAGGTCCCGGGTATCGGCTGCCGTTCCGTGGAGGCCCTGGAGCAGGCCCTCCGTCTGGTCCAGAACGTTTTTCACATCATCCGTCACATCGCCGAACACCGGCGTCAGCAGGGTGTCTGTCAGCTTCTCCAGCTGGGCCACCAAAGCGATGGTGTCCTGCAAAACGGCGGAGTTCTGCCGGATGCCGTCGGCCACGGTGTTCAGCCGGTCCCGCAGCTGATAGCAGCTGTCCGCCAGGCGCTGGGCGGCGGCTGCGGCCTCGGCCCCCACGGGCCCGGCCTCCACGGCGATAGACCTGGCCCAGGCCGTGAGCTTATCGCCCATATCGTCCATGGTCTGGGCGGCGTCCCGCAGGTCCTCCTGAATCTGGGGCAGCTGAGCGTCCACGTCGATGCCGTTCAGAATTTTCTCCGCCGCGTCAAAGGCCTTGTCCAGGGCTGCCTGGGCCTTATCCAGGGCGGCGTGGACCTGGCGGTTCAGCTGGGCCACGGTGTCCAGAAGCTCCTGGCTGTCGGGGCGGTTCTGGTTGATATTCGCCACCAGGTCCGACAGGTCCTGGCGATAGCTGCTGTTGTCCTGGCCCGCGGCCTGGAAGGCGTCCACGGTCTGGGCGCAGGAGCGCAGCAGGCTCCGGGCCTGGCCCAGCAGCCCCTGAACGGAGCCCACGGGGTCGTCGCCCTTCAGCTGGTCCGACAGGTCGTTGGCTCCCCGGAAAACGGCGTCCACCACCACGTCCAGATAGCTTTTGCTGATGGTGGTTTTCAGGGACGACACCGCCGTGTCGGTAATCTTGGTGGCCACGGCGTTTTTCTTGTAGTTTTCATAATAGGTGATGGTGGGCTTGCCGGTCCACTCCGTCAGCATGTGGTACATATTATAAGAGAAGTCCTCACCGATGACCACGGCGGCGTAGTAATCCCCGGCATAGACGCCGTGCTCGGCCTCCTCCTTGGTGTCCACCGCCACCCAGTTGATGCTGGTGCTGGTGCGCAGATCGTCCACCACCTCCCGGCCCTTGTTGACCTGGGTGCCGTCCTCCTCCGTCCAGCCCTTATCCAAGGACGCCACGGCGATGCTGATGTTGCCGGTGTTGCCGTAGGGGTCCCAGTTGGAGTAGATATTCAGCCAGGCGTACAGGCTGGGCAGCACCGCAATGACCAGGGCCACGGCCAGAGCAAAGAAATGCGTAAACAGCGAACGGGCGTCCGCCTTGATGATGCGCCAGATGTTCCGCATACGTTCCTCCCGCTTCCGAAAATAGATTCCGCGCCGGGGCGCGGCGTTAAGACAGTGTATAGGCTATTATACTATACACTGTCAAAATTTCTACCCTTTTTTTGCATTTTTCAAGATTTGTTCATATCTTCCGGCAGAAGCCGGGCCATATCCTCCGGCAGCGGGGCCGTTACCGTCAGGCGGCGGCGGGTGACGGGGTGGGTCAGCTCCAGCCGGTGGGAGTGCAGGGCCGGACGGGGGATCAGGTCCCGGTCCTCCTGGCCGTAGAGCCAGTCCCCCAGCAGCGGGTGGCCAATGGCGGACAGGTGCAGCCGCAGCTGGTGGGTGCGGCCGGTGCCGGGAGTCAGCCGCAGCAGCGCCCGGTCCGGCCCCTGCCACAGGGTCTCATAGTCCGTGTGGGCCGCCAGACCCGCCGGGTCCACCCGCCGCCGCAGCAGGGAGTCCGGCTCCCGGCCGATGGGCAGGTCGATGGACCCTGCCGCCGGGTCCGGGCAGCCCCGGCACACCGCCAGATACGTCCGGCGGAAATCGCCGGAGTGCAGCTGCTCCATGCACAGCCGGTGGACGTACCCGGTTTTGGCCACCGCCATGACGCCGGTGGTGCCCCGGTCCAGCCGGTTGACGCAGTGGAAGCTTCCCTGGCCCAGATACCGGCACACGGCCCCGGCCACGGTGACGGTCTCCTCCGTCAGGGCCGCCGGATGGATGGCGATGCCTGCGGGCTTGTTGAGGATCAGCAGGTCCTGGTCCTCCCACAGGATGTCCAGGGGATAGTCCACCGGCCGGATATGGGGATTGTCTCCGGGCAGGTCCGACACGTCGGCGGTGACGGTGTCTCCGGCGCGGACCAGCGCTGCCACGGTGGCGGGCTGCCCGTTCAGCAGAATGGCTCCGGGCCGCCACTTCAGCCGGGAGAGAAACGAGCCGGAGATCCGCAGCTCCTGCCGCAGGAGCCTGCGCAGGGGCCAGCCCTCCTGCTCCGGCGCGACGGTATAGGTCAGCAGGCGCATGCTGCCGCCTCCCTTCAAAATAACGTGACAAATTCTACGGGAATATGATACACTATGGGCAATTAAGATTCAAGGAGGATCTCCAAATGGCATCAAAAGTATATTGGGCCGACCTGCGGACCGATTACCGGGAAAACCTGCCTCAGAAGCTGACCCGGCTGATGAAAACCGCCGGAATGGGCCAGATCGACTTTGAAGGCAAGTTCACGGCCATCAAGCTGCACTTCGGCGAGCCCGGCAACCTGGCCTTCCTGCGGCCCAACTGGGCCAAGACCGTGGCGGACTTTGTGAAGGAGCGGGGCGGCAAGCCCTTCCTTACCGACTGCAACACCCTGTATGTGGGCGGGCGGAAAAACGCCCTGGACCACATGGACGCCGCCATGCTCAACGGGTTCTCCCCCCTGTCCACCGGCTGCCAGATCATCATCGCCGACGGCCTCAAGGGCAACGACGAGGCGGAGGTGCCGGTGCGCGGCGGCGAATATGTGGAGAAGGCCCGGATCGGCCGGGCCGTGATGGACGCCGACGTGTTCATCTCCCTGAGCCATTTCAAGGGCCACGAGGAGGCGGGCTTCGGCGGCACGCTGAAGAACATCGGCATGGGCTGCGGCAGCCGGGCCGGAAAAATGGAGCAGCACAACGCCGGCAAGCCCCATGTGGCCCAGGAGCACTGCGTGGGCTGCGGCGCCTGCACCCGCATCTGCGCCCACAGCGGCATTACCGTCACAGACCGCAAGGCCAGCATTGACCACAGCAGGTGCGTGGGCTGCGGCCGGTGCATCGCCGTCTGTCCCTGGGACGCCATCCGGGTGAACTGGGACGAGACGGTCACCAATCTGAACCGCAAGATCGCCGAGTATGCCCAGGCGGTGGTGGACGGGCGGCCCTGCTTCCACATCAGCCTGGTCATCGACGTGTCTCCCAACTGCGACTGTCATCCGGAGAACGACGCGGCCATCATCCCCAATGTGGGCATGTTTGCCTCCTTCGATCCGGTGGCCCTGGACATGGCCTGCGCGGACGCGGTAAACGCCCAGCCGCCCCTGCCGGGGGCCGCTGCCGCCGGGGACTGCGGCCATGACCACTTCCACCATCTCCACCCGGAGACGGACTGGATGAGCTGCCTGGAGCATGCGGAAAAGCTGGGCATGGGCACCCGGGAGTATGAGCTCATCAAAATCTGACCAATAAGCGGCAAGACCTCCGGCCCAGCCGGATATTACGATTTGTTGTCGATTTGCCGGAAATGAAAATGTGAAAAATGGAAAAACTTCTTTACATTTCGAATATGCGTATGTTATAATCAACAATAACAGGAAGAATCCTGAACAGAAAGGTGGTGAATTCTTATGTGGGTTGTCATTCTCAGTGTGGTTTGCTCCCTGGCCGCCTATTTTGCGTGGGCTTTTTTCTCGGAATATCTGTTGAGCTCGGCGGGATTGAACGACATGGGAGCGACTCTTGCTGTTATTACCATGGGAGCGTTTATCATGTACCAGCTGAGGGGGAAAAAGAAGAAGTAGCACATGTTGATCTCTGCGCAGAGCAATGAATATAGAAGAAGCAGACAGGCATCCCCGGCAGCGGCCGGGGATGCCTGTTCGTTATACAATATGCAATTTTTTCGCCGGATATTACGATTTGTTGTCGATTTCCAGGCCACGCAGGGCCTTGCGGAACTGGGAGGAGAACAGGATCACCGTGCCTGTGACGGCGATGACGTCGGCCACCGGCTCCGCCAGGAACACGGCCCGGGTCTGGTCCGCCAGCAGGTGGGGCAGCAGATAGATCAGCGGCAGCAGCAGCACGAACTTCCGCAGCACCGCCACGATGATGGAGCAGGGGGCGTTGCCGATGGACACAAAGGTCATCTGGCAGGCGATCTGGATGCCCATCAGGAACAGGGCCCCGCAGTAGATTCGCAGCACCCCGGCGGTGAAGGCCACCAGCTCCGCGTCGGGAGTGAAGACCCGGGCAAAGACCCCGGGGAACAGCTGGATGCAGCCCCACAGCACCAGGGCGTAGCCCAGGCTTACCTTCAGCAGCAGCCAGAAGGTCTGGCGCACCCGCTGGGCGTTGCCCGCCCCGTAGTTATAGCTGGAGATGGGCTGGGCCCCCTGGGCGATGCCCTGGAGGGGCAGCATGGCGAACTGCATGACGCTGGACAGAATGGTCATGGCTCCCACCGCCAGGTCCCCGCCGTATTTCAGCAGGGAGGCGTTGAAGCACACGGAGATGACGCTTTCGCTGGCCTGCATGATGAACGCCGCCGTACCCAGGGCCACGCAGGGCAGGATCAGCCGGGGCCGGATGGGCAGGGCGGCCTTTTCCAGCCGCAGCAGGGTCTTTTTCCCCCGCAGGAAGGAGATTACCCACACGCAGGAGATGCCCTGGGACAGCACCGTGGCCAGGGCAGCCCCCCGGACGCCCATGTCCAGGGCGAAGATGAACAGCGGGTCCAGCAGAATGTTGGCCACCGCGCCGATGAGCACCGTTTTCATGCCCACCTGGGCGAAGCCCTGGGCGGTGATGAAGGCATTGAGGCCCAGGGTCAGCTCCACGAACAGGGTGCCCAGGGCGTAAACGCCCATATACTGGGCGGCGTATTCGATGGTGTTCCCGCTGGCGCCGAAGGCCAGCAGCAGCGGCCGGTTCCATATCAGCAGCACTGCCGTCAATACCAGGGAAATGGCCACCTGTAAAGTGAAGCACCCTCCCAGAATGCGCTGGGCCTGGTCATAGTCGCCCCGGCCCATGGCGATGGACGCCCGGGGCGCGCCGCCGGAGGACACAAAGGCCGCAAAGGCGGAAATGATCATGATGATGGGCAGGCACACCCCCACGCCGGTCAGGGCCATGCTGCCGGTTTCGGGAATGTGGCCGATGTAGATGCGGTCCACGATGTTGTACAGCATATTCACCAGCTGGGCGATGACCGTGGGCACCGCCAGCCTCCACAGCAGCCTGCCCACGGGCTCCGTGCCCAGAAATTTCTTGTCCTGTGTCATTGGTCGTCCTCCTGTGTCATTTGCGATAGATTCCGCTGAAAGCCCTCCAGGCAGCGGCGGAAGGCCGCCAGGTCCTGAGGGTCCAGCCCCGCCGTCATCCGGCGGAAAAACGCTTCCTGCACCTGCCGCCCCCGCTGCACCACAGGCTCCGCCCGCCGGGTGCATACCAGGCGGCATTTGCGCCGGTCCCCCGGGGAGGGCTGCCGCAGCAGGTAGCCCTCCTGCACCAGCTTCTCCACATGGAAGGACACGATGCCCGGCTTCAGCCCCCGATAGGTGCAGATGTCCCGGGCGGTGTCCAGCCCCGGGTTGTTGGCCAGAAACAGCAGGATATCCACCCCGTTGGGGGCCAGCCCCTCCCGGCGGCACAGGGGCTGCATGGCGGCGGCGTACCCCTCCAGCAGCTGCCGGGCCCCGGTATAGACCTGATAGGCGTTGGTCATGAAAAATTCCTCCGATTTTAGATAGTTCAATATTGAACGATTGCCATCATACACCCATCCCGCCGCCAGTGCAAGAGGAAATTTGCACAAAACGACAGGACGTTATTGAACACGATGTTGATGAACTGTCTTAACCAGTCATAAGCGCGAAAAAAAACAAAAATTTGTAGTATCTATTTACAAACCGATTTTCTTATGGTATACTACCAAAAGTGGACCCGAGCAGGACAGAAAAATGTTAGAAAATGGAAAGGACGTGTCGTATGAAAATCGCAAAGATCCTCCTGCCTCTGGCCTTGTGCTTCGTGCTGCTGGCCGGGTGCGGAAAAAAGGTGGAGCTGGCCGGTTGGGAGGACTATAAGGACCATCCCGCCCAGGATGTTTACGCCGGTGAGGTGGCCGCCCCGGAGCGGATCGTGATGACCAGGGATGGCCGGGAAAAGAATAGCTTTGACAAGGGCACGGAGACGTATGAAAAAATCGTATCCACCCTGGGCCAGCTGATAGAAGCGCAGCTGGATGAAAATGAACAGGTAAAGGACCTGGGCCGGAAGCTGGACGGTACAAAGTCCTGGGCAGAGCTGGAGAGCGGCGTCTGGCTGATTTATGAGTATGCGGCGGACTCCTATGCCCCGGTGTATTTTGCGATGCCTGAGACGCAGAACAGCGTTGTGGGCATCTATTCTCCCGTTGAGGACAGCCTGACGCTGCACGGCTTCTGGTCTGCCACCGAGGCCCAGGAGCTGCTGGATTATCTGAATAAACAGTGAGTGCTTGAGAGGAGAAAGCTATGAAGAAAATCGCAAAGATCCTCCTGCCTCTGGCCTTATGCTTCGTGCTGCTGGCCGGGTGCGGGCAGAAGGTGGAGTGGGCCAATCCCGAGGACTACAGGGACCACCCGTATCAGGACCTGGCCCTGGGCGAGCTGGCGGACCCGGAGCGGATCGTCCTGTCCAAGAACGGACGGGAGAAGGCGGTGTTTGAAAAGGGCAGCGACAGCTATCAGAAGATCACCGGCATGATCCGGTCGCTGATGGAAGCGCAGCTGGACAAAAACGAACAGATAGAGGGCCTGGGCCGGAGGCTGGACCAGACCTTGGGGGTCCTGGACCTGTCTCAGGGCACGTATCTGACCTATGAGTATGCGGCGGATTCCTACGCGCCGGTGTATTTTTCTATTCCTGACAATCCCGATGATGTCCTGATATCCGTCGGCTCCGCCGACTACCGGGATGACGCGGGCCCCCATGCCTTTATACATTCCCAGGAGCTGCTGGATTATCTGAATAAACAGTGAGTCAAAAAGAACGCGCCGGGGGCGCGTTCTTTTTTTGCCCGGACCGGCGGAAATATTTGCCCAAAGGGACTTGACAAGGACCTGCGTTCTGCATATAATAAGCAATAGATTAGAAAACAAACTTTTGCTTAGGAGGTGAGCCTGTGACCCAGCGAGAGCGCCAGCTGCTGGAGTGGATCCGGGAAAACCCCATGATCTCGCAGCAGGAGCTGGCGGACAAGGCCGGCATCACCCGCTCCAGCGTGGCGGTGCACATATCCAACCTGATGAAAAAGGGCTGCATCACCGGCAAGGGGTACATTGTCCGCACTGCCCCGTATGTGGCGGTGGTAGGCGGCGTGAACATGGACATCGGCGCGGTGTCCGCCGGGAAGCTGGTGGCCCGGGACTCCAATCCCGGCCATGTGACCACGTCCCTGGGCGGCGTGGGCCGCAACATCGCCCACAACCTGTGTCTGCTGGGCCAGCAGACCGCCATGGTGACGGTGATGGGCGACGACGACTTCGGCCGCCGGGTCCAGGAAAACGCCAGGGACATCGGCCTGGACCTGAGCGCCAGCGCCGTGCTGCCGGACTGCCGCACCGGCACCTATCTGTACATCGCCGGGCCCGACGGGGATATGGCCCTGGCCGTCAACGACATGGACATCTATCAGCGCATGACCCCGGATTTCCTGCGGCAGCGGCTGGATTTCATCAACGGGGCGGACCTGGTGGTGCTGGAGACCAACCTGCCGGAGGACAGCATCCGCTGGCTGTGCGACAACTGCCGGGCCCCCATTCTGGCGGACCCCGTATCCACCATCAAAGCCGAAAAGCTGCGGCCGGTGCTGGGCAAGCTGGCGGCCCTGAAGCCCAACCGCCTGGAGGCGGAGCTGCTGTCCGGCATGTCCATCCGGACTCCGGAGGACGCAGCCCAGGCGGCCCGCCGCCTGCTGGACACCGGCCTGGGCACGGTGTACATCTCCCTGGGTGCGGAGGGCATCTATGCCGCCGACCGGCAGGGGAGTACCGCGTGGGTCCCCTGTGCCAGGTGCCATGTGGCCAACGCCACCGGCGGCGGAGACGCCGTGGCTGCCGCCCTGGCCGCCCGGATGGTTCTGGGCGATTCCCTTACCGACACGGCCCGCTGGGCCGTGGGCGCAGGCGCTCTGGCCTGCGAGGCAGAAACCACCATCAACCCTGCAATGTGCTGGGATAACATTGAAACAATTCTCAACAGGAGGTAAATGACTTATGAATCGTTATCTGGATATCGCACCTGAGGTGCAGCAGGCAGTGGCCGAGGGCCGTCCCGTGGTGGCTCTGGAGAGCACCATCATCTCCCACGGCATGCCCTATCCCCAGAATGTGGAGACCGCTCTGAACGTGGAGAAGATCATCCGCGAAAACGGCGCCGTCCCCGCCACCATCGCCATCATCGGCGGCCGCCTGAAGGCGGGCCTGACTCCCGAGGAGATCGACTATCTGGGCAAGAGCGGCCACGCCGTCACCAAGGCCAGCCGCCGGGATCTGCCCATTCTGGTGGCAGAGGGCCGCGACGGCGCTACCACCGTGACCACCACCATGATGATCGCCCACATGGCCGGTATCCGTATCTTTGCCACCGGCGGCATCGGCGGTGTTCACCGGGGCGCGGAGACTACCATGGACATCTCCGCCGACCTGGAGGAGCTGGCCCAGACGCCTGTGATGGTGGTCTGCGCCGGGGCCAAGTCCATCCTGGACCTGGGTCTGACCCTGGAGTACCTGGAGACCAAGGGCGTGCCCGTTATCGGCTACGGCACCAAGGAGCTGCCCGCCTTCTATACCCGCAAGTCCGGCTTCGCCGTGGACTACGAGATCGACACCCCCGAGGAGCTGGCCAAGGCCTTCCATGTGGCCCGTCAGCTGGACATGAAGGGCGGCATGCTGGTCACCAACCCCATTCCTGAGGAGTATTCCATGGACCACAAGGTCATCGACGCCGCCATCGAGCAGGCCCTGGCCGATGCCAAGGCCCAGGGCATCCACGGCAAGGAGACCACGCCCTTCCTGCTGGCCCGGGTCAAGGACCTGACCGGCGGCGACAGCTTGGACAGCAACATCCAGCTGGTGTATAACAATGCCCGTCTGGCTGCCAGGACGGCCTGCGCCCTCCAGACCCTGGAGCAGGCGTAACGGATGCCCGAGCTGCTGACCCGCCCCGGGTTCTGGCTGGCGGCGTATCTGGCGGTCATGAACCTGGCTGCGTTCGGGGCCTATGGTGCGGATAAGCGCCGGGCCCGGCGCGGGAGCTGGCGCATCCCGGAGCGGACGATGTTTCTGCTGCCCCTGCTGGGCGGCAGCGTGGGCGCGCTGCTGGGCATGCATGTGTTCCGCCACAAGACCCGGCACTGGTATTTCCGCTGGGGAATTCCCGCTATTTTCCTTCTCCAACTGGCTGCCTGCGGCGCCGTATGGTACCTGGGCAGGTGATTTACCCCTTTTTTCTCCCGCAGGGCGCTGTGATCTTCCCTATCGCAGCGCCCTGCAATTTTTCTGGGCACTACATCGGCTGTGCGAGCTTGTCAAAAATCCTTTTTGACAAGCTCCAAGGCCTTTTCAGACCTTTTATAAAAGTTCTGAAAAGGCGGTGATTGAAAACGAAAGACACCCCTGATGGGTTTCTTTCGTAACGATCTTCCTTTCCGAAGACGGATGCAATCCTACTTTCTTGACAGGCTCGCGGCGGGGCCCTTCCGGGGCCCCGCCGTTTCTTCGCGGCAAGATGGGGAGCGTATTCAAAAAAAGGGACGGGGCCCTTGCGGACCCCGTCCCTTGCCTATGGTGTCACAGCCCCTGCAGGGCCCGCCGGTCAGCAGCCGCAGCCGCAGCCGTTGTTGTTGCTGTTATTGCCGCACCCGCAGCCCCAGCTGCCGCAATTGCCGCACAGCAGGAACAGGATGATGATGGCGATGATGATCCACCAGCAGCAGGAAGAACCCTGATTGCACATATTTATTAGCCTCCTATGAAGAATATGGACCCATGGTGGGGTCTCATTCCCATAGTATGCCGGGGCCGGGAAAAGGTGCGCTCAGCCGCGGGAAATGCGGTAGCTCAGCGTCAGCAGCGTGTCCACGAAGTGGACATCCTCGAAAAACACGCCGGGCACGTCGGTGGACAGCTCCACATTGGTGAAGTTCCAGAAGCCCCGGATGCCCAGGCCGATCAACTGATCCGCCAGGGGCTGGGCCACGTTCTGCGGTACCGTCAGCACCGCCACGTTGGGCTGATACCGGGCTACATAGTCCGCCAGCTGATCCATAGCGCGGATGGTAACGCCCCGGATCTGGGTGTCGATCAGCGCCGGGGACACGTCAAAGGCGGAGTCCACCTGGAAGCCCACCTTTTCAAAATCGAAGTTCTGGAGCAGAGCGTGACCCAGATGGCCCGCGCCGATGATGATAAGCCGGTGGCCGTTGTCAATGCCCAGGATGTGACCGATCTCGGCCCGCAGCTCGGCTACGTTGTAGCCGTACCCCTGCTGGCCGAACTCACCGAAGCAGCTGAGATCCTGCCGGATCTGGGAGGCGGTGATGTCCATCTTGCTCCCCAGCGAGCTGGAGGAGATGCGCACCACGCCCTTGTTATACAGGTCATCCAGATACCGGTAGTACCGGGGCAGCCGATGGATGACGGCGTCAGAAATCTTTTGCTTTTTCATGATAATCTTCCTCTTTATACCGGGTTGTCCGGCAGATATAACCCTCCTCTGCCGGACGCCCTCCACAAAACTCACTGTTATTGTACAACAAACAGACCCACTTGTCAACTTTTTTAACAATCTTTCTGAAAAATTTTTCTTTACAACCGAGGAAAAACCTGCTATAATTCATGAGTCGGGATGAAATCGACATGCATGCGCCCGTAGCTCAGCTGGATAGAGCGTTAGACTCCGACATTTCAGGCATCTCCAGTTGAGATATGGCGCAAAGCCTTGCCGCACCTGCGTTTGCGGGAACGGCAGAGAAAAAATGGGTGGTCGTTGACTACTATTTGACGACTATTCCCGCAGAAGACAACCAAATATGCGCCCGTAGCTCAGATGGATAGAGCGTTAGACTCCGACTCTAAAGGCCGCTGGTTCGAATCCAGTCGGGCGTACCAAATCCCTAAAAGCTGTATAGCTTTTGGGGATTTTTATTAGCAACAGATGGAGGCGGTACCTGACTTGCGCGTTTAAGTGATTGAATAGCGGTATTATGCGCTTTGCCTGTTCATCAAGAGAAACGAATAATGGTTGCTGATAGATTAAAATAATGGTATACTTTAACAATCATGTAGTATAGCTAAGCGCTTACGAATCATTCAATGAAGAATTGTGGTGATCAGCTATGTTTGATTTTGGAAACGCAAATGACGGGCAGCGAAAAGCAATAGCGGCTGCAGACGGTCCTGTCCTCATAACGGCAGGTCCCGGAACCGGCAAAACATATACGCTCGTGCAGCGTGCAATCTACCTCATAGAGGAATGCAATGTAAGGCCGGAGAGCATCTTCATTGCCACATTTACGGAAAAGGCTGCGAAGGAACTGGTAACACGTATTACAAACGAGCTTGCAAATCGAAACATCACGGCAAACATCAACGAAATGTATATCGGTACGTTCCACTCGCTCTGCCTTCGTATGCTGAAAGAGCATTTGGAATATACACGGCTTCGCCGAAACTACCGCTTGATGGATTCGTTTGACCAGCAGTATATGGTATTTCAGAATATCCATCGTTTCAGAAGTATTCCGGAGATTGAAATCGTCCTTCCGAACGGTGGCGCATGGAAGCAAGCCGAAACGATCTGTAACTTTGTAAACAACCTTTCCGAAGAATTGGTTTCGCCGGAGGAGCTGATGTCTGACCATGACCCATCGATTGCATCACTCGGTCGGATGCTTCAGGAATATCGCACAATTCTTACGGAAGCGAATCTGATGGATTTCTCCTCCATCCAGATAGAGGCATATCGGCTTCTCTGCGATAACGAGGGCATTCTGAATGAGCTTCGCTCTGCGATCACGCATATCATGGTCGATGAATACCAGGACACGAACTATATTCAGGAGCAACTCGTGTTTCTCCTCGCCGGGGAAAGAAAGAATATCTGCGTGGTCGGAGACGATGACCAGGGCCTGTACCGTTTCCGCGGTGCAACCATCCGAAACATCCTGGAATTTCCGCAGAAGTTTGCCAATGGCGAATGCCGTATTATCCCGCTGGTCATCAACTATCGTTCCAACAGCGACATCGTTGATTTTTATAACCGATGGATGGATACCACGGATGGTGCAAAGTTCAAGTTTCGCTGGGAAAATTTCAGATATGAAAAACGCATTGAACCTCATGAAAAATCCGCACTTCACAGCCCTGCGGTCGTGAAATTAGCCGGTGTGAATGACGAGGATGAATGGCATGAGAAGATCCTGCAGTTTATCAACAACCTGAAAACATCCGGCAAGCTGATGGACTATAATCAGATAGCGTTTCTCTTCAACTCAGTCAAACATCCGAGGGTGACTGCTCTTGCTCGTTTTCTTGAGGAGAACCATATCAATGTTTACTCACCGCGTTCGGATATGTTTTTCCAGCGTGACGAAATACGACTGGCGCTCGGCTGCCTTATGCTGATGTTCCCGTTTTATGTGCAGGGGTTGGAAAACGGGGAGTATACCTTTTTACAGCCTGAGCACCTGACTTATTATCGGAACTGTATCATGCTGGCGAATGAGTATCTGATGCAGCCGGAGCACACCGACCTGCTGAAATGGATACGCCGCCGAGGAAAAGACCATGTAAGCCTGACCGACGCAACGGACTACGCCTACTGTGGGCTCGTGTATCAGATGTTTGAGTTTCAGCCTTTTGCCGGTATTCTGGATACAGATATGGATGTCGGCGTTGTCGATATCCGACCAGCTCGAAATCTGGCAAAGCTGACGCAGATCATCGGAAAATTTGAATACCTCCACCGGGTGGATGTCTTATCGGCCGACAAGTATCGCGGGAAACGCGGCATTGATGCCAATACGGAACTGCTCTTTAATCTGTATCTCCGCCTGCTCTATGACGGCGGTATCACGGAGTATGAGGATGATTCCGAGTATGCGCCGAGCGGCTGCGTCTCATTCCTTACGATCCACCAGTCCAAAGGGATGGAGTTCCCGATTGTTTTTGTGGATTCTCTGACAAATGTGCCGAGAAAAACCACAAACGACCTTATGATGACGATAGAGGATCGCTACTTCAAGCGCCCGGCATTTGAACCGTATGAGGTCACAAAATTCTTTGATTTCTGGCGTCTGTACTACACGGCTTTCTCCCGTGCGCAGGATCTGTTGATACTGACCTGCAATGAGGACAAGCGGACACCCAGCGCTTACTTCAAAGAGGTTTATGACGAGCTTCAGTCCGTGGACAGCGAAGCATTTGATATCCGGGAGTTCAACTTCAAGTCCGTGAAGGCCGTGAACGTCAAGAGCACCTACTCGTTCACATCGCACATCACAGTGTATGAGACCTGCGCCCTGCAGTACAAGTTCTACCGCGAACTGGAGTTCATGCCCGTCCGTGCCAACGCTATGCTCTTCGGTACGCTTGTCCATGAGACGATAGAGGATGTTCACCGTGCTGCACTCAGGCACGAGGAGCAGACGATCACCGAGGAAAACGTGAACCGTTGGTTTGCCTCCAACTATGTGTCATTGACGAAAACCGAGCACACCTACCTCGCCGGTCCTCAGCGCGAGGCGGCATTGAAGCAAGTGCTCCGCTATGTAGAGCGGCAGCACGGCGACTGGTCTGCCATCCAGCAAGCAGAGGTGGATGTTTCTCTGGTGAAGCCGGATTATATCATTGAAGGCAAGGTCGACCTGATCCGGGGTGAGGGCGACACGGTCGAGATTGTGGATTTCAAAGCCGAACGGAAACCGGATATGGAGAAAATGCGGGATCGGCTTGAGCGGTACCGTCGGCAGCTTCATATCTATGCCCATCTCGTGGAGGAGCGTACCGGGCGGAAGGTCAGTAAGATGCACCTCTACTATACCGGAGAGGACGGCGGCGTACCGACGATCACATATCCGTATACGAAGTCTGCCGTGGAAGGAACGCTGGCGTCGTTCGATGATACGGTACATAAGATCATGAAAAAGGATTTCCGGCACTGTGCCGATGACCCGAAGGTCTGTGCTGGCTGTGACTTCCGGTTCTATTGCAGAAACAAATAAAGAAGGGGGCTGTGGTATGGCTGAACATAGGGTTAGGAAAGATAATATCATATATATCATTCCCGATGATGAGCTTTTTGCGAAATGGAAACGTGACGAGGCTTTTATTGACGAGTACGGACGGCTCATGAATCGCAAGCCACACAGAGTTCTGCGAGAACTGAAGTACTATGCAGAAAACACACCTATGGTTCAGCAGAGAACTTCTGCACCGCCCGCTGCCCCCGTCAGAAAAAGTTCTCCTGTTAAGGACTACATCAAAGACACCGTCCGGGACACGGCGATGGAAGCCACTGAAATCATCGTTGATAGAGCCGTTGACATCTTCTTTTATGAAGTGCTTCCGAATGTGTGGCATGAGCATATCGTTCCGTTCTACCGCCGCACAAAAGAAGCTCTTACATCAAAAAAACTGAAAGCAGATGCAGTCCTTGCGAAATCAAAAGCAAGTACGGATGTTGCTGTAAGACAGCCGAAAGCTACCACAAAGATGACGCAGGAAGAAGCCTATGCCGAAAAGCGAAAAGTCCTGTATCATTGGCTCGGAATGTTGAGCAGCCTAAAGAAACTCTACGATGCCGGAGAGATGGACATTGATGCGACTTTAGCACAGCTGACAAACCCGGCTATGCTGGAACGGGTAAATTCCCTTTTGAGCGAGAATCCAAACCTGCTCGAAACGGATAAGTACATCGTACTTCACGGTCTGCTTGGCAGAGATTTATATGAGGAACGGCAGCTCGTTCCTATCAGAGCTGCAGAAATAACAACTATAGCCGCGAAATACGGATATGACGCAAGAAACGACAAAATGGAGGGCAACTATAATGGATGAGCAGCTTACTTTTGAATTTGAACAGAGACCGACGATAAAGGGGTTCCCCGAGCTTCGCTGGACGGGCAAGCGCCCCTATCGCTCCACGCAGTACTACCCCGCACAGCTGCGGGAGTCCTACGGCGAGGAGCAGAACGGCTGGATCAACAAGATTTTCTGGGGTGACAATCTTCAGGTTATGAGCCATCTGTTAAAGGAGTATCGTGGGAAGATTGATCTCATCTACATTGACCCCCCGTTTGATAGCAAAGCAGATTATAAGCGAAAAATTGAGGTCAAAAATGTTGGAAAAACTATATCTGATAGTTCCTCATTTGAGGAAAAACAATATGGGGACATCTGGACAAACGACGAATACCTACAGTTCATGTATGAGCGCTTAATTTTGATGCGGGAGTTGCTCTCAGAAAAGGGTTGTATATATGTTCATTGTGATTGGCACAAAGTGCACCATCTTAGATGTCTCCTCGATGAAGTGTTTGGTTCGAACAATTTTGTAAATGAAATTGTGTGGCATTATGCTGATTATATGCAAGGAAATGCTACAACTTCACTCCCAAGGAAGCATGATACCATTCTTTTCTATTCAAAAACGCCGAAGTATTACTATGAGCGTGTAAAAGTGCCGCTTGATAAGCCAGTAAAAAGAAACCGTGTGATTTGGAATGGAAAAACAAAAGCATTAGAAGTAGCACGAGATGGACAAGGTAAAATAATATACGATGAATTTACAGATAGATTCTTGGATTCTGTATGGGAAGAGGATGTTTTGAACATAGGGCAAACATCCGTCACGCGGAAAACAAGCAGTGAAAATTTGAATTATCCAACGCAAAAACCAAAGAGAATTCTTGAACTAATTATTGAAGCCTCTTCACAACCAGGAGACCTTGTCTTCGACTGCTTCATGGGAAGCGGTACTACGCAGTCTGTAGCCATGAAACTTGGTCGCCGTTTTATTGGTGCGGACATCAATCTCGGTGCAATCCAGACGACTACCAAGCGTCTGCTCTCTGTGGCAAAAGAGTTGGAAAACAGCCAGACCGGTATGGGATCGGCCGATGACACGAAATACACCGGTTTCGAGGTCTACAACGTCAACAACTATGACTTCTTCCGCAACCCCGTGGAAGCCCGTGACCTGCTGATCGCAGCGCTGGAGATCCAGCCGTTCCCGCAGAGCGATATCTGGGACGGTGAACTGGATGGCAGGATGGTGAAGATCATGCCAGTCAACCGCATTGCCACCAAGGCAGACTTGAAGGAGCTTCTTGCGAACCTTCCGTATAAAACCTACGAGAAGCGCAAGGAAGAAAATCCGAATCAGCCCGTGGAGCGCATCACCATCGTCTGCATGGGACACGAGCCTGACCTGAAGGGGGCAATGGAGCAGGAACTGACCGATTATAAGGTAGACATCCAGATCATGGACATCCTCCGCGATAAGGCAGACCTTCAGCTGAAGCGCGACTCCGAGGCGGAGATCGTCCGGGAAGGCGGCAAGCTGGTCATCCGTGCGTTCTATCCGATGAACCTGATGCAGAAGCTCTCCCTCCAGAAAGAGTACGTGGAGGACTGGCGTCAGATGGTCGATTCCGTTATGATCGACTGGAACTACGACGGCGTGGTGATGCAGCCTGCCGTGACCGATGTCCCCGGCAAGAGTGAACTGGTAAAGGGTATCTACGACATTCCGGAAGGTTCCGGCACCATCAAAGTCAAAATCACCGACCTACTCTCCGAGTCGCTGGAATTGGAGGTGCGTTAAATGCCCGCAGGATTTGATCCGAATTTTTCCTTCAACGAGCAGCTGTGGTATTACTACTCTACGAACCGAGGAAAAATTCGCTCCCGTTATAATGACCTCACGAGAAAATTCCTCGCCTACAACGACGGCGAGGAGAATCCCCACGCCTTCCTGCGGAAGCCGCAGTTTGAGGCGTTGGAGATGTATGTTTTTGTGAAGGAATTCATGAATAACAAGCAGGTCTATGAGATGTTTGACGACTGGCGTCACAGACGGGATCACTTCTCCGATGCGTCCTATTATTCCATTGGTAAGGGCGGTCAGATTCGACTCTTTGACGCCCCGACTGAAAAGCAGACCGACACGCTCTTCAAGCAGATGAAGAAGTACCGTGAGAGCTATCCAAACTATATCTACGCACTTACGATGGGACTTGGAAAAACCATCCTCATGGCCACCTGCATCTTCTATGAATTCCTGCTTGCGAAAAAGTATCCGAGGGACAAGCGTTTCTGCCACAATGCGCTGGTCTTCGCACCGGATAAGACCGTCCTCCAGTCGCTCCGTGAGATCATGACCTTTGACAAAACGAAGGTCGTGCCGCCGGAGTATGCCCGTGTGCTCGATTCCAACATCAAATTTCACTTTCTTGACGAGGCCGGAACGATTCTGCACACTATCGACGATTCGGATTTCAATATTATCATCTCCAATACGCAGAAGATCATCGTGAAGAAAAAGCGCAAGGAATCCACGCCTACGGAGACACTCTTTGCCGGAACCGGATCGCTGCTTTCTGCCGTATACGGTGCAGACAACGATGATGACGATGCGTGGGATGACACCACGCTGATGGACAACCAGCGTTTCAAGAAGCTCTGCCGCCTGCCGCAGCTCGGCGTCTATGTCGATGAGGCGCATCACCTTTTCGGTGCAGATTTGGAAAAGCAGATTAGGTCGAGCGGAGCCAATAAGACCAGCCTGCGCGACACCATCAATCTGCTTGCGGAAAACACATCTATTGTGGCCTGCTATAACTACACCGGTACACCGTATGTCAAGAACCAGCTTCTACCGGAAGTCGTCTACGCATACGGTCTGCGTGAATCTATCTGGAACGGCTTCCTGAAAGACGCTGATCCCATCGGTTTTGAAAATGTCAAGAATGAGGAGTTTCTGACCGCAGTAGTGAGAACCTTCTGGGAACGGTATGGCGGAAAGACCTACGAAGGACTGAATCCGAAACTCGCTATCTATGCTTCCGGCGTAGAAGAGGCGGCAACGGAAGTCAAGCCGGTTCTGGAGAAAATCCTGGCTGACCTCGGCATTCCTGCCTCAAGGATTCTGCTGAATGTCGGCGATGCGAAGTACACGAAAAACGATGACATCAGAGATTTCAACAATCTCGATGTTCCCAGCTCGGAAGGAAATGAAAAGCAGTTCATTATTCTTGTTGAAAAAGGCAAGGAAGGTTGGAACTGCCGTTCTCTCTTTGGCGTGGCTCTTTTCCGTAGTCCAAAGTCGAAAATATTTGTTCTCCAGGCTACGATGCGCTGTCTCCGTGCAATCACAGACGAGCGCTTGACTGCCGCTGTATTTCTCTCCAAGGAAAACTACGACACTCTGGATGATGAGCTCCACAAGAACTTTAATATGGAGATCAAAGACATCAAGAATCCATCCAAGGATGACCGACACAAATACCAGGTACGGGTGCTTCCTCCTCCGAGAACAATCACGCTCAAGCGGGTATGGCACGAGTATACGATCCACGAAAAGGAATACTCCGAGCCGGTAGATTTCAAGCTGGCAGATGCGGACTTCTCCAAGTATGCCAGCATCATGTACGAGAGAGACAGCCTCGCCCTTGACACCTCTGTTAAAGAGAAGAATATCGACCATTTCAAGGAGAATATGCGTTATAGCGAATTTTCTCTCGCCGGAGAAGTGGCCCGTTATCTTAATATTTCCTGCATCCTCGCCGCCAGAATTCTTCGAGAATCCGTTGACGGGATCGATACGGTTCTCGAGGCGGTCAACCGCTATAACGCTGTTTTGGATGACTATATTATCCCTGCCGTATTTCATGCGCTGTTTGATGTCACTTCGGAATTGAAAACTGAGGACAAAGAACTGGTGCTGCTGCACGAGCCGAAGGATGCCGGATACTATGAGTTCTCCGCAAAGGATGACCTCGTGCTTACAAATCGTTATCCCGGTTTTAAACCTGAAGAAATCGCAAAGAGCTTCCACGCCGACACCTATTGTTTTGACTCAAAGCCGGAGAAGGAATGCTTCATGCAGTATATTACAAGCGGCAAAGTTGCGGAGGTGTACTTCACAGGTATGTTCACCTCCAATCAGGGCGATCTCTCTGTCCATTACTATGACCCGGAATCCGGCAGAATCCGCCAGTATTATCCTGACTTCCTTGCGAAGATGACAGACGGCTCCTATCAGCTTATCGAGGTCAAAGGTGACAACAAGATTGATGATACTGTGGTTAAGGCAAAGCAGACAGCTGCTGAAGAGATGGCTGTGGCAAGTGGTATAAAGTATCTCATGTATGCTGGAAGTCAAATCATGAGTTCTCACATTTTGGACGATTCGGAATCCGTTTATCCCCGTACTATAAGTTGCCAGCAATCATGAAGTGCCACGCAAAGATGTCAAATTATTATATCTCAAGCCCTTTTTGTAGTTTTGCACTTGCGGTTTGCTTATTCTTGTCGAAGGCGTGGGTATAGATATCCAGCGTGGTGGAGGGCTGGCTGTGGCCGAGAATGCCCGCCACCGTGGCCACATCCGTGCCGCCCGCGATCATCAGACTGGCAGCGGTGTGCCGGAGGGAATGGACGTTCAGCTCCTGCGGCAAGCCGTTCTTCTTGAGGATCAGCTTGAAGCGGTAGGTGAAGGTGGTGGGCGTCATGGGAAGCTGCGCTCCCTGGCGGCGGAACAGGAAGTCATCAGCGGTCAGCTGCCGCTGGTCATAGGTTTCGGTGATGTATGCACATTCCTGCCGGTACTCCCGCAGGAGACTTTCCATCTCGGCGGAGAAGTACACATAGCGGTTGCCTGCGTGGGTCTTGGGTTCTTTTACAAAGATCTCCTCGTCCGTCACCTTGACCGCGTTGCGGCAGATGTGGATGGAACGCTGCTCCCAATCAATGTCGCACCACTTCAATCCGCAGCACTCGCCCCGCCGCATTCCCGTGGCGATGATGAGCTTGAAGTAGGTTTCGTACTTGATGCTCTCGCCCTCCAGCGCGGCAATGATCCTCTGCGCCGTTTCCTCGTCCGCGATTTTCTTTTCGCACTTGCGCCCGGCGTAGCGGTAGGTGCGCCAAGCCGGATTATGCGAAAGAAAGCCACCCTCCACGGCATCAGAGAGGATGCTGCACAGCGTAGCGTGCACGCCCTCAATGGTGTACTCGGAGAGTGGCTTTTTTGTGTCGGGACGAATGACTTTTCGCAGTTCTGCGTAGAAATTCCGGAAGTGCTCCGGCCGCAGTTCTGTGAGCTTGTAGTGACCCAGCGCCGGGAGAATACGCTCGATGTCCTGCCGGTCGCGGCGGATGGTGGACTTCGCCAGCTTGCCGGGAGCGATGTCCGTCAGCCACAGGTCGATGTATTTTGCCAGCGTGAGCTGCTGGACGGGCTGCGGCGTGTGACGGCATTCCCGCTCGAACAGGACGGCCTGCTCGTTGAGCCACTTTTCGACCTGCTTGGGTGTCAGTTCTTCCGGCGTGTGGACGGTTTTCTGCTGGGGCTTGATGCGCTTGCCGTTGTAGTCATAGCCCATGGACCCCACGATGAGATAGCTGCTGCCGCGCTTGCGGATGCTTGCCATAAAAATGACCTCGCTTTCATTTGACCTCGGTACAGTTGAGGCTTATTTTGTAAGCACAACATACTGCAAGCGCGGCGGTAAAGCTATCATAATTTTCTTGGGAAAATGAATTTCTACGAAAGCAACAATCATGCGCTGTGCCGCTTCGGAGGACAGACGGCGGCGAGATTGAAGATCTGTCCGCCGTCCGGGCGGAGCATGGTGAGCATGGAGTCTGCCGCCTGCTCCTTCTGCGCCTGCTGGGGGTGGCAGTAGGTACGCTCCAGAAAGCCGGTATCCGCATGACCCACGAGGTCTGCCACCGTCTGTTTGTCCACGCCGCAGTGCAGCAGCGATGTCACGAAGTAGTGCCGCAGGGTGTGCAGATGGTACTCCCGCGGAAAGCCGATGGCGGCATAGATCTTCCGCAGCCGCTTGGTGAAGGTGTCCGGGTGGATGAGCTGCCCCTGTTCGTCGGTGAAGAGATAGGGACTGAGCCTGCGGCGCTGCTTGTCCGCCTCCATCTGCTTGCGGCGCTTGTAGGCGAGGAGGATGCCCCGCAGATCGGAGGAGAGATAGACTTCGCGGCTCTTGCCGTTTTTGGTAGAACCCTCCACGATGCCCTTGCCGGGAACGCTGCTGCGGGAGCGGCTGACGGTGAGCAGCAGACCGTTTTGCGTGCCGGTGAAGTCCGACCATTGCAGAGCGCACAGCTCGCCCCGGCGGCAGCCGGTGTACATGGAGAGCAGGTAGAACAGGCGGTAGTGTCGCGGCTCCTTTGCCAGCGCGTCCAGCAGCTTCTCCACCTCGCTTCGCGTGGGGATGCGCTGCACCGCGCGCCGCGGTGTGGGGAGGTCTAACATTCGCGCGGGATTTTTCTCGATGATCTCGTTGCGCTTGGCGTCGCTGAGCACGGCGGAGACCACGGAGAGGTACCGCTGCACAGTGGATTCGTTGATGAGCTTTCCGTGGTGCTTGCGCTTGCGCAGCTCGGAGAGCATATTTTCCAATGCCATCGGTCGGAGCTTATTGAGGCGGATGCCGCCGATCATGGGATACACCACCTCCAGCATCCGCCGGTATGCAGCGATGGTGCTGGGGGCGTATTTCGTCTGCCGGTTCAGCCAGCGGGAGGCAAATTCCTCAAAGGTCATCTCGCCGTCCTCGGCGTAGCCAGTCTTGAAGCTGCGCTCCAGTTCCTCGGCGGCGTGGGCGACATACTGCCCGATGCCGCGCTTGGGGATACCGGGTGGGACTTGGATGGTCTTCGCCTTGCTGATTTTTTTGCCGTTGGGTCGGTAGCCGTTGCTGACGGTGATATTATATCGTCGCTCATCTAATTTTTTGATGCTTGCCATTTTTAGAACCCTCCCATCATTTGCTCATGCTGTTGCTTTTTCTGTTCTTCTCGCGCGGCCTGTTCATTCAATTTTTCTTTCATCGCCAGAGCTGCGCCCGCGGCGAAGCCGATCGCCGCGCCGAAGTTTTCGGCGGCGATTTTCGCCTCCATGCGTCGCCGCTTTTCCTCGGCGTCCTCATCCTCGTCCATCAATGTCCCCACAGCGGTCAGTCCGGCCACGGCGGGGATCAGAGGAACAGGCTGCGGATTGCCGCCGCGCCATACCACCCCGCCAGTGCCGCCGTGCCAAGGATCAGCACCAGCGCGATCCACTTGAGGGCCACCAGCAGGCTGAAGTCCGGGAGCCAGTCGATCCACTTGGAGGAATACTTCTCGCTCAGGTTCCCAACCCGTTCCAGCAGTCTGTTCATCTCCGTCAGCGATCTCTGCATCTCCGTGAGCGACTGCTGCACCGGCGTCAGGTCGATGTGTGCTCTCAGACCGGGGATTGCTTTCCGGATTTCCTCCAGCTCCCAGTTTATTCCGTCTGCCTGCTCTGTCAGCTTGCTCATCGCCTGCGGCAGATCGCACTGGATCACAATGGGCTGGATCGGCTGCGGCGCAGACGGCGGCGCGCAGTTCGGCTGATTCATCCGCTTCAATTCCTCCATCGGTTTCCGCTGCTCGATGGAGTTTTCTCTGGACGAGCTTTGCCCGTATTCTGAATTCATGCTCCACGGCCTCCTTGCAATACTTTTCTTCGTGTAATTTGTTATCGCGGCATTTCATGCCGTCCGGCGTGGTGTAGGTGATGTACTTGCGGCTGCTCTCCCAGCGCACCGCGTAGCCCTCGGATGCCATCAGGGAAACGAAGGCGTCCTTGTCGGCGGCGTATTTCATGCACGCATCGATGGTGTTCATGAGCCGCAGCTTCCAGCTTTGACCTTTCAGCGCTGTGTGATACTCCGCGCCGCCCATGCCGCGGGCCTGCTGCGTTGGCGCATCAAAGACAGGAAGACCCATTTCCTGACAGATCGCGTCGTTGCGCCGCATCAGCTCCTGCAGTTGTTCCTTCGCCATGTGCAGCTTTTTGCCGGTTTCAAAGTTGACGGAGTTGATGACGCAGTGGGAGTGGACGTGCTCGCGGTCTACATGGGTGCAGACCAGCACCTCGCAGCCGTCGAAGTATTCCGCCAGCCGCCGCGCGGCTTCGTGGGCCTGCCGTGGATCGACAGCCGCGCCTTTTGGAAAGCTCTGCACCATGTGGTAGAACATCACACCGCCGCCCTTGTGGTAGAGCAGTTTCGTGTTCAGGAAATCGTCATAGACGCTTTGGGGCTGGCAGTTGATGCCGCTGATGAGCGGCCCGCCCTCCCATGTGGTTTTCATCTCCTGCATGACGTAGAGCATCACGCCGCGCATGGCGGCGCGGGATTGCGTGCCCCGCTTGTAGTTCACGAAATGTACGATGGACATACGGCTCACCGCCCTTCCATGACTGACCGCAACGCGGCGCTGACCTCGGACAACTCACCGGCAGCTTTTTCCAGACCGATGACCTGCACCTTGCCCATGTTGGCAAGAACGGTGAGACGGTTGATGTTGCTGCCGATGCCCTTGAGCTGGCGGAGCAGTTCCTTCTGCTCGTCGATGACGATGATCCGTTTGCCGAGACAGCAGGCGGTGACGTAATCGCTCATGGACATGTGGGCCTTTGCTGCCAGTGCCTTGATCTTCTCACGATCGGCGGACGCCATGCGCGTGCTGAATTTGATATCTTTTTTCATGTTTTCTCCAATCGTAGCTTTAAGTGGGTCCGGGCTTCCGCCCGGAATTTGGGTGCAGGGCTTCCGCCAGCCCGGTGCATTTGGCAGGGCAGCGGCTTCGCCGCAGACCAGACAAATGCGATGCTGGCTGTCGTCCGAGCGGACGACAAATCCCTCGTCCCGCCGCAAGCGGCAGGACTCGCTCTCTCTGTCGCTCGTCCTCTTCCCACCGAAACCGCTTCGCTGGGTTTCGGCGGGAGCCCTGTTGGGGGAGGTGATAAGACACTCCCGTTTTGCATTTTTTCGGCACTTCTATGTGGGGGTGGTATCATTACCCTTGGCGTGTGCTTCATGCCGTTGAAACGCTGGACGCCCGCGGGTCACGGCGGCGTATTCGCCGTTTTTATGCCGTCCCGGAATTCGCCCTGTGCGGGCTGAATATCCCCTCAGCGGGTACACACGCCACCCCGGCCCCTAACCGCGCACACAGCGGCTCACAGGGCGAAACACGGCGGGTTCTCAGGGTCGGTGGTGACGATGTTTTGGGCAGCGGGATCATCGACACCATCGACCCTTTTCAGGCAGATCAGACGGTCGCCGTTGCTTTTGCGGAAGGACACCGTAATGCCGTTTCTCCTCAGAGCGTCAACGCTTTTGCGGATTCGGTGGGAGAAGCTGTTGGGGGTCAGTCCCTCCGTACCGGCAGGGTCGATCTTTTCCAACAGCACCTTGGCAGAGGCGCTGATCTCCGGCTGCCGGCGCAGCAGTTCAGAGAGAAGAAAAAGAATTTTCTCGTTGGGTTGCTCCGCCTGTTTACAGTCATCTGACAGCAGTTTCCAGACATGATCCTCGCCATCGAACTCCAGTGCCAACTCGCGGTAGGGGATGTCCCGTCCGGTGCAGTAGAGCGTAGCGGTGTTCTCTCTGCGCTTACTCTTGCGGAGGACGAAGTTGCTGTCGGTAGCGCCGCTGAGTCCGGTGGTGCCGGAGATCATGTTCATGGGATCATCGTCATTCATCTTCCGCAGGTGATGCACCAGCAGAATGGCGATGCGGTGCTTGTCCGCCAGCGCTTTCAGAACGCCGATGTCCCGGTAGTCGCTGGCATAGGGATTTGCGTCATTGCCTGCGGTGCGGATACGCTGGAGCGTGTCGATGACGATGAGCCTGGTCTGCGGATGCTCCTTCAAAAATTGCTCGATCTGTTCCACCAGCCCGTTATGGAGCTGCTGGGACATGACGGCGAAGTGCAGCGTGGGCGGTGCGTCCTCCGTGAGATCGAAGAGGTGGCTTTGGATGCGCTGGAAGCTGTCCTCCAGACAGAGGTACAGCACCTCGCATGGGCGCGTGGCGAAGGTCCAGAGCGGCTTGCCCTGCGCGGCGCAGAGACACAGCCACAGCGCCAGCCACGATTTGCCGATCTTCGGCGCGCCTGCCAGCAGGTGCAGTCCCTGGGGAAGCAGATCGTCGACCACGAAGGAGACCGGCTCGTAGGCGGTGCTTTGTAGCGTGTCCGCGTCAATGGTTTGCAGTCGTTTGATTTGAGACATAAAAAACCTCCGGATAAAAGGATAAGGGCAGAGACATCGCTGCAGTCGAGGCTCTAACCCTTTCACTTGATTATTCTGTATTTTTTGATAGAATGAGAATATCGCGGGACAGATGCAAAACAGATATGGGACAGGAGGGCGATGCTATGCCGCTGGGGATACAGCAGAACAACGATTTCACGCAGTTCACAATGGATGTCTGGAATGACAAGATCTTTTATCAGGAGCAGGAGTTTCCGGCGGGATTCATGGCGATGTCCATTCTGAACATTCCCGAAGAAGACCTGCCGGAGCTGATACAGGCCGGCGGCGCACCGACCTTCCTGTTCCCTGTGGTGGTACAGGGCAGCGATGAGGAGGCTGCGGCGCTATTCCCGCAGCTGCGGGAACGGATATTGTACCTGACCGAGCTTCTTTGGAAGTATCCGCCCTTTTGTTATAATGACTACGAGAAGGAAATGCGCCGGATCAATATCCTGTTTGACGAGAGAAACCTCCTGCAAATACGGACGCCCGATTCGGAGTTCCAGACGGAGTTCCTGAGATTCTGCGTCGGGATCATACGCATCCCGATCGCCATGTATCACTTCTATGCAGCGGGGCGGTTCTTTGAGCTGGATTATCTGCGGCGTCTGAAAAAACGGAACGAAACACATTTCGCCGTGGCCGCGCATGACTGCTTCAACAGCGAGCAGTTTTGGAATGAGATGCGGAGTTTGCAGAGCCTGGATATGGAGCCGTTCACGGTCTACCCGGAGCTGTCCTCCACCTATGTGTTTGCCCGCAGTCCTAAAAACGAAAAAGAAATGGTGTTTGTGGAACGGGTGATTTTTCCGCGCCTGACCGATTTCTACACCTATGACCTGATGAACGGATTGCACCACGGCCACGCGCCCAGCCAGTGCCAAGGCTGTGGAAAATATTTTCTGACCACCAACGGCCACATCCCCAAATACTGCGACGGCGTCGCCCCGCAGGACAGCCGCTATACCTGCCGGCAGTACGGCGCGATGATGCACCAGAAGGAGCAGAACAAGCAGCACCCGGTCTACCGCCTGTTCAATACCCGCACCGACACCATCCGCAAGCATCACCAGAGAGGGAAGATCTCCGATGACCTGCGGCGGGAGGCGCTGTATCTGGCGGAGAGTTATCGGGACAAGGCGCTGATGGACAATGACTACGCCGCTGACGGATATGCGCGGGACATGGAATTGGAACACATTTACGCGGAGGCAGAAAAGCGGCTGAAATGAGGAAGGGGGCGTTCCTGTGACGAAAAATATGTACACCGTTGCCGGGGACGGCCCCTGCAATGAAGAGCTGGCGTTGCGGATACAAGCCGGAGACAAAAACGCTGAGGAACGCCTTATCTCACAGAACGAGGGCTACCTCACCGAACTGGCGCGGGCGTACACACCATGGTGTGAGTTGGAGGACTTGAAGCAGGAGGGAGCGCTGGCGCTGCTGGATGCGGCGCGACGCTTTGATCCCGCTTACGGAACGAAGCTGCTGACCTATGCGACGCCCGCGATAGAAGCGGCGATGATGGACTATGCCGCGCGGTATTCTTCCTCTCTGTCCATTCCCGTCAGTCGGTACAATCAACTGCGCAGGGTGGCATACCTCTGCGCCGAGGGATGGGACTCATCTGATGCTGAGTTGGTCAAAGTGGTGTGCGGAGAACTGAATGTATCTGCCAAGGTGGCTGGGACGTTGATAAAAGAATACCGCGCGCTGTGCCGTGCGCGGCAGTTGGGTGACGATGTGTTCTCCGTCAGCTGCGGTGGCGATCCCGCCGTGGCCTATGACCGCCTGATGCGCCGGACGCTGCTGATGCAGCGGATGGAGGAGGTGCTGATGCCCAGAGAACTGAATCTGGTGCGGAGTTATCTGGGCATCGGTCAGCCGGACGAGGTTGGCATGACCTTTCAGGAGTTGGCGATCTATCTCAACTACAACAGACCCAGTGGTGCGGAGAAGGCGTACAAGGCTGCGCTGCGGAAGTTGAAAAAGGACTTGTACGGTGGGGCCTATGGCCGGTGGCTCTCCGTTCAGAAGGCTATCCGCGCCGCCAAAGCGGAGGCGGAGGCTGATCCTGGGCATTACACAACTCCTCAGACCACATGGTTGGATGAAAAGGAACTGATGGAGCGGTTTATCTGCGAGGTCGTTTCGCTGATCCGTGTTCATGAGATTTTCAGTGACGCATTGGAGAATATTGCTGCAAAAATTTTTGAGGAGTCTTGAAAATTGTACGTTTTCAAGACTCCTCAAGATCATTCCAGCTCAAATGCGCCGGTATAAAGCTGATAATACCGATATCTTTTGTGGGGGGTGCAAAGCGCACCCAAGTTGAGCGAGATGGACACAACATGGGAGGAACACCTCACGCCGTCCACGCACTGGATAAATGCGGGATGTCAAAAGGTTAAAGAGAGCTGGCTCGTGCCAGCTCTCTTATACTGTGCGCTGTCAGGTTCTACGGTTACTATCAAAGTGCATTGACGGTTCCTGATTTCTCAAATATTCTGTTTCAGGCAGGTCTTAATGTCATCCTCAGCATTGGTAATAAGCCGCAAGTCGAAGGTGTCCACTAAATACTGAAGCACATTCGGGCTCAAAAATGCCGGCAGGGTAGGGCCTAAATATATGCCTTTAATTCCCAGACTCAATAATGCCAGCAAATCAGCAACAGCCTTTTGTTCGTACCATGATACGATCAACGACAAAGGCAATCCGTTTACATCGGTACCAAAAGCATCTGCTAAACCTGTTGCGATCCGTATGGCAGAATATACATCATTGCATTGCCCGACATCCAAAAGTCTCGGCAGACCCGCTACTTCACCGAAATCCAGTTTGTTAAATCTGTATTTTCCGCATGCGAGCGTTAATATCACGCAATCTTTCGGGACCATCTTAGCAAACTCTGTATAATAGTTTCGACCGGGTCTTGCTCCGTCACAGCCGCCAATAAGAAAGAAATGTCTGATTTTTCCTGCTTTTACTGCCGCTACGATTTTGTCAGAATCGCTTAATACCGAATGATGCCCGAATCCGACAAGTATCTCGTGGGGCTCCTGATCCTCCGGATAGCCGCCCAATTCTATTGCCTGCTGAATGATTTCACTGAAATCCTTTTCACCGTTTTCTCTTTTCCCAATGTGTTTTACCCCTTCCCAGCCCACTACATTCGTGCTGTAGATTCGGCCTTTATAGCTCTCTCTCGGCCGCATAAGGCAATTCGTCGTCATTAGAATACATCCCGGAAGATCATCAAATTGTTTTTGTTGATCTTGCCACGCACCACCGAAATTCCCGACAAGGTGGGGGTATTTTTTTAATCCCTCATATCCGTGGCACGGCAGCATTTCACCGTGTGTATACACATTGACCCCCGTTCCCTTTGTTTGTTCCAGCAGCATTTCCAAATCCTTCAAATCATGTCCCGAAACAACGATAAAGGGTCCTTTCCTCATATGGATATTGACCCTATGGGGTGCCGGATTTCCGTAAACTGCAGTATTGGCTTCATCCAATTTTTTCATAACCTCAATTGCCGCTTCTCCGGTGCGCATGGTCATTCGGATCAGTTCTTCCACTGTAAGGTTATCGTCTGTGAGAGCTTCCAATGCCTGAATATAAAATTCATCTACCTCATCACTGTAATAGCCCAGTTCTCTTGCCTGATGCCCATAGGCGCTGATACCTTTCAGTCCGTATAAAATGGTTTGCCTCAATGAGCGAATATCCGGGTCAAGGGATTTATCATACATAATTCCCGCGAATTGAGCATCCTTTAGCATTTGTGTTTTTGTTTCGGGAAGATCATAAGTGGCGTATGATGTCTGATTGTGAATCTCTCCTGTGATTGTTCTCAAATTTTCTTTTATCCGTTGTGATTCGTTCAATAATTCCACGTGTACTTTCGAATCAAAATTAACATTCGTCAGCGTTGTGAAAAGAACATTTTCGATAAACCGTATGATATTTTTATCGATATGCTGTCCCTCATTTTGCAAAACTTTTCCGTAACAGCTGATCCCTTTGATTTGAAAGATCAGCAAATCCTGCAGATTGGCGATTTCCGGTGTCTTTCCGCAAACCCCAATCTTTGTGCAGCCCTTTCCGTTCGCTGTTTGCTCACATTGATAGCAAAACATTTCGTATCCTAAATCCATATTATTCATATGCTGACCATCCTTATCTTTCGTTTTATAGTTAAAGTATCGGTCAGGAAACGAAAAATATACTTGGTATGAGAGACCTTACTAATTGTCTCATGTGTGTCTATACGTCATTTGCTGTGGCGGTTACGTCGAAACAACAGATATCGTTGCAGACAGAGAAACACCACAAGCTTTCTTGTTGACAAACTATCGCCATAGCGATATAATCAATTCGGGTTAAAACTATCAGTGGAGCGATAGGCTCGTGAAAGAGGCACAGCTATGAATAAAATAATCTGCGTTTATCATGGTTCCAGTCAAATTATCCAACAGCCTGTTATTGGCAAAGGAAACCCAAACAACGATTACGGACTGGGGTTCTACTGTACTGAGAGTGTGGAGCTTGCAAAGGAGTGGGCTTGTTCCGCTGAAGCGGATGGCTTTGCAAATCGATATGCCTTTGATTTAAACGGCCTGTCTATCCTCTCGCTTACAGGAGGTAATTATCATATTCTCAATTGGCTTTATGTACTGCTGAATAATCGGAAGTTCCGTATTGGCGGGGCAGTCGCAAGGCAAGCCAAGCAGTATATTGACGAGCATTTTGCGGTAGAGTATAAGCAGTATGATGTCATCAAAGGATATCGGGCGGACGATTCTTATTTCTCATTCGCAAGTGCGTTTCTGAATAATACGATTTCTCTCCAACAGCTTGAAAAAGCGATGTTACTTGGGAAACTGGGCGAACAGATCGTTGCGATATCGGGAAAAGCGTTTGCTCGATTTACATTTGAGGAAGCCATTCCTGCACCGTGTGATATGTATTATCCGAAGAAGCTGGCACGAGACAGTAAAGCGCGTGAGGATTTTGCAAAAGAGAAGGATCGTGAAACGGTTTTGTCTGAAAAATATGTGCTGGACATCATTCGGGAAGAATGGGGGAATGAAGATGAACGCCTACAACGAATTATACTTGGATGATGCAATGGCCAATCTCGGAGATATGGTCGAGTACGCCGTGTGTACACTCGGCTATGCACCGGATGACTTCTTTGGCTGGTTCATTTCCTCCGGAATTGCCTCAAAATTCGAGAACGGAAATCCGAAGTATGTTGCAGGAATGTCGGGGGTCGAACTGGCAGACGCTGTGCTTGCTGCCGTGAATATGCAGAGTGAGCGTCATCATCAGCCCCATCTATCCTCAAAGGGGAGAGAGTACTGGGCCGGATGGATCCTTGCCTATTACCAGTGGGAAACAAACCGACGCTTCAGCGATATGGTAGAATACGGATTGACACTATCGGTAGTGATGTCTCTATATATCCTGCACGAAGCGGATGTAAGCAAATTCGTGGAGAGTGCAGATGAGATCATTCAAAGGAACAAGGGTAGCCGTAAGTCTAAGCTACAGCTTACACGGAAGGCGAGAGGGCTGACACAGCAGCAGCTCAGTGAAGCATCCGGAGTCTCCTTGCGAATGATCCAGCTCTACGAACAGAAGCAGTACGAACTTGCAAAAGCGCAGGCCGGTATTGTGCTTGACCTTGCCAAAGTACTTGGATGCGATGCCGCTGATCTGATCCAGGGATAGAGGGTAAAGATATTCAGCTGAACTGGGCTGCTGAACCCGCATTTTATCCAGACTACTATTTGACTACTACCGCGAAAAATCTCGGAAGCCTTGCAAGGCAAGGCTTCCGAGGTTTTTTCTCCAAAATGGCGGAAATTTGTGCAATCTCAACCAAGCCCTTGCGCCGCAGGGCTTTCCGGCTTGACGGCCTGATAACTCCGACTCTAAAGGCCGCTGGTTCGAATCCAGTCGGGCGTACCATATTAACGAAACGGTTGATGCGTCTGGCGAAAAGCCAGGCGCATCAACCGTTTCCGGGCTTTTTCAGGCCCGGATTTCTTCTTTCAAACCATAGATGCAAATCGCTGTTTCAGAGCGTCTG
>ERZ506791.159-NODE-159-length-45539-cov-6.682460_pt1 | contig 45539 bp, 46 predicted proteins | sample MGYA00513184_ERZ506791 | MGnify/ENA metagenome assembly ERZ506791
GGCCGGATACGCTGCGCGGAGCCTGTGAACTCCTGCGAAATCTGGACAACTATCAACGCATCACGGAGGGCGCCTACGGTTACGGTCAGCAGCGATTGCAGGAAACGCTGGGGCTGGACGATGAATCCGTCTATGAGCTGGACGGCTACATGGATTTTGAGAAATACGGTCAGGACTGCATGGAAAACGACGGTGTGACAAAAACGGAGTTCGGCCTGCTGCGCCGCTTGGACCCGCCCTTCCCGGAGCAAACGCAGAGGCAGCAGATGTTTCAGTAGACTTTGCGGCAGATGTGTAGTATGTTTGCCGTTACCAAAAAAGAAAGGAAGGAAGGAACGCCAAATGGCTGTAAACGCAAGAACAGAGAAATTCCAGCACCTTGAAGTATTTGATAAGCCCGCGCTCTTCACCAACGGGCGTATTGCCCGTGATACCGTGCCGAAGGGCTGGTACTGCTATGACATTCGCGGCTCTGACGATGATCCCGGTGAGCTGTGCTACATGGAAGAAAATGTTGTGGTCAACCACGCAGGCTCGGTGCTGATGCCGGAAAAGCTGGCGATGCCTAAGTCTGGGCGGCTGGATGTGCGGGATGAGCTCGGTTTTCTCGATGAAGGCAACATGACGCTCCGTGAGTTCTGCGAAGCACATCAGCTCCCCTATCCCGCAGAGAACATGAAATTTCATATCCGTCCTGCCCGCCCGGAGGAGGCGGGCTTATTTTATACCCCGCACCCCGAAGAAGATAAGCGGCTGGGTACCGTTGGCCATGTCCGGATGGACTTCGGGCGCAGCGGCAATGAGTTCTGGCATACATGGTGGCCGCGCGGCCCAGAGGAACTGAACAGCCCCGCGTTCAAGAAGGAACTGCAGGAGGTCGTGGACACGCTGCGGGAGAGTGTGCTGAAAAACCGCTTCGCTATGGAGCGTTTCTGCTATGAACACGGCGGGAAAATCAGCGGCGGCTGGACACAGAACTACGGCTACATCGTGGAAACCGAGCGCTACCGCTACTGCCTGCGCTGCAATCCGTCCCCTGGTGACTATAACGGGTACCTGACAGCCTATGATCTGGATGTCCAGCGGCAGAACATGGCGCTGGACAAGCCGCTGATGGGCCGCGTCACCTATGCCAACGGCGATACACAGGAGTTTACCGATGCTGAAGCCTTTCTCGAGTGCGTGCGGGAGGAGCTTCCGTATCGCCCGACCACAGGATTCCGTTACGAGGTGCTGACCGACGATCCCGCCGTCCGCAAGCAGGTGGATGACATGATCTTCGACTTCTACGGCGAGGAAGCCCCTTGCCGGCAGGAGGATCACGAGCCTCGGCCCGAGCAGGGCATGACCTTCGGAGGAATGTAATGGACGCTTCAAGAAAGCAGCGAGAGCCGGTCGAATTCAAAAGCCTTGCCGAGCTGAAACGGTTCATCCGCTCCGGTGTGGAATTTAAGACCGTCAGCCACGCCAATCACGCGGATATGGTGGGGCTGACTCGTGTGGTAACCACGGTGCAGACGGTGGGCTTCTATTCCAAGATCAAGGATCAGCCGGAGCATCCCTTCTCCACCTGCAACCACGGCAAGGGCTTCTACACCGATTTTGGGAAAGCCGGCAATTACATCTTTGATGGTACGACGGTCAAGGTGAAGGATGCCCGAAAGCAAGATCGCGGCGTGATCTACGAGCTGGAGTTTTACGACAGAGAGCAAAACATGGAGGAAACGATGATGGACAGAAAAATGGTGAATTTTATCAAGGAGCAGTATCCCCCCGGCACCCGCATCCGGCTTAATTCGATGAAGGACCCTTATCATCCCATTCTTCCCGGCACGGAGGGCGAAGTAGACTTTGTGGACGATGAGGGTCAAATTTTCATGAAGTGGGATAATGGCCGCACACTGCCGCTCGCCCCCGGCGAGGACAGCTTCACCGTGCTGCCGCCCAAGCTGTCCACCCTCAAGCTGTATATGCCCCTGACCGCCGATCTCTACGAGCGAAACGAGTATGGTGACTTTGACGATAGCAGCACATTGCTTGAGGGCCGTGAGCTGCGGGGCTACCAGGATCAGATCACGGCGGCGCTGGTGAAAAACCGGATGCCGGAGGAGGCGGAGCGAGGGCTCATGCATTGGTATGATGAAGTCGACAGCGTCAATACCAAGGTGCGCACCGCCGTCTTCACCGTGGAGGCGCGTGGCCGGCAGCTCTGGGGTGTGGCGGAATGCCGTGTCGCCGGGGAATTATCAGACACAGAACTGGAAACCTTAAAGGAGTACCTCACCGGGCAGGCGTCGGACGGCTGGGGCGAGGGCTTTGAGCAGCGGGAGATTTCCGTGGATGACGGCGGTGAATTGCATGTCCACCTTTGGAACTCGGACGAGTGGAGCATCCAAACGGAGCAGGAGCTTTTCTCCCCCAAGCTGGCGGATGGACTGCCGGAGCTGTGCTTCTCCACGCTCCCCGGTACCGGTGAGCTCATCTGTATCAAGCGCGGCGAGAGCGGCTACTACCCCAGCGACTGGTCCACGAACGATCCAGCGCATAACCAAGAGTTGGCAGACTATAACAACGAGCGGCTTGGCGTGACGCAGGAGCAGCGGTTGGCAATGGAGTGCGGCAGTATGCACGGCTGGGGCGTCCCTGGTGCTGACCCGAAAACCTATGAGCAGAACGGGATGAAAATGGGAGGGATGACCCTTGGGTAAGAAAATACTGCGTGTGTATCTCGCTAAAAACGATACGCCGTATAGCGCAGCCTATGCCAAGCTGGAGCTGCCCGCCTCCCCGTGGGAGGTTTGGGACGCCATGGAAAAGGTGCGGCTTCAGACGGACGATATCCTGTACATGGAGATCGAAGACTACTTTGCCTTTGAGTATCTCTCTCCCCGTTTGGACGGATTAGACATCAGCCTCAACGAGCTCAACGACCTTGCCGCACGGCTTGCGGCATTGGACGAGGTACAAGGGATCGCCTTTGAGGGGTTGTTTTCCATGGAGGTGCAGAGAAAAGTAAACGCCAACGGCGGCATCATCACGCTGCAGGATCTGCGGGATCTGGCGGTCAGCGCAAGAACCGACTGCTATCATGTGGTGGATGCCGCGGATGACGCCCAGCTTGGCCGCTTCTACGCGGAAAATGAATTTATCCCCGAACTGGACGGCGTATCCAACGAGGTATTCGAGATGCTGGACTTCGCCGGCATCGGAAGAATGATGCGGTGCAGTGAAAACGGCGTTTTTGTGGGCAGTCTGTATGTGCTGCGGGATGGCGAACTGACAACCGCGCCGCCTGTCCAAAAGGCGCTGCCGGGAAAGCCGGGATACCTCTTCCGGCTCACGCTCGGACTGCATCCCGACATTGGCGATGCGCGCACGGTGACGCTGGATCTTCCCGCAGCAGAGGCGGAGCTGCTGGACGCACAGGAACAGCTCGGTGCGGAGGGCTGGGAGGGCGTCACGGTCATTGATTATGACGGGATCATCCCCTATGCGGCGGACTTCACCGACCTGCCAATGGAGCTGGAGGAATTGAATGCCTTCACGAAGACCGCGCGGGACATTCCGAGATCCGAGGTGCCAAAGCTGAAGGCTCTGCTGGAGCAATTCGAGGTGCAGGACATCGAAACGGCGATGCTCCTAACGGAGCATCTGGCCGATTACATCCTCACGCCGGGGATCAGCTCACCGCAGGAGGCGGCGCTGGATCAGCTCTGCTTCATCATGGATCGTGAAGAAGCCGTTCGGCTGATCCCGTATGTGAACCTCTTCAACTACGGCGAGACAGTCATCCATGCGGACAATGCCGCCCTCACATCCTACGGCCTGCTGCACCGCGCGGACTATGAACCAATGCTCTCACCCATGCAGCAAAAACAGGAAAAGGAGATGACGATGCAATGACCAGGGAACAGATCCAACATGAAGGCGACCGGCCGCTGCCTTGTGCAGCACAGGAGGCATTCCGATGCAGACCGGATGCTATGAGCGATGACGAAAAGACGATCCTCTCCGCCATGGCTCTGCAAAAGGGCGAGGCGGAGGCTGCGGAGATTTTCAGGGTGTCACCGGAGCATCTGCGTGATTACACGATCCTCAAGGGCGTCAACAGCTACGCCGCGCTGGGCAGATACTACCTCGCCAATGAGACTACCGTCCCGGAGGAGCTGTACGAATACATGGATCTTGACGCGCTGGGCTGCCGCTATGAGGACGAGCACCCCGGCGTGTTCATCGGCAGTGATTATGTGTGCTACCCTGCGGAGGAACAGAATCTTACCATGGAAATGCAGTAGCTGACCATATCTTAACCACGCCAGCTGCGCGGATAAGAACTACACCAAGGGGCCGTATTCCCGGACGGGGAAAAGCGGCCCCTTCTTTTTTGCGCTTATTTGACCTCCTGCTCCGGGATAACGGACCCGGAAAGGAGGAACTGTGCCGATCAACGAAGCCCTTGCAGAGTATCTTGAACTCTACCACAAGGGCGAGGCAAACGCCGTCACCAGCCGGGAGCTGGAGTGTGCCTTCCGAATGCGCGGCTCTGAGCTGCGCCGGGAGATCAACGCCCTGCGGGGCGACGGCATCCCCATCTGCAGCTTTGACGGCGGCTACTACTATGCCGCCACCGAGGAGGAGCTGCGGCGCACCATCCGGCAGCTCCGCAGCCGGATCAAGAAAATCGCATTTGCGGAGCGCGGCCTGTCCCGCACCCTGCCTGACTATGAGGACACCGGTCAGCTCTCCCTCCCGCTGGAGGGAGGTGACACTTCTTGAACAGCTTTATTCCCTGGGTGGGCGGCAAGGGCAAGCTGCTGTGGATCATCAACAAGCTGATGCCGGACCGCTACACCCGCTTCATCGATGTGTTTGGCGGCAGCGGCACGGTGACCATGTGCCGCCCCATCCAGCGCGGCTGCATGGAGGTCTACAACGACTTCAACGGCAATCTCACCAACCTGTTCTGCTGCGTGAAGAACCGCCCCATGGCACTGCTGGCGGAGCTTGGCTTCCTGCCGCTGAACACGCGGGATGACTTCAACGTCCTCTATAAGTTCTTCTCCAAGGGCGAGTTCACGGACGACTACCTGCAGGAGGAGATGGATCTGACGGAGGTCTACCTCAAGCCCCCCGACGCCGAGGCCATCCGCGCCCTTATGCTGGAGCGCACGCCCCGCGGGAGCATCCGCCGCGCGGCGGACTTCTTCAAACTCATCCGCTACAGCTTCAGCGGCGGCGCCAAATCCTTCGGCGGCAAGCCCTGCGACATCCGCCGTTTCTTTCACCTGATCTGGGAATGCTCCCGCAGGCTGGCGAATGTCATCGTGGAGAACAAGGACTTCGAGGAGGTCATCCGTCAGTATGACCGGGCAGGCGCCGTGATCTACTGTGACCCGCCTTACTACAAGGCGGAGAGCTGCTACGAGGTGGAGTTTCCCCCGGAGGATCATCAGCGGCTCCATGATGTACTGGTCACCTGTGAAGGATACTTCATCGTTTCCTACAACTACCAGGACTACATCTGCGAGATCTATCAGGATTGCTATATCTTCCGCACCTCCCGTCCCAACAGCATGTCCCAGACGGCAGGCAGCGAATATGAGGAGATCGTCATCACCAATTATGACCCCCGAAAAGCCTGCTGGCAGCTCTCTATGGATAGTCTGCTGGGCGGCGATGGCGACACCCGCTACGAGCTGATCCATGAGCCGGAGCATCCCTTAAAAATCTGAACAATAAAAGGAGAAGCAGCATGAAATTTGTAAAATACAACGACAACAAGAGCGTCACCATCCCTCCCGCCGTTCTGACCGTCTGCGGGCTGGACGATGAGGGGAAGCTGGAAATGGCCGGCGCCAAGGGCGCGGTCATTTTGTCAAAGAGCGAGATGACTGCCATGGAGATGGTGCGTACGATCCTCGCCCTGACGGACCGCGCCGGTCAGCTGATGCGGGAGCTGACGGGCCTTTGCGGCAGCTGCGAGGGCTGCACCGAGGGGCACTGCACCTTCCGCGACGCGGACATCGAGGAGCTGATCCGCCCCGCCGTCACCGTTCCCGATTGGGCCAGAGAGGAAGCGGACATCGCGCCCGACGCCAAGCTGGACTGCCATGTGGACGAGGGCTCCGGCGTGATCACCGTGTGCGAGACATTTTACGACCACGACCTCTCCGATATTCCCGCCGAGCTGCTGGAGGCCCTGCGCAAGTCCGGCTGCTGCCTGTCCGTACTGGAGGATATGCTGATGGACGACGATGTCATCTACGATAAGTGATACCGTAGGCATTCAAAGAAGAAACGAGGCGAGAGATCCAAATGAATGAAACCTATCTCTATCCCTACTCGGCGAAGGAGGCCAGAGAACGAAATGAGCTTTCGCTCTGGAGGGAAAGCCATCGCGCCAACATCGCTTGCCGGGAAGCCATCGAGGACACCATCCGCCGGAGCTTCGACGGAATGCATCTGGACAAGGACTGTATCACGCCGGTGCTGGAGGAATACGGCTATAAACGCACCGCGTGGGTACTTGCCAATACCTTGCATGAACTCAAGTGGGATGGTCGCTTCAGCCCCGCCAATAAGCAGTGGGCTGAGCGGCGCTACATTCCGCAGGATGAGCGTCACAATGCCGAGATCACTGTTCGGAGCCACCCCGCCGTGCTGGATGGCTTCGTCAGTCTCTACCGCAAGGCGGTGCAGGCGTTAAATCTCTTCGGTGCGGAGCATTGCGTCGGTGACCGCGCCGAGCAGGACTTCACCGGCAAGGTGCTGGTGCTGTCGCCGGATACGCTGAAGGAATCCTGCTGGAGTCAGGCGGATCAACTCTGGTATGCTCGGAGCGGCTTTGGATGCGAGCCGCATTCCAGTGGTCGAGCAGTCTTTGCCACCTGCCTCTCGGACGGAGAAACAGCCAGATGGAACCGGGAGGATTTCATCGGTGTGCTGGACGAAAAATACCTGCCCGACTGGGCGCGGGAGAAGCTCATGGAGCTGACCGTACCACGGCAGGAGGAACCGGCCGCAGGTGAGATGAAGCTGGAATGATCGGAGGTGAAATAAGTGCAGCGCATCTTCATTGATAACCATGACCGCATCCTCTATTACAGCAATCCTGCCGGATACATCGCGGGAAAGGAGGCGGTGGTGGACACCATGTTCCAAACGCAGGAGCTGGAGCGTTTTCTGCAAAAGCAGTCGCTCACCATCCGCTGGGAGGACGGTGTCTATGACCGCCTCCTGCTGGGGCAGAGGGGCGGCCGCTTCGACCCGGAGGTTCCGCCCCTGAAAAGCTGCCGTGTGTGGCAGCTCACGCGGGACAGCCCCATCAATATGCGCTTCATCCCGTATGAAGCCCTGCTGGAGCGTTTCGGACAGCCTGACCGTAAGCACTACGAAACAGTCTATGACGGTCTGGTCGGGACCAATGACCCGGAGGAGATCTACACGCTCTTCCGCGACCCGGTTCCCGGCTACGACGGCAGACCCATCGGCATCTCAGATGTGCTGGAGCTGTACGACGCCGACGGCAGCGAGTTCTACTACTGTGACCGTGTCGGCTTCCGGCAGATCGAGTTCGCGCCGCGGCAGGAAATGGATCTGTGTCCGTGAATCGAGCACCCGGCCGGGTGCTTTTTTCATATCAACATCAGAAATGGAGGAAAGAAAAATGCCCAAGAACCAGACCAAAGCAAGCACCCCCGTCCCCGCGCAGGAAAGCCGGTCCCCCGTGTCCTTCGATGTCCGAGTTTATCCCGTGAAGGACAGCAAGTACACCCTCGCCAACGCCAATGTGGACATCAACGGCGTATTCGCCATTCGCGGCGTGAAGGTCATTCGCGGCGAGAAAGGCCCCTTTGTCGCCATGCCGCAGTACAAGGACAGCCATGGGGACTACCGCGACATCTGCTTCCCCTGCACGAAGGAGGCCCGCCAGCAGTTCAACGATGCGGTGCTGAATGCCTACGAGCAGTCGCTCCGGCAGGCCCAGCAGCCGAACAATGCTCCCGCCGCGGAGCAGGTCATGTAAGCCACCCACAACATAAAACATATAACTTGGAGGAAATTATCACATGAAGAAGATTATTAAGAACACCGCCAATTCCATCCGCACCAAGGCCATCCGCCTTGCCGCCACCCGCCGCTCCGGTGAGGGCTACATCGACACCGCCGTCAAGATCCTCATCGCTGTGGTGCTGGGCGCGCTGCTGCTGGCGGGCCTCTACGCTTTGTTCGGCGATGTGGTCATGCCCACGCTGAACCAGCGTATCAAGGATATGTTCAACTACGCCGGCGCGCTGGGCGGCTGATCCGTGGCATCTGTCCTGCAGGGGACGCTGTTCCTCATCGGACTTATGAGCGCGGCATGGACGGATCTCCGGCGCAGGCAGATCTATGACCTTTCCGGTATTGTCATCGCAGGGGCGGGGCTGATTTCCTTCAGCCCCGCCCGGCTTCTCGGCCTGGCGCTGGCCGTCCCATTTTGGCTGGCAAGCCGGAGAGGACGCGGCGGCATGGGAGATGCGCTCCTCATCGCCGCCTCCGGTTTTCTGCTGGGCTTTCTGCGCGGAGTCGCCGGACTGGTGCTGGCACTGGTGCTGTACTGCCTTTTCTACCTTGCAATAGCCGCCCTGCACAAGATCCGCAGGCAAGAGCGCCCACCGGAGAGCTATCCATTCGCGCCATTTCTTGCAGTGGGCTTCTTTACCGCATATATCATCTAAAACGAAGGAGGACTTGCTCCATGAGTATTTTCAAAAACCGCACGGTCATCGGCGTCATCTGCATTCTGCTGGCGCTGGTGATCTGCTTCGGCATCACGCCGCTGTTCAATCAGAGCATCAGCCAGAAGGCGGAGATCGTCCGCGTGACGAAGGACATTCACGCCGGCGAGCTCATCACCAGGGACATGGTCACAACGGCCGAGGTCGGTTCCTACAATCTCCCCTCCGGCCTTATGACCGCGAAAGACAATGTAGTGGGCAAATACGCCAAGGCGGATCTTGCCGTTGGTGATTATATTCTCGCCGCCAAGCTCTCGGACGCGCCTGCCGCCGAGAATGTGTATCTCTATAATCTGGATGGCACGAAGCAGGCCATCTCCGTCACCATCAAGAGCTTCGCAACAGGACTGTCCGGTAAGCTCCAGAGCGGCGACATCGTATCGGTCATCGTGGCGGACTACCCGGAGGACGGCGAAACCACCATCCCCGCCGAGCTGCAGTACGTGGAGATCATCTCTGTTACCGCCAGCACCGGCTATGACGCCAATACCGGTGAAGCCACAGGGGAGGAAAAAGAGCTTCCCTCCACCGTGACCTTCCTCGTTCTGCCGGAGCAGGCCAAGGTGCTGGCGGAACTGGAGCAGGTCGCCAAGCTCCATTTAGCGCTCGTCTACCGTGGCACGGCAGACGGTGCAAAGCAGTTCATCGAGGCACAGGATGCACTCATCGAGGAGCTGTACGCAGAGCCGGAGGAAGATCTCATTGAGGAGGGCGAAGCCGCCGATCCTACCGCAGCCACACCGGAGAGTGAGGTGACAGGATGAATTTCAGAAAGGCCAGCATCTTTCAGCGCGACACAGAGAAGCCGGAGGAGCAAAATGACAGCGGCGGTATGCTGGCGGTCTGGGGCAGCCCCGGCAGTGGAAAGACGGTAACGGCGGCGAAGATCGCAAAAATGCTCTCCGCCAGGAAGAAAAATGTCATCCTTCTGCTCTGTGACATGGCCGCACCCATGCTGCCGTGCATCTGTCCCGCGGACGCTCTGGAGAGCAATGGCTCTCTTGCCGGCGTCCTGGCAGCCGCCCGTATCAGCGAGAGCCTTATCAAGCATAACCTTGTCACCTTTAAGCGCAACAGCTGCCTTGCGGTATTGGGGCTGCTCGAACGGCAGAACGAGTACAGCACTCCGCCCTTTACGCAGAAGCAGGTGGTAGAGCTGCTGGACGGTCTGCGTCAGATCGCGCCCTATGTCATCGTGGACTGCGGCAGCTACATTGCCAACGACATCCTCTCCGCTGTAGCGCTGATGGAAGCGGACAGTATCCTGCGCCTTGCCAACTGTGACCCCAAAAGCGTCAACTACTTTGCAAGTCAGCTCCCTCTGCTGGACGGGCCCGAGTGGGACATGGACAAGCAGTATAAGGTGGCATCCAATGTGAAGCCCTATCAGGCAGCGGACCACATCGGCAAGGTGCTGGGCGACACGGCCTTCGTGCTGCCCTATTCGCAGGAGCTGGAGGAGCAGTATCTGGCGGGCAATCTGCTTGCCGACCTCACTCTCAAGGACAGCCGCCCCTTCCGCAAAGAGTTAGAGCGTATCATTGCAGAGGTGTTTTGAAAATGAGAAAGGAAAACGTATCGTCCCCCTCGGAGAGCAGGGGGTTCCCCAAAGGGGGACCGGTCCCCCTTTGGAGGCGCACCACGAACGAAGTGAGCAGGCATTTTCCGCAGAAAATGTGTGCGCCTGGGGAGGTGTTTTAATATGGCTCTTGGCGAAAAGCGAAACGGCTCGGTCTTTGCCACAGCTGCACAGCGGCGGGACGCGGCGGAATATCAGGTCACCTCGGAGCCGGAGATCGTCCCCGTAGTGGTGGACGACACGCCGCAGCGGACATTGAACGCCGACATTGGCACACTCGGACGGGCGCACAACCTGTTCTTTACCCCGTCGGCAGAGGGCAGGGACTTCAATTCCGTGCTGCAGGAGGTGCAGGAGTACATCTCCGGCACCTACGCCGCACTCATCACCGAAGGCGGCGAGGACTCCAAGGAACAGCTCATGCGTTACATCACCAAGTACCTGCAGGACCGGCGTATCGCCGTAGCAGGCATGACGCAGACGGAGCTGGTGGACGCCATCTATTCCGAGATGGCGGAGTTCGGCTTCCTGACCCGCTATATCTACGCCGACGGCATTGAGGAGATCAACATCAACTCGTGGCGGGATATCGAGGTGCAGTATTCGGACGGTCGAAGCGAAAAGCTCACGGAACACTTCGACTCGCCGGAACACGCCCTCGCCGTCATCCGCCGTATGCTCCACGCCTCCGGCATGGTGCTGGACAACGCCAGCCCTCTGGTCACGGGACACCTGACCCGCAACACCCGTATTGCCGCTATGAAATCCCCCGTGGTGGATGAGGATGTGGGCGTCGCCGCCTCCATCCGAATCGTCAACCGCCACAATCTCAGCCGTGAGGATCTGCTGCGCAGCGGCACAGCCACAGCGGAAATGCTGGACTGGCTTTCCGTATTTTTGCGCTATGGGATCTCCATCTGCGTGGCTGGCGCCACCTCCTCCGGCAAGACCACGGCGGCAGGCTGGCTGCTGACCACCATACCCGACAGCAAACGCATCTTCACCATTGAGAATGGCTCCCGTGAGCTGGAGCTGGTGCGGGAGGAAAACGGCAAAGTGGTAAACTCGGTGGTCCACACCCTGACCCGCGACAGCGAAAATGAGCGTCAGCGGATCGATCAGATCGCGTTGGTGGATATCTGCCTGCGCTTCAACCCGGACATCCTGGTGGTGGGTGAGATGCGCGGCGCCGAGGCCAATGCCGCGCAGGAGGCCGCCCGCGTGGGCGTGGCGGTGCTGACCACCATCCACTCCAACTCCTGTGAAGCGACCTACCGCCGCATGGTGTCCCTGTGCAAGCGCGCCGTGGATATGTCGGACGAAACACTTCTCAGCTATGTGACGGAGGCATACCCCATCGTGGTCTTCTGCAAGCAGCTGGAGAACAAGCAGCGCCGCATGATGGAGATCATGGAATGCGAGATCCTTCCCAATGGGGATCGCCGCTACAACACGCTGTTCCGCTATGTCATCAGGGAGAATCACATGGAGAACGGCAAATTTGTCATCGAAGGACATCACACGCAGGTGAACGAGATCTCCGTGAGTCTGCGCAAACGCCTGCTGGAAAACGGTATGCCCAACGAGGAACTGCAGGCTCTTTTGAAACCCGAGAAGGAGGTGAACGCCACTTGACAGCCCTGCTGCTGACTGCGTGCGTCGGCATGATCACCGGCGCATTTCTTATCTTCCGCATCTCGCCCATGGATTTCACGCTGGGTGTGTTCCGCCGGTTGACCGCCGGGCCCAAAAGCATCCGGGATGAGATCAACGAAACCACCCATCGCAAAAAGCCCGGCCTCTTCCGCCGTGAGATATCGGAAGCGCAGACGATCCTGCAAGCCACCGGCAAGGAGGAACGCTTTCCCGTGCTTTGCGCGGCATCCCTGCTGCTCTTTGCCGTGGGTGCGGGCATCGCCATCATCATGAATAACCTCTTGCTGGTGCCGGTGCTGGCGGCCGGCATGATGTTCCTGCCCTTTTGGTACATCAAGCTCACGGCCGGACACTACAGGAAAGCTGTTACCGCCGAGCTGGAAACGGCGCTCTCCATCATCACCACGGCCTACCTCCGCAGTGAGGATCTGCAGACCGCCGTGGAGGAGAACATCAATTATCTGAACCCGCCCGTGCAAGGCGTGTTCCGCAGCTTCCTCACCCGCATCAAGCACATCGACCCGGATATGAATGCGGCGTTGGCGGAGCTGAAGTCTGCCATTGACAATGAGGTGTGGCGGGAGGGGTGTGAGGCACTCTCCGCCTGCCAGTATGACCACAGCATGAAAAGCACCCTTAATCCCATTGTGGCAAAGCTCTCGGATATGCGCATCATCAATGGGGAGCTGGAGAATCTCGTGTTCGCGCCCCGCAAGGAATTCATCTCCATGGCGGCGCTGGTGGTGCTGAATATCCCTCTGCTGTACTTTCTCAACAAGGACTGGTATGCAGCCTTGATGACCACCGTACCCGGCAAAGCGGTGCTGGCGGTCTGTGCCGCCGCTATCTTTCTCTCCTTTGCCAGAGTGGTCAAGCTGACCCAGCCCATTGAATATCGGAGGTGACGGACATGATGATCTTACTATTCCTTTTCGGCGTGGCCGTTGCCGCGGGACTGTTCTTCATTCTGGCGGATATTCTGAAGCTGCCCCGCCTCTCCACGGAAAAGGCACTCCTGTCTGCAGGGCGAACCGAGAAAAAGCGGATGAAGTCGCTGGACGCACTCTTCCTTGGCTGGGCCATCAAACTCTCTCACTTCATCCGTATGGATGAGTACAAGCGTCACCGCATGGAGCGCACGCTGAGTGCTGCCGGCATGGATATGACGCCGGAGGTCTACTTGGCCTATACCATCCTCAAGCCTGCCGCCGCGCTGCTGGCGGTCATTCCGTGTCTGCTGATCTTCCCTCTGCTCTCGCCCATCGTGGTGCTGCTGTCGATATTGCTTTACTTCAAGGAGAGCCGCAAGGCGGAGGAAAAGGTCACCGAACGCCGCGAGAAGATCGAGGGAGAGCTGCCTCGCTTTGTTGCCACAGTGGAGCAGGAGCTGGGAGCCAGCCGCGATGTGCTGACGATCCTTGAAAACTATAAGCGACACGCCGGTCCCGACTTCGCCCGTGAGCTGGATGTGCTGACGGCGGATATGCGCTCGTCCTCTTACGAAGCGGCACTGGTCCGCTTCGAGGGCAGGCTGGCGTCGCCCATGCTCTCGGACATCGTGCGCGGGCTCATCGGCGTCCTGCGCGGCGATGACGGCCGCATCTATTTTCAGATGCTCTCCCACGACATGAAACAGCTGGAGCTTCAGCAGCTTAAGGCGCAGGCGGCAAAGATCCCGCCCAAGATCCGTGTGTATTCCTTTATCATGCTGGTCTGCTTCATGCTCATCTACATTGCGGTCATCCTCATGCAGATACTCACCTCGATGGGAGGGCTGTTCGGATGATGAAGCACAAATGGAAGAAACGCTCCGGCGAGGGCTACATCGATACCTGCGTCCTCATCCTCTGCGCCATGCTGGTGATCGCATTGGCGGTGAAGGTGCTGCCGGTGTATGTGGCGAAGCAGCAGCTTGACACCTTCGCCGCCGAGCTGGTGCGGGAAGCTGAGATCACCGGCAGAGTCGGGAGTGAAACGACCTCCCGTGCGCAGGTGCTTTCCGAGCGGTTGGAGATCGACCCGAACATCCGCTGGTCCCGTACCGGCCGCATCCAGCTTAACGAGGAGGTGACGGTGACGCTGACCATGGATGTGGACATCGGCTTTGGCGGGCTTGGCAGCTTTCCCATTGAGCTGACGGCGCAGGCCAGCGGCAGATCGGAGGTGTATTGGAAATGAGAAAGCTGCTTTTTCGATCCCGTTCCGGCGAGGGCTACCCCATGGTCATCGCTGTGACCCTCTGCCTGCTCATGCTCTTTATGGTCATAGCGGAATACTTCCGGGTGAACATCATCGTGCAGGGCGTGCGGGACGCGGTGCAGCAGGCGGTCATCGCCACGGTCAATGAGAACTATGACGATGTGTACCATTCTGTGCGGGAGGGCTATGCAGCAGGTTGGTTCCCGGAGGGGGACGGCGAGTGGTTCGAGTCCATCGACGCCGGTGACATCTACGGCAACCTGTCCTATATCCTCGGCCTTACCACAGATGGCGAGGGCTACATGAAATACGCCGGAAACGAATTGGAGTATACGCTCTCCGACCTGTCCGTACATATCTCCAACAACGCCATCGCCTCAGGCCGGAGCGAGGGGTATCTCGCAACCGCCACCCTCCATCTGGAGATCCCCACCCGCTTTGCCGGACGGGTGCTGCCGCCCGTGAGCCTAAATCTGCAGGTGCAGGCCAAGTATATCCCGAAGTTTTAGTTCTTTTCACTTCTTGCAGTAGACTTCCGAAGAAAGCTGTGGTATGTTCGGGATAAGAAGAAAAATCACTGACCCCTACAAAGGAGGAGTTCGACCTATGACAGACAAAACAAAACGCATCATCCTCATTGCGGCAGGCGTCCTGCTCTGCGCGGTGCTGGTGGTGGGGATCGTCAGCCGCCTTGCGGCGGTGCCCATGCCCATCGACCCCGCCATCCCGGACGATACACCCGACACGAAAGATCCGGTTGTGAACATCAGCGATCCAGAGGTAAAGGTGGATAGCAAGACGGATGGCGAACGGCATGATCCCGGCAGGGATGCTGACAGCTCCGGTACAGAACAGACCATTCAGGGAACGCCCACCAAGCCGGATGCACCGGAGCATCCTGGCAAGACGGAAAAGGACCATGCGGCGGATGATGTGCCGGAAGCGGACCGCAACAAGGAAACGCCGCCCACCTACAAACCGGAGCAGACTGAGATGAAGCCCCAGCCCACTGAGCCTGCAGGTGGCAGCACCAATGATGCCGGACAGGTGTATGTTCCCGGATTCGGATATGTAGACTATGAGGGTGACAATGTCGGAATCAAAGACGATTCCATGTATGAAAACGGCAACAAAATTGGAATCATGGGCGGCTAAGTCCGCATAATCACAGGAAAGACACGGCTAAGAAGAAGCCGTGTCTTTCTTTATCTTCATGACAAGGAGGAATGCGCATGAAAAGGCTTTTGCCCCTGTTGCTGGCACTTGTGCTGGTAATAACCGCCGCCGTTCCCGCCTATGCCACAGGGGATGGCAACTTTGACGGCGGTGGAGGCAGCATGGGGGACGGTACCAAGACCAACTACTGGAATCCTGGCATGGACGGCGTGAGAGTGTCTGTGATTCATGCGGACAGTCAGGCTGTCACAGGAACTGTTTTTGATTTGACTAACAAGGTCCCTTCAACAGGACTTGCTCACTTTGGAAAGGTGAGCAAACTGTCATATAACACAGGAAAATCCCTCGCCCCTAAAGCTGGAAACTACACATATATCAACCCAAGTCAGAGCCTGCCCAAGATCATCTCTACGAGCAGCAGCAAGGCCAGCATCGCTGCCATCCGAAGCTATTTTACCGATGAACAGGTTATCCGTTCCATTGCTGGATACGCAGGAATGGACTTCGATACGCTCATTGGCGGAGACTACAAGCTGGTAGTGGAGCCGCTGGCCTATCTTTGCTATAACGGTCAGCAGTTCGCCATGACCGCCACGGAAGCGGCTCTGTATGACCAGGTCGTCAACGGCGATCTCAGAAAGAAGCTGGGTACGCTCACCCATAAAAATCTGCCGCTGGCGATTTTTCTGGAGGAAGCGGATCTCGGCTACGCCGCATGGTCCGGCAGCCGCACGGAGAAGGCATCCAATGGCGACATCATCTCCTCTCTTGGAATCGGCATCGTCCGCTTCAACGAGGTGACCACGCCGCCCGACCCCGGCGAATATGACTACGAATACCGCGTCAACACAGAAGTTATCACCTCCGTGGAGGTGCGCGGCGGACAGTCCGACCCGGACGACCCTGTATCGGTACGCTTTAACATTCAGGGCAGGACTTACACTGTAAGCAATGTCTACTACCCAGACGGCGACAGCCAGCTGGCATGGGCGCGCTGGCGTACTCCCGCGGAACCCTGCGTCATAACGATTTCCGTCAGCGTGTACGGCGGCGGCTCGGCGCAGGGCACCATCACCTGCAATATCGTGGATCTGGACGGCAATGACCCACCCAATCCCCTGGCGGATGACCGCAACAACGGCTTCAGGCCGGCTCCTGTTCCCCAAAAGGAGCAGGTGACCTCGGCATCCTGGGGCATCTGGTCACCGTGGTGGCAGGAGAATTGGGAGTGGGTAGAGAACTGGCGGAAATGCTGGCACACAGACCGCTGGACGGATGCGGACGGCAAGACCCACAGGGACCGCTGGTACCATTGGGTGGATAACGGCTGGTGGGAGGACCATGGCTGGTGGGAGTTTGACTACAACGGCTACTCCGCAAGCTTGACTGGCAGTATGAAGATCACGCCGGATGAGAAAAGCCCCACGGCAACCGCATCCACGCTGAAAAGCGGCTATGGCGTTCAGGAGAGGGTGACCGCAAAAGTCACTACAAATCAGAGTGCGGCGGTGACGGCAGCCCAAAACGCCGTGACCTATTTCCCGGAGTTTGGCTATGAGAGCTATTGGCGGCTGCTGGAGGCAGAAATCTCCGGGCGAAGCACGACCTTCCAATTCAAAGCCAACCCCTACAGCACCTACAACCGCCGCACCCACTTCACGCCCATCTGGTATCCGGACGGCAGCTATACGCCCTACACATGGCTTCTGGATTGCTGGACGCCGGCGGGAATGCTTTCCATGAACCTGACGGACAGCGTCACCATCCGGGGGAATCTCTGGGAGGAGTGGCATATTGCTCCCGCAAAACAACGATAGAAACGGAGGAATCTATGAACAACACAAAACGCAATCGCCTTTGTGCGGCACTGGTGCTGTCCCTGCTGTTGGTCTGCGTGATGGGAACCACGGCCTTTGCTGCCGGTACCGGCGATGTGGCCGGCGCGGTGGAAAGCACATGGCAGACGGCATCCGGTCAGATCAAGACCGTGGTGAACAATGTGGTCTTTCCCGCCATCGACCTGATTTTGGCGGTATTCTTCTTCGCCAAACTTGGTACGGCCTATTTCGACTTCAGAAAAAACGGCCAGTTCGAGTGGACGGCGCCCGCCATTCTGTTCGCGTGCCTCGTGTTCACGCTGACAGCACCGCTGTACATCTGGCAGATCATCGGAATTTGAGGTGCAGACGATGACATTTTACGAACAGGAGCTTCGGAAGATCGTCGGAGAACGGTACCCTGACGCCACTTATGTGGGCAGAGCCTGCTATGTCCGGTTGGACGAGATGAATCGGGCAAAAATCCAGTTTGTCACTACCGGCATCGCAAATCAATACAGCGCTCTGCGGCTGACGGTACTGAATCGTCAGGAGGGTGATGTAGACAATCTGCTGCTTCGCTTTTCTGACTTGTTCGGCAAGAAGATGGTGAATAATCCCAACTTCCGGGATGGGATTATCCCTCACTTTTGGGATGACTACGGCAAGGCAGACTGGTATGTATATCATCCCACCCGGCAGGACTATGAGGTGCTGTCCGGCGCGGTGTCAGACTATCTGGAGGTATTTCAGGATATGAGTCAGTCCGCTGACCGGGCGTGGGAGCAGACAATGTAACAAAAGCGTGATTTGAAGGCCGTACCAGCTGTACGGCCTTTGCCATATCCCAAAGCAGCTGGTGCGGCCTCACCCGGAGGTGAAACCGATCAATGTTCATTTGGGATTTTGTTGCCGCCAAGGTGTTAGGCCAGATCGTGGACTGGTTCTACAGTCAGATCGTAGGCTTTCTCGGCAACTTCTTTTCGGAGATGGGAAACATGGGCGCGGAGCTCTTCACCATGGATTGGGTGCAGAGCATCGTGCTGTTCTTCTCCTATTTGGCATGGGCACTCTACGGCACAGGGCTGGTGGTGGCCTGCTTTGAAACCGGCGTGGAGTATTCCAGCGGCCGCGGCAACATCCGCGAGACCGCCCTCAATGCCATCAAGGGTTTTATGGCTGTCAGCCTCTTCACCGTTGTTCCGGTCCGGCTTTATGAGCTGTGCGTTTCTCTGCAAGGGACCTTCACCGCGGCACTCACCGGCTATGGGACATCCATCGGGGATGTGGCCGGAGAGGTCATGCAGGAGTTCAACGCCGTGGAATCGCTGACCGATTTGGCATCCGGCCCTTTTCTCGGCTTTGGCAGTATCACCAGCGGGATCATGATCCTGTTCTGCCTTATCCTTATGGCGTATGCGATCATCAAGGTCTTCTTCGCCAATCTGAAGCGCGGCGGCATCCTGCTCATTCAGATCGCCGTGGGAAGCCTCTATATGTTCAGCGTCCCTCGCGGATATACGGACGGCTTTATCCAATGGTGCAAGCAGATCATCGGCCTATGCCTGTCGGCATTTTTGCAGGCGACGATCCTTGTTGCCGGACTTATGGTGTTCAAGGATCATGCCCTGTTAGGGCTTGGACTCATGCTCTCCGCCGGCGAGATTCCCCGTATCGCGGGAGCCTTTGGACTGGATACCTCCACCAAGGCAAACCTCATGAGTGCTGTCTATACCGCGCAGGCCGCCGTCAACACCACACGCACGGTCGTACAGGCGGTGGCGAAATGAGCAGACTGACGATGGGCAGCTTGTTCGATGGCATTGGTGGATTCCCTTTGGCCGCGATCCGCAGCGGCATCACGCCGGTGTGGGCATCGGAGATCGAAGCCTTTCCCATTGAGGTGACAAAGCTGCGCTTCCCCGATATGGTTCATGTGGGCGACATCACAAAGCTGAATGGCGCAGAGCTGCCGCCCGTGGACATCATCTGCGGGGGCAGCCCATGTCAGGATCTGTCCGTTGCCGGCGCAAGGGCAGGTCTTGCCGGAGCGCGTTCCGGTTTGTTCATGGAACAGGTCAGGCTGGTAAAGGAGATGCGAAATGCAGACATACAAAGAGGCCGAACAGCTTTCGATGTTCGGCCAAGATTTATGGCATGGGAGAACGTGCCCGGCGCCTTCAGCTCGGGAACGCCAAAGGGCGAGGACTTCCGGATCGTTCTGGAGGAGATCGTCCGCGTTAAATGCGATTCCGTTTCAGTCCCTCGACCTGACTCCGGGCGCTGGGAATCTGCTGGGCGAATTCTATTGGGAGCTGATTTCTCCCTGGCGTGGCGGTGCCTCGACGCTCAATACTGGGGTGTCGCCCAAAGACGCAAAAGAATCTTCCTTATCGCAGATTTTGCAGGCAGATCCGCCCCTAAAATACTATTTGTCCCCGAAAGCCTGCCTGGGAATCCTGCGCCGAGCCTTTGAGCGCGGCAAGGAGCTGCCGAAGAAGCTGGAGCGTGCCCTAAAGATCCAGGCGGGGCTCATGCGCCCAGACGGACAGCCCACAGGATTAGAAGCGTACCATATCAACCAGCGAGACGAGGGCATCGATCTGCACGGCGTGTCAGGTGCGTTGATGGCAACCACCAATATGCAGATGCAGACCTTCGTGACACAGCCGGATGAAGCTGTGGAGGGCTTTGACGGCTACAACGGTGATCTGACTGGCGATGTAGCCGCCACGCTCGGCGTCAACTGCGGGATGTCTACTGGAAGAAATGGAGTTATGGCCTTTGCCGCCAATCAGCGGGATGAGGTGCGGGATCTGCACGATGTGGCGGGCGCGTTGCAAGCAAGTCCGGGAATGAAACAGCAGACCTTCGTGGCTTCAGGCGTTGTGACCAAAGGCAATGGGGATTGCTTCCTTTCCGAGGAACGGCACACGGCATTGACTGCCGGAGGTGGGCAGGCAGGCCAGGGGTACCCCTGTGTGCTGACTGCCGCCTTCTCCGCTGGTCAAGGCAGCAAGGCCGGTGGTATCGGGTATCAGGAGGAGTGCTCTCCTACGCTGAAAGCAGCGGAAAGCGGCACGAACATGGTGCCGTCTGTTTTGTGCCTCAATGACCAGGGCGGCAGCGTGATGAATTGCTCTGAAAATGTATCCGGCACGCTGCGGGCGCAGGAGCACGGACATCAGCCTCTCGTATATGAAAACCACGGCATTGACAGCCGCTACACCGGCCCGCACAAGGTAGCCCCTACCATGTCCGCACGATACGGCACGGGCTTTTCTGAACCTCGTGCACACGATACAGATTCACACGATTGACAATGCAGAGGAGGGACACTGGTAAGAGTGTCCCTCCCGTATCGTGTTTTGTGAGAGAAACCTTTATAATGCATTTGGGCGATTAGTCCAAGTGAATTGTAACAGGAGGAAAATAATGCGGGAAGAAAAAACATTTCGTGTAGTTGTTTTTCGTTTCGAGACGGATGCCAGTACCAATTATACACGGTATATGATTACGAAAAATTATATGCCGTTTTTCCCTGGCAACCAATGGCTCGAACTGAAAAGCATACGAAAGACGAGCACTGGAAAGGAATATGCAAAGAAGCTTGTAGCGTTTTTGAACTGGTTGGATTCAAGAAAGGTCACATACGAAAATGCGACAAATCACCATGTGCGAGAGTTCTTACATGAACTCGTATTTGGTAACTTGGCGGACGAAAAAGTACTATCACTACAGTCATCGGTGGGATATTCAACATTAACAAAGTATGTCACAGTCATCACGGGTTTTTATGGCTGGCTGGATGATATGCGACAGACAGAGATGCTTTGGAAGAAAAAATCCGTACAGGCGAATTGCTCTTTTCTGTATGGACAAATCTATTCACGGGAGTATAGATATTTGATTGACGGATATGCTGCCAGGCTTAAGTCCAGTCGTGATTACACCAAATGGTACGACAAAGCAACAAAAGAATTGCTATGTAGAAACTTCAATACTCTGCGGGATGAAGCGGTGTTGCGCCTCACCTTCGAGGGATTTCGAATCGATGAGGTTCTTAGCGTTACGCTTGACAGTTATGATGCCATAGAACAGCTTGTACAGCCAACAAGGTCAAAGGGACGAGCTAATGCCAGAAATGGAGAAAATAAACTCAGGCTTGTTGCCCTCCCCAAGAAAACCTGCGAGGTTATAGACAAGTACATCCAGACTGAAAGGGCGGATGCCGAGAGTGAGAGCGGCAAACTCAGTCAGTATTTATTTATAAATCTGAACTCCGGAAAAAGACAAGGCCTGCCTATGTCTTATCATAATTACCTAAAGATATTAAAGCGGTGTGCCACTCGTGCCGGGCTCGATGCGGCGAAAATACGAACCCACAATGGGCGCAGCACAAAAGTTATGGAATTTCTTGAACATCAGTCCCTCCATCCAGAAGACAATATTACCGATGGCATTATCATGGAAAGCTTCGGCTGGAGGAGCTTTTCATCTATCGATCATTACAGGAATCATAATAATCCCATCATAGCAAAGTCAGTCATGGAAAAGCTGCATAGGGGTGGTGAGGAAAATGAGTAAAGCAAAGCCGCTCACTGCTGAACAATGCGAAGCCGCAAGAGAGGCCATGCTTACGGGACACAGTTTGTCAAAAATATCCAGATGTGCAGGGGTTGTTGCTACGATAGAGTATATGCTTAAAGACATACGCTTACTGGAAACATATTTGCAGAGGATGGCCTCTGCCATTACTCAGAAGCGAGAACAGATATCCCATAGTGCATTGTTGCTTTCAATGTTCCATTACGAAATGTCTTCTCTGTCGCTATATGATCCAGCATTCAAGGAAATGCTTCTTAAGGCTGTGGAGCAGGAACGTATTATCCAACGGAAACTTTTCGTTGCAGGTAATTCTACAGAAGTGACACCTTACCGTGATGTTTGGAAGTTATATGAGCCGTATGGGAATGTATTACGGCTCAAACGACTTGATTTCACAGCCATCAAACGGCCTTCTCTGCGGTCTGAGGTGAAATATTATTTCTGTTATCTATTTGAACAAAGAGGAAAAGTTTATGTGCCTCTTTTTGATGCGTGTAAGCTGGCAATCAACACACTTGCAGATATTGCGCCGGAGGTCATATATTTTGCGGATATAACGGAAGGTCACATCAGGACACTGATTTTAGCCCTTGAAGCAATGCGGAAAAATGATGGGGAGCCATTGTCTCAATATTACATTGCAAAATCCGTAAACGGTCTAAAACGGATCATGTGTTACCTCATGAGCACTGAACGGGACACACAAATTAGAGCGCCAAGGCCGCGCACCAATCCGTTTGATATTGTTACATTTCACAATCTTCGCCAGTTTAACACACCTACCGAAATCATTCCGGAAGAAGTGGTGGAGCAATTGGACTTGCATCGAGAAGAAATGCCCTGTCAATACAGGCTGCTATACGATTTATTCATGAATACAGGACTGAGATTGAAAGAAGTGTACCTTCTTGAAGAAGACTGCATTGAAGAATCTCGATACCCTAATGTCTGCCAACTGAAATATATTCCGCATAAAACACTAAGTGCAAGACATCGACGCGGAGCTGGGGACTACCACAGGATCATGATACCCAAAGATATAGCTGGAAGGCTTTCCCAACATATCATTGAGGATGCTGAGGAAAGAAAAATAGCGGGGACATCGTATATTTTCCGAAGCAGAAGGTATGGGTATGAGAGAGCAGTTATTGACTCTCAACCATTTGTCAAATGCATCCGTGGGATTATCAGAAAGTATGATATATGCGACGAAAATGGAGAACTCTGGCACTTCACCATTAAACAATTCCGTAAAACCCTGGCTGTTAGGTTAATTGAAAACGGAGCGACTACTGTTGAATTAGCTTATTGGCTGGGGCACTTATGCAGCGACACGGCGGCGAAATATTATGCTGAAGTTCGTAAGAAAAAACTGGCGGAGCTAAATACTGAATTTTTCAGAAGCAAGTTTGAGTTAATCATGACCGGCGAACAGCTTGAAAATTATACGCAAGAAGAACGTAGGCTCCTGTATACGGATTTTTGCCTTGGTCAACGACGTGTGGAACTTGGATTTTGTGTTCGGAAGGTGGCAGATGGGCCGTGCGCGGACCGATGCAGCCTTTATAATTGTGTGAATTGCCGCAACTTATGCACTGGAAAACAGTATCTTCCATATTGGAAAGGTCTTCTACAGGAACAGGAGAAACTTTTAGACCGGCTGGCAGAGGTATATAAGTCGGAGAGCATTACGGATTATTCAGAATACCTGGAGTACAAACAAGAATACCGCCTGTTGGAGTCCTACCAAAGCGTCGTAAATATGATTGAGAAAGAAGGTTGTATATGAGCAGTGCTGTCATTGCTGAAAACTATAGTGCAGCAAAGTTAAAAGAATATATCTGCTTTGTCGAACAACTTGGCTCCAATATACACTTTCACGAAAACAAGTGGGTGTGCAGTAATTTGCGCCGCAGTCCAGCAGAAAGAAGTTGTATGTTCACATTGTACTTTGACAGGATTCCGGCACTACACAGAGAAACAGTAAAGAGCTTTGCCGCCATCAGCCTTATACGAGGGAAAAAGATATCTACCGTCAAGTCATATGTGATGGATCTCATCCGATTTTTTGATTTCTGGTCACTTGATAAAGGCACCTTGCCGTTGAGCGGTTGCGATGAATTTGCCGTGGCCGACTTCTATCATTACCTTGAGAAAACGGAGTTTGCAGAAGCGACCCGCATTGGGATCTGGTCATCATTGAGCATATTTTTTGAAACGATGAATGATATTGATGGTGCAAGGAGTAAGAATCCATTTTCTGTATCCCCTTATCGCCACCAACGCAGGTACGATGCAAAGTATATTCCAGAATCAATTGCGATTCAATTAGATACTGCATTTAAGAACGATGAGATCGCGCTCTATCTTCGGTGCGTCTATTGGTTGCTAAGGCTAATACCTTCGCGTATCGGAGAAATCCTTGGCATGAAGATAGATTGTCTAAAAAGGTTTAACGGACAGTATGTTTTGTTTATTCCCACATGGAAGCAGAATGGGGGTTGGCAGCAACCTGCCATACGAAGTATTCACCTGGAGGACAAAGGAATTGCTGGATACCTTATAGGACTAATAAAAGAGCAGCAGGAAACGGCGCGTCAGATCCAGGAGTTTCTGCCAGAAGATAAAAAAGGAATGCTGTTTTCATACCGACAGAGTTATTGCCGTAAAGGAAAACCCACATATTCTACCAAACTCTGCTTTGTGGCATCAATATTTACTGTCAACGACCATTTTCGAAAGATATGCCGTCGTTACAACATTTCGGATGAAACGGGAAATGTCTATGTGGTGACAACGCACCAGTTTCGCCATAACGGCATCACAGATCGTTTGGCAGCCGGTTTCACCGCTGCCCAGATAGCTGAGATGACAGGCCATCACGGAGATGCCATGATCTTTAACGCCTATGCGCATTTGAATCTTATGCCAGAAACGATCCGTGAAAAGCAGAATTATGTATTAGCTGAACGGCAAGAATCGGATAAACGGTATGTGCTATTTGGCGGACGAATCCTTAATATGGATGAGCAAATGGAACAGCGGCTGATGAAAAACCTCAGAGCCCATCGCGTCCGTGGGGGTATATGCAGCGATATTACAACTTGCAAAAGTGATATGTGGAATTGCCTTGAATGTAAGGCATTTGTGGCCGATACAGAACAAACAGAATACTATCGCGAACAGATAGCTCTTTGGCGTGAAAAACAAGTACGTTTTTCGGCATTTCCAATCATTTGTGAAAATGCGAAAAGAAATGCGGGCCTGTTTGAATCCATACTAAAATCAATTGAAACGGATGTGCAGAGAAATGAAGCGAACAATACCTAAATCCCTCGTCCAGCGGCAGGAGAAAACTCGCAAGGACACCGTAGAAATGGTAGCACAAGCAATTCTTGTCTTGGAGTCCCAAGGCTACAATATCAAAATCAAGGATCTGATAAGCGTAACCGGTCTGTCCCGTTCCGTTTTTGCCAAACCTCATATTCGCGAAGTGCTGGTAGAATACGGAATCATTCAAACACAAACTCCTGAGAAAACCGCAGGTGCCGAAAGCACACGCAGGATGGATAGGTTGATTGCGGAAAAGAACGGTTATATCCAACGGCTTCTCCATGAAAACGAGCAGTTGCGTTACGAGGTCGAACTTCTGCGTGGAAAAGTACATATCCTCACGCACAAGGCTGCAGCGCAGGGCGAGGAACTTTTCTAAACAAATGTAATGATAGCACGATGTGAACCGGAATGTTTTCATCGTGCTATTTATTATATAAAAAATTTGTCCCACAAGCAAGGACACAACAGAAAGGAGAATGTAATCGTGTCAACAGAAAAGATAAGAAAAACGGGCGGCAACAATGTGCCGCTGGTCGAGCAGGAGGCAGATGCCATCTGCATTGCAGGCAACATTGTCGACCGGCAGCCGCAGAACGGCGGCAACGGTCTTGGCTGTCAGGACGAGCTGGCGTATACGCTCACCGCCACGGATCGGCACTGCATCTATGCCCGTCAGCGGGTGGATGAGTTCAAGGACGGCGAGGTGGTCAGCACCCAAAGTGCCCGCCAGCATAAGGACGCCACCGACCTTGTCGTGGATGTGGCAGGACTTGACTGCCGCAATGCCGCCGAGAACGGGGATTTATGCGGGACTCTCCAGAAAGGAACTTCCGGCAGTTCCCTCAACTCCATTCATCCAATCCGCAACGGACTGCTTATCCGTCGTCTTACGCCGCTGGAGTGTGAAAGACTGCAGGGCTTCCCGGACGGCTGGACAGATTTACCCGGTGCTTCGGACAGCGCCCGTTATAAAGCGTTGGGCAACAGTGTGGCGATACCCTGCGTGAAGTTTATCATGTCGCGCATCGCTGCCGCGCTTTTATGAAGCACAGCGTTGACAACAGGGGTTAAATCGGGGTATAATATCCCTGAAAGACGAGGTGACAGACATGGATAACAGGGAGCAGCTAAGGCGCATCACGGAACTGACCGAGCAGATCGCCGGACTGCCGAAGGGGTATCTTTCCAAAAAAACCATCGGCGGAAAGGTCTATTACTATCACCAGTGGTCGGAAAACGGCGTCAAGCAGAGCCGCTATCTGCACGACAGTGAGATCGCGCCGCTGGCAGATAAAATCGAAAAGCGCAAGGAACTGCAGGCGCAGCTGCGCATGCTGAAATCACAGAAAAGCAGACGAAATGAGGCGACAGGTATGAAATGCACCTTTATGCATAAACGAACCCCCGTGGCAGAGCTCGAGCTGGACGATGCGACCGGCTTTATACAAAAAATTGGCAGTGTCTACGCACCGGAGCATCTGCCTATCGGCATCCCTGTGCGAAACGAGATCGCCGACCGTGCGGCGTTTAACGACTGGTGGCGGGATCGCTCTATTCCGGCAAGCCGCAGCGGTGTGCGGGAAGCACTGGAATCGTTGGGGGTGGCAGACACCAAAATGCTGCTCGTCCGCTGCTACGGGCTGAGCCTCTCGGATCAGTACTGGATCTGTCCGGAAGGCGCGGAGCTTCGGTGGGAGGACATCAACTTTTTCCAAAATGATTTCTCGGAGGACATCGGAGATGTGCTGTTCGGAGAAAGAAAGAAGAAGGACGCACTCAATTTCAGCTCCCCCGACAGCACATCGGACGGCAATCTGAAAAAGCGGTGGAAGATCCTCGATGGGAAGCGATGCCTGATCAAGGGCGGCAGCAATCCGTTCCGGCAGCAGCCGTTCAACGAGGTGATCGCCTCCGGCATCATGGAGCGGCTCGGCATTCCTCATGTATCATATACAGTCATCTGGAGCAAGGATGCACCCTACTCGGTCTGTGAGGATCTTGTTACGGAGAATACGGAGCTGATCCCGGCGTGGAGGCTGCTGCAGGCGAAAAAGCAGAAGGACAGCACCTCCCGATACCGGCATCTATTGGAGTGCTGCGAGCTGCTCGGCATCGGGAACATTACGCCGTTTTTAGACCGGATGCTGGTGCTGGACTATATCATCGCAAACGAGGATCGCCACTTCAATAACTTTGGGGCACTGCGAAACGCGGAAACGCTGGAATGGCTCGGTATGGCTCCGATCTATGACAGCGGCTCCTCCCTTGGCTATGATAAGATGCCCGGTCAGATGCGCTCGGACAAGGATGTGATCTGCAAACCCTTCAAAAACCACCACGTCGAGCAGCTGAAGCTGGTGACCGATTTTGATTGGATCGACTTTGATCGCCTCTCCGATGTAGACGAGCTGATCTCCAGCGTACTGTCTTGCGAGGAAGCTGCCGACTATATCGATGAGGGACGTATCCATGCGATCACGGAAAGCGTGCAGCGCCGGATCGGTCATCTGCAGGAGCTTGCGATGACGCAGACGCCACGGCAGCTCGATACCACCGAGGACGATGTCCGAGAGGAAGTTGCCGCGGATTACGCGCCGAAAATGGAGCTGTGATGCAAATACAGCGTAAGCGCAATGGATCAGCCGCTTTGCGAATCGCAGGGCGGCTGATTTTTTATCCGCTTTCCTGTTGACTGTGGGCGGCATAGCCGCTTTGGTGGTATCGCTTCTGTTTTGCCATGCTTCTTCGTTAGACTTGGTGAATAGCTTTCCACGCCTTCTTCCGGTATGCTTTGCTTGCAAAATCGAGGAAAGGAGCAGAACCGATGGAGGGAAAAAAGAACCTCTGCGCCATGATATCCACCGATCTCCACGCAAAAATCATGGCAGAAAAAGAACAGCTGGAGCTGAACACACTGGCGGAATATGTGGAGCGCATCTTCACCGAACACTTTGAAGGAGGACAGATCAGCATGAAAGCAGAGCGCACCCTGGCGGTACAGATCCCGGCAGAGCTCTTCGAGCGACTGAAGGAATATCTGGCAGCCCGCAACCTCAAGCAAAAGCAGTTCCTCATCCAGCTCATCGAGAACGCGCTGGATGACACGGAAGCGGAGTGACCAAGCATCATAGGAGGCCGCGGGTGTTCCCGCGGCCTCCCTCATTCTCATTGGAGGTAATCAGACATGTACATTTACCCGGACAACCTGTCCGCAAAGGCCACGCTGTGGCTGTGGGAGCTGCGGGACATCGGCATCATCGGCGTGGGACTTCTTCTCTCCGTCCTGGCGCTGACCCAGACCGGCATCGCCCTGCCGCTGGTGCTGACGGCAGTCTTCGCCTTCCTGACGATCCGGCATGAGGGCACCAGCATTCTGGACTTCATCCGCTATGCCGCTGCCTTCCTGATCACAAAACAACAATACTACGAATGGAGGCTCGACCCATGAGCAGAAAGCAGAAAAAGAAAGATGCCCGTGAGCAGTCCACCCGGCAGCTCATGGGCATTGATGACATTACCGACTACAGCATCGCCACCCGCATGGGAGAGCTGGTATTCTTCATTATCAAACCCACGAACATTTCTGTGCTGCCGGACGCCGGCGTGGGCGCAAGGATCTATGCCCTGCTCAATGTGGTCAAGGGCATGGCGGAGATCGAGATGCTGGCGTTAAATTCCAAGGAGTCCTTTGAGAACAACAAGGCATTCTATCGCCAGCGGGCAAACGAGGAGGAGCTGCCCGTCATCCGAAAGCTGCTGGAGCAGGACAGCAAGCACCTGGATCGTATTCAGGTGCTCATGGCATCCAGCCGGGAGTTCTATATCCTCGTCCGGCTGCAGGGAAAAAAGGAGTCCGATGTGTTCAGCTACCTCTCCCGCATCGAAAAGAGCATTAAGGATAACGGCTTCACCGTCCGCCGTGCCACCGAGGAGGATCTCAAAAGGATGCTTGGAGTCTACTTTGAGCAGAACGTGACCACCGAGCGGTACGAGGATCACGACGGCGAACGCTGGGTCCTTTTCGGAGAATAAGGAGGGATATCACTTGGCAGCAAACAAGAAAAAAGCTACAGCAAGGCACACGGAGGACACACCTGTCAAATCCTTTCTGGATATGATCGCACCCTCCGTGGTGCAGTTTAATCCCGACCACTTCATCTGCGGCAACACCTTCCGCTGCGTGTGGGCTCTGCGGGAATATCCTACCCAGACCGACGAGCAGGCTCTGCTGCGGCATCTGGGCGAGAAGGACGGCATCACCCTGCGTATCTATACCCGGCAGCTCACACCTGCCGAGGAGGATCGTATCCTCCACAATGCCGCGAACAAGAACCGTATGAACAAATCGAACCCCAATGACTTGCGGCAGACCATCATTGCAGAGACGAACCTGCAGGACATGATCTCCATGGAGGGCAGCCGCCACCGCAACAAGGAGCCGCTGTTCCACTGCGCGGTCTACATCGAGCTGACTGCCCCGGACTATGACGCGCTCAAGCTGCTCCAGACCGACGTGCTGACGGAGTTGGTACGCAGCAAGCTCAATGTGGACAGACTCCTGCTCCGCCAGCAGCAGGGCTTCTGCTGTGTCAGTCCTGTGGGCTACAATGCTTTCGGCGCACAGTTTGAACGTGTGCTCCCAGCCAACTCTGTGGCTAATCTCTATCCCTTCAACTATTCCGGCAAAACGGATGCCAGGGGCTTCTATGTCGGACGGGACAAGTATGGCAGCAACATCCTCGTGGACTTCGATCAGCGCGACGAGGACAAGACCTCCGCCAATATCCTTATCCTCGGCAATTCCGGTCAGGGGAAAAGCTATCTGATGAAACTCCTCATTCTCAATTTGCTGGAATCTGGGAAATCCGTAATCACATTGGATGTGGAGCACGAGCAGAGAGAGATGTGCGAGGCTGTGGGTGGCTGCTTTGCCGACCTTATGGCGGGTAAGTACATCATCAATGTGCTGGAGCCGAAATGCTGGGATGACGGCGGTGACCCGGACGATACAGCCGCCCCGGAAGCATTCCGAAAAAGCACCCTGCTGGCGCAACACATATCCTTCCTCAAGGACTTCTTCCGCGCCTACAAGGATTTTTCGGATGCCCATATCGACACCATTGAGATCATGCTATCAAAGCTGTATGGGAAATGGGGCATCACAGAACGGACCAATTTCCGCCGCATGCGCTCGGAGGACTACCCCATCCTCTCCGACCTCTATGACCTGATCGAGTCGGAGTACAAAAGCTATGACATGGCCGCTCACCAGCTCTACACCGAGCAGATCCTGCGTGAGGTGCTGTTGGGGCTGCACTCCATGTGCAAGGGTGCGGACGCGCAGTTTTTCAATGGACACACCAACATCACCTCCAGTCGTTTCCTCGTTTTCGGTGTGAAAGGACTGTTGGGCGCAGCGAAGAATGTTCGCAACGCCATGCTTTTCAATATTCTGTCGTTCCTGTCAGACAAGCTGCTGACCGAGGGCAATACCGTGGCGGCACTGGACGAGCTGTATATCTGGCTGTCGAATCCCACAGCCATTGAGTACATCCGAAACTGCCTCAAGCGTGTGCGCAAAAAGGAGTCCGCCATGCTGCTGGCTTCGCAGAATCTGGAGGATTTTGACCAGGAGGGTATCCGTGAGATGACAAAGCCGCTATTCAGCATCCCGCCCCACCAGTTCCTGTTCAACGCAGGCTCCATCGACAAGCGCAGCTACATGGAGATGCTCCAGCTGGATGAGGCGGAGTATAACCTCATCAAATTTCCCCAGCGCGGTGTCTGCCTGTACAAGTGCGGCAACGAGCGGTATCTGCTGGCGGTACACGCCCCTGCATACAAGGAAACGCTGTTTGGCACAGCGGGTGGTCGCTGATGGCAGTATCTGCAGGTATGATCGCCAGAGCCGCGGCGACAGCCCTTTCCAACGAGAAGCTCCGTAAAGGGATCGGCTGGGGGCTGGTCGCTGTTTTCTCGCCCGTCATCCTCCTGATCGCCGCGCTGTGCTCCATCGGCACAGGCGGTGCGGATCACAACAACCATGCGGTAGCCGCAGCCTTCTATGGGACGAGCTACTCGACCGAGGTGCCTATGGCATTCCGCTCTCACATTGAGGAGATGCGCACCGCGTTTTCTCTTCTGGATTCGGCGGTCTCCTCCGTCAATGGGCGGACGGAAGGCGGAAACAGCCTTGACCCGATCCGAGTCAAGGCTGTTTTTTATGCCCTCTGCTTTGGCGAGGATGCGCCGTCCGCACGGGCGGCAAGCCGCTTCGTAGAATGCTTCTACACTTGGGAAACCCGTACCCGCACGGTAGAAGTCGAGAACGACGATGGCACGGTCACCAGCATGGAAGAAGAATACACCGTCGCTGTTCCGGTTTCGCTGCATCAGGCGTATGCAAATCTCGAAGCAGAGCTGGGCCGGACGATCACAGAGGATGATAAGAGCAACATCAACCACATCTATACCATGATCGCCGGCACCGCAGGCGGCGGCAGCTACAGCGGTGAGTTCCTTCGCGGGGATGGAAGCAGTATCGACTTGGACATCTCAACTTTCACCGATCCCAACAGTAAAAACGCCGCCGACCTTGTGACCTACGCCATCCACGCATGGGAGTCCGGCTGGGGCTATGTATGGGGCACCTATGGCAATGTGCTGACGGAGTCACTCCTCACCTACAAGGTGTCGCAATACCCGGACGGTGTTGGCAATCATGAGGACATCATCCGCGCCAATTGGCTGGGCGGCAGGACCGCCGACTGCGTAGGGCTAATCAAGGGCTACGGCTGGCTGTCCCCGGAAACGATGGCCATCGACTATGGTACCCATGGGATGCCGGATATCGGCGCAAACCAGATGTACTATAACGCCAAAGAATCCGGACCCATTAGCACCATGCCGGACATCCCCGGTCTTGCGGTTTGGCATGAGGGACACATCGGTGTTTACATTGGCAACGGTCAGGTCGTCGAAGCTATGGGGACAAGGTATGGCGTTGTTAAAACAGAATTGGCTGGCCGAGGATGGACGCACTGGCTGAAGGTGCCGTATATCCACTATGACTAAGGAGGATCGATCATGAACTATGAAGGATTAACGGATCGGGAGCTATGGCAGCTTCTGTTCCAAAAGACAGAGAACGAGATGGCAGGGTACATGAACCGGCTCGACCAGCTCTCTCGTGACGAATTGATTCAGGCTGCAGATGAGATCTCCGCCATGATGACCTGCCACTCCGAGCTGATGGCGTTTGGAGAAAATCTTTCCCGCAAGAAGATGATTTTTCTGCTGCAGCAGGAGAAGCCACTGGAACTTCTGAGTGAGGCTTGGATGGAGCATCAGACTGTGGATGTGGGCGAGACCTTCCAAAGTCTGCTCACAGGTCTATATGACGAGACACGGCAAACGCAGGTGCGTGATATGGTTTATGCAATACAGCCGAAGACTATTGAGGAACTGCTGACAAGCTATCCGGATGATTACTTTCAGCTCATGACGCCGTGTGGTTTTGCGGATCTGACTCCTTCCGAAACGGAGAAGCTCTTACACGGCGAAGCGACTATGGCACATCCCGGAGTCAGCGGATGTCAGATGCCGGTCGAGGCGCAGGAACTTCTGGAGATGGAGGTGCTGTCCTTAAAAAGAGACGAGCATGGTTGCTGGTATGCACTGACCGACCACCCACAGCAGAAAATGGAGCAGGCTCCGCAGGAGCTGCAGATGTTGTGATCGGAGTCCTGCAAACAAAAGTCAATAGAAAAAACGAAAAAAGTCCCGCAAAGTTTACGAGACCGAAAATGGGCATAACAAAACAGGCTGGAGAAAAATCACATCGCCAGCCGGGATGAAATTGTCGGCGGATTTAGTTCTGCACGGTATCCTGCCGCTCGTCGAATGCCTCAAGACACTCTTTCACGCGGGCGTAGTAGATGCGCAGGAACTTGTTCTGAGCGGCGGTCATATAGACAAAGTACGGCTTGCCCTCGGCGCGTTTTTTATCGAGGAACTGGTACACCGGCTCATCCGCGGGAGACCTTTTCAGGTATGTACAGACGATCTGGTACAGCGTTTTCCGCAGATGTGGAGAGCCTCGCTTGGTCGTAGGGACGCTCTTGGCGCTGTGCTTGCCGGACTGGTCTACGGCCGGATCAACGCCGGCAAATCCAACGATGGAACTGCGGCGTGGGAAACGGCGCACATCGCCGATCTCCGCCATGAGCTGGGCAGCGGTCGTTTCACCGACGCCGTACATGGCCCGCACGGTATCGTACTCCGGCAACTGCTTTGCAAGGCGCGTCATCTCGGTGCGCAGTGCGGCCAGCGTCGTCTTGCCTGCGAGCAGCTGCTGGGCAGCGGTCGTAATGAGCAGCTTTGTGTTGTCATTCTTCGGCAGCGTGGTGAAATGGCCGCAGCTTCCGGCGTAGAGGTCTAACGCTTTCTCTGTGCTGAAATGGTAGCCCTTGCGTTTGCACCATTTCTGGTAGCGATCGGTGAATGCCTTCTCGCTGACACGGCAGATGCAGTCACAGTGCCAGAAGGTCATGACAAAGTCCACCCATTTTTGGTGGCCGTCGGCGCGCTCCGGGCTGGAGAACAGTTCGTTCACACCGGGAAAGGTCTTGTCGGTCAATGAAATGAGATTGTTTTGCAGCGATACCACCGTTTTCATGTAGAGGTTGTACTGGCGGCTGCACAGCTTCAGTTGTTGTCTTACCGTGTCCATGGGAGTATATTCCCGCAGCTCCACCCAGTTGTCAAGGCCATACTTGGCGATCTTCATGGCGTCTGCCTTGTCGGTTTTGACCTTGCGGATAGAGCCGCCTCCGCTCTGCTTGATGAATAACGGATTGAGGACGCAGACATAAATGCCGTACTCGTGCAGCGCCGCCGCTATCGGCTCATGGTAGCGTCCGGTGGCCTCCATGATGACGCGGGTATCTTCCCCCAGCGCAACGATGGCGTAGGCCATCTGCTCCAGACCGACCTCGGTGTGGAGAAATTCCTGTGGCAGCAACGCCACTTCACCCATTGGCCGCAGGGCAGCCACCATGCTTTTCCCTTTGGAAACATCGATTCCAACTGCGTTCATATCGTTCCTCCTTCTGATTGGATATGGCTTTCCGCCCTTTTCTCATTGCCTGTTCAATCTCCTGGTTGACGCGAGCGCACAAGGTGGCTCTACCTGCGTAAATCGAATGCTGCGAATAAGAGAGGCGGCTGACGGACTCCGATGCGGGCGTGTTGGCCCAAGGTGCGTACTGACAGGCCATTTACTCTCCCATTCTAACAGCTTCGGCTTTGAGATGGAAAAAGACGCGGCTGGCTGCCGCGCCTTAAACCGTAATTATTATTGTAGGAGGTGCGTTGCATGAACATGGCTCGTTATGAGCAGGAAACCATTATCAGCTTCAACGAGGAAGAAAAGACCGCCGGTATTTACACCCACAACAAGATACTGCGTCAGAAGCTGGCAGCACTGGCGCGGGACAGACCGGAGGATTGCAGGCTCGTGAAGGTGTCCCACAGCGGACGGGCAGTTGACTACACCATTCCAAAATCATGGATAAAGATCGTACCGCCTCGGACCGCAAGTGAAGCGCAAAAAGAGGCAAGCAGAAAGGCGATTGAAAAGGCCGTTTCTGCCCGTCAGAAAACCCCGCGCGGGGATAATTGAAACCGCGCACGACCGCCAGAGGGTAGTAATACCCTCTATAACACAAAAACGCCAAAAACAGCATATAGAAGGAGGACACGCACATGAAAAAAGCAACCGTCACCATCGCCTTTGACGATGAGAAGCTGGGCGCACTGGAGTTCTCGCTCCGCAAGGAACACTCCTCTGTGCAGGAGCACTTGGAGGATGCGCTGAACGCTCTGTATGAAAAAACCGTACCGGAGCCGCTGCGGGAGTATCTGGACAGCAAGGCCGCTCCCGCAGCGGTGAAGCCCAAGCGCCCGGTCAAGCCCGCCGCACCCAAGTCGCAGAGCAGTGAGCCGAAGCCTGCGGCTGTGAAGGAGGGCAACTGAGATGGCGGATCATGTAGACATCACACTGTGGATCGACCGGCGTTGGAAGGATGCCATCGAGAAGCATCTCAAAGGTGAAACCCTGCAGGAGCATCTGGAGAATGTGCTGGATACGCTGTGCAACCAGCTCCCGGAGCAGGAATACAAACGCATCAGTGCCGAGATCTACGCAGAGGATGCCGCAGAGCGTGAAGCGAGGGAGGCCGCCCGCACCTACGCCGCCTACCATGTGACGGAGCGCGGGCAGGAGTGGTACTTCAAGACCTCGCCCGGCGAGGAACTGTTGGTCGCCTGCAAAAAGCTGCGCGGCTATGTCGCCGCAGAGAAAGGCACTGCGCCGGACAAATTTATCGGAATGTTTTTCGGCGGGCAACCCATCACAGCAAAAGAGTTTGACGCCCTGACCGCTGTACGCATGGAGAACACCGGCAAGGTGCGCGGCGTGTTCGATGTGAACTTCGACAAGCGGGAGTTCTCCGCTGTACACATCATGGACGGCTGGCGAACCTGGGCGATGCGGGATGTCTCCCCGTCCGTCTACCATGCCACAAGGTCGCGCTTTGCTTCGGCGGATGAACAGCTCTCCAAACTATTGGAGCTGCTGGATGGTAAAGAGATCACCTCGGCGGGACATCTCTCCGCGCGGAATTTTTCCTTCGGTGATGAGATCATGATGGAGGAAGATGGTAAGCTCAACTTCTATGTGGACGCAGATTTTGATGTGGACGCTGTCTTCGGAACCTTCGTCTGCACGGATAAAAACGATGACTGGCTCAACATCTATGCCAACTACGACATCGCGGAGGATAGACCCTGCGACACGCTGGAGCTGACGCTCTGCAAGGGTGACGGCTCCGAGGAGAGCTGGAGCTATCCGCTCAACGCAGCCGAGCAGGAAGTGCTGATGCGGAAGATGGATGCGTTTTGCATGGAACAGACCGGCATGAGCCTGCGCGAGTATGCACAGCAGCTTCACGAGGAGCAGATGCAGGCATCGGAGATGCAGATGTAACCACCGTGTCCGCCCCTGTGAGCCGCTGTGTGCGGCTTTGGGGGCGAGGGTGGCATCCCTGTACCCCAGACAGGCATCGGCACTGTTTGCCCCCGCTTTCGCCCCTCCTATGGGGAAATGTGCTGGGAACCTGCCTGTTCGATAAAAGCACAAGATAAAGGCCCGGTGTCGTTTCCGCCCCGGACCGCCCACAAAGCCCCGCAGTGCGGGGCTTTTCAGCGTTTTGAATTGTAGGCGTTTTCGCTTGATTTCAAACAGGCTGTAGGCGTATTTTCCCCAAGAGCTCCGTGTCGCAGGGGTTTGCGCCCACAAAAAGCGACATCAAAAGAAAGGACGGCAACTATGTCAAAAGAACAGATGACTATCCGGCTTTATCCCGAAACGCGCAGACAAATGGATGGTTGGTTGGAAGAAAGCAACAGCAAAAACCGAAACGAATTCGTGGAAAAGGCTCTGCGCTTTTATATGGGCTACCTCGGCACGGAGAATATTACCGAGTATCTCTCGGACGCACTGGTGGCAACGCTGCGCGGGATCATCGCAGACAGCACCAACCGCACCAACGGTATTCTCTTCAAGTGCGCGGTGGAGCAGGGCATCATGGCGCACACCATCGCCGCCCACTTCCGGGATACGCTGGAGGATCGCCGCGCCCTGCGCGGGTATGTGGTGGACGAGGTAAAACGCACCAACGGTCAGATCAGGTTCGAGGATGCCCAGGATGTCCAACGGCAGCTGCCGGATGACACATGGCGAGATTGATATTTATCTCTCCATACATGAAGGGCGGTAGAGATTCTGCTCGGCTGGCCCACCGCACCCGCTACTTCGCCACCCGTGAAGGTGTGCAGCTCCTCAAGGATGACAATGCCCATCTTCCTGTCACGAAGAAACAGCAGCAGTACATCCAGCGTCTGCTCCGCAGCTTCCCAGAGGCGAGGGAGCTGCCGGAACATGAGAACTATGCAAACATACCTAATCGGCAGAATGCCTTTGAACTCATCGCGCAGATCCACGAGGACTTTATCGAGCCCATGGATGGCCGGGAAAACTATCTTGACTATGTCGCAAACCGTCCCGGCGTAAAATCGATGGGTGAACACGGCCTGTGGGATGCCAACGGGAAGGTCCCGTCGCTGGAGAACGCCGTGGCAGAGGTGGCGCGGCACACAGGGAATGTGTGGACACCGGTCATCTCCCTCTCCCGTGAGAACGCGGAGCGTCTGGGGTACACAGATATTAAAAACTGGCAGGACCTCATCAACGCATCTATCACGGACATCGCCAAGGGCTATAAGATCCACCCGGACCGCCTTCGTTGGTACGCAGCTATGCACGAAAAGGAGAAGCACATCCATGTTCACATGGTGCTCTTCTCAACCGATCCGAAGGAGGGCTACCTCTCCCGGCAAGGTATCCGCAGTATCAAGTCCGCACTGGTCAGCACGATCTATCGGAACGACCGCCTGCACATCTATGAGCAGAAGGATGAACAGCGGAGATTTCTCCAGCAGGAAGCGGAAGCACGGATGGCAGCACTCATCGAGCAGATGGCAACCGGTACTATGCAAAGTGATAAGCTGGAGTTGTTGGTGACGGATCTCGCCCAGCGGCTTCGGGAGGTCAGCGGCAAAAAGGTCTACGGTTATCTGCCGCCCCGTGTCAAGCGCATCGTGGATGAGATCGTGGACGAACTGGCAAAGGACGAGAGAGTGTCGTCCGCCTATGCTCTATGGCAGGATCTCCGAGAGCAGCTTTGCATTGACTATAATCAGACACCGCCGCAGCGAGTACCGCTGTCGCAGCAAAAGGAGTTCAAGACTGTGCGCAACATGGTCATCCGGGAAACACTCCGGCTCTCGGAGATGCACTTCACCTTCGAGGATGACGCCATGCAGGATGCGCCGGAGTCGGAAGAACCGCCTGTGCCTCCAGATCCAAGTGCGGAGCGGATGATCCATCAACGGGCTCGGTTTTACCGCAGAGCAAAAAGCATATTAGATGCTGCGGACGCAGATCCCAGCGAGAAAGCCGCGGCACTGGTCACCCTCCGCCGTTTGTGGGAGGAGGGATATACCATTGCCGCCCACCAGCTGGGAAAGGCGTATCGGGACGGGCTTGGCATATCGATTGACCGAAAAGCGGCGGCAGAGTGGTTTCAAAAATCGGCGGAGGCCGGTAATCCTTGCTCTGCATACGCGCTGGGCAAACTGCTGCTGGAGAAGGAGCAGATCCCGCAGGCCATTCACTGGCTGCGGCAGGCAGCGGAGCAGAACGATCCATACGCACAATACCGGCTCGGCAAGCTGCTGCTCACCGGCGCGGAGGGTGTGCCGAAAGATATAGGTGCCGCCATTAAACTTCTGAAAGACTCTGCTGCCCAGGGCAATCAGTTTGCCCAATACACGCTGGGAAAGCTCTATTTGCTGGGGCAAGAGGTGCAAGCAGACCGTGAGGAAGCTCTGCGCTATCTTGTACAGGCGGCGGCTCAAGGCAACACCTACGCTCAATATTTCATTGACCATCAGGAGGACTTCTCCGGTGCTGCGGTGGGAACCGCTATCCTTCGGATGCTCCATCAGATGAGCCGCATATTCCGCGAGAACGCCGCCCAGCCTGCCATCTATGCAGGGATGCAGATCGACAAGAAGCGTCGCCGCAGATTGCAGGAGAAGCGCATGGCGATGGGACACAAGGCGGATGACCATGAGGATCGCGGACTGACGCAACAGACACAATAAGGGAGGGACTATGTCAAAGTACATTCCGTTTACAACCGAGCAGAAAGAACGAGCCGCGTCGGTGGACTTGGAGGAGTTCCTCCGCTGCCGTGGGGAAAAGCTCATTACCTCCGGCAGGGATAAACGCCTTGCCAGCGACCACAGCATCACCATCCGCGGCTGCGAGTGGTTCGACCATGCCACCGAGCAGGGCGGCAGAGCCATCAGCTTCGTCAAGCAGTTCTATGGACTCAGCTACCCGGACGCCATGTCTCTGCTCCTCGGCGATGATCTCGGCGGAAGCTACCCTGCGGCAAGGGAGAAGGAGCCGGAGCCTGCAAAGCCCTTCGCACTCCCACCGCAGAGTGAGTCCATGCGCCGTGTGTATGCCTACCTGCTGCAAAAGCGTTGCATCGACCGCGAGATACTCAATGCCTTTGTGCGCAAGAAGCTCATCTATGAGAGCTGTGAAAACTCCAGGGATGGGACAAAGGAATATCATAACGCCGTGTTCGCCGGATTCGATGAACACGGCGTTCCCCGTCATGGGCATAAGCGTGGGCTGTATACCATGGGGCAAAGCTATCGCGGCAACATTGAGGGCAGCGACCCGAAGCACAGCTTTCACTATCTTGGCGGTGATGACACGCTCTATGTCTTCGAGGCCCCTATCGACCTGCTCTCCTACATCTCCCTTTTCCCGGAGGGGTGGCAGGAGCATAACTATGTGGCCTGCTGCGGGACATCCTCCATCCCAGTGCTGGAGATGCTGCGGCAGCTCCCCCAGCTCCGGCAGGTGTACCTCTGCCTGGACAATGACGCTGCCGGTCATGCCGCCAGTGAGCGCATGGCAGCGCTTTTGAAAGAACACGGTCTCAATGCAGTTCGGCTCGTACCGCAGCAAAAGGACTGGAACGACGATCTCAAGGCAGAACAGGAAAACAAAATGGAAAGGAGCGAGCTATGCCAAACCTTCTGCTGACAATGTGGGATACCCTGAATAGCTCCAATATAGGAATATTAGTTGCGGCGGGACTTGGGATGTTCGCCGTCATCAGCGGCCTCGCCATGTTGTCCTATCACTACACTCTCGGCAGTATCAAGTCCCGCACCGTGGGTGACGGGCAGCACGGCACAGCGCGCTGGGCAACGGATAAGGAGATCCGCCAGACCTATGCCCACGTGCCGTTCAAGGTCAGAGACTGGCGCAAGGGGGTAAGCCTTCCCACAGAACAGGGGCTGGTGCTGGGCTGCAAGGGCAAGAAGGGTGAACTGACTGCGCTGGTGGATAGCGATGATATCCATTGCCTGATGATCGCCGCCTCCGGCGCGGGCAAGACGGCATTCTTCCTCTATCCCAACCTTGAATATGCCTGCGCGTCTGGCATGAGCTTTCTGGCGCTGGATACCAAGGGTGACCTCGCCCGCAACTACGGCTCTATTGCCAAAAAATATTACGGCTACAAGAATATCTCCGTCATCGATCTGCGCAATCCCACCCGCTCGGACGGTAACAATCTGCTGACGCTCATCAACCGCTATATGGACATCGCCAGAAAACAACCGGATAATCTCGCGGCCCGCGCCAAAGCCGAAAAGTATGCCAAGATCCTTGCCAAGTCCATCGTAAGCCCAGAGGGGAACTCCGACCACGGGCAGAACGCCTTCTTCTACGATGCGGCGGAGGGCTTGCTGGCTTCCACGATCTTGCTGCTTGCGGAGTTTCTGCCACCGGATGAGGAACACCCGGAGGAGCGGCGGCACATCGTGTCGGTATTCAAGCTGGTGCAGGATCTGCTGGAGCCGGCGCGTGGTGCGCGGGGACGCTCCCGCTTTCAGCTGCTTATGGACAAGCTGCCGTCCGAGCACAAAGCGCGCTGGCTGGCTGGCGCCGCGCTCAACAGCTCCGAGCAGGCGATGGCATCCGTCATGTCCACGGTGCTGTCCCGGCTCAACTCGTTCCTCGATAGTGAGCTGGAGCAAATTCTGTGCTTCGACAGTGCCATTGACGCTGAAATGTTTGCTGCCGAGAAATCTGCCATCTTCCTCATCCTGCCGGAGGAGGATCAGACGAAGAACTTCATGGCGGGCTTAATGATCCAGAACCTCTCCCGTGAGCTGTTCGCAGTAGCGGATGAGAACGGCGGCAAACTGAAAAACCGTGTTATTCTCTTTTGCGATGAGCTGGGTACCATGCCGCCCTTTGATATCCTGCCGCTTTTCAGTGCTGGACGCTCTCGCCGCCTGACGCTGGTACCCATCATCCAGTCACTGGCGCAGTTGGAAAAGAACTATGGAAAAGACGGCGCATCCATCCTGATGGACAACTGCCAGGATGTGATCTGCGGCGGCTTTGCCCCTAACAGTGAAGCAGCGGATGCCTTCTCCAAAGCCCTCGGTAGCCGCACGGTGCTCTCCGGCTCTGTGAGCCGCGGGAAAAACGATCCCAGCCAGAGCCTGCAGATGATGGAGCGACCCCTGCTGACGGCAGATGAGCTCAAGTCGATTCCGAAAGGCGGCTTCATCGTTCAGAAGACCGGATGCCACCCCATGCGTACCCGCCTGCGCCTGTTCCTCGAATGGGGTATCACCTTCGAGGAGGAATACCGCGTGGAGGAACAGGCGGCCCGAAGGGTCTATTATGCCGACCAGAATGCGCTGACCCGCGCCATCGTGCGGAAGTATCCGCCCAAGCTGCCAGAGCAGAAGACTACCCGCTCCGTTAAGGGCGAGGGACAGCTCCACGACGCGCCCGTGCAGGAGATGGTGGTAGCGGAGGACATCGACTATGACCGTATGCCGCACAAGCGTACCCCTTACAATCTTCCCCGGCAGGAGGTAGACCGGTGAGCTACTTTGACAGCATTTACGCCGACACGCTCCTGCCGCCCAGGGCTGTATCCGTTTATATGTACCTCAAGGACCGGTCCAATAGCGCGGGAAGCTGCTGGCCCGGTATCAAGACGATTGCGAGAGATATGAACCTCTCCCGCAGCACCGTCAAGCGGGCACTGGCAGATCTGGAGCAGCACGGCTATCTTGCCAAGCTGCCCCGATACCGCCCCAACGGGAGTAACACCTCTAACCTCTATACGCTGAAATAAATGAAAAGTGGATCGTACAGAACCCTGGTACGATCCACTTCATTAAGCCAAAAAACAAAAATCTCCACGCCAAGGGGTAACTATACCTGTTTGCTGAACCGAGGAGGGGTTCAATATGAGCCCACCGGAACAGCCCACTCTATCGGAGAATTAAGACAGAGAAAGAACAAACACGGAAAGCTCTCATCCTGCAAGCTGGCTTAATTTCAGTTGTCATCCTCCTTCACGAAGATGTAGATGCTGTGATTGGATGGAGAAAAGAGCGTTTTACACAAAGGGCGAGAAAGTGCCAATGAAATGGCACATAGCCCCCCAGCAATAGCACGCTAAATGGCTATGGGTATCACCTCCCGGATAGGATAATAAAACCCTCAAAAATGGTACAGACGCCAAAGGCGGGTGTGCTGTTTTTGTGGGGGTGCAGGGATAGCCGCGAAGCGGCGCAAGGGGTGCATCCCCTTGTTGCGGCAAAGCCGCCATATTGGAGCGCGGGAAAATCTTCCTGTGCGGAGATAAGCCCTCGGCAGAGCGCACACGCCCGTAAGGGTGTATAGGTGCGCCCTTAGTTCCTAAGGGATTTATTCGGCGTTCCCGTCCCCGGCTCGTTTTTTCAGATATTCCCGTACTGGCTCACTCGTCAGTGCAAGCCTAAGAAGCGCTGTGGCTTCCTCGTCGGTCATGTTCTTTGCTTCCGGCACAACGCTTTCAAAGACCGCGCCCCGGACGATAAGACGGTGGCTGCGTGTCCGGCGTTCCTCTTTGGATAGCTTCTGACGCAACATCTTTTCTCGGTTTTCAAGCTGCCAGAGTTTCTTCTTTCCGTCCTCAATCGCGGCTTGCAGCTCCTCGCGGGTTTTCTCTCTTGGCTTTGTCATAGTTGGTCGCTCCTTTCTGCTCATAGGCAAAAGAAAAGAGCAGCCATTTTCTGTACGAAAATAGCTGCCCTCAATAGGTGGTTTACAATTTTAGAATGTAAGTATTTTAACTTACATCCAGTATATCTTTGCTCCAGAAATTTGAATTTTTGAATCTGCAGGAAGTTTTAACAAGTGTACAATATTCAGATAGTCAACATACCCAGCCCCCACATGAACAAGGCTGAAAACACAGAGAACAGTGCTTGCAAAAGCATAAGTGCGTGGAACAATCATATATGCAATTAGCGGAACAACACCTAAAATTAGCGATGGAAGCATATTAACCACGATAAACTTATTTCTTGTCATCGGTGATGTACATGTCGTTCCAAGTCCCTGCGTCGTGTAGAACATAATGACTTCACTACCCGCTGGAAAACTTACGGCATGGATGAGTTCATGAACCGGGAAGAAAAGTAACGCAATCACAAGACCTATCATCCAATCAACTCTTGAAAATGCGACCCCTCCAAGATAAGTTTTTTTGATATAAACACAACAAGCAAACAAAAGAACAATCGGAATAAGTATGATTGCAGACTTGCTTGTTACTTCCGGCAGTTCTTTTGCACCAACTTCAACATCAACAGTAGGAAGATTTTTCCCGTCATACTTTCCAATCCATTGAATCTTCATTATCATTCTCCTCACTTAACGGAACGAAGTGACGAAGCATTCTCGGTCTGGCAGTTTTCTTCTGCTTACCGGGAATGAAGCTCCGCAGGACGTGCGATACTCCCGATAGGAGAGTATGGACGTGCGTCCTTTAGTTCCTAAAGGGAGTTTGAAATTCCTGACAGCATATTACCACTTGCCCTTTTTCAGCCTTCCGCCAATCAGAATACCGGCAAAAAGAATGACGGCAGTCAATGCGGAAATCCAGATTGGCGAAAGCACCCATATCCAGTGCCACTTAATCACGCCTAACAGCTTCAGAACAATGAATACAATCGTCAGGATGGATACGATGCCAAGCCCGCCTTGCTTTGTTTTTGTGTTCATAACAGTCCTCCTGAGAATGAAGTTTGACGTTCTTTAACTCCAACGGTCACCTAACTTGACAGCCGCCCCACTCCACTGCCGTGAAGCCGGTGCGCACCGGGGCGGTGAGATTCTGAGCAGAAATATCCACGGCGCTCTCAAGCGGCTTCCACGCCATAAATACCCGCAGCAGCGTATCGGGTGCTGGCTCAATGGATACCTGCGCCGATTGCGTATAGCTGTCGGACTGAAATGCAATGAGATTGTAAGGATTCTCTTTCATTAGCGGCAGCCAGTAAACGATAAACTCATTTGCTTCCTTCCGGGTAAGTCCCAACTGGTTCAAGGTGTTCTCCAGAAAAGCGGCGGTGTCGCTTCCGGCTACACAGAAGCCCTCGGAAAAATCATAAGCAACGCTGTTTACGCCCTCCCAATAAAGATAGTTGTACGTTTGCCCGTCGGCGTCTGTCAATGTGCCGTCAGGACTGGCAGAAACCTTCCAGCCGTCATTGTAGGCAGGATATGTGCAGGTCAGTTCGCCGGCATAGTTCAATTTCACAGTGACCTCAGTTTCCTTCTCCGGGTAAAGATAAATGACAGGCTTCGCGTCGTATTGCTCAGCATCGAAGTTCTCGGCAGCTTCCATAGTGGGCAACACCCAGACCGTATAACGCCCCCAATAAACCTCAGACGAGGCTACTTCATTTCGGCTCCCATCAGTAAACAGGTAGCTGCTCCCAGCCTGTTCGACAAATTCCATCCCTGTTTTTTCCTGATAATACTCAAGCAATTCCGGGCATTCTCCACGCTTAGAGATATAGATGCCCTTTGCTTCATCCACCGCCACATAGGGGTTCTTTTCAGAAATCCGGGCAGCCGCTGTAAGATAAGGAATGGGATTGCCGCGCTGAAAAATTACAGCCCGGTTCAAATAAACAACGGATGATACAAGCACTACAAAAGCCACGAGGATCGCAATCCATAACTTCTTTTTCTTCATACTGTTCACCTCCAAGAATCAGGTCGGTTTCTTTTGCTTTGTCGGCGGGCAGAAGGATTGTTCAAATCACTTATAACTATCCAATATGATTATACCGTGCAAAGCGCGAACTTTTCAATCCCTGTCTCCATACAAATGTGCAACTTTTCTATGAACGCCGTACTTTTTCGCCGCTTCGCTTGCCGCCCTGCGGCGTTCCTCGCTGTATGGGACAGGCAGTGAAAAAGCGCAACCGATTTTCGCCGATTACGCTTTGCTGGGTGGGAATTGTTCTATGAACTTTTTACAGAATCACTCCTGCTGGAAGTGTCGCAAGAAAACCTCATTCGCCGCTTGCAGGGATTTGTGATACTCGCGGTAAGCGGGGCTAAGCCTCTGCATTGCGGGGATGAATACATCGTTATAGCCGCTCTCCCTTTGGAATTGCTTTAGATACTCTTGCAGCCGGTAGGCGGGAGATGCCTTATACTCCTCCGATTCCGTAACTGCCCGATATTGTTCGAGCATTTCCTTGTTGTCGTGAATATACTTTTCCGGGTCTGTCGTAGCTGCCGCAAGTGCAGCAGATGCGCTTTGCGTCACAGCAGCATCAGCATTTTCTCTAATCTCATCAAGATAC
>ERZ506791.206-NODE-206-length-38938-cov-6.736311_pt1 | contig 38938 bp, 35 predicted proteins | sample MGYA00513184_ERZ506791 | MGnify/ENA metagenome assembly ERZ506791
AGCAGATACTTTCGTATCTACTTTTTCTTGCCATACCCAATGTTCAGAAAGAACCCGGAATCAGGTTCCGACCCTGTCCTTTTTCTGTTTTCCAGAGATACGCAGACACCCCCGTGCAATCACCCGGACAGTGCTCATCCCCTTACCCCGACAGTTACCCGCACCTCTTAAAATCAAAACAAGACAAAAAAATAGTATAATGGTTGTTTTATGCTATTATAAGTTGTCCAGAATGTTGAAATGCATAAAGAAAATCAATATAATACCTATAGAAACAGCAAAATGACGGACGCAAATAATTCAGAAAAAGGAGAAATGGTATGAAAAAGAGTCATGTAAGTTTTATTATTGCGGCAGCACTTGCAGCAGCCCTGTTGGCCGGATGCGGCAGTTCCGGGTCGTCCGCCGATGCTTCCGGTTCCGGGAAAGCGGGAGGCCAGACACGGGTACAGGAGGCGGGAAGCCAGGATGGAACTGACAGCGGGACTAAGGGAGCGCTTTCGGGTGAAATTACCTTCTGGCATTCCTTTACCCAGGGGCCAAGACTGGAGACCATCCAGAAGGCGGCGGACAAATTCATGGAAGAGAACCCGGATGTGAAAATCAATATTGAGACGTTCTCATGGAATGACTTTTACACCAAGTGGACCACCGGACTTGCATCCGGCAATGTACCTGATATGAGTACCGCCCTTCCGGCCCAGGTTGCGGAGATGATTAACGCAGACGCCCTGCTGCCCGTCAATGACCTGATTGACGGTATCGGCCGTGACAAATTTGCTGAGGCAGCCATTTCCGAGGGTACGGTGGACGGCAATAACTATTCTGTTCCCCTTTACAGACACGCCCATGTGATGTGGATCAGGAAGGACCTGCTGGAGAAAAACGGTCTGGAAGTCCCCAAGACCTGGGATGAGCTTTACGACACAGCCAAGGCTCTTACAAAGGACGGCGTCTACGGATTGTCTTTCCCATGCGGAACCAATGACTTCCAGGCAACCTTTTTCCTGGATTTCTATGTGAGAAGCGGCGGCGGCAGCCTGCTGACCGATGACCTGAAAGCCAACCTGACCAGCGACCTGGCCATTGACGGCATCAATTACTGGGTGAAGGTGTACAATGACTGCTCGCCTAAGGATTCCATTAACTTTGATGTACTGGACCAGGCAACCCTGTATTACCAAGGCAAGACCGCATTTGATTTTAACTCCGGCTTCCAGATTTCAGGCGTTGCAGCCAACTCACCGGACCTGCTTCAGTATGTGGACTGCTACCCGATTCCAAAGATCCACGCGGACGACCCGGACGAGGGAATCATGACCACCAACACGCCTATGGTTGTGTGGAAGGCTTCCAAGCATCCCGATATCTGCAAGGCGTTTATGAAAACCCTTTATGACGAGGATACATACGTTGAATTCCTGCACGCAACCCCGGTGGGCATGCTTCCCGCCATCAAGGGAATCGCTGACACGGACGCCTACAGGGATGACGACACCATCAGGCAGTTTACGCATGCGGAGGAAGTGCTGACCGCGGCAGCCGATATCGGCACTGCATTTGGTTATGAGCACGGTCCCAACGTCCAGGCCGGAATCATGCAGAACAACCATGTGATTGAGGATATGTTCCAGGATATTATTACCAATGGGACAGATGTAAAGACTGCTGCCAAAACAGCGGAGGATAAACTGAACGCACTGTTTGAGACAGCTGAATAAGCCGTCCCGGAGCGTGTCTGAAAAGGCGGATGCATTTTGAGACACGCTCTAATACTGAGAAGGAGGAGGAAATCTTGGGGAAGAAAAGTTATACAAGGTGGTTGTTTGTGCTTCCTGCAATCGTCATTGTAATTGCATTGTTCATATATCCCATCTGTTCCAGCATAGTATACAGCTTTACAAACAAGAATCTGATAAAGCCGGCCTATAAATTCATTGGCTTTAAGAATTATGCCGAGGTGTTAAAGGACAGCGGTTTCTGGCTTTCATTTTTCAACTCTCTGAAATGGACGGTCCTGTCCCTGGTGGGGCAGATAGGGGTGGGATTTACCGCTGCCCTGGCCCTGAAGCGGATTAAGGTGTGCAAGGGCGTTTATAAGACCCTTCTCATCATCCCCTGGGCATTTCCATCCATTGTCATCGCATTTTCCTGGAAGTGGATTCTCAACGGAGTATACGGCTTCCTGCCAAACATCCTGGTGAAGCTGGGTATCTGTGAGGCGGCGCCGCAGTTTTTGACCAGCGGTACGCTGGCCTTTGTAAGCCTGGTGCTGATTAACATATGGTTCGGAGCGCCCATGATTATGGTAAATGTGCTCTCGGCTCTGGAAACGGTTCCCAGGGACCAGTACGAGGCTGCCCAGATTGACGGGGCCAGGCCGTGGCAGTCGTTCTACTATGTCACAGTGCCCCATATCAAGATGGTGGTGGGACTGCTGGTGGTTTTAAGGACAGTGTGGATTTTTAACAACTTTGACCTGATTTACCTGATTACAGGCGGCGGGCCGGCGGGCACCACCCAGACCATACCGCTCTATGCCTACAATATGGGATGGAGCACCAAGCTTATCGGACGCTCGTCGGCAGTAACCGTGCTGCTGTTTATATTCCTGATGATTATATGCGGCATCTACTTTGCGGTCATCAATAAGTGGGAAAAGGAGGACAGTAAATGAAAAAGTTTAAAGCAGGAAATATTATCAGCCATATATACCTGATTATTCTGACCTTTATCTCCATTTTCCCGCTGGTATGGATTATCATATCCTCCCTGAAGGGAAAGGGGGAACTGACAGGTAATCCCACGGCCTTCTGGCCTAAGACATGGACTTTTGACTATTATGCCCATGTTATCAATGACCTTAAGTTTTTCGTGAACATCAAAAACAGTGTCATCATTTCTCTGGTGACCACCCTGATTGCCATTACGGTGGCTGCGCTGGCGGCCTATGGAATCGTCAGGTTCTTTACGCGGCTGGGATCGGCCATGTCCAAGGTGCTGGTGACCACTTACATATTTCCGCCCATCCTTCTGGCCATTCCCTACTCCGTGGTTATGGGAAAGCTGGAGCTTATTAACACAAGGATTGGCCTGGTTATCGTGTACCTGTCCTTCTCCGTGCCATACGCGGTGTGGCTCCTGACCGGATTTTTCAGGACCGTACCCCTGGAAATCGAGGAGGCGGCCAGAATCGACGGGGCCAATAAGATGCAGACCTTTGTCCGGGTGGTGCTTCCGCTGGTGGCGCCCGGCGTGGTGGCCACGGCCATCTACACCTTCATCAATACCTGGAATGAGTTTCTGTATGCGTTGATTTTGATGAATAATACCAGCAAGATGACGGTTGCGGTTGCCCTGCGCTCCCTGGACGGAGCTGAGATACTGGACTGGGGCGACATGATGGCAGCGTCTGCTCTGGTGGTGCTTCCCTCTGTGATTTTCTTCTGTCTCATACAGAATAAGATTGCGGGCGGCATGTCGGATGGCGCTGTGAAATCCTGATGAATTTAACAGAAAGGTAAAAGGTGTTATATTTTATGGAAGCTTTAACAGGAATCATTGGATACGGCGTGATAGGCTCCGGCTATTTCGGGGCGGAGCTGGCACGTATCATGAATACAAAACAGGGGGCGCAGATACGGGCCGTCTATGACCCTGAAAATGGAGACACCGTGGCGGCGGAGCTGGGATGCGATGCAGAGGACAGCCTGGAATCGCTGGTATCCAGGAAGGATATACAGGCCGTGATTGTAGCCACTCCCAACTATCTTCACAAGGAACCCGTGCTGGCCGCCGCGGGGCATGGACTTCATGTGTTCTGTGAAAAGCCCATTGCATTAAGCTTTGAGGACTGCCGGGAGATGGTGGATGCGTGTCAGGAAAACCATGTGGTGTTCATGGCCGGTCATGTGATGAACTTTTTCAGGGGCGTGAGAAAGGCCAAGGAACTCATAGGACAGGGCGTTATCGGGGATATTCTCTACTGCCACGGGGCCCGCAATGCGTGGGAGGGAACCGGGGCATCCGAAACCTGGAAAAAGACACGATCCAAATCAGGAGGACACCTGTACCACCACATCCATGAGCTGGACTGCGTTCAGTTTCTTATGGGAGGCTGTCCTGAAACAGTGACCATGGCAGGCGGCAATGTTGCCCACAGGGACGACCGGTTCGGGGATGAGGACGACATGCTGTTCATAACCATGGAGTATCCGGGCAGCCGCTATGCGGTTCTGGAATATGGTTCCGCTTTCCGCTGGCAGGAGCACTATCTGTTGATACAGGGAACCATGGGAGCCATTAAAATTGATATGTGCAACTGCGGCATGACCCTTAAGACCGGGCAAAAGGAGGAACATTTCCTGGTGCACCGCACAAAGGAAGAGGACGATGACAGGACCCGGATTTACAGGGAGACGGAGCGGGACAACGGCAACCAGTTTGGAAGGCCGGGAAGAAAGCCCTTCCTGTGGCTCAGGGGCATTATGGATGAAGAGATGGAGTTTCTGAACAATGTGCTTCACGGCGCCCGGGTGACGGACGAGTTCCTTCCCCTGCTCACTGGTGAGGCTGCCAGGAATTCCATAGCTACGGCAGACGCCTGCACCCTGTCCCTCAGGGAAGACAGGAAGGTAAAGCTCAGCGAAATCATGAAGTGAAATAATATGGACGGTAAAGGAGAACAGTCATGAAGACAATTGGATATGCAGTGGTTGGAACGGGATATTTTGGGGCGGAGCTGGCCCGCATCATGAAGGAGCAGGAGGGCGCCAGGGTAGTGGCTGTCTATGACCCGGAGAATGCGGGGACAGTGGCGGCTGAGCTGGGCTGTGACGTGGAGACGGATCTGGATCGGTTATACAGCCGTGAGGACGTGGACGCGGTGATCGTGGCATCGCCCAATTACCTTCACAAGGAACCGGTCATCAAGGCGGCGGAGCATGGGGTGCACGTATTCTGTGAAAAGCCCATTGCCCTGTCCTATCAGGACTGCGTGGAGATGGTGGAGGCATGCGTTGCCCACAACGTCACCTTTATGGCAGGCCATGTGATGAACTTTTTCAGGGGTGTGCGCACAGCCAAAAAGATGATTAATGAGGGAGTCATCGGCAAGGTGCTGTACTGCCACTCTGCCAGGAACGGTTGGGAGGATATTCAGCCCTCTGTCAGCTGGAAGAAAATAAGGGCCAAATCAGGAGGCCATCTCTACCATCACATCCATGAGCTGGACTGTATCCAGTTCCTTATGGGCGGCTGCCCTGATGAAGTGACCATGGCAGGCGGCAATGTGGCCCACTGCGGGGAACAGTTCGGGGATGAGGACGATATGCTGTTTATCACCATGGAATACGGTGATAACCGGTACGCTGTTTTGGAGTACGGCTCCGCTTTCCACTGGCCGGAACATTATGTGCTGATTCAGGGAACAGAGGGCGCCATCCGCCTGGATATGTTTAACTGCGGCGGAACCCTTAAGAAGGGGGATAAGGAGGAGCATTTCCTCATGCACAAGACGCAGGAGGAGGACGACGACCGCACCAGAATCTATCACGGCACGGAGATGGACGGAGCCATCATGTACGGCAAACCTGGGAAGAAGCCGCCTATGTGGCTTCACAGCATCATGTATGATGAGATGGAGTATTTCAACCATATCATGCATGGGGCCCAGCCGGACGAGGAGTTTAAGGCCCTGCTTACAGGGGAGGCTGCCAGGAACGCCATTGCCACGGCAGACGCCTGCACCAGGTCCCGGTTTGAGAACAGAAAGGTGAAGCTGTCTGAGATAACGGGGGTGAAATAAGAATGAAGCTTGACAAATACAGGGGAATTATCCCGGCATTTTACGCCTGCTACGACAAGGCAGGAGAGGTAAGTGAGGACGGGGTGCGGGCGCTGACCAGGTACTTCGTGGACCAGGGGGTGAAGGGCGTCTATGTGGGCGGATCTTCGGGAGAATGTATCTACCAGTCTGTGGAGGACAGGAAGAAGACGCTGGAGGCTGTGATGGACGAGGCCGCGGGCTGTCTCACAGTCATTGCCCATGTTGCCTGCAACAATACAAGAGACAGCCGCATTCTGGCGGCCCATGCCCAGGACTTGGGTGTGGACGGGATTGCGGCCATACCGCCCATTTATTTTAAGCTGCCTGAATATTCTGTTGCCGGGTACTGGAATGATATATCGGAGGCAGCGCCTGAGACGGATTTCATTATCTATAACATACCACAGCTGGCCGGTACTGCCCTGACCATGAATCTTTTAAAGACAATGCTTTTAAACAGTCGGGTGGCAGGCGTGAAGAACTCATCCATGCCGGTACAGGACATCCAGATGTTCAAGGCGGAGGCCATGAAGACACGGCAGGACTTCATCGTGTTCAACGGCCCGGATGAACAGCTGGTGTCCGGTCTGGCCATGGGGGCGGACGGGGGAATCGGCGGTACCTACGGGGCCATGCCGGAGCTGTTTTTAAAGATATATGAGCTGGTGTCGGAAAACAGGATAGCAGAGGCCAGGGCCATCCAGTATGAAGCGGATGAAATCATATATAAGCTCTGTTCGGGAACATGCAATATGTACGCCATGATAAAGGAAGTGCTGCGCATCAGCAGGGGAATTGATATAGGCGGAGTCAGGAAACCGCTGACAGACTTATGCGGCAGCGACCGGGCCATTGCCGGGGAGGCGGCCGCCATGATAGAAGACGCAAAGGAGAGATACTGCTGATATGATATACGACTTGCTGACTAATATAGGAAATTACAGGGGCATGAACAGGAATCTGGATAAAGCCATTGATTATCTGATGGCATCGGATATAAACACCCTTCCCCTGGGAAAGACGGTGATTGACGGGGACAGGGTATTCCTGCAGGTGATGGAAGCCAGGACCCGCCAGCTGACGGATGAGAGCTATGAAGTGCACAGAGATTATATGGACATCCAGATAGACATTGAGGGGTGCGAGGTCATAGAGACAGCCCTTGACGGTGTGACTCCCATCGGAGAATACCAACCGGACTTTCAGAAGGCGGCGGCCAGGGGCGGGGCAGGGGGACGCTGCGTCATGGGACCCGGCAGGTTCATTCTGTGCATGGCCGGGGAGGCCCATGGGCCGGGCGGATGTCTGCAAGAGCCTGAATGTGTCAAAAAATGTGTGGTGAAGGTGGCTGTGGCCGATGAAAGGCCGTGATAGCCGGAGCGAAAGGATTGGAGCGAAATGGACAAGACAGAACTTTTTAACCGTATCAAAGGAAAGCTCATCATTTCCTGCCAGGCCCTGCCCGGGGAACCTCTTTATGATCCGGAGCGATCCCTGATGCCTTATATGGCCAGGGCGGCCAGGGAGGCCGGAAGTCCTATGATACGTGCCAACACGGTGCGGGATGTGCTGGGAATCAAGAGGGAGACAGGGCTTCCTGTCATCGGTCTGATAAAGCGGGTGTATGAGGGCTTTGACGGTTATATTACGCCTACCATGGGGGAGGTGGATGCCCTGGCAGAGGCAGGGGCCGACATCATTGCCATTGACTGTACGGACAGGAGGCGGGGAGACGGACTGAGCCCGTGGGAATACATACAGAGCATCAAAGAAAAATATCCGGATCAGATTCTGATGGCCGATATCTCCGATTACCAGGAGGGGCTTAAGGCATGGAAAAGCGGCATTGACCTGGTGAGCACCACCATGAGCGGATACACGGACTACACCCCCAAGCTGGAGGGACCGGATTTTGAACTGGTCAGGCGCCTTGCGTCAGAACTTCCTATCCCGGTTATCGGGGAAGGCCGCGTGCACACGCCGGATGAGGCTGTGAAAATGCTGGATATGGGCGCTTGGGCAGTCATCGTGGGCGGAGCCATCACCCGGCCGCTGGAGATTGCCGGGCGGTTTATGAAGGCGGTTAACGGCAGGCGGGGATAGAAGATAAATAGAGAAAACTAAGGGAATTAAAGAGAGAGGGACAGCACCCGGTGAGAGGGCTGTCCCTCTCTTGCTGCTCCTGATGCCGGAACCCGGACAGATAAGCCTTAGGTAACTGCGGCAACACTGCAAACCTGCTTGCCATACCTGCCTGAGATGAATTATAATGGTGTCATATGAGGCCGCAGAGCGGCCCCGTTTGAAACCGTGATTACCAGAAAAGGCAAAGAGGAAACGTATTTATGAAAATGGCAGAGGTAAAATGCCCCTCCTGCGGGGGTAGCTTAAGGTGGAGGATTCCCAGACAAAGCTTATAAATGCGAATACTGCGGGAGCCAGTTTCTGCTGGACGATGAGAAGGTCCAGCACATTACAAATTACAATATATACCAGGCGGCCCCTTCCGGCAAAAGCAGGGAAAACGGGGCTAAAATAGCCCTTGGCGCAGGTGTGGCCTGCGTGGGAACGCTGCTTGCCATTTTCATTCTGTCCTTGTCCGCCGCTTCTTCGTCCGGGACCAGGACCGCCCCGCCGCCGTTTCCCGCCTACAGCCGCGCCGCCGGGTATGTTAGGGAGGACGGGGAAGAGGAGCAGGAGGAAACGGTTCCTAAGGCAGATTCTCCCCTGTTTCATGCCATGACATGGGAGATGTTCCGGAAGGAGCCGGCGGTGCAGACAGCCTCCTTCGGGGCCATGGACTGGGATCCTCAGGATGCGTCGGCCTTTACGGGACTGGTTAAACTGGATTTGGGGACAGGGCTGTCCAGGGTCCGCGGTTTAAAGGAGCTTAAGGGAATCACATCCATGACAGGATGAAGGAAAATCCCAGCCTGCGGGTGCTGGGACTCAGAAATAGGGAGCTTCATAAGAATTATTATGTAGAATCCTACGGCGGAATGACCAGTGTGTGGTATGATGACGTGAAGCTGGGGGAACATATGAATATCCTGTCCCGCTTTTCCAATCTGGAGGAGTTGTACCTGGACGGCAACGAGCTGGCAGACCTGAATTTTGCCGCGGGGTTAAAGAACCTTAAAAGACTCGGCCTTAAGGACTACTATATAACGGACCTGGGCCCTCTAAAGCAGGCGGAATTCCTGGAGTATCCGGACATCCGTGACAACCCTGTGGGCGAAATGGGTGACGTGGGTAACGGAGTGGAAATTATTCAGTAATCATGATATTGCCATCTTCTTAATAATAACGAAATATTTATCAGTTTATTTGAAAAAATAGAGATAATATGATATATTGGACAAAGAAAAATTCAGGTAAAGACGTCCGCTAAGCGGTCTATTCACGCTTACAGCGGACCGAGGAGGAAATATGAAAGGGATTATACTGGCCGGAGGAAGCGGGACGCGGCTCTATCCGTTAACCAAGGTAACTTCCAAACAGCTGCTTCCGATTTACGACAAACCAATGATATATTATCCGCTGTCTGTCCTTATGAATGCGGGAATCAGGGACATCCTGATTATCTCCACTCCGGATGATACGCCAAGATTTGAGGCTCTTTTGGGCGACGGCCACCAGTTTGGCATTGAGCTGAGCTATGCGGTACAGCCAAGCCCGGACGGGCTGGCCCAGGCTTTTATCATCGGTGAGGAATTTATTGGCGGGGATTCTGTGGCAATGGTTCTGGGTGATAATATTTTCCACGGACAGGGGCTGACCAAGCGCCTGCGCACCGCGGCGTCCAAGGAAAAGGGCGCCACGGTGTTCGGTTACTATGTGGATGATCCGGAGCGCTTCGGCATAGTGGAGTTTGACGGGGACGGCAAGGCCATTTCCATTGAGGAGAAGCCGGAGAAGCCAAAGTCCAACTACTGTGTCACCGGTCTTTATTTCTATGATAACCGGGTGGTGGAGTACGCGAAAAATTTAAAGCCCTCGGCCAGAGGCGAGCTGGAAATCACGGATTTAAACCGCATTTACCTGGAGAAGGGCGAGCTGGACGTGATTCTCCTGGGACAGGGATTTACATGGCTGGATACAGGAACCCATGAGTCGCTGGTGGAGGCCACGAATTTTGTTAAGACCGTGGAGACACACCAGCACCGCAAGATTGCGTGCCTGGAGGAAATTGCCTATCTCAGGGGCTGGATTACCAGGGAACAGGTTATGGAGACCTATGAGATTCTTAAAAAGAACCAGTACGGCAAGTATTTAAAGGACGTTCTGGACGGAAAGTATGTGGATAAGATACACCCACAGGATTTTTAACGGAGGAAAATATACATGAAAATTATTGTAACCGGCGGAGCTGGCTTTATCGGAAGCAACTTTGTACACCATATGGTAAATAAATACCCGGATTATGAAATCATCAACCTGGACCTGCTGACCTATGCGGGCAACCTGGAAAACTTAAAGCCTGTTGAGGACAAGCCCAATTATAAATTTGTAAAGGGCGACATTGCCGACAGGAAGTTTATATTTGAGCTGTTTGAGAAGGAAAAGCCGGATGTGGTGGTAAACTTTGCCGCCGAGAGCCATGTGGACCGTTCCATTACAGACCCGGAGGCCTTTGTGAGGACCAATGTCATGGGAACCACAACCCTCCTTGACGCCTGCCGTACCTATGGCATCAAGCGCTATCATCAGGTTTCCACCGATGAGGTGTACGGCGACCTGCCGCTTGACAGACCGGACCTTTTCTTTACAGAGGAAACGCCCCTGCACACATCCAGCCCTTATTCCTCTTCCAAGGCAAGCGCTGATCTGTTCGTGCTGGCATATCACAGGACATACGGCCTGCCGGTGACCGTGTCCAGGTGTTCCAATAACTACGGCCCCTATCATTTCCCGGAGAAGCTGATTCCCCTTATTATCAGCCGCGCCCTGGCAGATGAGGAGCTTCCTGTGTATGGCACGGGAGAGAATGTGCGCGACTGGCTCCATGTGGCGGATCACTGCCAGGCTATTGATCTGGTTATCCACAAGGGACGCGAGGGAGAGGTGTATAACATCGGAGGGCATAATGAGCGCACCAACCTGGAAGTGGTAAAGACCATTCTGAAGGCCCTTGATAAGCCTGAGAGCCTGATTAAGTTTGTGACAGACCGTCCCGGCCATGACATGCGCTACGCCATTGACCCGGCCAAGATAGAAACAGAGTTGGGATGGAAGCCAACGTATAATTTTGATACAGGAATCGAGCAGACCATCCGGTGGTACCTGGACAACCAGGACTGGTGGAAAAATATTCTGAGCGGCGAGTACAGTAATTATTTCGATAAGATGTACGGCAGCCGCCTGTAGGTAAACATGTGGCTGGCGGAGGAGGGAAATGCCCCGGAGCACGTTTGTGAGACGTGTCCGCTTCGGGGGTTTCCGTCCTCTGCCGGCCATTATTAAGAACGGAGGTAAATGGATTATGAAAGTTCTGGTAACAGGTGTAAAAGGCCAGCTGGGCCATGACGTGATGAATGAACTGGCCCTTCGCGGGATTGAGGGAATCGGTGTGGACGTGGAGGAAATGGATATCACGGACCGCACAGCGTGCGAAACTGTGATTTCCCAGGAAAAACCAGACGCAGTTATCCACTGTGCGGCATATACTGCAGTAGATGCTGCTGAAGATAACCTGGAACTGTGCCGCAAAATCAATGCTGAGGGGACGCGCAATATCGCCAGGGTCTGCAAGGCCATGGATATCAAGATGATGTACATCAGCACGGACTATGTGTTTAATGGCGGCGGCCAGCGGCCATGGGAGCCGGATGACCACAGGGAACCCCTTAATGTATACGGGCTGACAAAGTATGAGGGCGAGATTGCGGTGGAGCAGAATATACAGAAGTATTTTATTGTGCGCATCGCCTGGGTATTTGGCGTCAACGGCAAGAACTTCATTAAGACCATGCTCCGTCTGGGGAAGGAGAAGGGGGCTGTATCCGTGGTAAATGACCAGATTGGTTCCCCCACATACACGTACGACCTGGCCCGCCTTTTGGTGGATATGATTCAGACAGACAAGTACGGGCGTTACCATGCCACCAACGAAGGGCTGTGCAGCTGGTATGAGTTTGCATGCGAGATATTCCGCCAGGCCGGCATGGACGAGGTGAAGGTGACTCCGGTGGATTCTGACGGTTTCCCTGCCAAGGCAAAGCGGCCCTCCAACAGCCGTATGAGTAAGGAAAAGCTGACTGAGAACGGTTTTGAGCGTCTGCCTTCATGGCAGGATGCCCTGGGGCGTTACCTGAAGGTTCTTAAGGAAAACGGGATGGCATAAGACGGGGGCCCGGCTGCGTCATCCTGAACCGCCATGGACCAAGAGGGCGGACAGAGACGGAATGCGGGCCTAAATAACAAGACAGGGAGGAATTAATAACAATGGGAAAATATTTTGGGACAGACGGCTTCCGCGGCGAGGCCAATGTGGACCTGACAGTGGAGCACGCCTACAAGGTAGGCCGTTTCCTGGGCTGGTGCTACGGACAAAAGATGCCGGATGAGCGCTGCAGGGTAGTTATCGGAAAGGATACCAGACGCAGCAGCTATATGTTTGAATATTCCCTGGTGGCCGGGCTGACAGCCTCAGGTGCGGATGTATATCTGCTTCATGTTACCACCACCCCCAGCGTATCCTATGTGGTGCGCACCGAGGGCTTTAACTGCGGAATCATGATATCTGCCAGCCACAACCCATTTTATGACAACGGCATCAAGGTCATCAACGAGAGAGGCGAAAAGTTAGAAGAGTCCGTCATCCTGGAGATAGAGAAGTACCTGGATGGGGAGGCGGCGGAGATTCCGCTGGCAAAGAGGGAGCATATTGGCCGGACCGTGGACTTTGCGGCCGGACGGAACCGCTATATCGGATACCTTATATCCATAGCTACCCGTTCCTTCAAGAATATGAAGGTGGCCCTGGACTGTTCCAACGGAAGCGCGTCCGCCATTGCCAAAAACGTATTTGACGCCTTGGGAGCGGAGACACATGTGATGAACAACGAGCCTAACGGACTGAACATCAATACGAACTGCGGCTCCACCCATATTGAACATCTCCAGAAGTTTGTGGTGGATGAGAAATGCGACATCGGGTTTGCCTACGACGGCGATGCGGACCGGTGCATCGCGGTTGATAAGAACGGCTGTGTGGTGGATGGCGACAGCATCATGTACATCTGCGGCAAATACATGAAGGAGCAGGGAAGCCTGTTCAATAATACGGTGGTTACCACCATCATGTCCAATTTCGGATTATATAAGGCATTTGACCGGGAAGGCATTGCCTATGTGAAAACAGCTGTGGGAGATAAATATGTGTATGAGAACATGGCTGCCACAGGCCACTGTCTGGGCGGAGAGCAGTCCGGTCATATCATATTCAGCAAACATGCCACCACGGGAGACGGCATCCTCACCTCCTTAAAGGTGATGGAAGTGGTGCTGGAGAAAAAGCAGCCTCTTGATAAGCTGGCCTCGGAGGTGGAGATTTATCCTCAGGTACTAAAGAATGTGCGGGTAAAGGATAAAAAGACGGCCCAGGACGACGAGACAGTGCAGGCCGAGGTCGCCAGAGTGACCCGGAGCCTGGGCAGCGACGGAAGAATCCTGCTCCGGCAGTCAGGAACCGAACCGGTGGTCCGCGTCATGGTGGAGGCGCCTGATATCCAGACCTGCGAAACATATGTGGACCAGGTTATCCAGGTTATGAAGGACCGGGGACATTGTATTTAAGCGGGGATGTAAGGATGAGCGGAAGATTCCCCGGAAATGAAAACGGGAGCCTTGGAGTACATTTTATGAAACAGAGGAATAAAAGCCATAACTATTGAGAATAGTCAACCGGCGACTCCTTATTGTCAGTTATTTTGAAATGTGCTATAATTAGATAACGTTGCAAAGAGGACAACAGAAATCCCGGAGCGCCGTGCTCCGGGATTTCTGTATTTACCGCACAGCCCTGACAGGGGGGTGTGTCCTTACAGCCAGCGATTTTCAGAGTAAAGGAATGATGTGAAATGGGGCTGAACCAGTAAGAGTCGTGCTGTTCATCATCCGTCATTACGGTGTCATCGAGCGACTGCCCGGAATGGGCTGACGGCATAAATGAAGATTAAAGCGCAGTGATAAAAGGACAGGACACCGTATGAAGTGAGAATGGAATATGGACGGAACCAGGCGTTTCCAGGCGCCTGAAATCAGATGAACAGAATGGAGGAATGAATTATGTTAAATTATCAAAGATATAAAAGGGTCCCTGTGGTGGATTTTCCGGAGCGCACATGGCCGAATAAGGAGATTATGAGGGCTCCTATATGGTGCAGCGTGGACCTTAGGGACGGCAACCAGGCCCTTGTGGAGCCAATGGTGGTGGAGGAGAAGGTGGAGATGTTCAACCTTCTTGTGAAGCTGGGCTTTAAGGAGATTGAGGTGGGTTTTCCTGCCGCATCCCAGATTGAGTATGATTTCTTACGCACCCTGGTGGAGCGCAAGCTCATCCCGGACGACGTGGAGGTTCAGGTGCTGGTGCAGTGCCGCGAGCATCTGATTAAGAGGACCTTTGAGGCCCTTGAAGGCGTTAAGAAGGCCATTGTACATATCTACAATTCCACGTCCGCCTTACAGAGGGATGTGGTGTTCCATAAGGACAGGGAGGACATAAAGGATATAGCTGTCATAGGCACCAAGATGGTACAGCGGTATATGGCTGACTGTGATACCCAGATTCGTCTGGAGTATTCCCCTGAGAGCTTTACCGGCACAGAGCTGGATTTTGCCCTTGATATCTGTACAGCGGTACAGGAGACCTGGGGCGCCACCAAGGAGAAGCCCATTATCATCAATCTCCCGTCCACGGTGGAGATGACTACTCCCAATGTGTATGCGGACCAGATTGAATGGATGAATACACACTTTAGGGACAGGGAAAGCATTATCCTGAGTATCCATCCCCACAATGACAGGGGTGAGGGTGTGGCTTCCACAGAACTGGCCCTTCTTGCAGGAGCTGACAGGGTGGAGGGTACCCTTTTCGGCAACGGGGAGCGCACCGGTAATGTGGACATACTGACAGTTGCATATAATATGTTTTCACAGGGTATCAACCCTGAACTTAACATTGAGAATATCCGTGAGATTGCAGAGGTCTGTGAGCGCTGCACCAAGATGGATATCCCCCCCAGACATCCCTATGCAGGCAAGCTGGTGTTCACCGCATTTTCCGGTTCCCATCAGGATGCCATCAACAAGGGCATGCAGGCCCTTCACGAGAGGAACGGACAGTACTGGGAGGTTCCATACCTTCCCATCGATCCCGGCGATATCGGCAGGGAGTACGAGCCCATCGTGCGTATCAACAGCCAGTCCGGCAAGGGCGGCGTAGCCTTTGTCATGGACACCTTCTACGGCTTCAAGCTGCCAAAGGGTATGCACAAGGAATTCGCGGATGTCATCCAGAAGATTTCCGAGCAGCAGGGTGAGGTCGCGCCTGAGCAGATCATGGATGAATTTAAGAAGAATTACCTGGAGCGCAAGGAACCCATGCACTTCAGAAAGTGCCGCATAACCGATACGGAGACAGGAGACGGCGAGTTTGCAACACTGGCTAAGGTAACCTACTCCGATCATGGCATTGAGAAGACCTTTGAAGGCGTTGGAAACGGACCTATTGATGCTGTACAGAGAGGCATGGAGGATGCCCTTGGCATCCAGATTAAGGTTCTGGACTACAGCGAGCACGCATTGGCATCCGGATCCGGCGCAGAGGCTGCTTCCTACATCCATCTGGTAGACCAGGTGACGGGCAGGGCCACTTACGGCGTGGGTATCAGCTCCAATATCACAAGGGCTTCCATCCGCGGTATATTCAGTGCGGTGAACAGGCTGTTCTATTAATAGGCAGTTGATATTCTGGGTGTTATATTTGATGTGGTGTAATTGAAGTGATGAAAGATTGAAGGACCGGCCTTTTGGGGCCGGTCCTTTTGTGAGTGCGCCGATTTTTTGATGCTTTAGATTCTTTGCATGAAACCAGAATGCCCCCGAAACCGGCAGGCGCACTGCTTCTGGGCCTGGCGGCCTCTGTGCTGGCCATAGAACAGGTGTCGGGACGAATCAGAAGGAGATTCTGGACGGAGCCATAGTGCCGGTCGCCATGACGCCGGAGACATCATGACGCCAAGCGCCATATCACTGGCCGGACTGGTCAAATCCCAGGTTGTCAAAGGAAGACGCGGAGCAGATTCCGGACGGATCATCCATATACTCCAGGGCAACCTTGTCTCCCGGCTGGGTCAGGGCCAGCTCGTTGCTCAGATCATAGGACACGGTGAAGATATGGTCCTGTTTTTCCTCCAGTATCAGCTTATAGGTTACGGTATTGTCTATGGTCTCGCTGGCAATGCGCAGGACAGTGCCCTCCTCCTTGGAAAGGGTCTGGCCTGTGGTGATATTCACACCGGCGTTTCCGCGGACCTGGCGGAAATTGCGCAGAGCGCTTTCAATGGTCTCTCCGGTTCCCACATTGGTATAGTTGGACACGGATACAAAGGCGTACTGCTTAATCAGGCCCGCGTTATCCTTTAAGGTCATAAAGTAGGCGGGCTGTCCGTCCAGATTGATAATCATTGGAAAGGATGCCCTGTAGCCAAACTGCTGCACCTTTCCTTCCGCGGAGCTCTGGGCCGCCATCTCGGTTGCGCCGCTCATTTGGTAGATGTTGGATTCCTTGGTCACCATGTCCACCAGTATGAAGCCGATGGCTGATTCATCGGAGCCCACGCTGGTAAGGCCTGTGAACAGGTAGCAGCGGGTACCGTTATAGATAATGATATCACCCTGGCTGGGGCGGAATTTGTCCTGGTTGGAGAAGTTGAAAATACCGTGCACATATACGCCCTGGTTCTGAATCTGCTGCATCACGAAATTCTCAGGCTGCACGCGGTCTACCCAATCCGGCAGTGTGGCGATGGTATAATGGGTGGTCTCTCCGGTGGTGGCATTGACCGTCAGTACTCCGTCTGCCTCAGGCAGGTTAAAGAGCCAGCGGTTTTGATAGGAGGTAATAACCCAGTAAGGAACGCCGTCATCATCCAGCTCAAAGGAATAATCCGTAAGACCTTTAAAGAGTCCGCCGCCAAAGAAGCGCACATGGCGGTTTAAGTCGTCTAACAGGTAAGCATTGGCCTGGTATTTGATTTTATGGTCTGTTACCAGGGTTACGTCGCTGACATCACTGGCTGACACCACGATATAACCGGCGGAGCCGTCCATATTTTTAAGCCATTTGAAGAAACCGGAGTGCTCCAGGGGGACCACCCATACCAGCTTGCCGTTTACCTTCTGGATAACGGGGGCACCCAGGATAACCTGGCTTCCCAGACCGGGATTTTCTCCTACTTTCTTATCTGCCAGCTCTCCTGCCAGACTCTTGTCCACGATGGGAAGCTGGTCCAGAGCCAGGGGCTGTACGGTATCCGTGAATTCTGACACCGCCGGGACGCCTAACTGGTCCCTGTACGCCTTGTAATTGAAAAGGGGCATGGACAGGATGGAAACGCCGAAATACAGCACCCAAAGGATGGCCAGAAGGATGAATCCCCTTTTATATCCCTTTACACTTTTGTCAATGCTGATCTGCGGACGGCCGTATTCGTTGGCGCCTACCCGTACGCTGCCCAGGGCCACGAAAAAGTTAAGCACCACATAGCAGCTGATGATGAAGCACCAGGAAAATGCCCCATCCGGATACAGGGGGTTTAGATTGGGCCCCTGGAAAATAATCAAAATGAAGAAGATGGCGGTTAGCGCCAGGTTCAATAAAAATTGGGTCTTTTTCTTCATAGATTCCTCCGATTCTTAACATCTTTTTTAACAGAAGTCTTATACAGCATTATATATCATGTGGAAATAAATACAAGGGGAAAAAGCTGGTGACTTCATAAAGAATGTATTAAGAAAACACTTTGCAAATCAATGACCCGGTGATAAGATAAATACACAGATTAGATGTAAGGAAGGAATTGAGGCATGCCGTCCAGCAGAAAGAAACCGGAAACACAGGGAGGATTAAGCGGTACCGCCCTGAAATATATTGCCATGACCGCCATGCTTGCGGACCACATAGGAGTTGTGCTGCTGGAACGGATTGTGTACTACAGAGGCGGCCTGGAACGGGTCGCCATGCTCATGACATCCCAATGGGGGGACAGGCTCTGTTGGCTGTGCCAGGTGCTCAGGTCCGCGGGACGGATTGCATTTCCAATCTACTGCTTTTTGCTGGTGGAGGGATTCCTTCACACCAGGGACTGGCGCAGATACTGGCTCAGGATGGCTGCGTTTGCACTTATCTCGGAAATTCCCTTCCGCCTGGCTGTGTGGAATACGTGGGCAGGTGGAGGCTGCAATGTGTACGTTGAGCTGGCAATCGGACTGCTGGTGCTCCGGGGCCTGAAACAGAGCCAGGGTTTAACGGAGACGTACCGTGTCATTGGGATGGCCGCCGCCGTTGGTGGAGGATGCCTGGCGGCTGTCTTTTTGAAGGCGGATTACGATATGGACGGGATTCTTATTATTTCATTGTTTTATCTCCTGAGGGATAAACGCCCTGTCCAGGTGATGTCCGGCAGCCTCCTGTCTTTTCTGGGGTCCTGGGACAGGTATCATGGGACGGGGGTTCTTTCGGCGGTGCCCCTGCTTTTTTACAACGGGAGAAAAGGACAGGCCCGATGGAAGTACGCATTCTATTGGTTTTATCCGCTGCATTTAATGGCGCTGTTTTTCATACGGCTGTGTGTCATAGGAATTCCTCTCGGATAATTCCGGGGCGCCCGGGTTTGGAGCGGACAAAACCGTTCTGGTTTGCGCGGGGACTTGTGTTGTAAACGTATTAAAATAAAGAGATGTATGAGGTTTATATGGCTAAGACAAAATATAATGAGATTTATACGGCGCTCAGGGAAAAGATGGAGGATGGGACATACGCTTTTCAGGAGCTGCTGCCCTCGGAAAATACCCTGGTGAAGGAGTTCGGCTGTTCAAGGAATACTATCCGCCGGGCCATCGGGCAGCTGGCGTCGGAAGGATATGTGCAGAGCATCCACGGCAAGGGAGTGAGAATCATTTACCAGCCCGGACAGCAGCAGTCGGAGTTCATGCTGGGAGGCATAGAGAGCCTGAAGGAGGCAGTGGCCAGGAACAGGAAAAATTATACCACCAAGGTGGTCTGCTTCGCGGAGCTGACCGTGGATGAGACCATACGCAGGCGGACCACATTCCCTGTGGGGGCCCAGATTTATTATATACAGCGTGTGCGCTGCATTGAGGGGGAAGCCTTAATCATTGACCATAACTATTTCCTAAAGGATGTGGTGCGGGACCTGACGCCGGAGATTGCGGAGCGTTCCATTTATGAATATATGGAAAATGACCTGGGCGAAAGCATTGTGACCACCAAGAGAAAGATGACCGTGGAGCGCGTCAACCAGATTGATGAAAAGTATCTGGATTTAAAGGATTATAACTGTATGGCAGTGGTGAGCAGCATGACCTATAATAAGGAGGGAGTCATGTTTGAGTTCACCCAGTCCAGGCACAGACCGGACCGGTTCGTATTTTACGATCTGGCCCATCGGACAAAATAGGTAAATTAAGGCACCGGAGAACAGAAAGCTTCAGGCAGATGTTCGTCCGGTGCTTTTTGGATGCGAAATGTGAAAAAACACCGGAAAAAATAAAAATCAATATTGACAAACTTGTTTAAACAAGATATAATTCAAATATAAGAAACTTGTTTAAACAAGATGCGGTTTCGTGGCCAGATTGACAGGAGGTATTGAACGTGGGAAAGTTTACAGGGGATTCAAAGAAATTGTTGGAGTATGTGGGGGGCAGGGAGAATATTGCGGCCGTATCCCACTGTGTAACCAGGATGCGCTTTGTGTTAAACGATCCGTCCAAGGCGGATACACAGGCCATCGAAAGCCTGGCTAGCGCCAAGGGCACATTCACCCAGGCAGGGCAGTTCCAGGTCATAATCGGCAATGAGGTGAGCACCTTTTACAATGATTTTGCGGAGGTGGCAGGCATAGAAGGGGTCTCCAAGGACGCGGTGAAGAAGGCTGCCATGCAGAACCAGACCCTTCTCCAGAGAATCATGAGCAGTCTGGCAGAGATATTTGCGCCATTGATTCCGGCCATCATTGTGGGAGGTCTGATTCTGGGATTCCGCAACATCATCGGGGAGATTGCCCTGTTTGACGGCGGGACTAAGACACTGACCCAGATATCTGTATTCTGGGCGGGTATCAACAGCTTCCTGTGGCTCATTGGCGAGGCTGTATTCCATTTTCTGCCGGTGTGCATCGTCTGGTCCATTACCAAGAAGATGGGAACCACCCAGGCCCTGGGAATCGTTCTGGGAATCACTCTGGTATCGCCCCAGCTGCTGAATGCGTACAGTGTCGCCGCCACGGCGGCGGCAGAGATACCAAAGTGGAATTTCGGACTCTTCCAGGTGGATATGATTGGATATCAGGCCCAGGTGCTTCCTGCTGTGCTGGCCGGCTTTACCCTGGTGTATCTGGAGCGGTTCTTCAGAAAAATATGTCCTGCCATGATTTCCATGATTGTGGTTCCCTTCTGTTCCCTGATGATATCAGTGGCAGTGGCTCACGGTATCCTGGGACCCATTGGCTGGAAGATTGGCGCCGTGATTTCAGATTGTGTGAACACAGGCCTGACATCCCCCTTTAAGGGAGTGTTTGCCGGTATCTTTGGATTCTTCTACGCGCCACTTGTAATCACGGGACTTCATCATATGAGCAATGCCATTGACCTTCAGCTGATAGCTGATTTTGGAGGCACCACCCTGTGGCCCATGATTGCCCTGTCCAATATCGCCCAGGGATCCGCTGTACTGGCCATGATTCTTCTCCAGAAGAATGACGCCAAGGCAAAGGAAGTATCCGTACCCGCCTGCATCTCCTGTTACCTGGGTGTAACAGAACCAGCCATGTTCGGTGTGAACCTGAAATACGGCTTTCCATTTATCTGCGGAATGACCGGATCGGCGGTGGGCGCAGTTTTGTCTGTTGTAAGCGGAATCAAGGCCAATGCCATCGGTGTGGGAGGCATACCGGGCATCCTGTCCATCCAGCCCCAGTACATGGGACTCTTCGCAGCAGCCATGGGACTGGTGATCCTGATTCCCTTCTGCCTGACCTATGCCATCGGAAGGAAGAAAGGGATAGGCGGCAGCCAGGACGGCAGGCAGGAGAGCCAGGGCCGGTGAGAAACTTATCGCATTTGACCGGGATAAGATTGCCGGGGCAGGACACAGTGACATGGTCATCATGGTTCTTACCAATCCCGGAAATTCAGGAGATATAAGCTGGCAGACCGGACAAAGAGTCAGGGCTTCGGCAGATGCGGTGGCCAGGATAGATGGAGTCATATAACGGCGCGGAGATGAAGGAGGAATCATTTATGGGGCATTTTAAGGACAGTACGGTTTACCAGATTTATACCAAGTCCTTTCAGGATACAACGGGAAACGGTCTGGGCGACATACGCGGAGTCATAAGCAGGCTGGACTACTTAAAGGAACTGGGGATTGACTATATTTGGCTGACACCATTTTTTTGCTCCCCTCTCAATGATAACGGGTACGATGTGGCTGACTATCGGGCTGTCGCCCCTGTATTCGGCACCATGGAGGAGGTGGAGGAACTGATTCGGGAAGCGGATGTGAGGGGAATGGGATGCATGTTTGATATGGTATTTAACCATACATCCACGGAACACCGCTGGTTTAAGAAGGCGCTTGAGGGCAATCCGGAGTATATGGATTATTATATCTTCAGGGAAGGGAGCCCGGACACGCCCCCCACCAACTGGCAGTCCAAATTCGGGGGAAATGCCTGGGAGTATGTACCCCGCCTGAAAAAATGGTACCTTCACCTGTTCGATGTAAGCCAGGCCGATTTAAACTGGGATAATCCCAGGGTGCGGGGGGAGCTTAAGGAGGTCATCCGGTTCTGGAAGGCAAAGGGCGTGAAGGGATTCCGGTTCGACGTGGTGAACCTGATATCCAAACCGGATGTATTTGTGGATGATGACAAAGGGGATGGGCGCCGCTTTTATACCGACGGGCCAAGGGTACATGAGTATCTCCGGGAGTTGGTGCGGGATACGGGCATAGAGGACATGGTGACCGTGGGAGAAATGTCCTCCACCACCCTGGATAACTGTATCCGCTACAGCAGGCCGGAAGACCGCGAGTTGTCCATGTGCTTTAACTTCCATCACCTGAAGGTGGATTACAGGGACGGGGATAAGTGGAAACTGATGGAGCCTGACTTGCTCCGGCTTAAACAGCTGTTCATGGAGTGGCAGGAGGGGATGGAGCGGGAGAATGGCTGGAATGCCGTGTTCTGGTGCAACCACGACCAGCCCAGAGCCATATCGCGGTTTGGGGATGAAGGACAATACTGGAAGGAATCCGCTAAAATGCTGGCAACGGTCATCCACATGTTCCGCGGGACGCCTTATGTGTACCAGGGGGAGGAGCTGGGAATGACTAATCCTTATTACGGGGATATTTCCCGGTACCGGGACGTTGAAAGCATTAACTATTACCGTATCCTGACAGAGCAGGGAATCACAGGGGAGGAAGCCTTAAAGGTGCTGGCCGCCCGTTCCAGGGATAACGGCCGTACGCCTATGCAGTGGGACGGCAGCCGGTACGCCGGATTTACACAGGGGGAGCCGTGGATTGACATACCGGAGAACCATTCTTATATCAACGCGCAGGCAGAGGCAGGTGATTCCGGCTCTATATTGAATTATTACAAAAGGCTGATTGCCCTGAGGAAAGAATATAAAGTCATATCAGAAGGGGAGATTGAATTCATATACAGGGAACATCCTCAGGTGCTGGCGTACAGGCGCACATACCGGGGGCAGGAGCTTGTGGTTTTGGCCAACATGAAGGCTTCTGAGGCTGATTTGGGAGAAAGACTGGAGCTTGACGGCCGCAGGCTGCTGATTGGCAACTACACCGGGGAGGAGTGCGGACAGGTACTGGAACGGCTGAGGCCTTATGAATGCAGGGTATACATGTGAGGGACGGCTCCTATAAGATAATCAAGGCAGCGGAGGATTTCAGGGATAATCTGACGGGATATACGGATTTCAGGGAATTTCTCCGAGAATATTCACGGTCCTGCATCAGACCGGAATTCAGGAACAAAATGGAACGGCTTGCGGAATATGGATATATAGGGGAGCGGATTCTGATAACAGGGCGAAACATTGACGCCAGGCAGGAGGTTAAGCTGCGGGAGAGCGTAAGGGACTGCCTTGAGAAAATCAGCGTATTCGGCAGCCGTCCCCAGGCCCGGACCATTCCCGTTATTGCCCTGACAGCCCCTGCCTTTGCCGGGGATGCGGCAAAGGCAGGGGACATAATCCATTTACATTTCCGGTGAAACATAGTACAATTGTGAAAGCAAAGAGAGCGAGAAGCAAAGGAGCGTATCCGGATATGAAAAAATACGATTATATATTGGTGGGAAGCGGTCTGTATGCAGGTGTGTTTGCCTGGTACGCCAGAAAGAACAAAAAGCGCTGTCTGGTGGTGGAGAAGAGGAACCACATAGGCGGAAACGTGTACTGCGAGGACGTGGAGGGCATTCATGTGCACAAGTACGGCGCCCACATCTTCCATACGGGCAACAGGAAGGTATGGGAATTCGTGAATTCCCTGGCGGAGTTCAACCGCTACACCAACAGCCCGGTGGCTAATTATAAGGGCCAGATGTACAACATGCCCTTTAACATGAATACCTTCAGCCGCATGTGGGGTATATCCACACCGGATGAGGCTAAGGCTATCATCGAGAAGCAGAGGGCGGAGATTACAGGTGAGCCAAAAAACCTGGAGGAACAGGCCATTCGTCTGGTGGGAAGGGAATTGTACGAAAAATTAATAAAAGGGTATACGGAAAAGCAGTGGGGCAGGGATTGCAGGGAGCTTCCGGCCTTTATCATCAAACGTATACCTGTGCGGTATATCTATGACAACAATTATTTCAATGACCCCTATCAGGGGATTCCCGTAGGGGGATATAATGTCATAGTGAGGAAGCTGTTTGAGGGCTGTGATATAGAGACTTCAGTGGATTACCTGGAACACAGGGAACACTATGACAGCCTGGGGGAGACCGTGGTATACACGGGCACCATTGACGCCTTTTACGGCTATCGGTTCGGCAGGCTGGAGTACCGCAGCCTGCGCTTTGAGTCCCAGTTGCTGGACCAGGAGAACCACCAGGGAGTGGCGGTGGTGAATTATACGGACCGGGAGACGCCCTATACCAGGATAATTGAGCACAAGCATTTTGAGTTCGGCACACAGCCAAAGACAGTGATTACCAGGGAGTATCCGGTGAGCTGGCAGGAGGGCATGGAACCCTACTATCCGGTGAATGACCAGAAGAACCAGGAGCTGTACCAGAAGTATGAGGAACTGGCGGGGGCCGAATCCCATGTACTGTTTGGCGGCCGTCTGGGAGAATATAAGTACTACGATATGGACAAGGTAATCGAGTCTGCCATGAACAAGGCAGAGGAGATTTTCGGATAAGACAGGATAAAGGACAGGAAGGATATACGGCAGATGACTAAGACACAGGACCGCCAGGTCTATCTGGATGTGGCAAAGGGCATGGGAATGCTGGGAGTGGTAGCCAGCCATTGTCTGGTGGAGACCAGCCTGGGCATTCTCTCTGACTGGTACGGCTTCTTTATGCTGGCTGTTTTTTATGTCTATACAGGGTGGCGGTATGCGCTCCGTTACGGGAAGGGAAGGACAGGCATATCCAGCCGGGAGATGGCAGGAAAGAGACTTATATCCCTGGGAATTCCGTATGTGTGCTACAGCGTGCTGTTTATTTTCTCGCGGATATTCCTGGTGTGGCCTCAGCGGTATACCTTCCTGGTACTCATGTCCGACATATATTATACAGGAACACTGGTGGGGTTAGAGACACTGTGGTTTCTGCCCAGCATCTTCATAGCGGAGCTGCTGCTGAATATGATATACGGCAGCCGCAGGAAAATGGGAATTGGGGCCTGTCTGGCCGGAGCGGCCAGCGTGTTCCTCATCCTCTATATCAATGGTTCCAGGCAGGACACCACGTTGTGGCGCGTCATACATCTGCCGTTCATGGTGTATATCAAGGGCCTGGTAGGCTTCCTGCTGGCTCTGGGGGGCGTGTTTGCCCGTGATGCGTGGCAGAAGGCTTCCCTGTACTTAAAAGGCAGGGCCGGTTTGGCGGCTGCGTTTCTGCTCATGTGTTCCGGCATCGCCCTTACGGTTTTGATTCCGGGGTGCGACTTTAATTTCCTGACCATGGAAAATCCGGTGTCCTGGATTCTGACAGCCTGGTTTTCCTCAGTCACCATCCTGATGTTTGGGGAGCGGGTGTCCGCCTGCGGCGGCAGCTGGAAGGAATGGCCGGTTTTCGGCCGGGTTCTTGTGCCCTTCTTTACATATTACGGAACACATTCCCTAACCGTTATGTGTACCCATCTGGTTCCTGTTATTGCATTTTTTAAGGTGGCGGCAGGCAGAATGATGTATCCGGGAGTTTTAGGCAGTACGCCCTGGGATATCCTGCTTCTTGCCCTGGTGCTGGCGGTGGAGCCGGGCGTGGTGCGGCTGATTGAGACACGGCTGCCATGGATGAATGGAAGGAAGAAACGTTCAAAATGATTACGGTACTGGTGGCTTCTTATAACGGAAGCAGATATATAAAGCAGCAGCTGGATTCCATACTGGCACAGGATGAGAAGGACATCCATATCCTGGTGTCGGATGACTGTTCCGCGGACGGCTCCGGGGAATTGCTGAAGGAATATGAGGAAAGACACCGGGACAGGATACTGGTGCTTTTCAGGAGAAAGCCTTCCGGGGGAGCGGCTGCCCATTTCCTGAAGCTCCTTAAGCTGATGGCGGATGCAGACCATAATCCGGATGCAGACCATAATCCGGATGCAGACCATAATCCGGATGCAGACCATGATACGGAGGCGCTGCCCGGGCCTTTGAGCCTGCTTTCAGAGTATGAGGTGACGGAAAACCAGCTGGCGCGTCTGGGGCCTCTGGCCAGGGCGGATTATTTTATGCTGAGCGACCAGGACGATGTCTGGCTGCCTCAAAAGGCGCGGATGCTGTCAGATAAGATGAAAGAGATGGAAGGAGAACCAGGCCATAGCAGGCTGCCCCTTTTGGTGCATTCAGACCTGACCGTGACGGATGAGGAGCTGCGGCCCATAGCGGACAGCTTCTTCCGATATCAGAAGATTTCCCCGGAACGCACCCGCCTGCCCCAGCTTCTGGTACAGAACAATGTGACCGGAGGCGCCGTCATGCTCAGCCGCGGTATGCTGCCGTATCTAAAGGAAATTCCCGGGGTCTGTCTTATGCACGATGCATGGCTGGCCCTTATCGCGTCCTGCTTTGGAGAGATAGGATGGGTGGATCGGCCCCTGTACTATTACAGGCAGCATGGCGGCAACACCCTGGGAGCTGAGAAGGGAGACAACCTGGAGTCTGTCAGGGACCGGGTAAAGGACGGAAGCAGCGCCAGGGAGAATTACAGGAAGATGTTTGGTCAGGCGGATTGCTTTTACCAAATGTTTGGCAGCTGTCTGAACCGGGAACAGCAGGAAACGCTGGAGGCGTTCATAAGACTGCCGCGCTGCAGGCGGCTGGAAAAAATGGGACTTATGGTGAAGTACGGCTTTACCAAAAACACCCTTGTGCGTACACTGGGGCAGATGCTGTTCATTGGGGACTGACCAAAAGCCTGTTTCGGGGTGTACCTTGAGGCATCGGTCTGTCCGCGGTTCCAGGAAGAAAGGAAGGAAAACAGGCATTGAACGAAAAACAGACAACCACAAAGGTCTTAAACGGCCTGTTTTGGAAATTAATGGAAAATGGAGGCGCCCAGGGCGTCCAGTTCCTGGTTTCCATCATACTGGCGCGTCTGCTCTCGCCGGAAGAATACGGTGTGGTAGGCGTGATTCTCATATTTGTCACCATTGCCAATGTACTGGTGCAAAATGGCTTCAGCACCGCGCTGATTCAGAAGCGGAAGGTGGATGACACGGATTTTTCTTCGGTTTTCTTCTTTAACATGGCTGTATCCGCAGTCATCTACCTGGTATTGTATCTTTCAGCGCCCGGCATCGCATACTTTTACAATAACCAGGAGATGACTGCCCTTGTGCGGGTGCTGGCCGTGGTCCTGTTTCCGGGAGGGGTAATCTCCATACAGAATGCCTATGTGTCCAGAAATATGGCGTTTAAGGGCCTGTTCATATCCTCCTTTGCGGCATCCATGATATCGGGGGCAATCAGCATTTTCCTGGCTTACAGGGGACTGGGGGTATGGGCCCTGGTATGGCAGCAGATTGCATACTATTTTTTCTACATGCTGATTCTGTTTATGAGCATCGGCTGGAAACCCCGCCTTTTGTTCAGTATTCTGCGGATTAAGACCATGTTTGCCTTTGGATGGAAGCTGCTGTGCGCCTCCCTTCTGGATACGGTTTATAACAATATATACGGATTGGTGATAGGAAGGATTTACAATGAATCCATGCTGGGAAACTACAACCGCGGAGAGCAGTTTCCCAAGCTGATTGTCAGCAACCTGGGAGCCGCCATCCAGTCCGTTATGCTGCCTGTGCTGTCAGCCAGCCAGGACGAGCCGGAGCGTGTAAAGTCCATGCTGCGAAGGGCTATCACCGTCAGCTCCTATCTGGTGCTGCCCATGATGGCAGGTCTCATAGCCGTGGCCCGGCCCATGGTACTGCTGCTGCTGGGAGAAAAATGGCTGCCCTGTGTTCCGTTTCTGCAAATCATGTGCATTGCCTATTCTTTCTGGCCCATTCACATTGCCAACCTTCAGGCGCTGAATGCAATGGGGCGCAGCGATATATTCCTAAAATTGGAAATTGTCAAAAAGATGGTGGGCCTGGCGGTGCTGGTAGTAGGCATACGCTATAATCCTCTGGTGCTGGTGGCACTTAAGGCGGCCGCGGATTTCCTGTGCACCTTCATCAACGCATGGCCCAATAAACGCCTGCTTAACTACAGCATATTGGAGCAGTGGAAGGATATCATTCCGTCGGCGGCAGTCTCAATCCTCATGGCAGCGGCTGTTATGGCCGCGGGGAGATATGTTCCCGCGGGATGGCCGGGCCTGGGAATGCAGATTCTCTTTGGCGCGGTTGCGTATATGCTGGCATCCTGGGTTTTGGGGCTGGAAGTGTTCCGGTATATCAGGGGCCTGGCAATGGACAGGCTGCACGGAAGAAAGTAAACAGGAGGAACGTAAAATGAGGACAGTGATTGTGACAGCCATAGGGTCTTTTTCGGCTGATATCGTCATTAAGAAATGCAGGGAGAATGGAATCCGGGTCATAGGCTGCGATGTGTATCCCAGGGAATGGATTGCGGACGCGGGGAACGTGGAGGCGTTTTATCAGGTTCCCTATGCAACGGATACGGACCATTATATAGGGACCATGATGTCCCTTTGCCGGAAGGAAGGGGCGGAGGCCGTCATTCCCCTGACGGACGCGGAGATTGATGTGTTCAATCTTCACCGGGACGAATTCAGTGAAATAAATGTAACCTTATGCATGTCGGACAAGGCCTGCATCGGCCTGTGCCGTGACAAGATGGAGTTGTACCGCTATCTGGAGGAGCATATGGGGGGAACCGTGATTCCCACTCTGCGCCTGGGGGACGCGGACCCGGATGAAATCAGGTATCCGGCTGTGTGCAAGCCCTATAATGGAAGAAGCAGCCAGGGCCTTAAGATGGTGGGATCCCGCCGCGAGATGGAGGGGGTTCTGGGGGAAACAGATCCGGCAGATTATATCGTCCAGCCCATGATAAAGGGAAACGTGGTCACGGTGGACGTGGTGCGAAGCCCTGAGCAGGGCACATGCGCAGCTATCTGCCGCAGGGAGCTTTTGCGGACTCCAAACGGAGCAGGAACCTCTGTGCTGGTATTCAGAAACCGCCAGCTGGAGGAACGTTGCCGGGCCATTGCCGGGCTGTTGGGAATCAGGGGATGCGTGAACATGGAATTTATAGAGGACCGGGACGGCGTTTACCACATGCTGGAGTGCAATCCCAGATTTTCCGGCGGCGTGGAGTTTTCCTGTCTGGCGGGATATGACTGTGTGACAAACCATCTGCGCTGTTTTGAGGGAAAGGAAATAGAGAGTGACGGCAGTGTCACAGGCATGTATATTGCCAGGAAATATGAGGAATATATTACCAAGGTGGAGCGGTAGGGAGGTGTGACAGGATATGAGCGACAAAGTGCAAGGCGGCGCCGGGCCGCAAACCGCAGATACAACTATAATGGCCAGCATCAACTGTGTTACATTTAATCATGTGAATTATATCAGAACAGCCCTGGACAGCTTTCTGATGCAGAAAACAGATTTTGCGTTTGAGATACTGGTCCACGACGATGCATCCACGGACGGCACCAGCGATATTATACGGGAATATGCGGCCAGGTATCCGGAAAAGGTGAAGCCGCTGATACAGACAGAAAACCAGTATTCACAGGGGATCGACAATATCAGCGGGGCCTTTAATTTTCCCAGGGCCAGAGGAAAGTACATTTTCATGTGTGACGGTGACGACTATTTCCTGTCCCCGGATAAGCTTCAGAAGCAGGTGGATTACATGGAAACCCACCCGGACTGCACCCTGTGTATTCACAGCGCCAACATAGATTTGGTGGGAAAGGCGCTGACAGAGGGCCAGATGAGGCCGTACAGAAAGAGCCGCGTCCTGTCTCCGGAGGAAATCATTGACAAGCCTTCGGGCTACGCCATGTCTTCCATGGCATTTCCGGCCCGTCTGGTGGGGGATCTGCCTGATTACTATGTGGACTGTCCCGTGGGGGATACGCCCATCCAGCTGATTGCGGCTGCAAACGGATACGGCTATTACTTTGACGAGGCCATGAGCGCCTACCGGGTAGGCGTGGCAGGTTCCTGGACCGTGGAGGGAAAGAACGGGGATTACCAGGGTAAGCAGAGGGCTTACTGTGACCGCATGAGGCGCACCTATGAGCAGTTTGACAGGGCCACAGGAGGAAGGTTTAAGGAGGCGGCAGAGAGCGCTGCCCGCAGGACCTATTACCAGACAATGGTAAACACCAAGCAGTTTGAGGAGATATTCAATCCCCAATACCGCAGGTATTATAAAGAGCTTACGCCTAGGATGCGGTTTTTCCTGAGATTTGAGCACACCATGCCGGCAGTATATGAAATGGCGAGGAAGGCGTTCATTGGAAATTAATTCCAATGAACGCCTTCCCCGCCATTTTGGATGTATACTCTAATATTACTGCTGGGCAAAGAGAGGATCCGTGGGATCCCAGTGCTGGTCTCCCGGAATGACCCACTCGATGGCCGGCCGGTCGTAAGGGCCTGCCTTTGGCGAGTTGTAAATGGTCACCGTGGTGCCCAGGGCACAGTTGTCGTATACCCACTTGGCGTCTCCGGAAAGGAGGCGGACGCAACCGGCTGACTCTGCGATTCCCAGGTAATTATAGGTCAGCGGATCTAATGTCATGGGGTCCGGACGGCTGTACAGGATGGAGTGAATCAGGAAGCTCTTGTAAATACGTGTCGCGTACTGGGTGAAGATTCCGTGGTTCATATCACGCCACCGGTACTTGGCCGGGGTCTGGAAGGTTCCAATGGGCGTATCAGGTCCGGTAGAGGTAAGGTAGGTCTTTACCGGGATGATGAAGCCGTTGGCGCCGTCCTGTGCAAAGATGGTCATGCAGTTCATCTGCTTGTTGATGCTGATAAGGAACGGGCCGCTGTTGCCCACAATGGGCTCCAGGTCGGTCAGCAGCTTGCCGGTCTCGTTAAAGTAATACTTGAAACCGTCTATGTACTGCCAGCCTGTTACAGGCGCGTTATTCACAAAGTAGTAACGGTCCCTGTCATTCCAGGCCCATCCGGTAAATGGAACGCCGGTGCCGCTGCTGTACGCAACTGCCCCGTCCACAACCTGGATTCCGTCCGGGAATGCTGCTTCCAATGGCTTCTCCATGTTGTAGGAGGCGCCTTCCACGCCTTTCCCCCAGAGGGAGACTCTGAAGCCGTTCAGCACTTTTCCCGTACCCATGGTTCCCGCGGTTGCGCTGTTGCGCGCCCAGTTTAATTCTGTCCCGTCGTTCAGGGTAGTGCAGTAGTAGATATCAAAGGTGTTGCCCACAAAGCCGTTGAAACGCATCTGGATGGCTTCTACCAGAGCACCGTCCTCCCATACCGTGGTGTGGCCGCCGTTCATGGCCCAGTCACTCCAGCCATGTGCGCTTGTATATGTCCTGTAAAGGATGTCGCCCACGATGTTGTTCAGATAGACGGACATGGAACGGAAGCCCTGCTCCGACACCACCGGTGTATCGCCTATTACAGGATCCGTCCATGTGGTGTCCGGACGAAGCACCTGAATCTGGACAAAAGGCGTATTGGCTGATGCCTGTCTGGCAGCTTCCTCTGCCGCGAACTGGGCGGCCGCGGCTGCCTCCGCATCGGCCTGCGCCGAGTCGTCTGCTGCCTGCGCCGCGTTTTGGTCCGTGGAAGCGGAAGATACGCCGTCTGTGCCGGCTGTATTGGCGGCCGCCTCAGCACTGCCGGCTGCTGCGCTGCCCCCATCGGCCTGTTCTGCCGGGGCTGCGTTGGCCGGAGCCACCGCCTGCGGGCCGGAGCCCTGTCCGTCCCCACTCTGGCCGTCCGAAGAACCAGGGGAGGTTTGTTCGACTTTTGTGGAAAAAGCCGGACCATAATTAGAATCATCCTGCGCGGCCAATGCGGGTCCGGCCTGACCTAAGACCAGAAGTCCGGACAGAAGGGCTGCGACAGCACGCTTCGTTAACTTATTCATTCGTAACATCCTCCTGAATTTTTATATAGATTACCATACATGTCTTAATCTATCATATTTGGCAGGAAAATTCCAGATGTGATTTACTTTTTACCTGCTATAATGTAAAATTGTAAACAAAATGACCTTAGAAAGACTGGAGAATGTAAGAAATAGGTGCCATAATATGGATTGGAATACAGAAACTGTTAATATCATTTACGCGTCCAATGACGGGTATGCCGGACATCTGGCGGCCTCCCTTTATTCCCTTTTGGACAACAACAGAAACATCCCCCGGATGGACATATATATCCTGTCCGTGGGAATGAGTGAGGCTTACCTTGAACGCCTGGCCGATGTTGCGGGAGCATTCTGCCGCGGCCTTCATGTGGCGGAGCTGGGAAACTTAAGGGAGCGGTTCGACTATGAGGTGGATACCAGGGGATTTGATATAAGCGCCATGGGGCGCCTCTTTGCCCCAAAGGTACTGCCGGACTGCGTGAGAAAGGCCCTGTATCTGGACTGCGATACCATTGTAAACGGAAGTATCCGTCCCCTCTACGAGGCAGAGCTTGGAAGCCATCTGGTGGGAATGGTGATGGAGCCCACGGTTTACAGGGAGATGAAGGACGCCATCGGTATGGAAAAGGATGAGCCTTACTATAATTCCGGGGTCCTGCTCATGGACCTGGAGGCGTGGAGAGACCAGGATGTGCTGGGGCAGCTGCTGGAATTTTACAGAAGCCATCAGGGCAGCCTTTTTGCCTGTGATCAGGATACCATAAACGGGGCGCTGAGAGGCAGAATCATGCCGTTGCCTGTCCGGTATAATTATTTTACCAACTACCGGTATTTCAGATACAGGACCCTGGCGTCCATGTGCGGTGCATACAGGTCAGTGGGGGAGGACGAGTACAGGCAGGCGGGAAAGGCTCCCGTGATCATTCATTATCTGGGTGACGAGAGGCCCTGGATAGCCGGTAACCACAACCATTTCAGAAGGTTATATGAGTATTATCTGGATAAGACTCCGTGGAAGGGTACCCCAAAACAGGAGGGAAAGAGGCTGTACATGCAGATGTGGTGGGTGTTTAACCATGTGAGCCTTATCTGCCCTGCCTTCCGGCTTTGGATCAGCCGCAGGCTGGGGATGAGGCTGGTGGACAGCCGCAGGCGGCAGAAGACTTTTGGAAGCGGGAAATGATATGGATAAGATAAGCATGATTATATTGAATTATAATGACTGCCCCACCACCCTGTCACTGGTGGATGAGGTAAGGGATTATGAATGCCTGGACTCCGTGGTGGTGGTGGACAACCACTCGTCCGATGACTCGTGGAAGCACCTGCAGCCGTTTAACGGCAGCGGAAAGGTCCACGCAATCCGGATGAAGCAAAACGGCGGCTACGGCTTGGGAAACCAGGAGGGAATCAATTACGCCGTAGACTGTCTGGAGGCAGAGTATGTAATCATTGCCAACCCGGACATTCATGTGACCCAGCGCTGCATCTGCCGGGTAAAGGATGCGCTGGACAGGACCCGGGGCGCGGTGGCTGCCTCGGCCAGGGTGAGGGACCCTCAGGGGGGAGAACTGTTTTCTTACTGGACCCTCCTTCCTCTGTGGAAGGACCTGCTGGATACGGGACTGGTTACCAGGCGTCTGTTTAAGGCCGTGCTTAATACGCCTTCCCACAGGCTTGCGTATGCGGGGGATGAGGACTGCCGTCTGGTGGATGCGGTTCCGGGGTCCTTTTTTATGTTAAAGACAGGCGTTCTCACGCCGGGAGAAATAAAAGAAGTATTTGACAAACACATTTTTTTGTATTATGAAGAAAAGGTGCTGGGACAGAAGTTCAGGAAAATGGGGCTCAAGACCGTGCTGGTAACGGATGAGTCCTATGTCCATGCCCATTCTGTCAGTATTGATAAAAGCTTTAAACGGATCGTGGATAAGCAGAGGCTGCTTCACAGGAGCAAGCTGTATTACTATAGGGAGTATCTGGGAACCGGCCCCGCGGGCATGGCGGCAGCCAGGGCTGTTTTGGGAATCGTCCTGGCAGAGGTGTGGTTTCTGACCGTGGTGTGCGGGATGCGGTGGTAGGGCGGTGCGCGCAGGCAGGTATTGAAACGCAGAGCGGCGCGCAGGCAGGCTTTGAGATACAGGGCGGCCTGCAGAAAGGACAAAATGACGTATGAACGGACAGGAAGATAAAGAGAAGGAGATACTGGTTACCCGGTCCTCCCTTCCTTCTTACGAAGAATATATAGAGATGATAAAACCCATATGGGACAGCGCATGGCTGACTAACATGGGGGATTTCCACAAACAGCTGGAAAAGGAGCTTAAGGAGTACATGGGAATCCGGAACATGGTGCTTTTTGTAAACGGGCACATGGCCCTGGAAATGGCCATCCAGGCCCTGGAGCTGACCGGCGAGGTGATTACCACTCCCTTCAGCTTTGCGTCCACCACCCATGCCATTGTGCGCAATAACCTGACCCCGGTATTCTGCGACATCAATCCAGAGGATTACACCATGGACCCGGAAAAAATCGAGGCTCTGATTACGGATAAGACCTCGGCCATTATGCCGGTCCATGTGTACGGAAACCTGTGCGATGTGGAACGGATTGAGGCCATAGCCAGGAAGCACGGGCTGAAAGTGATATACGACGCGGCCCATACCTTTGGGGAGCGGTATAAAGGAAAAAGCGTGGCCGAGTTTGGGGATGCCAGTATTTTCAGCTTTCATGCCACCAAGGTGTTTAACTCCATTGAAGGGGGAGCGGTAACCTTTAAGGAGGACTGGATGGAGCACCGTCTGAACTGCCTTAAGAATTTTGGGATTGTGGACCAGGACCATGTGGTATGGGTTGGCGGGAACGCCAAGATGAATGAATTCCAGGCAGCCATGGGTCTGTGCAACCTGCATCATCTGGACCGGGAGATAGGGAAGCGCAAGAAGGTGGTGGAACGTTATCTGTCCGGCCTGGCGGGCGTGCCGGGTATTAAGCTGCCATCCTTCAAAGAAGGGCTTACGCCCAATTATGCCTATTTTCCGGTGCTCTTTGAAGGCTTTAAGGCTGACCGGGACCAGGTATACGACTGCCTGGCAGGGCACAGAATATACCCGAGAAAATATTTTTATCCCCTGATTAATGATTTCCAGTGTTATGAGGGCAGATTTTCCTCCAAGGATACGCCGGTGGCAGCCTATGTGGCGGACCGTGTGCTGACGCTGCCGTGCTATGCAGACCTGGAGCTGGAGGATGTGGACCGTATCTGCGGCATTATCAGGGGGATGTAGGAGACGAACATGGATAAGGTACTGCTGGTGATACCGGCTTTTAATGAGGAAAAGAATATAGAAAGGGTGGTGGAGGACCTGGTCCGGGGCTTTCCGTATCTGGATTATGTGGTGGTAAATGACGGTTCCAGGGACAGCACAGCCAAAATCTGCAGGGATAAGGGATATAATCTTCTGGACCTGCCGGTGAATCTGGGATTAGCCGGATGCTTCCAGGCCGGCATGAAATATGCCTACAGGAAGGGGTACCGCTACGCCATCCAGTTTGACGGAGACGGACAGCACAGGCCGGAGTACATTGAGGCCATGAGACAGAAGATGGAGGAAGGATATGACATTGTCATCGGCTCCCGGTTCGTGACGGAGAAAAAGGGATGGTCGGCCAGGATGATTGGAAGCAGGGTCATAGGCAGCGCCATCCGGCTCACCACCGGCACCAGGGTGACGGACCCCACATCGGGGATGCGCATGTTCAACCGGAAGATGATAGAGGAATTTGCCCTAAACCTGAATTACGGACCGGAGCCGGACACGGTTTCCTTTCTGATCAAACAGGGAGCCAGGGTAGCGGAGCTGCAGGTGGCCATTGACGAACGGCGGGAGGGCGAGAGCTATTTAAAACCGCTGACAGCCATCCACTATATGGCCAGGATGCTGATTTCCATTCTAATGATTCAGAATTTCAGGAAACGCTAGTACTAGGGTATGTTTGAAAATTGCTTTTCCGGTATCCCCGGAGCTTGGAGAACTTCATGAAAAATCTGACGAAACATTTATTATATAAGGGAACGGATATCGGACGGCAGAACGTGGTCTGGAATATTGCAGGGAGTTTTGTCTATGCATTGGCCAGCATGGTTCTGTCTTTTCTGGTCATACGGGCGGTGGGAGACGACCAGGGAGGTATCTTTTCCTTTGGATTTTCCACTCTGGGACAGCAGATGTTTATTGTAGCTTATTTTGGCATCCGTCCCTTCCAGATTACGGACGGGACAGGCGAGTATTCCTTTGGGGATTATCTGGAGCACAGAAACATAACATGTATTATGGCCCTGGGGGCAGGGGCTGTGTTCCTCACCCTCATGCACGGCATGGGGCGTTACACGGCGGACAAATGCATGATTCTCATTTTGCTTGTCATATACAAGGTAATAGATGGGTATGCTGATGTATATGAGTCGGAATTCCAGCGCCAGGGAAGCCTGTATCTTACGGGAAAATCTAATTTTTTCCGGACTCTTTTTTCGGTCAGCGTATTTCTGGTGACGCTGGCGGCATTTGAACACCTTTTGTTCTCATGTCTGGCAGCGGTGGCTGCCCAGGCAGCGGGAATCGCGCTGTTTAACCTGGATGTTATCCACGCCCTGCCGTCGGTGGACTGGAATAAGGGGGAGAGAAAGACGGGAAGGCTGTTTAAAAGCACCTCATTCCTGTTTATATCGGCTTTTCTGGACTTTTACGTGTTCTCCGCTGCCAAATATGCCATTGACGCCAGGCTGAACAATGCTGCGTCGGGATACTTTAACTTGATTTTTATGCCTACCTCTGTTATTTATATGGTAGCCAATTTTGTAATCAGGCCCTTTCTGACCAGGCTTACAGACCTGTGGACCGGAAAGGACTATGACTGTTTTAGGAAGGAGCTCAGGCGCATCGGCACCATTATCCTGGGACTTACGGTGCTGGCAGTGGGGGCCACTGCTGTTTTGGGTAAATGGGTGCTGTCCGTGATGGAGATGATTCTTGGAAGCGGTTATGAAGGAAGGCTGGTCAGCTATTACGGAGCTTTCATCATCATTGTGCTGGGAGGAGGGTTCTATGCCCTGGCTAATCTGATGTACTATGCTCTTGTAATTATGCGCAGGCAGAAGGCCATATTTACCGTATATCTGGCAGCAGCGGCAGCGGCAGCGGTATTATCCGGCTTTCTGGTATCAAAATTTGGGATTAATGGGGCGGCGGGATGCTATCTGCTGCTCATGATGGGATTAGTGACGGGCTTTGGCCTGCATACGGCGGGCGCTTGTCAGAGTGAGAAAAAGGAGAATACCGGCAATGGAGGAAGTAACACATAACACAGAGATAACGGATGGCGGGGAGAGAAAGCGCGTGCTGCGGGTGGATGTAATCATACCTGCCTACAAGCCCGGAAAGAAGTTCTCCAGGCTTTTAAAGATGCTTTCCATGCAGACCTATCCCATAGGCAAAATCATTGTTATGAATACAGAGAAGGCCTACTGGAATGAAAAGGGCTTTGAGGGAATCGGCAATCTGGAGGTGCACCACCTGTCCAAGGAGGAATTTGACCATGGAGCCACCAGAAACAGGGGGGCCCGCTACAGCAGGGCGGATATCATGGTATTCATGACAGACGACGCGGTTCCGGCCGATGAAAAGCTGATTGAGAATCTGACGGCTGCCTTTGAAAAGAGGGGACCCGGCGGAGAGTCGGTCATCATGGCTTATGCCAGGCAGCTGCCGGATAAGGACTGCACCATGGCGGAGCGCTTTACTCGTTCCTTTAATTATCCGGAGGACAGCTGCATAAAGACCAAGGAGGACCTGGGAAGAATGGGCATCAAGACCTTTTTTGCCTCCAATGTATGCTGTGCCTATGACAGGGAGAAGTTCTGGTTCCAGGGCGGCTTCATTCATAAGACCATATTCAACGAGGATATGATATTTGCGGGTAAGGCAGTGCTGCAGGACGATTACGCCATCGCGTATGTGGCGGAGGCCAGAGTCATTCACTCCCATAATTATGGATGCGCGGCCCAGTTCCGCCGCAATTTCGACCTGGCTGTGTCCCAGGCAGACCACCCCGAGGTATTTGGAGGCATCCGCCCGGAGGGCGAGGGAATCCGTCTGGTCAGGCAGACCGCCCGTTATCTTGTGGCCCACCGCCGTCCATGGCTGGTGCCCGGACTGATTGTAAAGAGCGGGTTCAAATACGCGGGCTACTGCCTGGGCAGGTGCTACCGTTTCCTGCCTGTAAAGCTGGCGGCAGCGTGCAGCATGAATAAGGAGTATTGGAAATAACAAAAGAAGGCAGGGATTCATCCTATGATGACAGTGATATTCAGAGTGATTCTGGTTATAGTCTCTATATTGACTATGGCTTTTATGATGCGGAAGATTCGGCAGGCTAAGGTACAGATTGAGGCAGCGCTGTTCTGGGTTATTATGGCCCTGATTCTGGTGGTGTTCTCGCTGTTTCCGGCTGTGGCGGATGCCTGCGCCCATTTGCTGGGAATCTACTCCACGCCTAATTTCCTCTTCCTGTTCATGATTTTCCTGCTGATTGTGAAGGTGTTTGGGATGACACTCCAGATGTCCCAGATGGAAAGCAAGCAAAAGGAGCTGGTGCAGCGCATTGCACTGGACCAGAAGGACAGGGAGGAACTGGAACTTAGGATACAGCGGTTTCTGGAAAAGGAGGAGACGGCCGGAGCGGACGGCAAGGAGGGCATGAGTACAGAGAAAATGGGCGGGGAGGAAACAGATGGCAGGTAAGAAAGCGGGGAGGAAACAGGAAAGCAGCAGACCGGGAATCGGGCATGATGCCGGGGCAGGAAGGATGCCGCGCGGCCATTCCCGCTGTGTCTGGCTGGGAGGCTCCTGCGGCGTTCTCGCCCTTGGACTGTGGCATCTGTTGGATGTCAGGGCCGGTGTCCTTGAAACAGGGGATGGTTTCCTCTACGGCTGGTACGGCGGGCTGATGGTAGCTGCGGTTCTGGTACCGGCGACAGTGGGAT
>ERZ506791.215-NODE-215-length-37804-cov-5.445071_pt1 | contig 37804 bp, 39 predicted proteins | sample MGYA00513184_ERZ506791 | MGnify/ENA metagenome assembly ERZ506791
ATCAACTGGACTTATTTTACCGTATTGGATGGGCTTGCCCATCCGTTATATTCAATGCCCTAACAATCAACACAAATAAGTATATAAATGCAACACCAACTACATAATTCATCAACAGCCAACCATTAATATTAATATATTTGCCTTCATAATACATATTTCCTCCTTTGGTAGTGTCAAGAATTTTGTGTAAATAGTATATCCTTAGTAAGGGTGAGTTAATTCTTGAACCAATCTTCTCAAGTGGTCTGGCCAAAACCTCTGTGTACGTGATTCATGTTTTTCTCGTTATAACGATTGAACTGGATCACCAGATATTTCTCTTCAGATTGTTCTGTTGGAAACTGTTCTTTCTTTTTGAAACTTCTCTTTAACTGTTTGTTATTGCCTTCAATCAGATTTGTAGAGTAGATCGTCTGTCTGACACATTCTGGATAGTCATAGAATGTAAACAGATTGTCATTGCTGCTTAAACCTTTCACCATTGACGGATATTTGTGTTTCCATTTATCGATGAACTCTCTTAGAGAAATCAAGGCTTCTTCCTTTGATTTGGATCGATAAACCTCTTTAAAGTCCTTGGCAACATCCTTTCTGTCATTGACTCTGGTCTTGGCACATAAGTTTCTTTGTATATGGACCAGGCATCTTTGAATCTTGGAATCTGAGAAAGTGTCCTGTATTACCGTTTCCATACCGGATAATCCGTCTGTACAGAATAAAGAAATGCGTTCAACACCTCTTGATTTCAGGTTTTCTAATAGTTCTTTCCATATCTCGGCGGATTCGTTTGGTGCAATTATATAACCAAGAATTTCTTTTGTGCCTTCCAGGGTGATTCCTAAAGCTATATGAACCATTTCTCTGGATACGGTATCTCGACGTAAAGGCATGGATGTTCCATAGAAAACAAGAATGCGATCATCAAATGCGTAAAGAAAAACGCAAACGGGTTCACAAACTGGGACCGGTTTAGAAACCGTATCCTGTACGTACTTAACAAAGATGAAACCTATTCCTTATATCCAAAAGAAAAGGAAGTTGTTCAGCCAAAGCCAAAAACTTCCTAACAGCTATAAACACTCTTGGGGTGCACATCACCCCAGGAAAGTTTATTTTAAAATTTTATACGCCCCACGTTATTTTGGAACGCCCATATTTTAAAATCTATCGAATAATCTGTATTTTTTCTTTACTATATTCCATTTTAATTAATCTGATCTTTTAAAATCTCACTTAAAGCATGGCCTTGTTTTCTATCTTGTATCATTTTTTTACAACTATCAAAATCAATATTTGGTTTGCAAACAAAATCTAGCAGTTTATATTCAGTATCTATTCCATATTTAACTATATACATAAATTTTTCATACGATACATAATCTCGAAATAATATTAATATCGTTAAATTAAACCTGTTAAAAAATTCATCAAATTCATAACTATTTGATCCACATTTAATTTTTTTCCAAGAGTTATAAAACCTTGAATTCATATCAACATAACTAGATTTACTTTGACAATTATATATTATTTTATTTTGAATATATTTTACTTTTTTTTCAATTAATTGTTTATTATTAGATTCTAAATAAGCACTATAAAATCCTTTCAATAAATTATCGTTGACAATAAAATTACTTAAAAAGTTCATCATGTTTATAGTATTATGTTTATCAAATATCTTTAAAACTATCTTTTTTACTTCTTCACCTTTTTTTTGTATTTCTCGATTGGCATTAAAGTTATATATAGGATCTTGGTCAAATAATTCTAAGTAAGTCTGTGCCTGATGTGTTTTTTCTCCCATAAGATAATTGAAAAATTCATCAGCAGAAAGACTCTTCTTTTTTAACAACACTCTAAATGATTCTCTGAATAAAATATCGTAAATAGCTAAAATTTGATCTTCTGTATAATCTGGAGAAATAATCCAGAAAAAAATTATTGTTCTGATAAATTTATCAAGATCTCTGTCTGGAATATATTTTAGATCCTTATTTGCACGAAAATCATATCCATTTTTAAACAACTTGTATATACACTCTAAGCTGTTGACCGAATATTTTGGATTTATATATCTGGTAAAAATAAATTTTGGCATTTCTTCCTTCATTTTTATTAACAATTTTCGTTGCTCATTGTCAAATACTTTATCTTCGATATCATATTTATGTATATCTACTTTATTCTGGTTAATTTTTTCATTAGAAACGTTTTGGATATCCTCAACAGAATGTTTTGAATCTCTTTTTCCCATGACCTTTAAAATAAAAACAATAATACCTCCAAAAACTGCACACAGTAAAAATGTTGGCATAACCTCAAATGCTGATGCAAGCATTAAAGTTGGCCCAATTAATATCAACAGTAACAAGATAACAATAATTATAACCATTAAATCTTCATCTCCTAACTAGTTTTGTTTTCTGAATCAATGTATTTAATAAAATTATTCTAAGATATTATTAATTACAATTACCATATGTAGTGATCTTCCAATCTATTCTAGCTCATTACACATTACCACTATGAAATATATTTCCTCATCCAAAGTATAGAATTAATTAAAAGTAACACCTTAAGAAAAAATTTCAACATTACAATATACTCCGAAAATATTGAATAAAGTAATATTTAAAGTATCATTATAATACTATTTTTTAATACTAGAATATACTTTTCCCTCCTTTTCACCATCATTATATTAATTTTATTGTGGTTGCTCTACCAACTATTTGTCAACTTTATTATTTTATCTTTTATCACTATACAAAAAGAAAATACTACAAGTGTAGTGCTATTATTTCTCATATTTATCTTTCTTACAAAAGCTTTTAAAAGGACATCTTTCACATTCTGGATTTCTTGAATGACAAAGATAACGCCCAAAAAATATAAAGTCATGATGACCTTGATTCCATCTTGAACGATCGATTTTACGTTTTAGTTTTTCCTCAACCTTTTCAACCGAATCATTATATTTGGCTAAACCCAAACGCTTACTGACACGATTGACATGGGTATCCACCGCAAAGCTAGGAATATCAAAGGCAACACTACGAACAACATTGGCCGTCTTTCTACCAACACCGGCTAAAGACATTAAGTCTTTGTATGTATATGGTACTTCACCATGATATCTTTCAACTAAATCTTTACTTAGATTGGAAATAGAACGAGCCTTATTACGATACAATCCAATTCTTTTAATGTATGGCTCTAATTCAGAAACATCCGCTTCAGCCATTTTTTCTGCCGTAGGATACGCCTTAAATAATGCTGGCGTTACCTTGTTGACCATCGCATCTGTTGTCTGTGCACTTAATACGACCGCAACAATCAATTGAAATGGGGATTCATGATACAATTCGCACTTGGCATTCGGAAAGATCTTTTCCATTTCATCCAGAATTTCATTCGCATTCATCGCTTGCCATTCTCCAAATCCTCAGTTGATAAGCCCTTTTGTTGCCAATTCTGCAGGATTCTTTCGATGTAATTTAAATCACTAACCTCATTGCATACAGCTTCATTTAACGCGCAAATCACACGACGCTCATCATACATACTTGCCATATCAATAATTCTTTGCATTTCAGATGAAGAAAGTGGACGTGCAAATTCCATTTCAAATTGCTCTAATAAAGAACGATCAATTGAAGTATCACTCGCTTTAGAAAGCTCAAAAATACCTTCAATATTAAAAATCAATGAACCATTCGCATAATCTAAAGTTAAATATCCTTTATCGGATAATTCAGTAAAGATATCTTCCACTTCATCTACACTAATTTTTAACTTTTCACTAATTAATTCGTGATCAATAGAAATATGCTGCTGATTGAAAAAATCAATTAATAATACGACTAATATTTCTTTAGGTTCTAAACTCAAATCCTGCAAATGATCAATGATCCAAGTTCTACGATCGACATAAGGTGCATTAAAATCAAAATCTGCCATTATTTTATCTCCCTTTCATACACACGCTCAAAGCTATCATAATCTAAAAGAATCAATTTATTAGATCCCCGAATCTCATAGACTGGATTATTATAACCATATCCTAGCACAATGGAATCACATTTGATTTTATAACTCTTTTTCGCAATACGTTTGGCTTTTTTATAATTCAAAGTATCAATATCGCGCGTTGTGATTAGATTCGACTTCGCATTATACCAATATAATGTCGTATCATCATATCCCTGATATGTTGTATACGCAAAGATATGTTCACTTATTCCTTGAATATCCTTATTCTTTTTTTCTATCTTTTCAATTCTTTGCGTATAAATCTGCTCTTTAACACGATTCGGCCCACTTATAAATTCAGACCAAATCAAAATCAATACAAGAACAAGAATGATGACCAATGCCATTGTCGTTATTGTTCCATGCTGTTTTTTACGTTTACGCTTTAGCCCCATTCTTACTCCTCCTTTTTTATATACGCATCAACCAGTTTTCAATCAATTTTGCCGATTGTGCACTCGCCTTTGAAACATAGGTTGAGAATTCCATTGGATTTTCGTTATGATGAACGACATCACTTAAACAACGCACAATCACAAATGGAATGTTGAAATTAGTTGCGACAGCACCAATAGCGCCTGCCTCCATTTCTGAACAAATTGAGTCTGGAAAGCGTTCCATCAACTTTTCAAAATCCTCATCTCTAGACATAAACAAGTCTTGAGAAGCAATCGTTCCTACATGATAACGAATCTGCATATCCTTTGCAGCTTCAATACAGCTTTGACTTAATTTTTCATGACTATTATACACCAATCCAATACCAGAAGGACCATCTAATGGACTTGTATCATAATCTGCCTGTACAACCTTATCACTGATTACGATATCCAATACTTGCTCATCCTGCGTTAATCCACCAGCTGTACCCACATTAATAATACTGTCTACATTTTCCTGCATACACAAAATCGTACAAGACATCGCAGCCATAGCCTTACCTACACCACTCTTACATAAAACTACATCTTTACCTTGCCATTTTCCATATATCAATGTACATCCCGCAATTGTCTTCGTATGATCTACAGAATCCATACGCTTTTCAAACTCAAGAATTTCAGCATCCATTGCCGCTACAATACCAATCATTCCTGTACCTTCTTTCTACATACATAAAAATACTTTTCACCAGGCGCAATACCCTCAATATCAAAATCAGTTGTAACCTTCAAAATATCAAAATACTTTGATAAAGTCTCACTCAACCATTTTGGATCATATACTCTTTGAATATGATGCTCCTGAACAACCTTGTCTTTCATATAAAACGCAAAATCCTGATAGACATAGTCATCCTCAGCCATAATCGACCATTGATATTGACAACCGTCTTCAAAAGCACCAGTCTCATTATATTCAGAATCGAATTCTTCTAAACGATCCATCGAATGTGTATCAAAGAAAAATAGACCATTAGGCTTTAAATGCTGACTAACTTCATTAAAGAATGCATCAATTTCTTCTTTTTCTAAAATATAGTTAAAGCTATCACACAAACAGAAAATACCAGAATATGATGCCAAATTATGAAGATCACGCATATCCTGACATAAAAATTGAATCGAACCCTCTAAATTTTTACTCTTAGCCTGCTTTACCATTTCCTCACTCAAATCAAGTGCCGTCATCGTATAGCCTTTTTTTGCGAGCATCTCTGTAATTTCACCACTACCACACGCTAGTTCTAGACAATCACAAGGTGCAAGTTCATTCTCAATCCAAGATACCCATTCTCTAGATGCCTCTTCATCTTTAACTAAAGCATCATAATAATGTGCTAACGTATTATAAATCATAAGTTTTTACTGGAACATCCGAATATAAACGGTCCAGATTATAAACCTGCCTTTCCTCATTCACAAACAAATGCACTACAACTTCTTTTAAGTCGATCAAAAGCCACTTTGAACCTGAATCACCTTCAATATGCATATCCCCCATATATCCAGCTTCTCTTAAGCGATCCTTGATATTTTGCGCAATCGCATTATTTTGACGAATATTTGTTGTCGAACAAACAATCATAGAATCCATAAAAGGAGTCAAGCTCGTTACATCATATACACGTACATCCTGTGCTTTTTTTTCACAGATTGCATGCACTACTACATCTAAAATTTCCATTTTTAACCTCTTTTTAAATATTCACGATTTTGTTGAACTACTAAATCAAAGCCTTTTTCAATATTCTTTTTACAAGTCTCAATCAACTCAGAAGAATCATATCCACGTAAAGGGTCTAATTTATCTGCGCAAAATACCATCATCGCATAAGGATCTTTACTCGTACCTAATACATGGTGATAAATCGCATTATAAATAATAGGATTATCTATTAAGAATATTTCCTTTGTGACGGCAGCCCCTACAAATCCGTGCCATACAGCTACAGGATACTCCATATTTTCTGGACATACACTCTCCATCCATTTCAACATCTCATCCTTAGGCATATACTTAGCTATATCATGAAACAAACCGATATAATACGCAATATGCATATCATATCCATTGTTCAAGGCAAACTCTTCACAAAGTCTCGCAACCGACAAAGAATGCTCATACCTTTTTTCTGTTAATCTAGCTGCTACAAATTCTTTGACATACAAACGATTACGATAGATATATCGCAATACTTTCTCTGGTAAATAATTCAATTTATTTCCCACACGAATTTCTGAACTTGAAACAGGCACAGCCGGCATGGCCATACACATAATATCGTATTTTGTTTCTGCCAGCTCTCCATCTCTGTCAAAGCACACAAAATGTGCCATTTTCACAAGCTCATCCGCATGATACCACTTGTCAAACTGCACCAATTGATCGTTGCCAATAATCCAATAAAACTCATGTTCTGGATACGTTTCAATCAATTCTTTTAACGTATCATACGTATAGCTTTTTCCCAATCTTTCCAATTCGACTGTACATACTTTAAATTTCGGATTTTGTTTAACCACCAAATCAATCATGGCCAAACGCTCCTGATTTAAAGTTAACTCATGATCCTTTAAAGGTGTACTTGCCGTAGGCATAAACCATACTTCATCTACACCTAATGACTGTAAGGCCTGATTGGCCATTTGAATATGTCCATCGTGGATAGGGTCAAAAGAACCTCCTACAATGGCAATTCTCATTTTTTAAGCCCCAATTTATTTTCTTTACTTCTTCTATACAATAAGAAAGTATGTCCAACAATATGTACTACTTCACTACCAGTTGCGCTTGCACACTCAATGGCTGCTTCACGCACATCCACTGGACATGTCTTTAATAAATTACATTTTACTAATTCATGTGCTTCTAATGAATCAGATAAAGTATCCATTAAATTATCACTTAAACCATCTTTTCCAATCTGAAATAATGATCTATAATCCATTCCTAATTTTCTTAAATATTTTTTATTTTGACTTGTTAACATTAAATCATCGCCTTTCTAAATGTTACCTGAATTCCTTTATGTACCTTTACATATACATCTTTTACTTGTCCACTAATGCAGAACCATCCAATACCATGAATACAAACATCCATTTTTTCACCCTCAAGCTTAGGCGCATGAAACGTGTGCATCGTTAATAATGAAGTGTCTACACAAGGCACTAACATACCATTTAAATGTTTTTGCCACAACGCATCTGCATTGCTTAATTTTCCTCTATGAATAGATAAAGAACGAGAGAAATAGCCAACCACAGTTGCTTTACCACTCACTACAACATCCAATCTTGCCAAACCTGCAGCCGCAAAAGATTGATCTTCAAAAATTTGCGAAATAAACGGACGAATTGGCTTCGTTGGAATAACTGTCTTTAAATCCTTAGGTTGTAAATGCGTTAATAAAGAGTGTGTATTCTCAATACCTGGCGTATCATAAATTGTATAATCCTCAAAAGGAATTGGAACTAAATCTAGTGTCGTTCCTGGATTTTGAGAAGTTGTTAAATCTTTCGATGCCAATAAATGATTCAATACAGTGGATTTTCCTGCATTGGCAACACCCATAAAAATCACATTTCGATTCTTACGATACTTAAAGATTGCATTTACGATGCGCGATGAATACTCTCTAGATTTATCATTTTCCTTTAATAGATAACCACAAATTACGATATCTTTCACTACAATATTTTCTTCATGAAGACGATACTTCACAAAATTGATGATTTTTTCATCGGTTAAAGTCGTAGGCAAGACATCACGCTTCGTTAAAACCATCACAATATCTTTTCCAGGAAGCTTTTGATTCAAACGCGAAATCAAATTTGCTTCAAACGCAAATAAATCAACAACCCAAAATACAATACCATCAATTTTATTGATTTTTTCTAATGTTGCATTCGATTCAATTCCCTGCTGCATATTGATCGTCACATCTCCATAGTGACGAATACGATAACATCTTTGACAATAAGAAGCATCTAAAGTTGGCACATAACCAAGTGCCTTCTCATCTTCATTTTGTAGTAAAACACCACAACCCTTACAATATTTAGTCATCAAATTCACCTCGTTTCAATATATTCTTTCTTTCTAAATAACCATATATTAATTCTTCAAAGAAACGAAATACCTTTGTGATATTTCGATCCTTTATCGCAATAGGAGCCGTTAATATTGTATACAACCCCCAAATATTTCCACCTAGTATATCGGTATACATCTGATCCCCTAATATGGCAATCTGATTGGCTTTTAAGCCATGATCTTTCATTGCCTTTTTAAAGCAGAATGGAAATGGTTTGCACGCAAAGGTATACACATTAGAAACTGAAAGATGCTTACCAAATTCTTCCCCTCTTACGTTTGGAGAGTTTGAGCATAATGCAATCTCAATTCCATTCAAATTTAACTTCTTAACAAAATCAACCACATCTTGATTAGGAATCGCTTCATCATAAGCTACCAACGTATTATCGATATCACATAGTAATAACTGAATTCCCTTTTCATGTAATTTTTGAAGATCTAGAGTTTTAAAACTCTTTACATAATAATCTGGTGCAAAAAGATTCATCTAACACTCCTCTTTCGCATAATATTGAATCAAATGCTCAGCACAACGAATACCATCAATCGCACTTGTCATAATGCCACCCGCATATCCACTGCCTTCTCCACTTGGATATAAGCCTTGAATATTTGAAACACAAGCTTTATCACGAACCAAACGTACACTGCTGCTACTTCTTGATTCCACTGCACTAAGTATAGCGCCATTGGATACAAAGCCTGGTACCTTCTTTTCAAAATGCACTAAAGCCTCATGCAAAGCTAGATTTACCTCATTAGAGAATAAATCATTCAAATCACAGAAGGTTGTTCCAATAGAATACGTTGGTAAAACGGATTCAAATTGATTGGATACTTTATTTTCTAAATAATCCTTGGCCAATTGCACACAAGCCTTATAATCATGTCCCATCTGGAATGCTTTTTTTTCTAAGTCTTCCTGATATTTTAATCCTGCAAATAATTCATTTCCATAATCGGAGTCATTAATTTGTACTAACAAGGCACTATTTGCATTTTCTCCACTACGACTCGCATAAGACATACCATTCACAACCAATTGTTCTTTTTGACATGAACTAGGAATAACATATCCACCTGGACACATACAGAATGTATAGACACCCTTTGAATTGGAAGCTGTGTATGTTAATTGATAACGTGCCGGAATCAATCTTTCATCCTGACTATATTCATGCAACATGGCTTCATTGATATATTTTTGTTTATGTTCAATACGCACGCCTACCGCAAAAGGTTTATTTTCAACATGGATACCACGCTGATGAAGCATTAAAATGGTATCACTTGCACTATGTCCTGTTGCCAAAATTAAGGCATTACAATCCGTCCATTGACGATTGAAATAGATTTGTTTCAAGATACCATCCTCTACCTTGATATCCTCTAATTTCGTATCAAAATAGAAAGTTCCTCCCAATCGTTCAATTTCTTCACGACAATGCTTAATAATAGATAAGAAGGCATCCGTTCCAATATGTGGATGCTGATCAATTAATATGTCTGATTTGGCACCAAAAGATACAAGCTCTTCTAATACTTTACGACACAAGGAATCCTTTGATCTTGTCGTTAGCTTTCCATCACTAAAAGCACCTGCTCCACCTTCACCAAATTGAACATTACACTCTTCATCCAACTTTCCACTTTCCCAGAAGGTATCTACCTTTTGTTTACGAACGTCAACCCTAGAGCCTCTTTCCAAAATAATCGGTTTATAGCCTGCTTGTGCAAGAATCAATGCCGCAAACATACCTGCAGGTCCAAAACCAACTACAACAGGACGTCCTGTTAAAGTATGTTCGCCACTTTTTACAGGATGATATGTTTCATCAGGCGTTGGTAAAACATCTTTTAGCTTTAAAAGTCTCTTTTCATTTTTTACTTTACAATCTACGACATACGAAAATAAGACCTTCTGGTGACGTGCGTCCACACTTTTTCTATGTACGTGCCACTGCAAAAGGTCTTCTTTACGGATTCGCAGTTTTTTTAAGATCTGTGCTTCAATTTCATTTTCATGAGCACACTTCACTTGAAATAATCGAATCATAAGCTTACAGTAATTTCTTTAAAATCGGATATTGATCCTGATAACGCGTTACAAAACCAGCAAGACATTGAGCACATGCTAATGTTAAGAAATAAACAACTAGATGAGCATTTGGCATCAATATCAAGAATATTTTCGCAAATAGAATATGTGAAGTATAAATCATTAATGAATCATGTCTTAAAATCGTATACATTCTACGATATGGCATGTTCACCTTTAATAAATAATTCACTAAGAAATAAATAGCAGGAATCAAACAAATATACATACTTGTTAGATCTCGCAAAATGTGAAGACGACTATATAAAATCACTTCAACGCATAATAATATAAAGCTAATCAAAAATCCAATAAGGCTCACCTTTTTTGGTAAACGACGAGTTCTTGCCAGCAACAACCCTATCGCAATAAACATAGGCCCAAAGAAAATGCCATTTCTTGCGGTTGAAAATGCTTTTGTGAAGAATCCAAAAAAGAAAGAAATCCAAGGCAAGCTTTCCCATATTGGTGTATAAACATTAATCAAATAGCCTATAAAATATAATACAAACGTTACCATTAATGTGAAATTCAAGCCTTTTTTCTTATACAAATAATACACAATAATATCTGCAAGCATCAAGGCTGGTAAAAACCATAGATGATAATAGCTTCCGTTTAATAGAAAGTCTCTTATATATGTGAATAAATATGTAACATAAAAACCATTGTGCGTATAATCAAAAATCGTATAAGGCAAATATATGACGGTCCAAATCAAGTAAATTCTTAAAAGACGAAACAAAGCTTTTTTTAAGCGATTCGAATTGGCTTGTTCATTTTTCGCATCATAGTTTCTAAAAAAGAAAAATCCACTCGTTGTAAAAAAGAATGGAACCGCCAAACGACAGACAGTATGAATCCAATACGTGTTAAATGTTTCAGATATTTCTAAAAAAGGAAATGTATGAATGCATACAACCAATAAAGCTGAAACATAACGCGCTATATCAATTGACGCATATTGTCTTTTCATGAGCGCACCTTTAATCTAGGAACACGCGAAGAAATCGAAGTCAATGTTTCATTATTGATTGTCTTAGCCGTACGAGAAATTTGATCAACTGTAACCACTTCATTTCCCTGATGACCCACAATACAAACAACATCGCCCTCTTTTACATCTTCAACATCCGTAACATCGATCATACATTGATCCATGCATAGATTTCCAATCAATTTACATCTTTTTCCATGTACCAATACTTCAAATCCTTGATTTGATAATAAGCGTGGTAATCCATCCGCATAACCAATACTCATAGTTGCGACTTTTGTTGGTTTTTCAGCCACAAAATGACGTCCATAGCTAACACTTTGACCTGGATAGATCCATTTTACTAAGCTCACATTGGCATACATGGACATAATAGGAATAAAATCTGGATTGGTCTTTATATCAATATGATCATCGCTTGTCACACCCATATAAAGTAATCCGGGTCTACAATATTCATATTCTAATTCTGGATAATTCAAGATTCCATAGCTATTTTGAATATGACGAATACCTGGATCAATACCTTGTGATTTTAGTAACTCAACAACTTCATCAAAAAGCTGAATTTGTCGAGTCGTGAATTCTGTACAATCTTGATCTAAGCAATCACTTACTGGAAAATGTGAGAAGATGCCTTCTACACATAGATTTTCCATACGGTATTCTTCATAGATATCCTCAATATGCTTATCTTGTTGTTGATATACGATACCAGTACGACACATACCCGTATCTACTTTACAATGACAACGAATCTTTACTCCATTGTCCTTAGCATATTGATTTAATTCTCTTGCATATTCAATCGATACTAAAGATTGAACAATGTTTTGTTCATGAAGATAATGAAAATGCATACTTGGTGTATATCCTAAAATTAGAATATTATCCTGAATACCTGCATTTCTTAAATTCAAAGCTTCATCTACACTTGAAACGCCAAAATAATCCACACCACATTTTTGTAGAGCCTTCGCACAGGCTACATCACCTAATCCATACGCATTAGCTTTGACAATACCCATAATTTTTGTTTTCTTTACAAGCTTTCGAACCTCATTCACATTATGACTGATTGCATCATAATCGATTTCTGTCCAAGCCCGACTATAAGCTTCTAGCATGCTCCAATCGTCCTTTGCATAGCCAAATCAATCAACTTATCAATTAAATCCGCAAATTCAATACCAGCTTCCTTCATCATTGATGGATAACGAGATGTTGCGGTTAATCCTGGAATGGTATTCAATTCATTTAATACAACTTCTTTATCTTCTGTTACAAACATATCCACACGTGCCATACCGCAGCAATTCATGGCAATATATGTTCTACGTGCTAAATCCTGAGCTTGTTTAAAAGTTTCTTCACTTATACGAGCCGGACAATAGATAGCGGCACCTTTCATTTCGTATTTACCTTCAAAATCAAAGAATCCACCCGTAATTTCAATTTCGTCAATTGAACCTGTAAAGATTTCTTCATTTCCCATGACTGCACAACCAATCTCAAAGCCCTTAATTACTTTTTCAACTAAGATCTTACCTCTACCATCATAGAAGAAAGCATCTTTACATGCACTTTCGAACTCTTCTTTGTTGTTGACAAAATGTACACCATAACTACTACCCGCATTGCATGGTTTTACGATCCATGGCAATGGAATCTCTTCTTGAATTTGTTCAAATGTTGGATTTTCTTTATTTGCGTGTAAACAAACATAATCTGCACAAGGAATATTTGCTTCCTTACATAATATATGCATGATTTCTTTATCCATAGACATTGCACTTGACATAACATCACAGCCAACATAGTGGATATTCATTAATTCAAGTAAGCCTTGAATCAATCCATCTTCTCCATTTTTTCCATGTAATACAGGGAAAACACAATCTAGCTCAATCACTGAATTAGAACCATCTAAAGGCATGATTCCCCCATTTACCCATGCACATGATACACATGTTGTTTCATTTTCCCATGTGTCATGTTCAATTGAATCCACATCTCCATTATATAAATAGAAATGTCCATTTTTATTGATACCAATCAATGTCATTTCATAATTGTCTGCATGAATCTGGCGTAAAAAGGAAGCTGTTGAATGTAATGAAACAGAATATTCACTACTTTGTCCTCCAAATACGACACCTAAACGTAATTTACTCATTGTCATTCCCCCTAAAAGCATCTACTAATGTATCCATTTTCATCGCTCTTGAACCCTTAATTAAGATCACACAATCTTCTTCTAATAAAGGCTTAACAGCTTCATATATCTCATCTTTTGTTTCATACCAATTTCCATTAAAACCATCACTTGTTTCTTTAGAAAGAGGCCCCGTACAGTATAATGCATCTACACCCTTTTCTTTGGCATATTCACCTACATCATAATGCAACTGTTTTTCTTCACTACCCAAATCCAACATATCCGATAAGATAGCGATATGTTTTCTAGCCGGCAATACCATCAGCGTATCAATGGCTGCTTTTGCACTTTCTGGATTCGATTTATATGTATCATCTAAAATATAAGCGTTCTGAACTGGAATCAACTGTGTACGCATCTTAGTCATTTCTAAGTGCGCTAATCCATTAAGAATTGATTCTTCCTTAAGATGACATGCTTTTGCGATATAGATACACGGCAATGCATTCATTGCCTGAAAATCACCAAACGCATGTAAATGTACAGGCACATCTAAAATATTACAGTTAAAAACAATTCCATCCTTCCCATATTCAATTGGACTTGTGATAGAAACATCTCCACCTTGCCCAAAGGAAACAATTTTTTTATTTCCCGTATTTAATGTAGGAAGTATCTCTTGCATCTCTTTACTTTCATAGTTATAAACAAATAAGCCATTGTCTTTTAAGCCTTCTAAAATCTCACATTTAGCCTGAGCAATCTGCACTCTTCCGCCCAAATTTTCCATATGAGCCGAACCAATGGATGTAATCACAGAAATATCTGGTTGTGCAATCGATGTAAGCTGAGTAATCTCACCCTTGTTTTCCATTCCCATTTCTAATATTGCTACTTCTATATCTTCATCGAATTCAAAAATAGTTAATGGAAGACCAATTTCACTATTACGATTTCCCAATGTTTTCTGCGTCTTTTTCTCCTGTGAGAAAATACTATATAACATATCTTTACAACTTGTTTTTCCATTAGATCCCGTAATTCCAATAACTAATGGATGTAATTCATCTAGATAGGCTTTCGCAAGTTCTTGCATTGCACCTAATGTATCATCTACTAAGATAACGGGAAAATCAGGATATGGATGATGATCCTTTTGCCACAAACTAATCAAAGCACCATCTTCTATTGTTTGTTTAGCAAAAGTGTGTCCATCAACTCTTTGACCAATAATTGGTACATATAAAACATCCTTTGTCACTTGTCGTGAATCAATCACAACACCATGGATTTTTTTTGTATCATCAATATCACCATGCACACTTGCATGCATCATATTTGCTATTTCATGAATGGTTTTTACAATCATCTCAAAACCTCCGCTTAGCTTACATTATAGCATAAATCTACTTCTCAATATTTATATTTCATGAAAAATCCAAATTTTCCCATTTTTATCCATTACAAGCTCATACATTCTTCCAAAAAAAGACAAAAAAACACCAAAAGTGGGGGTGATTTACTAGTTTTATTTAATATCACATATTTTCCCACAATTTTCACATTTTATTTGACACAACTTATGATATACTTCTATACAAGCAAGGAGTTTGAAGACCTTGCCGGTATGAAATCAGTTAATGGTATTCATACTATTTTCTATCCCCTTATTGAAGAGCCAGACACCCCCTTAGTCTGGCTTTTCATTTTTTATAAAACGATGTATCATTTTAAATAAGGAGGACTTTAAATTATGTGTATTTTTTGTTCAATCGCTAAAGGTGAAATTCCTAGCAATAAAATTTATGAAGACGAAAGCGTCATTGCTTTTCTAGACATCAATCCAACTTCTTATGGACACACTCTAGTTGTCCCTAAAGAACACTGCGATTCTTTCTTAGATTGTCCGGATGAAACACGCAACCATGTATTTGAAGTCGCAAGTAAGCTTGCTAACAAATTAGAAACTGTTTTACATTGCGATGGCATTAACGTTTTAACTAACGTACATGAAGCAGCCGGACAAAGTGTGAATCATTTCCATGTTCACTTGATTCCTCGTTATAAAGAAAACGATAGTGTAACGATTGAATTTCATGAAATTGAAAAACCAGATTTTGAAGAATTAATGAATAAACTAAAATAAGAAGCCGCTTGGCTTCTTATTTATTTTCCTCGATTTGATATTTCGATGAATACACACGATTCACATATCCCGCAAAATCCTTGCCATCCAATTCATCTTGAGTAAGATACGCCTTTTCTCCATATATATTATGCGTATCAATTTCATTTGAATCATTGATATTTGGAATACAAACCATATAGTAAAGAACTTCTGAAGAATAATTCATATACACAATATATACAAATCGATCACTGTTATTTTTTTGATTCGATTTTAAATAGGCAGAACAGACAATCTTCACCTTATCAAGATTTGGCGTCTTTTCTTTTTTACCCTCCAAGCAATATATAGAATCATCATTGTCCTTTACATATTCAATAGCGGCATCTTTTCCATCTGTAATCAAAAACTTAGGAATATCCTCTAATGCCTTATATCGATTGGCAAGTCCTTCCACCTTAACGTCTGCCTCTACACTTTTAGGCTTGTAATGGTATTGATTGGCCAAAGCCTCATCATAGGTTGCCGTAACATGAATGGTATCTCCATTTGATAAATCCGTATTCGGACTCACTTCATACTTTACAGAATTCAAAAAATCCTGCATTCTTTGATTTAAATCCCCTTGTTTTGGATTAACGACAACACTCGCATTGCCATTTTCACCTACATAGCTATATTGTGCATTTTCCATAATGTCAATTTCAACATTACGCATAAAAAAGAAATATGCGATCAAAACAAGGATACATACCATGCTTAATAAGCTGATAAAATATATTGTTTTATTCTCAATTTTCTGTTTATCCATTCTCAAACTCCTAATCAAAATATTGCGCATTCTCAATTGCCTTTGAAATATACAACAATAGATCTACATCCACTTGATCTTGTATGATCTCTTTCGCATCATGAATACACGTTTCCATCATGGCCTGATCTTTTTCAAAATCGCCAAACACAAGACAAGGCATTCCACTCTGTCTTATTCCTAAGATATCACCTGGACCTCGCATATGCAAATCATAATTGGATACTTCAAATCCATCTTTTAATTCTTCCATCTTTTTTAAACGCTCAACGGCCTGCGGATCACTTGAAGCCGACAATAAATAACAATAGCCTTGTTTTTTGTCACGTGCTACACGCCCTCTTAACTGATGAAGCGTACTTAATCCAAAGCGATGTGCATCATAAATAACCATGACACTCGCATTCGCAACATCAATTCCTACTTCAATAACCGTGGTCGAAACCAAAATATCTAATTCATGTCTTGAAAACTTATCCATTGTTTCTTCTTTTTCCTGACTCGACATTTTTCCATGCAGTAAACCAATACGTACATCCTTCAATGTTTTTGTCATTCCCTCATAGATTTCAAAGACATTGCGCATTTTATATTCATCATTCTCTTCAATAGCTGGACACACAACGTAGCATTGTCTACCTTCATGAATAAAGTCTAAGACATCCTTTAATACAGGCTTCATACTTGAGGTTTTAAAATACTTTGTGACAACCGGCTTTCTTCCTGAAGGCATCGTATGAATGGAGCTAATATCCATGTCGCCATATAAAAAGTGAGCATATGTTCTAGGAATTGGTGTTGCGGACATCATTAAAAAATCCACACACTTACCTTTTTCTAGTAAAGATCTTCTTTGTTTCACACCAAAACGCTGCTGCTCATCCGCAATCACTAAACCTAATTTATGAAAGGCTACATTTCCCTGAAATAGAGCATGAGTTCCAACTACATTTTGAATGTGTCCATCCGCAAGTTTTTCCAATATTTCCTTTTTTTCTTTAACAGGTAAACTTGATACGTATAAAGTTGCTTCTAAGCCTAATTTATGCATGTTTTCCACATGTTGTCTTGCCAAAATTTCCGTTGGTGCAAGTAATGCCGATTGATACCCTGCCAGCTGATTGGCATACATGCTAATCTGGGCAACAATTGTCTTTCCACAACCAACATCTCCTTGGACAAGTCTAAACATAACGTTTGTACTTTTTAAATCCAATAGAATATCATCGATGCTCGAAAGCTGATCCTTTGTTAATTCAAAAGGCAAATCTGAAATCCATTTTTTCACTGTACGAACTGGGAATTTTTTCGCCTTCTTGATTTCTTTCTTTTCATGCATCGACTGCATTACGCATTGAAAACATAAAAATTCTTCATATTTTAAAGTACGAATCGCTGCGTGCAGCTGCTTTTCATTTTCCGGAAAATGAATCCACTTATAGGCTGTAGAAATATCCAACAATTTATACTTTTCAATATATCTTTGAGGAACTCGCTGAGGCATAACATCCACATGATTTAAAGCTTCCTTCATTATAGCCTGAATATCCGATTGTTTCAGTCCTTCAATCAATGGATATACAGGATGTAAACCCAATTGTTGATCAAGTGGTTTAAAATTATATGTAGTAGCTATCACATTATTATTCCCTTGATATTGTCCAAAAATCGTAATAGTCTTACCAAAGCCAAATTGAGATGGCCAAGGACGATTAAACAAAGTAATATTCAATTCTTCATTCCATGACATCACCTTAAATTTTGTCATTGAACGATTCTTCGACAAGCGAATCACACGAGCTGGTGAACAGATCAAGCCTTGGAATACAACGTTTTCTTTTTCGTTCCACTCTGCATATGGTAATATCTGAACTGTATCATAGCGTAAAGGATAATATTTCAACAGATCCTCTACAGTTAGAATATTCATCTTTACAAGTAAACCTAGTCTTCGACTTGTAATTTTTAACTCATTAATCTGCATCTAAAAGACTTCCTACATATGAAACATAATTTAATTCTAGAATGCAATAGAAAAAGCCCATTAAAAAATTCATAAATAAATAAGTAAACATCGATGCCAAAGTGGATGAAAAACTGACACCCAAAAATAAATACATCATCCATGACATCATTGGATTGCCCATATATATAGATCCAACCAAAATACTTTGTGCATTAAAGCCTTGAGCCGCACTAAATAAGCCACCTGTCATTGTATCAAATATAATAATGCAAATTAATAATGTACAATACCAGTTCAACATCGATTTTTGATGTTTCTTGATAGCCATAGGAATGAATTCTTTTAAATTTTTATCATGGATCAAACCATAATAAAAAATCAATTGGAACGGCACCATTACGACTAAACAAAATGCACTCATAAGCTGCAATACCAACATTAACCCCATATTCTTTGTACAGATATTCACTAAATTTGTAAGAATTCCACTCACAATTAAAATATAGATGGCTTGAAGCAATAGCACTTTAAATATTGTCTGAAAAGAAAAATTCTTCTTTTTCCAAATTCTTGTACAAATAAAATAGCAGCCTAGACTTGATAATAAGCTCAACCCAACTTCTAGACTTTGTCTTACATATACATTCATGTCTGAAGCACTCATGAATACGTATGCGATGTTGTATAAAAAGCATAAAATTAAAGTTAATACGATTGTTTTATATATACTTCTAAATTGGAATTTTGACATTAATTTTTTCATTTAAAATCTCCTTTTTGAGTAAGATACAATTATCCCAGTCCTTTGTCCAAATACATTTTCTTTCAATTGACTAGAATCACATCCACAATTATGTATCTGTGCTATAATATTAACAAATTTATGGAGGAAATGTATATGAATTCAAAAATAAAACGAATTATTGACTTATCTACTGCCTTTGGTCCAAGTGGCATGGAAGACGAAGTGTCTAAACTTGCGGTGGAAGATGTCAAAGATATTTGTGACGTTCACGACGATACAATGCGTAATACGTATATGCACTTTAAACAAGATCAAAAACATGAGACAACAATTTTGTTGGATGCCCATGCGGATGAAGTTGGTTTTATTGTGCAGGCCATCAAACCAAATGGTACAATTCGCTTTTTACCACTTGGTGGATGGGATCCAAAAAATATCGTATCTGGTGAAGTATGGATTTTAAATAATCAGGGTGAAAAAGTAACGGGTATTGTCGCCAGCCAACCTGTTCATTTCTTATCCGAAGAAAAGCGTAATGGAAAAGTTGACTTTGATGATTTAGTTATCGATGTAGGTGCTACAAGTGATAAAGAAGTAAAAGAAGATTTCCATATTTCAATTGGAAATTTTATGTGTCCTGCCGTAACTTGTCAATATGATCAAGCTCACAAAATTTTCTTAGGAAAAGCTTTTGACTGCCGTATTGGATGTGCAGCCGTTTTAGATGTTTTACACCAATTAAAGGATGTAAATCACAATATTGAAGCCACTTTGACAACACAAGAAGAAGTTGGTGAAAGAGGTATGGATACAGCTATTAAAACATTAAATCCAAATATTGCGATTTGTTTTGAAGGCTGTCCTAGTGATGATACATTTGAACCTGACTACATGATTCAATCTGCCTTGAAAAAAGGTCCTATGTTACGTTGGTTCGATCGTTCTTACATCACAAGCCCTCGTTTTATGCGTTATGCGATTGATTTAGCACACGAAAAGAACATTCCTGTTCAAGAAAGTGTAAGAAAAGGTGGAGGAACAAACGCAGGTATTACACATCGCTATAACATACCAACCATTATCATTGGTATTCCTGTTCGTTTTGCGCATGCCTCATTTGGCATTTGTTCACAAGAAGACTATGAAAACGCCGTAAAGCTTGCAGTTGAAATCATCACAAACATCGATGCCCAAACCATTCGAGGATTCTAGAATGGAAAAAATTGCCGTTGTAACAGACACAGGTTCAAATCTATCTTTTGAAGAGGCAAAAGAGTTAGGAATCTACCTGCTACCTTTACAAATCACTATCGATGATACAACTTATCAAGATACTCTTGAAATTTCAACGCAAGATATATATAAAGAATTAGCACAGGGTATAATGCCAAAAACAAGTATGGCAGCATACCAGAGAATCTATGATTTATTTGAAGAGCTGAAAAAAGAATATGATACAGTCTTTGCGGTTCCATTGACAAATGGATTATCTACAAATGCATCAACTATGCAAAGTATTGCACGCGAATTAGAAATGAATGTTCATGTTATTGATCTTTATAGTACGTGTGAACTAGAAAAGCATGTGGCCATTTGGATCAAAAAACTTGTTGACAAGAATAAATCTTCCGAAGAGATTTTAAGCATCATTCAACCTGCAATTAATGATTCAAATTCTTTGATTTTAGTCAAAGACCTTCAACATTTAAAACGTGGCGGACGATTAACGCCTATGGCCGCTACGCTTGCAGGTTTATTAAAGATATATCCAGTTTTACATATAAACAAAAGTACAGAAGGAAGAATTGATGTATTAAACAAGGTGCGTACAGAAAAAAGAGCGGATGCATATGCGATGGATACAATCATTGATAAGATTGATGTACAACATACACATATTTATATTATTCACTCAGACTTTTTAGAGGGGGCCAATCACTTTAAAAAATGTTTTATCGAAAAGGGTGTACCCGAAAAGAATATTCATATAAACTATATTAGTTCCGTAATTGCCGTACATACTGGTTTACGTTGTATCGCAATCCAATATATTAGAGAGGAAAATTAGACATGGAAACAAAAAACATTTTAATCACAATGAAAAATGGAGATCAAATCAAGGCTGAATTGTATCCTGAGATTGCTCCTGAAACAGTTCAAAACTTTTTGAACTTAATCGAAAAGAAATTTTATGATGGGCTTACTTTCCACCGTGTCATTAAAGGATTTATGATTCAAGGTGGATGCCCTATTGGAAATGGTACAGGTGGACCTGGATATACAATTCATGGTGAATTCGCATCCAATGGATTTAAAAACGATTTAAAACATACTCGTGGAGTTTTATCTATGGCTCGTGCTATGGATCCAAATAGTGCTGGAAGTCAATTCTTCATTATGCACCAGGATGCTCCTCATTTAGATGGTGAATATGCTGCATTTGGAAAAGTTATTGAAGGTATGGAAAATGTAGATAAAATCGCAAAAACTCCAACTACTTTCAACGACCGTCCAAGAAATCCTCAAGTGATCGAAACAATCACACTTGTTGACTAATGACGTTGCAACAATTGCGCTACGTGATCCAGGTTGTTGAATCTGGATCTTTTAATTCCGCAGCCAAAGCCCTATATATATCTCAGCCTTCTCTTTCTAAATCCATTCATGATTTAGAAGAAGAAATGTCCATCTGTTTATTTACACGTACAAACAAAGGAATCTTGCTTTCTGAACAAGGCGAAAAATTTCTTGGTTATGCAAGGCAAGTCATTGAACAAGCTAATCTTTTAGAAGAACAATACAAAAATACAGCACCAGCCAAAACTGTATTTGCGATTTCGAGCCAGCATTATGCGTTTGTCGTTAATGCCTTTGTTGCCCTAGTAAAAGAATACAATCAAAATGAATATGAATTTTCTTTAAGAGAACAAAGAACCAATGATATTATTGAAGATGTAAAAAATCATCGAAGCCAATTGGGCATTCTTTATCTTTCATTTTTCAATAAAGAAGTCATTCGAAGTATTTTAAAGAAAGAACATCTAACATTTACAAAGTTGTTTGAAGCAAAGCCCCATGTATTTGTATCTAAGACAAATCCTCTATCTAGAAAAAAAACAGTAAAGATGGAAGATTTAGAAAACTATCCACGACTTACTTATGAACAAGGAATCAACAACTCCTTCTACTTCTCAGAAGAATTGCATAGTACGCAACCCTCGAAAAAGAGTATTATTGTTTCCGATCGAGCTACCTTATTTAATTTATTAATAGGATTGAATGGATATACCATTTCTTCTGGTATTTTAAGTACGGATCTAAATGGAGACAATATTGTTTCCATTCCTCTTGAAAGTGATGAAGTTATGGAAATTGGATATATATGTGACGGCTCATTATCAAGTATGGCTAAAAATTACTTAAACCACCTAATACAATATATTGAACAGACCAAATAATTTGGTCTTTTATTATAGCTTTTAGTTATAACCATCTAAAGAATATTTCAATTATTCTATACTCTACAAATATGATAGACTTAACACACACGAAAGTTGAGGATTTGATTATGACAGTACAAACACCATATAAATATGATGTAGTAGGAAGCTTTTTAAGACCTGAAAAATTGAAACAGGCTCGTAAAGATTTCGAGGCAAAAAAAATCACAAAGGATGAACTTACAAAAATTGAAGATGCATGCATCACAGATTTGATTCAAAAAGAAAAAGCAGCAGGACTTCATGTTATTACCGACGGAGAATTCAGACGTGCAACTTGGCACTTAGATTTCATGTGGGGATTTGATGGCGTATCTCATACCCCAACTAAGACTGGCCTTCCATTCCACGGTGAGGCTGCCATGATTGATGACACTTATATTACGGGAAAAGTAGGTGTAAATGGGACACATCCATTTGTTGAGCATTTTAAATTTGTGAAGCAATTTGAAGATGAAAACACAATTGCCAAACAAACCATTCCAGCTCCTGCATAGTTTTTAGAACAAATGATTCTTCCTTTTGCGATGGAAAATACTAAAAAATATTATGCAGACACAGAAGAATTGGTTCAAGATATTGCGAATGGCTATAAAGTAGTTATTCAACAATTATATGATGCAGGATGTCGATGCATTCAATTCGATGATTGTTCTTGGGGCATGTTAGTGGATGAAAAAGCACCTTTATTCTTCCAAACAGATCAAGATGGTTTGTTGAAGGTGCAAGAATTATTCTTACGTATCAACAATCTAGCCATTGAAGGAAAGCCAGAAGATTTAGTTATCAACACCCATGTATGTCGTGGTAACTTCCACTCGACTTATGCTTCAAGTGGTGCTTATGATGCCGTCGCAAAAACTTTATTCGCAAAAGAAAATGTACATGCGTACTTCTTAGAATTTGATGATGCTCGTTCTGGTGGATTTGAACCTTTAAAAGAAGTAACACCAGATAAAAAAGTTGTTCTTGGTTTAGTCACTACAAAATCTGCTGAATTAGAAGACAAAGATGCCGTTATTGCTCGTATTAAAGAAGCAAGTCAATATGTACCTTTAGAAAACTTATGTCTAAGTCCACAATGTGGTTTTGCGTCATGTGAAATTGGAAATAAACTAACAGAAGAGCAGCAATGGGCTAAAGTAAAATTAGTCAAAGAAATTGCTGAAGAAGTCTGGGGATAAGATAAGTCTGGAAATCCAGACTTTTTCTTTATAGTTTTTAGCTATAACAACATAAAGATTATTTTGATTATTCTATACTCTACAAATATGGTAGACTTACCCCAACGAAAGTTGAGGATTTGATTATGACAGTACAAGCACCATTTAAATATGATGTAGTCGGAAGCTTTTTGCGTCCTGACTACCTTAAAAAAGCTAGAGAAGAATTTGCGAATGGAACGATTGATGCGCAACAATTAAAAGCCGTTGAAGATAAAGCCATCAAGGAGCTAGTCACAAAAGAAAAAGAAGCAGGGCTTCAAGCCGTTACGGATGGAGAATTCAGAAGACGATATTGGCATTTGGATTTTCTTGCCAATTTAGATGGCGTAGAAGAAATTAAGGCCGATCATTGGTCTGTGCATTTTAAAGGGCATCAACCAAAGGCTGCAACATTAAAGATTGTAGATAAAATTGATTTTGGAAATCATCCATTTTTAGAACATTTCAAATATTTGAAAAGCATTGCGCAAGACACACTTTGTAAAATGACCATTCCATCTCCATCTATGTTACATTTGATTTGTTGCGTGCGTAGTGAAGAATATACACCAATTGATTGTTATCAAGACATGAACGTCTTATATCACGATATTGCCTACGCTTACCAAAAAGCTATTCGTGCATTCTATGATGCCGGATGCAGATATTTACAGCTAGATGATACATCTTGGGGTGAATTTTGTGATGCAAACAAAAGAAAAGCATATAAAGAAAGAGGCTTAGATTTAGAAGAAATCGCAAAAGCTTATGTGGATATGATTAATCTTGCATTAGAGGCGAAGCCAGAAGATATGACAATCACAATGCATATCTGTAGAGGGAACTTCAGATCCACATGGTTCTCATCTGGTGGTTATGAACCTGTGGCAGAAATTTTATTTGGTCATTGTAAAGTGGATGGATTCTTTCTAGAATATGATTCAGAAAGATCAGGAGACTTTTCTCCACTTCGTTATATCAAAGATCAAAAGGTTGTTTTGGGTTTGATCACATCAAAATTTCCAGAATTAGAGAATAAAGATGAGGTTAAGAATAGAATTAAAGAGGCAGAAAAATATGTGCCAAAAGAACAGCTTTGCCTAAGTCCACAGTGTGGTTTTTCTTCTACTGAAGAAGGTAATGTCATGACTGAAGAAGAACAATGGGCTAAAGTGAAATTAGTTAAAGAAATTGCGGAAGAAGTCTGGGAATAGACAAAAAGTCTGGAAAACCAGACTTTTTTTATTTAAAATTCCGTATTTTATGTTTTACCCAAAAGGATACTACATTTAATATATATGGAATCAAACATATATTGATCACAACATATACAACTTGATACCACGTTAAATTTACAATGTAGAAGAAATGTTTAAATAGTACCATAGCACATAAGAAAATAGAGCACATCACAATGACAAGTATTTTTCTAAGTATCGTCATCGGCACACAGACACGTATCAATACGACTAGTGCATTCACACCGGCCAGAATAGTACACATTGTTGAATATTGACTAGAAGAAACTGGTACAAAATGTCCTACAATCGATACTCCAATGACACTTAAAATAACACAGACAGCTCCTGGAATGGCTTTTGAAAAAACATTCTTTAAAAAATCGCCTTTCACAATGCTTCCATTGGGTTCTAAGGTCAATATAAAGCTAGGTATTCCTGTTGCCAAAGCGGAAATCAAAGTTAATTGGATGGGTTTAAATGGATAATTCTTCAAACAGACAAGTGTTAATAAGGACAATCCAATTGAAAACAATGTTTTGACTAAAAACAAAGAAGCTGTTCTTTGAATATTATTAATAACACATCTACCTTGATATAAGATAACAGGTAATGCGTTCATTTGATTTTCCAACAGCACCAAAGAAGCTACACTTTTACATGCTTGTGAACCACTTCCCATCGCAATGGAACAATCTGCTTCTTTTAAAGCCATAACATCATTCACGCCATCCCCTGTCATCGCAACTGTTTTGTTTCTTTTCTTTAATGCCAGAACGAGCTCTTTCTTTTGTTCAGGTGTAACACGTCCAAAAATCGAATAGGAATCGACTACAGATTCTACATCTTGAACACAAGACATATCTATACTTTCAGATTCAAAGCCTGCTTTTTTAGCTAATGCTTGTACTGTTTTGGGATCATCCCCAGAAATCAGCTTTATATCGACCCCCTGCTTTTTAAAGAAATTTAACGTATCCTTAGCATCTGGCCTTAATTCATCTCGTAAACATATATATGCCAGAACAAAATCATTTTTCATTAATACAACTACGCGCATGGCTTGTTTTGTATACTCTTCGATTTGTTTTTCAACACGAATACTTTTATTTTTTGCGATATAAGAATACGCCCCTAATTTATATTCCCCATCTTCAAATGTAACACTTGAATATTTTCTTTGACTGGAAAAAGGCACAAATGAAATCACTTTATTATGATTTTGTTTGTTAAAATAGGTTCTCAACGCTACGGCTGTTGCGTTATCATCTGGCAAAGCCTGCATCATATCCCCAATGATTCCATCTACCTTTTCTAAGGCTTCTACATGGCATACACTTAATTTTCCTTGCGTTAATGTACCTGTTTTATCTAGGCACAATGTATCCGTACGAGCCAATGTTTCTATACAATAGAGTTCTTGCACTAAAACATCTTGTTTAGCTAGCTTAAACGAACTGATTGCCAAGGCAACACTTGTCAAGAACACAAGGCCTTCTGGAATCATGCCAACGACGGCAGCTACAGTATTCAATGTAGCTGTTGTATAATTTGTCTTAATAAGCTGTTTGATAAATAAAGTACATCCAAGTGGAATCAAGATATAGGTACACCATTTAATAATGGTATCAATGGAATCTCGTAATTGACTTGGATATCGTTTAAATCGTTTGGCATGCTTTAAGATTGAATAAGAATAGGTATCCTGTCCTACTTTATCTGCCATCATATAACATTTTCCTGAGACCACAAAACTACCACTTAGCAATGTATCATTTTCTTTTTTATAAATGGCATCACTTTCACCAGTCAACATCGATTCATTACATTCAATGTTTCCAGACAAAATATGACCATCACAACATATTTCATCCCCTGCATGAAGAACAAGAATGTCCTTTTCTTCTACGTCTTGAATATAAACTTCAACTTCTTGATTATCTTTAAGAATATGAATCTTTGCCTGATTTAATAAGGAAAGCTTATCTAGCATATGCTTTGATCGTATTTCTTGAAACAAGCCGATCAGCATGTTCAAGATAACTGTAATCATAAATAACATATTGCGATAAGAGCCAGTAAAGAAGACAAAAATTGCTAGAATCACATTAATTCCATTAAACAATGTGAATACATGTTGCTGAATAATTTCACGATAACTTTTCGAGATTATGGGTTCTACTGTATTTTTTTTATGCATATTTTTATTGTACTACCTTTTATATTTTTTAATTATTAAAGTTTTATTAAAAATGATACGACAATCGCCGTATCATTAAATAAATTCTAGTGGTGTATCCACAAGTGTAACCGCCTCAGCATAAGATGTAATTGCTAAATTGGATTCAATTGCTTTTTGTAAACAGAACATCAATAATCTTGTATCGAATGCCTGTAAATCTTTATCAAATTGAATAGCAGGATACTTTGATAAATGATTTAGAAGTTCGTCAATATTTTCAGATGCATGTTTTGTCGAAATTCCTGTCACAACTACATTTTCCTGTTTAATAGCCTTTAAGCCATTCAATAAAGCAACATAAGGACGATCCGGTCTCTGTACAAGCATCACCTTATTTTTTGGTGCAGTCGCAAGTCTTAATGTCCATACACTTTTACAGCTCACAACAATTTGTGTACAATTTTCATCATTCGCAAACAAATCAATTGTTTCTAGCAGCATGTCATACGTGTCTTCTACTTCATTACAATCATCAAATACCAACGCTGAATATTCCATCTTTATACCTCTATTCTATCCTTTTAAATCTTCTGGCAAAGTTATTTTTTTATTTGTGAAACTTGATAATACTACTTTTACTTTCACATCCGCAAACCACTCTACAAGCTGGGCATCATCTGTTGCTTCTACTTGTTTATTTCTTGCGATTTGATGACATTCCTTAATTAAATCTGTTTTAAAGCATTGCGGAGTCTGTGCATGATATACAAGCTTTCTTTCCAACGACTCCTTAACATAGCCATCCACAACAATTTTAGTAGTATCCACACTTGGAACCATTAATAAACATGCATCTTCAGTTTCTAATGTTTGTTTCAAATCAAAGATCCATTTCTTCTCAACAAAAGGTCTAGCCCCATCATGAATCATGACGTAATCCTGATTTACAATCTGTAATCCATTGTATACACTTCTTTGTCGTGTTTTTCCTCCTGTTACAATTTGAATTCGAGAATCATACAGATACTTTTCAGTGACATAATCCTTTTCATAATCTGCACAAACAAGTACAACTTGTTTACAATCATCATCTGATAAAAAAACAGACAGACTCTTATTCAGAACAGTTTGCCCATTTTCAAAAGTATAAAATACTTTGTTGTAATCTAAATTCGTTCGGCTGCCTCTTCCTGCAGCTAAAACAATCACACTATAGTTCATGGAATCATTATATCAAATTTTCTTAACAATTGATAAAAAAATTGGAAGATTCAACTTCCAACTTATTCCATATATAATACAACTTCCTTTTCTTCTAAGGATTTCTTCATATCAATCACTCTTTGATTTCTTGACCCACGAAATGCTAGTGTAATATCTTTCTCTTCTTCTTTAAATGGACCATCCACTAAAACATCTAATAAAGATAACATTTCATCGGTTACTTCACAATGTTTTCTTCCTCCATCTAATAAATCCTGATCCAAAATAAATCCAGTAAAAGACCAAATATTCTTTTCAGGTAATTCTTTACGAACACGACGTAAAAGCTTGACCAATTCTCTTTGGTTTTCTGGTTCAAATGGCTCTCCACCCAACAATGTCAAACCGGCAATATGACCGGGCTTTAAAGCTTCAATAACTTCATCCTCTGTCGCTTTTGTATAAGGCTTACCATAATCAAAATTCCATGTTTCTGGTTGGAAACAATTCTTACAATGATTTGTACATCCCGATACAAACAGTGTTACACGCACACCTTTACCATTTGCGATATCATTCTTTTTTATATTTCCATAATACATATTAAAATTGCCTCCTGAAGAAAAAGAGCTAGGATCTAGCTCTTAAATTGTTATGTTGTCAAGTGAAACTAGGATTATAAGTGCAATACTCTTTCTTTTATTTCTTGTGTTCTACCTTGGTTCCAGAACTGGGTTCCAATATATCCACAAGTACGACGTGCCACATTCATTTTTTCCTGGTCACGATTTCCACAGTTTGGACATTCCCAAACTAATTTGTGGTTTTCATCTTCCACAATTTTGATTTCTCCTGTATATCCACATACCTGGCAATAATCTGATTTTGTGTTCAATTCTGCATACATAATGTGACTATAGATATGTTTCATAATAGCTAAAACTGCATCAATATTGTTTTCCATATTTGGAACTTCTACATAGCTAATAGCTCCTCCTGGAGAAAGCTTTTGGAACTGCGATTCAAAAGTTAATTTAGTAAACGCATCAATTTCTTCAGTTACATGTACATGATAACTATTCGTAATATAGTTTTTATCTGTTACATGTGGAATAATGCCAAAGCGCTCTTGTAGATGTTTAGAGAATTTAAATGTTGTTGATTCCATTGGCGTTCCGTACAATGAAAAATCAATATTTTCTTCTGCCTTCCATTTAGCACATGCCTCATTTAGATACTGCATAACTTTTAATCCAAATGAAGTTCCTGGTTCCTCTGTATGAGGGTGCCCTGTCATATAATATACACATTCGCATAATCCTGCATACCCTAAAGAAATTGTAGAATATCCACCATATAATAATTTATCGATTGGTTCACCCTTTTTCAAACGAGCCAATGCACCATTTTGCCATAAAATTGGAGCTACATCGCTTGGTGTTCCTAATAATCTTTCATGACGACACATCAATGCTTTTTTACATAAAGCCAATCTTTCATCCATAATTCTCCAGAATGCATCTTCATCCCGTTTACTTGAACAAGCTACATCAACTAAGTTCAATGTAACAACACCTTGGTTAAAACGACCATAATATTTTGGTTTGCCATTTTCATCTAGGTATGTTGTCAAGAATGAACGACATCCCATACATGGATAACAATGTCCTTCTCCATTTGCATCTACCTTTAGTTCCAACATTTTCTTTTCAGAAATATAATCTGGAACCATACGTTTTGCGGTACACTTAGCTGCTAATTCTGTTAAATACCAATATTTTGAATCTTCTTCAATATTGTTCTCTTCAAGAACATAAATCAATTTAGGGAATGCTGGTGTGATCCAAATACCCTTTTCATTCTTAACACCCTTAATTCTTTGTTTCAACATTTCTTCAATAATAATAGCCAAGTCATCACGTGTTTGTCCTTCAGGCACCTCATTCAAATACATAAATACAGTCACAAATGGAGCTTGTCCATTTGTAGTCATTAAAGTAATGACCTGATACTGAATCATCTGTACACCCTTTTCAATTTCTTTACGAACACGCATTTCTGCCATTTTATTTACTGTATCTTCAGATGAATCAAGATTTAATGATTCCAATTCCTCTTTTACTTCACGACGAGCTTTTTCTCTTGAAACCTGCACAAATGGAGCTAAATGAGAAAGTGTTATACTTTGTCCTCCATATTGTGAACTTGCGACTTGTGCAATGATTTGTGTAGCTACATTACACGCAGTAGAGAAACTATGTGGTTTTTCAATCATTGTTTCAGAGATAACAGTTCCATTTTGAAGCATATCATCTAGGTTTACCAGACAACAATTGTGCATGTGCTGTGCAAAGTAATCTGAGTCATGGAAATGAATAATACCATTTTCATGTGCTTCCATAACATCTTGAGGCAACAAGAAACGTTTTGTGATATCCTTAGAAACTTCCCCAGCCATATAATCACGCTGAACACTGTTTACTAATGGGTTCTTATTTGAGTTTTCCTGTTTTACCTCTTCATTATTACGCTCAAGCAAAGACATGATTTGTTTATCTGTTGAATTTGCCTTACGAACCAATGCACGCTCATAACGATATGTAATGTAGTTATGAGCTACCGCAAAACAACGATGCTCCATCAATTCGCCCTCAACCATATCTTGAATTTCTTCTACATTTGGACTTCTTTTTAAATTTTCACATTTATCGATCACACTTTGCGTAACAGAATGAATCAACTCATCTGTCATTTGATTATGTGTTGTTGCTTTATTTGCTTTTTTGATTGCATTTTCAATTTTCGATGCATCAAAAATGACTTCTTCTCCACTTCTTTTAATAACGTTCATATAAATCCTCCTAAAATAGTTGAAGGTTCAACTATTTTTATTGACTATCTTAAGTATACTTATATTTTTTTCTAAAACAAGACTTTACAATCCAACAAAATAATGCTTGACCTTTATATAAAGGAAACCGATTTTTTTATTTTTTAAAGTAAATTAATTTGTATAAATTTTTCGTTCTGCCTTTCATTTTGTGCAACCTCCTTTATCTACACAATATCTCTCATACAGACATTATAAATGTCGATTTATTTTTTTCGGAATTTAATGTTAATTTCACATAGACTTGTTACAATAAAAGTAATAAAAGGAGATTATATTATGGATTACAAAATCAAAGGGGATTCAGATTGCCCAATCGTAGAAATCAATCTACAAAGCAATGAAACAGTAAAAATCGAAAGAGGCTCAATGGCATACATGTCCAATGTTGTGATTGAAGGAAAAATGAACAGTAGTAAAAAAGGCCTTGGAGGTGTATTAGGCGCCATAGGACGTAGTGTAACCAGTGGTGAAAGTATGTTTATCACAGAAGCTACCGGAACAAGCTACGACGGATTATTAGGCATTGCTCCTTCAATCCCAGGAAAAATCGTATGTTTAAAAGTACAACCCGGATGTCACTATTACTTAAATAACGGTGCTTTTTTAGCTTGTGATCAAAGCGTAGCTTATGAAATGAAAACGCAAAATATAGGAAAAGCCTTATTTGGCGGAACTGGCGGATTCTTCGTTATGCATACATCTGGCCAAGGTGACCTTTTAATCAACGCATACGGAGACATCATGGAAATCAATGTCGACGATGCACACCCAATCACAATTGATAATGAACACGTTGTTGCATGGGATGATTCATTAGATTATGAAATCAAGATTGCTTCTGGAACATTCGGATTTACAACTGGCGAAGGCTTAGTCAATGTCTTCCACGGCAATGGCAAAGTATACATCCAATCACGTAACCTACATTAGCCGATGCACTAATGCCATTCATTCCTCAAAGAAGAGACTAAAAAAAGCGCAAACCGCGCTTTTTTCATTTACATCCATCTCCCTTACAATCAATACAAGAGCGATCGCATTTATTTCCTTTTAGCTTTTTAAAGCTTTCCTCACTTATTGTATGTTCCATTCGACAAGCTTCTTCTTCTGCAAGCACAGGTTCTACCCCGGCATGAAGCAATTGATTCTTAAAATAGATATGTCTTTCATACACCTGACTTGCTTTTACTTGTCCTTGTTCTGTGAAAAAGATATATCCCGTTTTATCTGTATATATCAACTCTTTTTCTTTCAAATCCTTTAAAGCATGCGAAACACTAGGCTTTGAAAAACCCAAAGCTGCGGCTACATCAATAGCACGCACATGTTCTTGTTGAGACTTCAACACATATATTGTTTCTAAATAATCTTCTTGCGATTGTGTTAGCCGCATAGACACACCTCCGGTTAGCTTTAACTTACCATATGAGTATAACAAAATTTCACATAAGATTCAAAACTTTTGCACAAAAATTAAAGTTAATATACACTTATAAAGTAAATTTATTCAAAGGAGAAAAAGAAATGTTTAAATGTAATAAATTGTTAGGAGTATCCCTTGCCGCTGTTATGAGCGTTTCTGCAAGCGCATCTAACGTATTCGCAATTGACACTTCGGTTATAGATGAAAAATGGGGTAAACCCACAGTTGTATATGGCAGCGGACTAAATGATGAACAAATCGAAAGTACACGAGAATTGTTTGATATTCAAGATACAAATAATGTATATGAAACCAGTGTAGATGCGAATGATTTATTCACATATCTCGGTGTTGCAGGTGCTGATAATTTAATCTTGATTTCAAGTGTCATGGTACAAAAACAAGATGCTGGAACAGGTGTAAAGGTAAAGATCATTACACCAGAAAACATCACGAAAATCACTTCAAATCAATATGCTAACGCTGCTATTACTGCAGGTGTCAGTGATGTTGAAATTGATGTCGCCGCTGTATCAAAAGTAACGGGTGAATCCGCGTTAACAGGTGTTTATAAAGCACTAGAGGCAAACGGTGAAACTTTGGATGCGGACCGTACACAAGTCGCTCAAGATGAATTAGAAACAACAAATGAAATTGCTGAAAACAATTCAGATAACTCAAATTTTAATTCAAGTAATCTAGATCAAGCCATCGTTGAAATTAAACAGGAGCTTGCTGAAATCAAACAAAATCAAGGTAGCGCTGCAACAGCAGAGCAAGTTGAACAAGTTGTACAGGATGCTTTAAACAAATTTAATTTAAGTGATATTATTTCTCAAGATGACATTGATAAATTGATTGCATTCGCAAAGAAATACCAAAACACTTCTGCTATCGATTCACAAGAAGTTTTAGATCAATTAAACAAATTATCGGGCAGTCTTAAAAATCAATTATCTGGTCTTTTCAACAAAGCACAATCTGAAGGATGGCTAGACAAAATTATTAATTTCATAAAGAGCTTATTTAACTAAAACAAGGAAGTCAATCGACTTCCTTTTCATTTGCCATACGATAAATTTCAAGCATATCCGTTTCATCTAATTCTTTAAATTTTCCAATTGATCGCGTATGTTCAAAACTACATTTGTAAGTTAATTCATGTAATTCAGGTTCTGTACATTTACGCTTCAATAATCCCTGAATACTTGTAGGCATACCAATTGATTTAAAGAATTCTTCCATCTTTTCAATTGTATTTAAAGCACAAGCCAATGTATCTGTATCATCCAAGCCAAATACGCGATGTCCAAGTTTGGCAAATCGTGTTGGATTTTCCATATATACATGTTTTGCCCAGCTATCCCAAATAGCTGCTAGCCCAGCACCATGAGCCACATTAAACATTCCACTCAATTCATGCTCTAATTGATGACAAGCCCAATCCCCTAACGATCGATCTCCTGTCATATCGTTATGTGAAACACTACCTGCCCACATAATTTCAGCACGAGCCTTTTCATCTGTTGGATTTTCCATAAGAATTTTCGCATTTTTAATGACTGTACGAACCAAGTTTTCAGCCATTTGATCTACTAAATCCAATGTTTCATATGGAGTAAAATATCTTTCAAATGTATGCATAATAATATCTGTACATCCACACATCGTTTGATATTGTGGAACTGTATATGTTAATTCTGGATTTAAAATTGAAAATTTAAAATATCCAAATTCACTACTTAAACCTCTTTTTAAGTTTCCATCCTCATTGGTTATGACACTCGAATTACTCATTTCACTACCTGTTGCCGAAAGTGTTAAAATACACCCCATAGGTAATGCCCCTTTTACCTTTTTCTTTCTTGCATAATAATCCCAGACATTGCCTTCATTATAAACACCATACGCAATACCTTTACTTGAATCCAAAACACTGCCTCCACCAACAGCCAAGATAAAGTCCACTTCTTCTTTTTTACAAAGCTCAATTCCTTCATTTACCTTCGAAAGTAATGGATTGGCAACCACTCCACCACATAAACAATAGGCAATATTTTCTTCTTCCAAGGCTTTCTTTACGCGATCCAATAGACCCGACTTGATTGCACTGTTTCCTCCATAATGAATCAACACTTTCTTTGGATGATATCCCTTTAGAATCTTTCCAACATTTTTTTCTTCATTTTTCCCAAAATAAACCTTTGTTGGTGCATAAAACTTAAAATTTTCCATATAAACCCCTTTTTAAATCTTTTTCATTGAAACCATTTCAATCAACAAGCTAATTCCAGCCACAATTAAATAGACTGCAATCACATAATTGATGATTAACGCACTTTGAAATGGCATTACTAGAAAAATAATACCTAACAATAAATTGACCCAGCCAGTTAAGCTTAAATATTTTGTATCGATAACTCTAAAGAAACTTAATCTTGAACCCCAAGTTATCTTTTGAATCCCATTTACCAATAAGACAAACGCAAACAAGAAAGTTAAAGTACTTACAGTAATTGTGACAGGCATTGTACATAATAAACAGCCTAATAAAATATTCAAGATACCACTAGCTAGCCACATCGCATCTCTAAAAAAGAATGTTGTTGTGATATACGAATAGATTTCACAAGCACCCCAAACAATTAAGCCTATAGCCGCAATGATTTGAATGGTCGTAAATACTTTTTCCGGAAATACAAAACATAAGACTCCAATTAGAATCAATACTACACTTAATATTATACCCATTCTTTTTGTCTTTCTATATCTTTCATTCCATTGTGTAGTAAACTCGTCAATATAATCATAATCTGAATCAAACCATTTCATATTAACATCTCCTTTATGGTTTCAGTATAACACTATTTTTAGCACTTTCAATATAACAGTGCTAGACACATTTCAATATCTGTCTAATATTGTAAATTCACTGTATCAATGGTAAACTTTAACATGTTACAAAAAAGGAGATTTTAAATGTTAAAAAAATACTTGATTGTGTTTTTTGTATCAATGGTACCATTAATTGAACTTCGTGGAGCCATTCCTATTGCCGCTGGAATGGGATTACCATTTATACAATATTATATAATTGCGATTATCGGAAACATGATTCCTGTTCCCTTTATTTATTTCTTTGCTAGAAAAATTTTAGTATGGGGAGCCAATAAACCCGTTATCGGAAAATTCTTTACTTGGTGTTTAGAAAAAGGAGAAAAGGGTGGAAAAAAATTACAAGCCACTGCTGGTAAAGGATTATTTGTTGCCCTACTATTATTCGTTGGTATTCCATTACCAGGAACAGGTGCTTGGACTGGAACACTAGCCGCAAGTATCTTGGATATGGATTTTAAATCTAGCGTTTTAGCTGTTATGTTAGGCGTTATACTTGCAGGTATTATCATGGCTCTTGCGAGCATGGGATTATTTGGAGCACTAGGAGCATTATTCTAAAATTAGAATATGCTCTTTTTCTTTTACCCAAAGAAAAAAGGGTTTAAAACATCAAACCCTTACTTAAACATGTTGTGTTTGAAAAAATATGCCGTCGCAATTACACAGGATAATATTGCAACAAAACTTGGGAACCATACAAATGGAAATGGCAGTTGTACGTTCATTCCATAAAAACCAAAAATAATATTTGGAATTGCCATAACAATCGTAATAACCGTTAATTTATTCATGACAATATTCATATTGTTAGAAATGATACTCGCAAATGTATCCATGGTACCTGCCATTGTGTTTGAATAAATATTACACATCTCAATAGCCTGATGAATTTCAATCATCACATCTTCCAATAAATCCTCATCTTCTTCATACAATTGAATCTGCTTTCCACGCATAATCTTATTTAATGTTACTTCATCCGATTTTAATGAGGTTGAAAAATAAACCAATGATTTTTCCAAGCCTAACATTTCAATTAATTCATCATTTTCTACAGATTGATGTAAACGTGTCTCTGTACGACTCGATAAACGATCGATTTGACGTAGACAAATCAAGAATCTTTGCGAAATACGCAAAGCCAAAAGCAAAAAGAATCTCGTTTTCAAACGTGTATCCATTCCTTTTACGCGTCCTTGTGACATTTCTAAAAGACTCCAGTTTTCGTATAAGCTAATAGTCACTACATATCCTTTTAAAATAACAACTCCCATTGGTAAAGTAGAATATGTAGAGTCAATCGAATCATCATCTTCATTTTCAGCACTTGGATAGTCAAAGATGATCAACAATTGTCTAAAATCATCATCATAGTCCATATGCGAACTTTCTTCTTCATCCAGTGAAGACTTCACAAACTCCGGCAAAACACCGATTTGTTCAATCAAATAACTTCTCTCTTCTTCTGTAGGTGCAATCGCATTGATCCAACACCCTGGTTCTGGTTCTTGAATCTTGCGAGTTCCATCTTCAAATGTTTTAAAAAACTCTAACACAATTTGTCCTCCTTATATTTAAACGAAGACAAATCCCATGCCTCCGAACATATATACTTTTTTATCATTAAAATAACTCGGGTCTGGAGACATGCTTCCACCTACTTTCTACTAAAGAATATTGTATCATATTCATGTCAAATTCTTGTAAATTTTCAAAAAAAATGACTAGTATAGACTAGTCATAAGGTTTGTATTCAAAGATCGGAAGAGCGTCGTGTAG
>ERZ506791.268-NODE-268-length-31670-cov-7.030176_pt1 | contig 31670 bp, 28 predicted proteins | sample MGYA00513184_ERZ506791 | MGnify/ENA metagenome assembly ERZ506791
GTTCTTTGTTGTCGGCTTGTTCAGCAGCAACTTTTATATCTTATCACAGTCGCTCATGTTTGTCAACAACTTTTTTAAGGTTTTTTGATTTTTGTTTTCAGCCAAAGGGCTTTCCTCAATCGTCAAACGCTGTTGTTTTTGTCCAGCGGGTATTAACTATACCACAACTGTCATTTACTGTCAACATCTTTTTAATTTTTTTCATCTTTCAAACAAGAGTGAAAAAAATAATCATTTGGAAAACAGAACGGAGAAAGAGGGATTTGAACCCTCGCGCCGGTTTCCCGACCTACACCCTTAGCAGGGGCGCCTCTTCGGCCTCTTGAGTATTTCTCCGAATTGATATTTTCCATATGATTGCTTCTTTAGACATGCTTGCCCTCAGACGCATTGACCATTATACTAAATAGACTTTAGCTTGTCAAGCCATTTTGGGTGAGATTTTTATTTATTTCTTCCTGTATCCGGTCGTGCACAAGATATGCTATTTCTGAGGTTTTCATTTCCATATATTGATCCGGCAGAATGGGCTTCATGTAGTGAACCTGCACTTCTTCCCTTTTTAATGAGTTCATATCAAAGGGCCGGAAGGAATTAATCAGTGCCACAGGTACAATGGGACAGCCTGCTTTTACAGCGCTTTTAAATGTACCGCTCTTAAAATCCAGTATCTCGTTTCCGTTGCGGCTCCGGTGGCCTTCCGCAAATATAACAAAGTTACGGCCTGACTTTACCAGTTTGGTGACTTCCGTTATGATCCGTACCTGGTCTTTTATATCATCCCTGTTCATGGCAAGGCTTTTGGTAGCCCCCAGAACCTGCTTTACCAGAATCCAGTTGGATGCCTCTTTCTTTATTACAACAGATAAAGGTCTTGGACAGGTTGAAAACAGGGCAAGCATATCAAACAGCCCCTGATGGTTCGGAAACAGTATAAACCCATCCTCGGACGGAATATACTCTGTTCCCGTTGCAGTGACCGTAACCCTTCCCCTTCTGTTAATCCTCTTTACCATCTCTGATATATACCCATACTTTTCAGCGGCTGTCCTTGTATCCTCTTCCCTGGCCATACGTGCAATGGTGAAGAGCCACATGGGTGCATGGAGTAAATTCATGAGTACCATATATATAATCCGCTTCATATCCCCTCGCTACAGAGTACAAAATTCCTTTACTGCTGTTTCATATAGATTATTACCAAGTGTATCCATTACCACAACCACCGGAAAATCCTGAATGGTCAGTCTGCGGACTGCCTCCGTGCCTAAATCTTCATATGCAACAATTTCGGATGAAAGAACGCATTTGGACAAAATGGCTCCTGCTCCTCCCACAGCGGCAAAATAAACAGCCCCGCCGCGCACAATGGCATCCATAACATCCCTGCTTCTCTTTCCCTTTCCTATCATAGCCCCCATGCCCAGATCCAGAAGCCGGGGCGTATACTTATCCATACGGCTGGCTGTAGTTGGACCGGCAGAGCCGATGGGTCTTCCCTCCCTGGCAGGGGACGGTCCCATGTAATATATGATGCTGCCCTCTATATCAAACGGCAGTGCTTCCCCTCTGTCCAGGGCCTCGTCCATCCGCTTATGGGCGGCATCCCTGGCCGTATAAATGGTTCCTGTAAGATATACATAATCTCCTGCCTTTAAGGAGGCAGCTTCCTCTTTTGTCATGGGTACATTTATATGCCGATTCATCTGAACAGGACTCCTTTCTCATTTACAGTACTCTGCGGGCATGACGGTTTACATGGCAGCATATGTTTACGGCAAGGGGAAGGCCGGCAATATGGGTGGCAAAGGTCTCTATGTTCACGGCAAGGGCTGTCACCCTTCCTCCCAGTCCTCCGGGACCGATGCCGGACTGGTTAATTCGCTTTAACATATCCTCTTCCAGCTCTCTGACCCACTGCTTTTCAGGCTTATTCTCTATATCCCTGGTCAGGGCGTGCTTTGCCATCTGGGCGCATTTCTCAAAGGTCCCGCCTATGCCCACCCCCACCACCATGGGCGGACAGGCATTGGGTCCTGCCTCTCTCACTGCCTGAAGGATGGATTTCTTTACCCCTTCCAGGCCATCAGCCGGCTTTAACATGAATACACGGCTCATATTCTCACTTCCAAATCCCTTGGGAGCCACTGTTATGTCAATCTGTTCCCCATCTGTAATTTCACAGTGAATTACCGCCGGCGTATTGTCCTTTGTATTGATTCTCTCAATAGGGTCCCCCACCACGGATTTACGGAGATATCCCTGTTCATATCCCTGACGTACGCCTTCATTGACAGCATCAGCCAGTCTTCCCCCTGTGATATGTACATCCTGTCCTATTTTCATGAATACCACAGCCATACCTGTATCCTGACAAATAGGTATGCTGTCCTCTCCCGCAATTCTAAGATTCTCCTTAAGCTGTTCCAGAACCTGGCGCCCCAGAGGGGATTCCTCCTCCTCCACTGCTTTTTCAAAGACCTTTCTCATATCCGGGGCCAATCCGTAATTGGCCTCAATACACATATCCCTTATTGCTTTTGTAATGGTTGCTGCGGATATCTCTCTCATTTTCTTTGTTCCTCCCATCCTTTTGCTATGGCAGCCTTAAACTCATCTTCGGGCATGGACTTTCCGTAGACTTCTGTCCAGCTTGGTGTACTCAAGGGGAAGGGACAGGGCGCAGGATATATTGGAATATCCGGTACCGAAATCATCCAGATAAAACCCAAATCCTTCTCCTGTCATCTCCTCCATAATCATTTTCATATAGTCCATGTCCTGGAGCAGGACCCGTTCCGTAACCTCAATTTTCAGTTTATCCGGACTGAGTCCGGACCGTTTCAGACATTCATGGATTCTCCCGGAGAGACTGCGGTCCTCGAACTGCTGCATGGAAAGATTGATGGATACGGAATCTATTTTGCCCCGCATTTGTCCGAAAAGCATGCAGATCTCCTCCAGCACAATCCAGCTCAGGTCATCGATAAGGCCGGTCTCTTCTGCCAAAGGTATGAATTCCGACGGAGATACGGGTTCACCGTCATAATACCTGAGACGCCGAAGGGCTTCCGCGGAAGAGAACCTGCTGGTTTTTAAGTTAAACACAGCACCGGGCAGTATGCAGTCCGGCTCCCTGGCAATATTATATTAAATCTTTTCATAAAAAGGCTGTCGTAACTGACAGCCTTTTCATGGAACTGAATCTTAAACCGTTTCATCTGAATCTACATCTGCTTCGCTCTCTTCTTCAGAATCACCGCTCTCTTCCTTGTAATACTCTTCATCATATACATTGCTGTCCTTGGTAACGCTTTCCCTTACCTTGGCTATACTTGCCACCTTGATGTCAGAATCCTGATTAATGCTCATAAGCTTGACGCCGGAGGTATTGCGTCCAATCACGGATATATCGTCAACCGTCATGCGGATAATAATGCCTTCTGTCGTTATTATCATGATTTCCCTGCCGTCATTTACCAGCTTGGCACCTACCAGATAACCTGTCTTATCCGTACACTTGTAGCAGATAACACCCTTTCCGCCCCTGTTCTGGGAGCTGAATTCCGTAATCATAGTGCGTTTGCCCATGCCGTTCTCGGAAACCACCAGAAGGCTGTCTCCCTGGCTCTGCATCTGCATTCCGATGACTTCGTCATCTTCCTCAAAACGCATTCCGATGACGCCTATAGATACACGGCCGGTCACTCTTACGTCTGTCTCGTTGAAACGGATACACATTCCCTTGCGTGTGACAAGAAGGATATCCTGGGTATTATCTGTTGCCTTTACCTCTATCAGCTCATCGCCGTCACGAAGCACAATGGCCTGAAGTCCATTCTTACGCACATGCTCATACTCAACCATAGGCGTTTTCTTGACCATGCCGTTTTTGGTAGCCATGAACAGATATTTGTCATCGTTGAATTCACGCATGGGGATAATGGCCGTAATCTTTTCCTCCGGCATCAGCTGCAGAAGGTTTATAATAGCCGTTCCCCTGGCCGTACGTCCTGCCTCCGGTATCTCATATGCCTTCAGACGGTATACGCGTCCGGTGTTGGTAAAGAACATCATATAGTGATGGTTGGTGGTCATGAGAAGGTCCTCAATATAGTCCTCCTCAATGGTCTGCATGCCCTTGATTCCCTTACCTCCCCTGTTCTGACTCCTGAAATTATCCACGTCCATGCGCTTGATATAACCCAGATGGGTCATAGCAATGATGGTATCCTCGTCCGGAATCAGGTCCTCCATGGACATATCGTCGTCATATCCAATGGCCGTGCGGCGGTCATCCCCGTATTTATCAGAGATGATCATGATCTCGTCCCGGATAACGGCAAGCAGCTTCTTCTCATCTGCAAGGATTGCCTTCAACTCCTCGATCTTTGCCTGAAGTTCCCTGTACTCGTTCTCCAGCTTCTCACGTTCCAAACCTGTGAGAGCGCGGAGCCTCATATCCACAATGGCCTGTGACTGTGCGTCGGAAAGCCCGAAGCGCTCCATCAACTGGTTCTTGGCATCTGCAACATTGGCTGATCCGCGGATGATGCGGATTACCTCGTCAATGTGATCCAGGGCAATGAGCAGTCCCTTTAATATATGGGCTCTTTCTTCTGCCTTGTTTAAATCATACTGGGTCCTTCTGGTAACTACCTCTTCCTGATGCTTTAGGTACTCCTCCAGCATCTGGTGCAGGTTCAGTACCTTTGGCTGGTTATTAATGAGAGCCAGCATGATAACGCCGAAGGTGTCCTGAAGCTGGGTATGCTTTAATAGCTGGTTCAGGATTACATTGGCATTTACATCCCGGCGCAGCTCTATGTTGATCCGCATGCCTTCACGGTTAGACTCATCTCCAATGTAGGTAATGCCGTCAATTTTCTTTTCCTTGACCAGGTCTGCGATTTTCTCAATGAGACGTGCCTTATTTACCATGTAGGGAAGTTCCGTCACAATAATTCTGGACTTTCCGTTGGCCATGGTTTCTATGTTGGTCACGGCGCGCACCTTGATTTTCGCGCGGCCCGTGCGGTAAGCTTCCTCGATTCCTCTTCTTCCCAGAATGGTGGCGCCGGTGGGGAAATCAGGTCCCTTTACAATCTCCATGATTTCTTCCAGGGAGGTCTCCCTATCCTCCTCCACCCTGTTGTCAATCATCTTCACCACCGCGCCGATGATTTCCCTCAGATTGTGAGGCGGTATGTTGGTGGCCATACCAACGGCAATACCGGAGGTGCCGTTTACCAGCAGGTTAGGGTATCTGGAAGGAAGGACAAGGGGCTCCCTCTCGGTTTCATCGAAGTTTGGTACGAAGTCCACGGTATCTTTATTGATATCTGCCAGCATTTCCATGGAAATCTTGCTTAAGCGGGCCTCGGTATAACGCATGGCTGCCGCGCCGTCGCCGTCCACAGAACCAAAGTTTCCGTGTCCGTCCACCAGGGGATAACGGGTGGACCACTCCTGCGCCATGTTAACCAGCGCGCCGTAGATGGAGCTGTCTCCATGAGGATGGTACTTACCCATTGTATCACCGACGATACGGGCGCACTTACGATGCGGCTTATCCGGACCGTTGTTCAGCTCTATCATGGAATAAAGCACACGCCTCTGTACGGGCTTAAGGCCGTCCCTGACATCAGGCAGGGCCCTGGCGCTGATAACACTCATGGCATAGTCGATATAAGACTGTTCCATGGTTTTCTTAAGGTCTACTTCATGAACCTTGTCAAATACATTTGGTTCCATATTCAATCTCCTTTATGTTTGCAGTCTAAAATCAGATATCTAAGTTCTTCACCTTTTTCGCGTTGGCCTCAATGAATTCCCTTCTGGGTTCTACCTGGTCGCCCATGAGGGTGGTGAAGGTCAAATCTACTTCAGACGTGGTTTCCTCATCCATGGTGACACGCAGAAGTATCCTGCGCTCCGGATCCATGGTTGTCTCCCACAGCTGCTCCGCATCCATCTCTCCCAAACCTTTGTAACGCTGGATTTTATTGCTGTTGTCGCGTCCAATGTCCATTAGGATGGAATTCAGCTCCTCGTCACTGTACGCGTACCATACCTTTTTATTCTTCTCCACCTTATACAGAGGCGGCTGGGCCAGATATACGTATCCCTGTTTGATTAACTCCGGCATAAACCTGTAAATAAAGGTCAGAAGAAGGGTACTGATATGAGCTCCGTCCACATCGGCATCCGTCATGATGATGATTTTGTGGTAGCGGAGTTTGGATATATCAAAATCGTCATGAATACCTGTTCCAAATGCAGTTATCATGGCCTTGATTTCCGCATTGCCGTAAATACGATCCATTCTGGCCTTCTCCACGTTGAGAATCTTACCGCGCAGAGGAAGTATGGCCTGAGTGGCACGTGAACGTGCTGTCTTTGCGGAACCGCCTGCGGAATCTCCCTCTACAATGTAAATCTCGCAGTTTTCCGGATTTTTGTCAGAGCAGTCAGCCAGTTTGCCCGGAAGGGCCATGCCGTCCAGGGCTGATTTGCGGCGTGTTAAGTCCCTGGCCTTTCTGGCAGCCGCACGGGCCCTCTGTGCCAGTATGGATTTCTCACATATGGACTTGGCCACAGCCGGATTCTGCTCAAGGAAATAGGTCAGCTGCTCGCTGACAATATTATCCACCGCTGCACGGGCCTCGCTGTTGCCCAGCTTCTGTTTTGTCTGTCCCTCAAACTGAGGATCCTCGATCTTAACACTGATAATGGCTGTCAGGCCCTCACGTATGTCCTCGCCGGACAGATTATCCTCGCTGTCCTTTAAGAGCTTTTTCTCCCTGGCATAGTCGTTGAAGGTCTTGGTCAGAGCATTCTTAAAGCCGGTGAGGTGGGTGCCTCCCTCAGGCGTATTAATGTTGTTTACAAATGTGTATATATTCTCGGTATAGGAATCATTGTGTTGCATGGACACTTCCACATACACGCCTTCCCTGGTTCCCTCACAGTAAATAACCTGATCATAGATAGGGGTCTTTCCCCTGTTCAGGTATGTGACGAATTCCTTGATTCCGCCTTCATAATGGAATACCTTTTCTTTTTTTTCTTCCCTGTTATCCTTAAGGATGATCTTCAGGTTCTTCGTCAGGAACGCTGTCTCCCTGAGCCGGATTTTCAGAGTATCGTAATCATAGACTGTCTCCTCAAATATTTCCTTGTCAGGCAGAAAGGTGACCTTTGTGCCGTGCTGTTCCGGACCGCATTTGCCCACTATCTTTAAGGGATATGTTACCTTTCCCCTTTCATATCGTTGCTGGTAAATATTTCCATTTTTATAGACCTGAACCTCCAGCCATTCAGACAATGCATTGACAACCGAAGCACCAACGCCATGAAGTCCGCCGGATACCTTATATCCGCCGTTGCCGAACTTACCGCCCGCATGGAGGATGGTGAATACAACTTCCACGGCAGGAAGTCCTGCCTTTTTCTGGATATCCACCGGAATACCGCGGCCGTCATCCACCACTGTGATGGAATTGTCCTCGTTGATGGTCACATCGATGGAATCACAATATCCCGCCAAGGCTTCATCTACCGCATTATCTACAATCTCATACACCAGATGATGGAGACCTCTGGCAGATGTGCTGCCTATATACATGCCAGGCCGTTTCCTGACCGCCTCAAGTCCTTCCAAAATCTGAATCTGATCTGCTCCGTATTGCTCTCCCATGTTATATAATCATCCTTTCTTTCTAGTACGGCATTAATTCTCGTTGATGACAGTTCCGTCAATTACCTTGAATACCTTATCAATCTGGAACCTGTTATTGACAAAATCATCCAGACCCGTGCAGGTAATCATAGTCTGTATATGTTTAATGGCTGACAGCAGATGGTTCTGCCTGCTGCTGTCAAGCTCTGATAACACATCATCCAAAAGCAGGATTGGGTCGTTATGGCTCAATTGCTTGACCAGCTCAAGCTCTGACAGCTTAAGGGACAGGGCCGCAGTGCGCTGCTGCCCCTGGGACCCAAACCTGCGTATATCAATACCATTTACAATAAAGCTTATGTCATCCCTGTGAGGTCCCGACAATGTGGTCTTCTGTTTCATGTCCTGGGCCCGGTTCCTCTTAAGGACATCCTCCATCTGGTCCTGTGGGGTGTAGGGTTCATAGGAAATGGTAATATCCTCCCTGCCGCCTGTGAGACTCAGATGAATGGCGTGTATGATTTCATTGAGCTGCTTAATGAAATCCCTCCGGAACTTAATCACTTCACGTCCGTAATTCACCAGCTGCATATCCCATACATCCAGGGTTTTCTCATACTCCGGCCTGAAAAACAGTTCCTTTAACAGCTTGTTGCGCTGAAGGAGGACCTTGTTGTACTGTACAAGGGAATGGACATAGAGTTTATTCAGCTGGCACAGTTCCATATCAATGAACCGCCTCCTCTCGGAAGGCCCGTTCTTTATGATATTCAGGTCCTCCGGCGAGAAGAATACCACATTGGCTATGCCGAACAGCTCGCTGGCCTTGCGTATGGGAACCCCATTGATGGCAATGCCCTTTGGCTTGTTCTTTTTCAGATGCATGTCAATGCGGTAAGGGACATTGTTCTTCCTTATCTGCAATTTAATATGGGATTCATCCTGATTGAACCGGATGATATCCCTGTCCTTGGCGCTTTTATGTGATTTGGACGTGCAGCATACATACACTGCCTCCAGGATATTGGTCTTTCCCTGGGCATTGTCCCCATAGAGTATATTGGTTCCCTGATTAAACTCCATATGTAGTTCTTTGTAATTGCGGTAATTTTTCAGTTCTATGGATTCAATAATCATGGATTTCCCTACCAGTCTGTCACTTCGTGATTTTAATGGTTTCACCCTTATAGGTGACCACATCACCGTCCACCAGTTTTTTCCCACGCTGATAAACAGTCTCGCCGTTTACCTGTACAAGGCCGTCCTGGGCAGCATATTTGGCTTCTACGCCTGATTCTGCCAGGCCAGCCGCTTTCAGCGCCTGACCCAGCTTGATATAGTCTTCCCTAAGCTTAATTATTTCCATACTTTTCCTCTCTTAGACAGTGGCAGCATTAAAATTAACAGGAAGAATCAGATAAATGTAACTTTCCTCCTCGTCCTTGATAAAGCATGGGGACTTGGGATTCATCATATAAATATTGATCTCCTCGCCGTCAATGACGCGCAGCGCATCGATGAGGAACTTGGGATTAAATCCAATCATGATGTCCTTACCTGTCTTGTGAATCATCAATTCCGCATTCATGGAGCCAAAACTGGAGTTCAGCTTCAGCTCCATGGAGTTATCTCCGATATTGATTATAAGAGGCTTCTTGTCATTTTCACGGATCAGGATAGTGGCCCGTTCAATACAGTCCAGGAATTCCTTCTTGTTCACAGATACCCTTGTCTCATAATCGCTGGAAAGCATCTGGCTGATTCTGAAATATTCACCTTCAATCAGACGGGACACCACCATTGTATTGTCAAATTCAAAGAGAATATGGTTGGTGCTGAAGTAAATCAGCACTTCTTTTTCATTATCTCCGCCTAATATTTTGCTGACCTCGCTGAGGGTCTTGCCCGGTACGATTACCTTGGTGTCCTCATAGTGGTCTTTTAAGCGCACCTTTCGGATGGAGATTCTGTGTCCGTCTAAGGAGACCACCTTCAGCTGGTTTTCATTGACTTCAAACAGCTCTCCGGCCATCATCTTATTGCTGTCATTAGGTGCGATGGAGAAGATGGTCTGCTGTATGACCTCCTTTAAGGTGAACTGGGACAGGCAGATATATTTATCCTTTTCTATATAGGGAAGGTATGCGAACTCTTCCCCGTCACGTCCCTGGATATTGAACACGGAGTTTTCACAGCGTATGGTTGTGTTGAACTTATCGTCTGATTCAATGGTAACGGATGCATTTTCGCTGGAAAGCCTTCTGGTAATTTCAGAGAACAGCTTTGCATCTAACGCGATCTTGCCGTGTTCCAGTATGTCTCCCTCAACCCTTGTCTCGATTCCTAATTCCATATCATTGCCTGTAAGCTTGATTTCGCTGGTGCTGGCGTCAATGAGTATGCATTCAAGAATGGACATGGTGGTCTTGGAAGGTACAGCCTTCATTACAATATTAATTCCATTAACAATGGCGTCTTTTTGAAATCTTAACTTCATAATGTTGATAACTTCCTTTCAGAGTAATTGTGTGCCCGATGTGTCATCTGTGAGTGAAGATATAGATAATTTTCGTAGAAACCGTAGTAGGGGCTGTGGGTTTGTGTAAAACTGTCTGAAGTCCTTGATAATTAAGGACAAGCACCTGTGGAACAGGATGTGTAAAACCATCCACTTTCATGAGGGAAAACTTAAAGTTTATCCACAGGTGGTTAAAAATCATTCACAAGTCCTTCAGAAACGATCAGTTATCAACAGCCCGTCCACATGGATTCCACTGTCTATTGTGGATTGATCTTCTTTTTCAGTATCTCTATGGTATTTCTCAATGTGTCGTCCTTTGCCATGTCACCGGTTATCTTCTCGGCGCCATGTATAATGGTGGTATGGTCCCTTCCTCCCAGGTACCGTCCGATAGTCTGGAGAGGAGTGGCCGTCATATCCCTGCACAGGTACATGACGATCTGCCTTGGGTATACGATTTCCTTATTACGTTTCTGGGATGAGATATCCAGGGGGGTAAGGCCAAAATGATCGGAAACCACCTGAATAATCAGGTCCGGTGTCACTTCCCTCTGGGCATTGGGGGAAATGATGTCCTTTAAGGCTTCCTCGGCCAGTTCCAGTGTGATGTCGCATTTGTTAAGCCTTGATAACGCGACGATTTTTGTCAGGGCTCCCTCCAGCTCACGGATATTGGATTTGATATTGGTAGCGATGTATTTAATTACCTCGTTATCTATATTATATCCTTCCATCTCCTCCTTTTTGCGCAGAATCGCCATTCTTGTCTCATAATCAGGGGACTGGATGTCCACGGTCAGGCCCCATTCAAAACGGGATCGGAGACGTTCCTCCAGTGTCTCAATTTCTTTTGGCGGTTTATCTGAGGATATTATAATCTGCTTCTTTGATTCATATAATGTGTTAAAGGTATGGAAGAACTCCTCCTGGGTGCTTTCCTTACCTATGATGAACTGGATATCGTCGATGAGAAGGACATCGTTGTTTCTGTATTTTTCCCTGAATTCCGTGGTGGTTATGTTGTTTTTATTACGGATGGCGTCAATCAGCTCGTTGGTAAAGGTTTCTGAGGTGACGTACAGTATCTTGGATTTCGCGTTGTTCTTTAATATGAAGTGGGCGATGGCATGCATCAGATGGGTTTTGCCAAGTCCCACGCCTCCATATATAAAGAGAGGGTTGTATATCTCACCCGGGGATTCAGCCACGGCCAGGGCAGCAGCATGGGCCAGGTTGTTATTTCCGCCTACAACAAAGGTATCAAAGGTATACTTGGGATTTAAGTTGGCACTCTGTATGACATCGGGGCTGACAGAAACCTTGTTATTCTTAATCAGCTGGGGCGCAGACGGTTCCTCCGTCTCCACGATTTGCTCCTTAACTTTGAAATCCACCTCGCATTCCTTTTCAAGGAATTCCGAGATGGTTACCTTTAATAAAAATCCATATTTTTTATTTACATATTGTAAAAAGGTCTGTTCGGGAACAATGATGGTTACTGTGTTGTCTTTAAAAGAGTGCGGCTTTAAGGGTTCCAGCCAGGTACTGTAGGAGATATTGGATATTTCGTGTTCTTCTTTTAAAGTAAGTAAGATTTTGTCCCAGTTTTCTTTGATTTTTTCGATCATTTTTTGTCTCCTAAAACTGTATTGCAGAATTGCCCAATCTAAATCTATTGTATACTAAAGTAAAAATTTTTTCAATGACAAGTGTAAAATATTGTGGATAACTTTGTGAATTGGGGGTGGAAGCCTTGTGTAAGCAGTGTGGAAAGATCTTTTTTCCACAAAAATCGTGAGAAAGTTAACTGGAGTTTTACACATGGTGGAAATATTCATAAATTCTGGATTTTTTAGATCGGGCTGGGGAAAAAACAGCCATTATCCCATACTTATCCACAACTTATCCACATTTTGTGGATAATGTTATGTTAATCTGGGATCCGATGTGAAAATAACCTTGCACAGAAAGGAAAACATAAGCATGAAACATTGACGCTGGGGTGATTTTTACTTATAATTACGTTGTAGCATTGCATTGTATCTTTATCATAAGAACAGTAGCAGGAGGAAAAAATGAATACTTTATCCAAAACCCGCGACCTGGTATTGGCAGCAGTCATTGCAGCCATTATCGTAATCATGGCCTTTGTGCCATTCTTAGGGTACATTCCGCTTGGATTCATGAATGCGACCACCGTTCATATCCCTGTGATTATCGGAGCCATTATTCTGGGACCGAAATATGGGGCATTCCTGGGGTTGACATTCGGCCTGACCAGTTTGTGGAAGAATACCTTCATGCCAAATCCCACGTCTTTTGTGTTTTCACCCTTTGTTACCATGGGACAGTTTCACGGAAATCCGGGAAGCCTGGTTATCTGCCTGGTCCCGCGAATACTGATTGGGGTTGTGGCCTATTATGTGCACCGTCTGTTTATGAGGATGCTTAAGAACAGGAGAAATAAGCAGGGGGCCGCATTGTTTGCGGCAGGCGTAGCCGGATCCCTGACTAACACACTTCTGGTTATGAACTTGATTTATCTTTTGTTTGGGGATCAGTATGCGTCTGCTGCCAGCTGGACAGCCAAATGGGTATATGGAGTAATATTGGGAATCATCGGTATGCAGGGAGTGCCGGAAGCCCTGGTGGCAGGAATTATCGTGACGGCTGTGGCCGGAATTCTGCTGAAGGTAACACCAGACAGCAGAGGATAGGCAGGGAACCGGATTTATACTAAATATAGTAATGTAGTTTTGCAATGCACACATCTTGTAGGGACAGTCCCTGAGACTGTCCTTTTTTGCGGCTTTTTTGTTGATATTTGAGAAAATCCGCTTGACGAAGGCGGATTTCTTCTATATAATTGAGAAGATGTTTAATTATACTAGTCTAAATGTGTGTTTTCACATTGCCACATAATTTTTGATAGGAGGTGCCCGGATATGAAGATGACATTTCAGCCCAAGAAGAGACAGAGAGCGAAAGTTCATGGCTTTAGAGCAAGAATGAAGACTACAGGCGGTAGAAAAGTTATTGCTGCCAGAAGATCTAAAGGTAGAGCAAGATTATCTGCTTAATTGTTTCAAGCTTAAAGCAAAAGAACTACGGGCCACAGCATCATGTGGCCTTTTCTTTTCTTACCTTCCCGGAAAAAAAGGGGAGTGTTTTGACAACCTGATTGTAAGGAGTTTCGGATGAAACGATTTCCTTCCGTTAAGAAGAACAGTGAGTTCCAGGTGACATACAGGAATGGAACTTCCTATGCGAACAGACTGCTGGTGATGTATGTGATGAAAACCGGGGAAGAAGAAAACCGCATTGGCATATCTGTGAGCAAAAAAGTGGGCAACAGCGTTGTCCGCCATCATATAACAAGGCTTTTAAGAGAGATTTTTCGTTTAAACAATTACAGAATAAAGACTGGGTTAAACATCATCCTGGTAGCGAGAGGCGCTGCCAGACAATCGGATTACAAACATTTGGAGGGTGCTTACCTGCACCTGTGCGGACTGCATCACATTTTAAAAGAATCGAAGTGAAGTGATTATGGCAAGATGTCTGATTTTGTTTGTAAGGGGCTACCAGAAATTTCTGTCACCCCTTAAAGTAAGAACTCACTGTATTTACACACCTACATGCTCTCAATACGCCATTGAGGCATTAAAGAAGTATGGTGCGTTAAAAGGTACATGGTTGGCCTGCAAGAGGATACTCCGTTGTCACCCATTTGCAGAAGGCGGTTATGATCCAGTTCCGTAGATCGAAGGAGGTAGTGTATTGAACAGTATAGCTGGCGCAGTATTATTGACAAAAACAGGAGGTATTCTGGGGCCGATAGCTGATATCCTGGGGTGGATCATGGACTTATTGTTCCGTTTTACCAGTGCCTTCGGGATATTGAATATTGGTTTATGTATCATTTTATTTACCCTTGTAACAAAGGTGCTGATGATACCTCTTACCATTAAGCAGCAGAAATCATCAAAACTCATGGCGGTCATGCAGCCCGAAATTACAGCCATTCAGAAAAAGTACAAGGGCAAGGAAAATGACCAGAAGTACGCCATGATGATGCAGACCGAAATTAAGGCGGTTTATGAGAAGTACGGCACATCCATGACAGGCGGATGTCTCCCTCTTCTGATCCAGATGCCTATTATTTTCGCGTTGTACCGCGTCATCTACAATATTCCTGCATACGTACAGTCCGTAAGGGTATATTATGAAGCAGTGGTAAGCAAGCTTCCCAGCGGATATGAGGCGTCTCAGGCATTTACAGACCTGGCGCAGGCCCACAAGATGGTGGGTGAGAGATTTGACTATACCAATGTAAACACAGTCATTGATTTATTATATAAGCTGACAGGACAGCAGTGGGATTCACTGGTCAACGCTTTTTCTTCCGTGGGACAGGCAGTTACGGAAACCGGCGTAAGAGTAGTGGATGCCATTGAGAATATGCAGAACTTCTTTGGTCTGAACATTGCATACACACCTATGCAGGTTATCATGAACTATTTTAATAAGGTTGACAACACCACGCTGATGACTGCATTTGCGGCGCTTTGTATTCCGCTGCTGGCAGGTTTGAGCCAGTGGTACAGCACCAAGCTGATGACGGCCAATCAGCCCCAGCAGTCTGAAGATGCTCCGGGCGCAAACATGATGAAGAGCATGAATGTGACCATGCCTTTAATGTCCGTATTCTTCTGTTTCTCATTTGCATCCGGTATCGGACTTTACTGGGTTGCACAGAGTGTATTCACCATTATCCAGCAGGTGGGAATCAATTCTTACCTTAATAAAGTTGATATTGACGACCTGGTTCAGAAGAACATTGAAAAGACCAACAAGAAGCGTGCAAAGAAAGGCCTTCCTCCTACAAAAGTGGGCAATGTAGACGAGATGCTCAAGAAGATTGAGGAAAGGGAAGAAAAGGCAGAACAGGCCCAGATGGCTAAGATCGCTAAGACTAAGTCCATTGTTGAGGAGTCTACCAAGTACTATAATGATAATGCCAAGCCCGGAAGTCTGGCGGCTAAGGCTAACATGGTTTCCAAGTATAATGAGAAGCACGAGAAGGGTAAAAAGTAGGAGGGTTTTGTATGGATATGATTACAGTTACTGCCAGGACAGTGGACGAAGCAGTTACAAAGGCGTTAATCGAACTTGAAACCACCAGCGACAAACTGGAATATGAAGTGGTTGATAAAGGAAGTACAGGATTCCTTGGTATCGGCGCAAAACCAGCCATCATTCGTGCTAAGAAAAAAGAGTCCATTGAGGATAAGGCGATGGATTTCCTGTCTCAGATATTTGAGGCAATGAATATGCAGGTGAACATTACGGCTGCATATAACCAGGAGGAGCAGGAGTTGTCCTTAAACCTGGAAGGCGAGGATATGGGAATCCTTATCGGCAAGAGAGGCCAGACCCTGGATTCTCTTCAGTATCTGGTGAGCCTTATTGTGAACAAGGGAACGGAAGGATATCTCAGGGTTAAGCTGGATACTGAGAATTACCGTGAGAGAAGGAAGGAAACCCTGGAGACCCTGGCTAAGAACATTGCCTATAAGGTTAAGAGGACTAAGAGACCGGTATCCCTTGAACCTATGAATCCTTATGAAAGAAGAATCATCCATGCGGCCCTTCAGAATGACAAGTATGTTACCACCAGAAGCGAAGGGGAAGAGCCCTTCCGCCATGTGGTGATTGCGCTTAAGAAGGAAGCTGCATACGGCGACCGCAAAGGACGCTATGACAGGAATAAAGGGGGACGTTATGAACGTTCCGACCGCTCCGGCGGATATAGGAATAACCGCCGCACCAATGGAAACAATGCATCTCAGACAAGTTCAGATGCATCAGCAGAGACTGCTGCCGGTGAAGAAGAATAAGCCCATCCATGGTTGATTGGATGCAGGCAGTAATGAAACAGGTTAAGAGGCTGTTGCTGAAGCGACGGCCTTTTTGCTCTATTGTGAGGAGAGCTTATGAAGACAGATACGATAGCGGCCATAGCCACAGGCATGAGCAACTCAGGAATCGGAATCGTGCGAATCAGCGGAGAGGAAGCATTTTCCGTGATCGATTCCATATTCCGAAACAGGAAGGGAGAGAGGGTAAGTCTGAGTCTTGCCCAGTCCCATACAGTCCATTACGGGTATATATATGACGGGGATGAAAAGGTGGACGAGGCCCTGGTGATCATTATGAAGGGACCCCACAGCTATACGGCTGAGGATACGGTGGAGATTGACTGCCATGGGGGAGTGCTTATGGTCAGGCGGATTCTGGAGACCGTTCTTCACGCGGGGGCCAGAACAGCTGAGCCGGGAGAGTTTACAAAGAGGGCTTTCTTAAATGGAAGGCTGGATTTGTCTCAGGCCGAGGCGGTGGCAGATGTGATTCACGCCACCAATGAGTATGCGCTGAAAAGCTCGGTGAGCCAGCTGAGCGGTTCGGTGTCCAATAAGATTAAGGAGCTGCGCAGCCAGATATTGTATCAGATTGCGTTTATCGAATCAGCTCTCGATGACCCGGAACACATATCACTGGATGGATATGGGAGTCAGCTTATGGATGCGCTGGCACCCATGATTGATGAGGCGAGAAAGCTTCTCCTGTCCGCGGATGACGGCAGGTTTATGTCTGAAGGGGTAAAGACAGTCATACTGGGCAAGCCCAATGCAGGTAAATCCTCCCTGATGAATGTGCTTTTAGGAGAGGAGAGGGCCATTGTCACCGAGGTTGCGGGAACCACCAGGGATACTCTGGAAGAGCATATATATTTGCAGGGAATCAGCCTTAATGTGGTGGATACGGCGGGAATCAGGGATACGGAGGATGTGGTTGAGAAAATCGGTGTGGACCGGGCGCTGAAAGCGGCCAGGGATGCTGATTTGATTATCTATGTGGTGGATGGTTCCAGGCCGCTGGATGAAAGCGACAGGGAAATCATGGATTTTATCCGTGGCAGGAAAACCATTGTATTGCTGAATAAATCGGATTTGGATCTGGAAGTGGGGACAGAGGAGCTGGAACAGCTCTGCGGTCATAAGGTGATCCCTGTTTCAGCAAAGGAAGAACAGGGAATTGAGCTGCTGGAGCAGGAAATCAAGAAGCTGTTTTATCATGGCGACCTGTCTTTTAATGACCAGGTTTACATTACCAATGCGCGCCATAAGGAGGCGCTGGAGCAGTGCCTGGAGAGCCTTTTGATGGTAAAGGGAAGCGTTGAGGACGGCATGCCGGAGGATTTTTATTCGATTGACCTGATGAATGCATATGAACAGCTGGGATTCATTATCGGGGAGTCAGTGGATGATGATGTTGTGAATGAGATATTTGCAAAATTCTGTATGGGTAAATAGGGGAATTTAATATGGAAGAGGAACGTGGAATGATGCCTTATTTAGAAGAAACATACGATGTGGTGATTGTCGGCGCCGGCCATGCAGGATGTGAGGCCGCTTTGGCCAGTGCAAGACTGGGCATGGAAACTATCATGTTTACTGTCAGCGTGGACAGCATAGCGCTGATGCCCTGTAATCCTAACATAGGAGGGAGCTCCAAGGGTCATCTGGTCAGGGAGCTGGACGCACTTGGAGGGGAGATGGGGAAAAACATAGACAGGACCTTCATACAGTCCAAGATGCTCAATGAATCCAAGGGACCGGCTGTTCATTCCCTGCGGGCTCAGGCTGACAAACAGGATTACAGCAGGCACATGAGAAAGACCCTGGAAAACACAGAACATCTCACCATACGTCAGGCGGAAGTATCCGAAATTATGGTGAGGGACGGGAAAATCAGGGGGGTAAAGACGTTTTCCGGCGCGGTGTATCACGCAAAGGCTGTGGTACTGTGCACAGGAACATATCTGAAAGCCAGGTGTATCTATGGGGATGTGAGCAATCCTACAGGGCCTAACGGCCTTCAGGCAGCCAACCATCTCACGGATTCCCTGAAGGAAAATGGGATTGAGATGTTCCGGTTCAAGACAGGGACACCGGCCAGGGTGGATAAGAGGAGTATTGATTTTTTCAAAATGGAAGAGCAGTTTGGGGATTCCCGGGTGGTGCCCTTTTCCTTTTCAACGAATCCGGATGAAATCCAGAAGGAACAGGTTTCCTGCTGGCTGACGTATACCAATGAAGATACTCACCGCATCATCAAGGATAATCTGGACCGTTCACCTCTGTTTTCAGGGGCTATTGAGGGAACCGGGCCAAGGTATTGTCCTTCTATTGAGGATAAGGTGGTCAAATTTCCGGATAAGAACCGCCATCAGGTATTTGTGGAGCCGGAGGGGCTATACACCAATGAAATGTATCTGGGAGGCATGAGCAGTTCCCTGCCGGAGGATGTACAGTATGCAATGTACCGTACGGTTCCGGGACTTGAAAAGGTAAAGATAGTGAGAAATGCCTATGCCATTGAATATGACTGCATTAACGCGCTTCAGCTTAAGCCTACCCTGGAGTTTAAGAAGATTTCCGGCTTGTTTGCAGGCGGACAGTTTAACGGAAGCTCAGGGTATGAGGAGGCGGCCGTCCAGGGATTCATGGCTGGTGTGAATGCCGCGATGAAGATACAGGGACGGGAGGCCGTGGTTCTGGACCGTTCACAGGCATATATAGGCGTTCTTATTGATGACCTGGTAACAAAGGAAAACCATGAACCATACCGGATGATGACTTCCAGAGCAGAATACAGGCTTTTGCTCCGCCAGGATAATGCAGATATCAGACTCAGGAAAATCGGTCATGATATCGGCTTGGTAAGCGATGAAGAGTATGAACATCTTTTAAAGAAGGTGGATGATATACAGTCAGAGATTAAACGGTTGGAAAAGACTGTTATAGGAGTAAACGGTCAGGCACAGACTTTTTTGAAAAAATATGGAAGCACTTTATTGAAGTCTGGAATTACACTGGCAGAGCTGGTCAAAAGGCCGGAATTGGATTATGATAAACTGGAGGAACTGGATGAGGACAGGCCCCGGCTTCCTGATGATGTCAGAAAACAGGTTAATATTGAGATTAAATATGAAGGTTATATAAAGCGTCAGATGCAGCAGGTGGCACAGTTTAAGAAACTGGAGGATAAGAAGCTGCCGGAGGATTTTGACTATTCAGAGGTCAACAGTCTTCGCAGGGAGGCAGTGCAGAAGTTGAATACAGTGCAGCCGGCTACGATTGGACAGGCATCCCGTATATCAGGTGTTTCACCGGCAGACATATCTGTTTTGCTGGTGCATTTTACAAGAAAGCAGTGAGAGGGTCTGATATGACAGATACATTTAGACAGCAGATGGACCGGGAGCTGGGGCTTCTGGGGATAAAGTTAAATGAGAAACAATTGGACCAATTTTTTACTTATTATGAAATGCTGGTGGAAAAGAATAAGGTCATGAATCTGACAGCCATAACAGATGAGGCAGATGTTGTATCCAAACACTTTAGTGACAGTGTGTCACTTTTTAGAGTGTTGAAAAAGGTGATGGATTCTGGCGATGGATGCTGCGGCAGCGGCGTGTATGAGGAAGGTATGTTGAAGGGAAAATCCATTATTGATGTGGGTACAGGGGCTGGATTTCCCGGAATACCTCTTAAGATAGCTTTTCCCGGAATAAAACTTACCTTGCTGGATTCCTTAAATAAGAGAGTTAAATTTCTGGAGGAAGTCTGTAATGAGTTGGGGTTACAAAACGTGGAATTTATTCACGGAAGAGCGGAGGATATAGGAAGACAGAAAGAGCACAGGGAGATGTATGATTTGTGCGTATCCAGGGCTGTGGCAAATTTGTCTTCTTTGTCTGAGTATTGTATGCCTTTTGTGAAGATTGGCGGATTCTTTGTTCCATATAAATCCGGAGAGATAGAAGATGAGCTTAGGTCCGCAGGTAAGGCTGTTGGAATATTGGGGGGAGAGCTGGTATTTGTAGATAAATTCATGCTGCCCGGTACAGATGTTTCCAGATCTTTGGTGATAATTAAGAAGGTGAAAGGAATATCAAAGAAGTATCCAAGGAAAGCGGGAATGCCGACCAAGGAGCCTTTGGGGTAGAAGTGGTTGCGGGGATGTTTCACGTGAAACATCCTTTTTTTGGTGTTTTTGAGTTTTTTTACATATGCTTTGTATATTAATTTTCTATATTAAATTTGTATATTAAATTAAGAAGGCACGATGTCATTTGTGCCTTCCTATTATTTTATTCATATAGGTATTCATATAGGTATTTATAAAGGTATTTATATAGGTAATCATATAGATAATCATATAGATATTCAGATAGTCATTCATACAGTTATTCATATAAGTATTTATGTAAGCATTTGTATAAATGTATATAAGTGTTATATAAATTCAATAGAATGCTTATACTCATTAAAAATTTCCATACAATCAGATTTAATCTGCGGCCTCACGCATCATTTGTATTTCCTGTGCATACCCATCCAAATCATTAGGGGTTTCCAGATAAAATGGGAGATGTCTCAATTCGGGGTGAGTGACAATACGCTTAAAGGTATCCAATCCTATATATCCTTCACCTAACTTTGCATGTCTGTCTTTATGTGCGCCCAAAGGATTCTGGCTGTCGTTTAAGTGTATGGCCTTTAAACGTTTTAATCCGATTTTATTATCGAACTCTGTCAGGATATCATCTAAGTGATTGGCTATATCATATCCCCCATCCCATATATGGCATGTATCAAGGCAGACACCCATGTGGCTGTTTAATTCAATTAAATCAAGAATCTGTCTCAATTCTTCAAAAACACCCCCTACCTCGCTGCCTTTTCCTGCCATTGTTTCCAGCAAAACAGTAGTGGTCTGTTCCGGAGAAAGAATGTCATTTAACATCTCAGCAATAAATTGTATGCCAATTTCAGTACCTTGTTTTACATGGCTTCCCGGATGAAAATTATACATATTGCCAGGAGTATACTCCATTCTAACTAAATCATCAGCCATGGTTCGTTTGGCAAAGTCTCTTAATTTAGGATCGGCCGAACAGGCGTTTAAGGTGTAAGGGGCGTGGGCTAATATAGGATTAATGTCCAGTGACTGGGCTTCCGCCAGAAATTCTTTTACATCATTTTCATCTATGGATTTGGCGTTTCCTCCCCGCGGGTTACGGGTGAAAAACTGAAATGTATTTGCGTTTATTTTTTTTGCGTCCTTTGCCATGGCACGGTATCCTTTTGATGAGGACAAATGACATCCAATTCGCAGCATATTGTGTTTTCCTTTCTTTATATAGGTTCTGTAGTTAATCAACGGGTTTCATCATCTAGCAGCTATAGTAAAAACGGCTCGGAGTATATATCCGAACCGTATGTTTCACGTGAAACATTATCTTGTTTTAGGATAAATAAGTTTGAATCACATCGAATACTTCTGTAGGCTTCTCTAAATGGGGAAGTGATTTTGTATTGGGTACAACAGTCCATTCGATAGCTGGATTGTATTCTTTGTATTCTTCCATGCATTCACTTATATCATCTATGGCATCTCCGCCTAACAGGTATATGCTGTTATCAATTTTCTTTAAGGCAGCCGCAATATTGCATTTAACATAATTGCATTTTAAGCTGGCATAGACAGACTTGGGCGACTCACCTAAATGAGCTGATTCATGATACGCGTCAATTATCCTGGTTTTTACTGAGTAAGGATTATAATAGTAATTGGTTAAGAACTCTTTTGTTATAAACTGTTTACTGCAGGCTATATTATATATCAAGGTTCCCACAATGGGCAAATCTAATATAATCTTGTAAAGCTTTGCATTCTTTCCAGGCACCTGACTGCAGGAGAGAAGGCTCTCCGGATTTATGAATAATAACTGATTAAATAATTCCGGACTATTGCTGCAAGCCATGATTCCCAGAGCAGCGGATGAACCGCTGGCTACTATGTCTGTCCTGTGTCCGATTTCTGATTTTATGAAATCAGAGAGAAGCTGTACATACAAATAATTTGTATAGGTAAGATTGGGCTTTTCTGAACGTCCAAATCCCAGCAAATCAATGGTATATACAGTATATGTCTCAGCAAGTTTACCAACCAGATTCTTCCATTCGTACCCGCTGGAAGCAGGAGCAAGGTCATGTACCAACAGAATCGGTTTACCGGTTCCTGTCTTAGTATAATGTATATTTCCTAAACGCCACTTATAACACAGTGCCTCTGGTTCTTCCAATACATTTCGGGACGTGGCCGAAAGTTTTATCGCTTTGTTAATCAGAGCAGTAGCAGCAGCAGCTCCGGATGACAGTATGAGTAAGGTTAGTAATTTATTCCTTGTTTTCATTCAATAGTCTCCTGAAATCACATATTATATAACCGGTTTTTTGATTCTACTCCATTATAATACAAGCTGGGGGCTATTACAACGGTTAGAGAATTAAATTATTATTAAGACACAATAGAATTAGGATGCCACTTTTCTGCCTTAAAAATGTTTCACGTGAAACATTTTTTTGTATAAAACATGAAAATTCTCCTTTTCTCCTAATTTCCCGTAGGAAAAGAATAGGACTTGTGTTATAATCGTAAAAGTAATCGAAGAAAGGTTTGTTTTTTTCGAGAAAGGAATTTATACATATGGGACGAATCATAACAATAGCCAATCAGAAGGGCGGTGTAGGTAAGACTACCACAGCCATTAATCTTTCCGCCTGTTTGGCTGAAGCAGGACAACATGTTATGCTGGTGGATTTTGATCCCCAGGGAAATGCCAGCAGCGGACTGGGGTTGGAACAGGAAGATTTTGATAGAACTGTTTACGATATGATGATTGAAGAGGCATCTGTGGATGAATGTATTATTAAGGAAATACAGCCGAATCTGGATGTGCTTCCTTCTGATATGAACCTGGCAGGAGCGGAGATTGAATTTCAGGAAGTCGAGAATAAGGAAAAGCTTCTGAGCAGTTGCCTAAATCAAGTTCGAGATACATATGATTTTATCATCATTGATTGTCCCCCGTCTCTAAATATATTGACTATAAATGCACTGACGGCAGCAGATACCGTACTGGTTCCTATACAGTGTGAGTACTATGCCCTGGAGGGACTCAATCAGGTATTAAAGACAGTGGACCTGGTTAAAAGAAAGTTGAATCCGGAATTGGAATTGGAAGGCGTTGTATTTACCATGTATGATGCAAGGACAAATTTATCACTGGAAGTAGTGGAAAGTGTTAAGAGCAGTTTGAACAGAACAATTTATAAAACCATTATACCGAGAAATGTACGTCTGGCTGAGGCACCCAGCCATGGCATGTCTATTAATCTTTACGATTCCAGATCAACGGGGGCCGAGAGCTACAGGATGCTTGCGGCAGAAGTAATGAGCAGAGGAGAAGAGTTGTAATGGCTAAAAAAGGATTGGGTAAAGGATTGGGAGCCATCTTTGGTGAAGATGTTATAAAGGAAAGCGAAGAGGAGATTGCAAAAGCAAAAGCGGCTACGACTGAAAAAGAGGATGGCAAAAGCGGGGAATTGATGGTAAAAATGGCATTGATTGAACCCAATAGAGAACAGCCCAGAAAAGATTTTAATGAGGAACAGCTGGCTGAGCTGGCTGATTCCATCAGGCGATACGGAATTTTACAGCCCCTTTTGGTTCAGAAAAAGGGGACATTTTATGAGATAATTGCCGGAGAACGCAGATGGCGTGCAGCCAAGATAGCCGGATTAAAGGAAATCCCCGTTGTGCTGCGGGAGTACAATAAGCAGGAGAGCATGGAAATAGCACTGATTGAAAATGTGCAGAGAGCTGACTTAAATCCTATTGAAGAGGCATTGGCTTATCAGCGTTTGGTGACAGAATTTAAGCTGACTCAGGAGGAAATAGCAGTCAGAGTATCAAAAAACAGAGCTACCATTACCAATTCCATGCGCCTTTTAAAATTGGATGGACAGATACAGGAAATGCTGATTCAGAATCTTATTTCCAGCGGCCATGCGAGAGCTTTATTATCCCTGGAGAATAAAGGGCTTCAGTTGAAGGCCGCAAAAATGATATTGGATGAATCGCTCAGTGTCAGAGAAACAGAGCGCCTTGTAAAGCGCCTTGCAAAGGAAGCAGAGACCGGGGAAGAAAAGAAGGATAAATCTAAGGACGAGGCCCTGGCTTTGATATATCAGAGTTTGGAAGAACGTATGAAAAGCGTCATGGGTACAAAGGTCAGCATCCATAACAAGGATAAAAATAAAGGACGCATTGAAATTGAATATTATTCTGAAGCAGAATTAGAGCGAATTGTAGAAATGATTGAATCAATTCGCTAGGTACAAAGGAGAGATGGATATTATATGGAGAACAGCATCTTAAATCAAATTCCCTTTGATCCTGCATACATAATGGCGGGATTATTGATATTAGTGGTTCTGCTGCTGATATTGACGATTACAACAATGACAAAAGTAAGAAGGCTGGATCGCCAATATGACTATTTTATGAGAGGAAAAGATGCGGAGACTCTGGAAGATGTCATTCTGGACCAGATTGAGGAAATCAGAGATTTAAGGGCCGAAGACAGGTCAAATAAGGATTCCATCCGAACATTGAACCGGAATCAGAGAGCTTCGTTCCAAAAGTATGGGCTTGTAAAATACAATGCCTTTAAAGGGATGGGAGGAAATCTCAGTTTTGCATTTGCCATGTTGGATTATACAAACAGCGGATTTGTATTAAACTGCGTCCACAGCCGAGAGGGTTGTTATCTGTATATCAAGGTGGTGGATATGGGACAGACCGATATTGTTCTGGGGAATGAGGAACAGGAGGCATTGGAGCAGGCTCTTGGCTATATTAAGAAAAGTTAAATCTGCAATAATTGTAAAAGACTGGAAAACATCCGGTCTTTTATTTATTTTATGAAATGTGCGGGAAGTTGGCGCATAATGGATTTTGCCCGCATATGATATTGGTAAGAGAAAACTGGAAAAGGGAGAGTAGATGCAGGACATTGAATACCTGAAAAGCATGTATCCGTCAGGAATACGAATCTTACAGGGCTATGTGGCAGAAGCTTGCGACAGATTAGATTATAAAAATAGTCCCATGTATGATGAGTATCCTGACCATATGATGATTAACCGGCTTTGTGATACAATTTGTGATACGGTGATTGCATCCGAAGGCGCGGAAAAGGTCAGAGGCATGTGGAACATATCAGAAAATGATAAAGCTGTTATGGAAATGGCAGAACTCAAAAAAGATATGAAACGGCTGGATGAAGATTTATTTACAGAGGATGATGACGCACAGATAGAGCAGGATTTAGAGAATGCTCCGGCTGAAAACATAAGTGAGGCTGAGGTGTCAACCACAGAAGAATCACAGGAGGAACAGTCTGTTTCCAATATCCGCAATGATTTCCGGGGGTACAGGGAATCAGTGGTAAACCCATCCGGAATCATGATGGAAACCCAGGAAATGAGGGGAAGAGAACCTGGATATCCGGGAAATGGAAGAATGGGTGGACGACCTAATATGGGTCAGGGATCAGGCAGACCACCCATGGAAAATAATTCAGGGAGGCCGCCTATGGGCCCCGGCCCGGAACGCCCACCCATGGGGCCGGGACCAGTGAGACCGCCGGCAGGAGCTAATCAGGGCAGACCGCCAGTGGGAGGTCCCGGACCAGTTAGGCCGCCGCGGCCGCCGCAGCCACCACAGCCACCACAGCCGCCGAGGCCGACATCGCCTCCGCCGAGACCGCCGCAGCCGCCAAGGCCGACACCGCAGCCGCCGAGGCCGACACCGCCCCCGCCGAGACCGCCGCAGCCACCGAGGCCGACACCGCTCCCGCCGAGACCGCCGCAGCCGCCGAGGCCGACACCGCCTCCGCCGAGACCGCCGCAGCCGCCCAGACCGGTTCCGCCTCCTAAGCACGGAAACAGGCCATCCTGGCTTAGAGACATGGTTAAGGTGCTTCTGTTGAATGAAATGTTCCACAGAAGGTGCGCCAGAGGTCTTTGCGCCTTGTAGGAACAGCAAAGAGATTATTAATAAAATTCCGAAAAGATTAAGTTGTAGTTTTACTGGATATTATATAAAATAGAAATGATACAGAGTAACCGGTATAAAGGATAAAAATCACATATGAAAAAAATATTGCAAAAAGCAGGGATTTTGTTCCTGATATTTATAGGAGCGCTGGTTGTGTATTTCATCAGTGCCAGAAACACAATGGAAAAAGAATCAGCTGTATATACATCCATGGAAGAACCGTCTTTGCCGGTGGTTTATACCCAACTGGGCGGTCAGGAAATCAATTGTCTGCATGGATACATGCAGGACATGGGGAATCAGGCAGCCAGGGAGAGCATCTCTGTGCTGCCTGAAGACCGCGGGCTGCATATCCGGATTCAGGAGTATGGAAACACCGTTACCGGAATCAGTTATGAGGTGAGAAATCTTACCATGGACAGGCTGGTGGAGAGAACGGAAGTGGAAGATTGGGACAGCGGGGACGGAAGTGTCAGCGCGGTGCTTCCGATTCAAAACCTGCTGGCCAGGAATGAAACTTATCTTTTGTCAATCACCGTGTCCACGGGTGAAAAGGAACTGCATTATTATACCAGAATCATGTGGCCGGACAATACCTATGCGTCAGATATGGTCAGGCTGGCCGGGGAGTTTACCAGGAAGAGCCTGGACTATAATCAGGCAAGAGACCTGGTATCCTATCTGGAAACCAATGACACAGAGGATAACAGCTCCTTAGGCCATGTTACCATCAGGGCCAATTTCAGCCATTTGACCTGGGATGGTCTGGATGTGGAGATGGTGGGAGAGCCACAGGTGACTCTCCAGGAGTTTGACGGCATCATGGGTCAAATTCAGATTCGGTATCAGGTTGCCATCAATGAGGAGGACGGAACACGTTCCCTGGTTGACGCGGTAGATAATTTTACCATGAAGTGGAATGAGCAGAGAATCTACCTGATGAATTATGAACGGAATGCCAATGAAGTGTTTGACGGCGGCCACCAGTCTTTTTCAGGCAAAAAGATTCTTCTAGGAATTACAAATGACAACAAGGTGAGGATGATGAAGAGTCCAAAATCCAAGTATGTGGCATTTAAAACAGGCGGAGACCTGTGGTGTTATGATTATGATGATAAGCAGGCGGTGTGCGTATTTTCCTTCAGAAGCAATTCGGATGACGGTGTCAGAAGCGGTTACGACAGACACGATATAAAGATATTGTCCATGCAGGACGACGGCGCCATGGATTTTCTGGTGTATGGATACATGAACCGGGGCAAGTACGAAGGCCGGATGGGAGTGGTATTTTATCACTATGATAAGGAGCAGGACACGGTACAGGAAAAATTCTTCCTGCCTGCGTCTGAATCCTACGATATGGTGAAAGCTGACATTGATAAATTGTCCTATCTCAGCGAGAATGACATGATGTACATTATGCTTCAGGGCACTGTGTACGGTATCGATCTTAAGAGCAATGAATCCCTTGTAGTGGCCCAGGGGCTGACAGAGGGAAGCTATGCTGTCAGCGGAGATGCCAGCCGGTTTGCATGGCAGGAAGGACAGAACCTGTATGAATCTGAGAAGGTTCATGTCATGGATTTCAATACTTCCCAGAAACAGGAAATCGTGGGGGAGGTAAATGATTACGTCAGAGTATTGGGATTTGTTGGAAATGATTTGATATATGGGCTGAGCAGCTCCAAGGATAAGTGGATTGTCAATGGCCGCATGAAGGGTATGCCTATGTATGCAATGTACATTGTGGATACACAGATGCGGGTGGAGAGTGAATACAGAAAGGACGGCATCTATATAACGGATGTGGTGGCCCAGGACGGGAGGATTCACCTGAAACGTTTGGTGCCGTTGGGAGAAAATCAGTATCTGTACCAGAACGAGGATACCATTGTATGCAACCAGAGGGTGGAAAAGGACCCCCTGGAGGGAATCGGCTGGTTTGCTTCCCAGGATAAGGGGAAGGTTTATTTCGTCCAGTCAGATTCGGAAATAAACGGGGATAAGGTCCGTACATCTGCGCCAAAGGCATTTTCCTATGAATATACAAGCGTTCTGGATACGGGAAGCGCTGCTTCCTCGTCATCTGATAACAGTATGGTATTTAAGGCTTACGGTGGCGGACATTATATTGGTTCATCCAGAAACTTCAGCCAGGCAGTGGAAATGGCCTATGGGCAGATGGGCTATGTGACGGACAGCAGCCAGCATATTGTGTGGGACAGAATCAACAGGCAGCCCATACGCAATATCAAATCCCCGGTGGATGAGGCCAGGAAGGTGACAAAGTATCTGGATTCATTTAACGGCAGCCGCGTCTATGAGGACGGGCTTATACTCATCGACGCGGGAGGATGCAGCCTGATCCAGATGCTGTATTATATTGACAAGGGTATTCCTGTGATTGCCTATGTGGAATCAGGCCAATATGTGCTTTTGTCCGGCTATGACCAGTACAATGTGACGCTCTATGATCCTCAGACCCAGGAGACACAGAAGATGGGATTGAACGATGCCACAGAGTATTTCAAGAACCTGCAGAATGATTTCCTGTGCGCTTTGGCAGTGGAGTAGACAGTGTACTTTAGAGCGTGCATTTTCGTTTTACTTTACAAATCTGATTCTTATGGTATAATCTAAGAAGATGTAAATAAAATATGAACAAATTTTTAAAGATTTCTTTAGGAGTATTTTCCTTATATATTGGATTTGTTTAAATAAAAATCAGAGGTGTGGAATGGAACAATATATTATCAAAGGCGGGAATCCACTGGTGGGAGATGTGACCATAAGCGGAGCCAAGAATGCCGCACTGGGAATACTGGCTGCTTCTATCATGACTGACGATGATGTGGTGATTGATAATCTGCCGGATGTAAGGGATATCAATGTACTGTTAGAGGCGATTCAGGAAATTGGTGCAAGGGTTGACAGGATTGACCGACACACTGTAAAGATAAACGGAAGCAATATAAGCGAGGTATCTGTGGATGATGAGTATATACGTAGGATACGTGCCTCTTACTATTTCATAGGAGCCCTTTTGGGCAAGTATAAGAGCGCGCAGGTTCCCCTTCCAGGGGGATGCAATATCGGCAGCAGGCCCATTGACCAGCATATCAAGGGATTCAGGGCATTGGGGGCTGAGGTGACCATTGAGCGCGGGGCTGTCATAGCCCATGCCATCGACCTGGTGGCAAGCCACATTTATCTGGATGTGGTGTCTGTGGGAGCTACTATTAATATCATGATGGCCGCAGCCCTGGCAGAGGGACAGACTATTCTGGAGAATGCTGCCAAGGAACCCCATATTGTAGATGTTGCCAACTTCTTAAACAGCATGGGCGCCAATATAAAGGGAGCCGGTACTGATACAATTCGTATCAGGGGTGTAAACCGTCTCCATGGAACCGAGTATTCCATTATACCGGACCAGATTGAGGCAGGTACGTTCATGTGCGCCGCGGCTGCCACCAGAGGCGATATCATGGTTAAGAACGTGATTCCCAAGCATCTGGAGGCCATTTCCGCCAAGCTGACGGAGATAGGCTGTGAGGTGATTGAATTTGATGACGCTGTCCGCGTGGTGGGAAAACCTTCCCAGAGACACACGGATATAAAGACCCTTCCTTATCCCGGCTTTCCTACGGATATGCAGCCTCAGATGTCGGTTGCCCTGGTCTTGGCCAACGGCACCAGTATGGTGACGGAGAGTATTTTTGAGAACAGATTCAAATATGTGGACGAGCTGGCCCGCATGGGCAGCAATATAAAGGTAGAGGGCAACGTGGCTGTTATAGACGGCGTAAAACGCCTGACAGGAGCCCAGGTCAATGCACCGGACCTGAGAGCGGGAGCAGCTCTTGTGATTGCGGGATTGGCCGCTGACGGGTATACAGTGGTGGATGAAATCGGTTATATCCAGCGCGGATATGAGTGCTTTGAAGAAAAGCTCCAGGGACTGGGAGCCATGATTGAAAAAGTAGATTCCGACCGGGAAGTACAGAAGTTTAAATTGCGGGTCGGCTGATAACAGGAGAGAATACAAGGCAGGAGGATGTACCGGAAGGTGCATGGATCCTGCCTTTTCTTTCAGAGACAGGACAAACAGACTTAAGAAGGATATGTGGAACGGATATGAAACAGGAATTTTATTACCAGCAGATGAATAAAGCGCAGCAGAACGCCTACAGGGCCATGCTGGATGGATTTGAGTCACTGTCGCCGGAATTTCCGGTTCTGCGCCTGGATGGAAAAGAACTGTCAGATATTTTTTTCCGGTTGCGCCTGGACCATCCGGCTATATTTTATGTGGAGGGCTTTCACTACAGGTTTGCCCGGAATTCAGAATATGTGCAGATGATTCCGGAATATATGTTTGAGAAGAAGAAAATAAAAGAGATGAAAACAGCACTGGAGTCCAGAATCAGCCGCCTGGTGCGGCAGGCAGAGGGGATGACGCCGGAGGAAAAGGAGAAGTACGTGCATGAATTCATCTGCTCCAATGTAACCTATGACAAACTGAAAAAACAGTATTCTCATGAAATTATAGGGCCTCTCCAGCAGGGAATCGGCGTGTGCGAAGGCATTGCAAAGACCGTGAAAATACTGTGCGACAGGCTGGGGCTGGAGTGCCTGATAGCCATAAGTGAATCAGCTCCTGACAGGGGAATCCGGTACCGCCATGCATGGAATCTGGTGAAGTGCAACGGCGATTATTATTACGTTGACACAACCTGGGGAGATCCGGTGTTCCAACAGGAAGAAGGAGAAGATACATCCCGGGATACAGAGCAAAATTCAGGTCAAGATGCAGAGGCTTCTGGTAATAAGGCAAATATCAGCTATGATTATATGTGTTGTGATGATACGCAGTTATTTCAGACACATATTCTGGATAAGGATACACAGATGCCAGAGTGCAGCAAGATGGATTGCAATTATTACGTGGTAAACGGAATGTATTACACAAAGTATGATGCCAAGAAGGTACTGGAAGCCATGAACCAGGCTATCTGGGCGAAGAAAAGTGCTACAATTTTTAAATTCGCAGATACATCCGTCTACAGTCAGGCGCACGATGACATTTTCCAGAAAGAACTTGCAAAAGCAGCGCAGAATCTGGCGGATTACTATGGATTATCGCAGGTGAAGTACCAGTACATCGATGACCCGAGATTACACAAGATTGTAATATTTTGGCAGTATTCATAAAAAAACAAAAATATCCGTTGAAAATCCTCGGATTATGTAGTATAATTTTTACAATTTGTGAAGACATAAATTGTCTGGTACCGATGTATGAAAAACGAGGCGGTTTTGTGCTTGCACAAACTGCCTTTTATTCTGTATTTTTAAGAAAAATTCTTTGTAACAACGAATTTTTTTTGCCCAAATATAGAATAAAAGGCAGTTTGTGCAAGCACAAAC
>ERZ506791.291-NODE-291-length-29783-cov-6.192848_pt1 | contig 29783 bp, 37 predicted proteins | sample MGYA00513184_ERZ506791 | MGnify/ENA metagenome assembly ERZ506791
CAAGGCACGCCTGTGGATGCTTTAAAGGAAGCTTTAGATACCAATGTGCATATTCCGATTCGTGGAGAAAAGAAAAAATTGATTGATTTGGTGTATAAGAATGCGAAGGAAGCGCATGAACAAAAATTTCAATTGGTATTCCGTAAGGATAATGAGTTGAAAAAGGCGAATGAGATGTTGTCAAAAATTTTTAATGCCGATATTCATACGGTAGAGATGTTTGATAACTCACACATTCAGGGTACGTTTAATGTAAGTGGTTTAGTTGTGTTTAAGGATGGAGTTCCAGATAAGAATTCGTATCGTCATTATAAATTAGATGGCTATCGAAGTGATGTGGACAGTATGAAAGAGGTTATCTATCGTAGATATTTTCGTTTGTTGAAGGAGCATCAGCCCATGCCTGATTTATTATTAGTAGATGGAGGTGCCCTGCAAATCAATGCGGCCAAAGAAATTATAGATATGCTTCAATTAAATCTTCGTGTGGCAGGTTTAGTAAAGGATGATAAGCATGCTACTCGAGCTTTAATGGATGTTAATCTGAATGAGATTCCAATTGATTCAAAATCGAGCTTATTCTTCCTTTTGACGCGTATGCAAGATGAGGTGCATCGCTTTGCGATTACTTATCATAGAAAGCTTCGTGATCAGTCGATGACAAAATCGTTATTGGATACGGTATCTGGTATTGGTCCTAAACGTAAAAAGGAATTATTAAAACGATTTAAGAGTATGAAACAAATGCGTCAGGCAAGCGTAGAAGAGTTAAGTGAAGTGATTCCAGAGGATGTGGCTAAGATTCTCTATGCTCGTTTGCATGAGAATTGATAGTTTAGTATAATGTTTTGCGTGAGGTGCATATTTTGATTACTAAAAAAGAATTAAGAGCACGTGTCCTTTTAATTGTGGTTTGTTTAGCTGTCGGATTGTATTGCCTATATACAATGGATAAGTCGTATGATCCGTTAGCGCGATATCCATATACAACAGATGAGAATCGAGAAATCTTATTAAAGTATTTTGATAGTGACGATATTGATTATTTGGTGAATCAGCATATATCGCCCGATAAATTTATGGATTTTGTCGAGTTAAAAGACTTTAATTTAAAGAACACGTTATATTATAAAGAAGCTAAAGAAACGCAGGATGCAGATAATGAATACATTGTCAATTTTGTGAATCGTTTTCGAAAAAACTTTTCATATGAGACTTTGAAGGAGTTGTTGTCACACTATTCTTATTTAGATTTGACAACCTTCTATGAAAATGAGGCTGTCTTGTATTCGGATTTAAGATTGGTTGCGGATCCTACCAATCCGTATGTTGTTTTGAATCAGGAAAATACGGTCTATAAATTTGCACCGGAAAAAATCACTTCCTTTAATGGGATAATGATTCAAAGTGTTCTTGTGGAGGATTTACAGAATATGATGGATGCCTATGCGTCTGTTATGAATGAGCAGGATCGTTTGACATTGACTAGTGGGTATCTAAGCTATGAACAAATCATGGACCAATATGTCAACGCATCAAAAGAATATGATGGCGTAGATAAGTATATGTACAATGCAGGTAAAAATGAGCAGCAGCTTGGATATACGGTAGTCTTTGAAGGGCAAGATGAGTGGATTCATCTTTGTAAAGAACGCTTAAATGAAGATATGGATTATGCGCTACTAGACGAAGAGTTGTCAGATGAAGTTAAAAATCGAATGGAGTGGCTTGAGGAAAATGCATATCGCTATGGATTTGTGATTCGTTATGAAAAGGAACAGGAAAAAAAGACGGGGCATTGGTATCAACCTTTTGTACTTCGCTACGTAGGAAAGAAGATGGCAAAATATATGCATGACAGCTATAAGGTCATGGAACAAGTGTCTTTTCCTGATGAGCTAGAGTAGGAGTTTTTATGAAAATAGTAGTTGTGAGTGATTCACATGGAAGAAATGATATATTAAAAACGATTCAAGAAAAACATCCGGATGCAGGTTTGTTTATTCATTGTGGGGATTTAGAAGGGGATCCAATGTATTTTCCTGGCTATATCATCGTTCGTGGGAACAATGATTATTTTGGTCGATTCGAAAATGAAAGACAAATTCCCATTGGCAAGCATCGTATTTATGTAACGCATTCGCATCGTTTTTCATATTATTCAAGAAGTGAACAACTGGCTCGAAGAGCTAAAGAGCTTAATTGTGATATCGTCTGTTTTGGACATACACATGTATCGTATGTAGAAAAGGTGGATGGTGTGTTATTATTAAATCCAGGATCTTTATCGCACGCAAGAGATGGAAAGCCTTGTAGCTATGCGATTTTGAATATAGATGAAGATCAGATTCAGGTTGAATTTAAGTATGAGCCTGAATGGTAAGAAAGAAGGAAGTTGTATGTATAAAATTAGTGAGTTATATGATTTAAACCACACTTTGGCAAGTGATTACTTAGCACAGTTTGAGTATCCTTGGCAAGCCTTAGCTGGAATCAAGGAATTGATTTTAGAATTAGGAAAAAATCTAGGTGAAGACTATGTTGAAGTTAAGGAGCATGTATGGGTACATAAAAGTGCACATGTATTTGAAAGTGCCTATTTAGGAGCTCCATGCATTATTGGCCCGGAAACAGAGGTTCGTCATTGTGCCTTTGTTCGTGGAAGTGCTTTGGTAGGTGCAAATTGTGTAGTTGGAAATAGTGTTGAATTAAAGAACTGCATTTTGTTTGATAATGTAGAAACACCACATTATAACTATGTTGGGGATAGTATTTTGGGATATCATTCACATTTAGGTGCTGGTGGTATCACAAGTAATTTGAAGAGTGCAAGAAACAATATCACTTTGCGTAGAAAAGATGAAAATTATAATGTGGTTGAAGAAGTTGAAACGGGATTAAGAAAAATTGGTGCCTTTATGGGAGATTATGTAGAAGTTGGATGTAATTCTGTGTTGTGTCCAGGAACAATCATTGGTCCTCATACAAATGTGTATCCACTATCTCGTGTACGAGGTCAGATTGCGGCAAATTCAATCTTCAAGGATGATACACATGTTACTTTAAAAGACTAATCTTACGGACTTGTAATTTTAGGGTAACCAAAATCATTTAGGGTTTTAGCGCAATCATTTGGGGTCTAGTTCGGGGTCTGTGAATATTCGTTAAAATTTCAAATTAAAAAGAGATGTAAATCTGTATGTTGGTACATGCAGAAATGCATCTCTTTTTTAGTTGTGTTTTTCTTACTGTGATTATTAAATTGTAGTTATATTTTTATATTATTTTTTCTTATTATATGATCCGCGTTTTTTTCCTTTATTCTTTTTGATCTCATCTTTTGGTTTAGGAATACCTCTAACGCTTGGATTGTCTCTTGTAGCCCAGAGAATGCGATTGCGTGTATAATTAAAATCAGAGAATCCTCTCGATTCTCTCTTAAGATCTTTCGGCTTTCGGTTGAAAGACTCCATAGGTCCATTGGAAAGACGTGCATAGTATTCTTGCTCGTTTCTTGCACTCTTTCTATAGACCTTTACTTTAATAAAGGAATTAACGATAGGTTCCTTGTTCTTGATAAGAAACAAGGCAAAATCACTAAATATCGACTGATCTGAATATTTATATTTGTTGATCAAAGCGTTTAGATTTGTCAGTACATCGAATTCACTTTCGTATTCCTGATTGTTGAATTCAATATAATCCTCTTTTAGATCACGAAGCTTTTCAAAGTTTGGATCCAGTTCTAGAAACATTTTCTCAATGGTGAATGTATCTACATTCATACCGAGCATTTTATGATAATAGCGCTTTGTTGAATAATTAATTTCATCATGGTTTTTAAGGATAACCCATTTATAGTTTTGTAACAGAATTACTTCTTTAGAAGGCTTTATAGATTTATCATCACGGTTCGTATCGTGATTTTTTTCTTTTAGCCTTTGTTCGTCTCTTTTTTTGTATCTCTTCATTACTTTGTAGATGTAAGTGTTCATTTGAGAAATGATTACTTTTACAACGTGAAACGAGTCTAGGATTGTGACCGAATTAGGAAAATACTCTTCTGGCATATTAAGATAAGTCTTATAAGCATCAGATATTACACCCTTGACATTTAATCTTTCCTTAAGTGGAATAGATAGAAAGTAGTTTTCAAGTGTAGAATGCCATCGATTATGAACGATATCGATGATTTCTCCAGTAGAAAAATCCATAATGACAAATGCATATTTTTCGGTATTACTGATGTCCAGATATACTTCATCTACAGAAATGTATTCAGGCAAAGGAAGTCTAGGAAGATCCACATAGCGCTTGAATATAAGACGGGCAGCTGAATCAGATATATTGAATTGAGCTGCAATCTCGGCTGTTGATTTAGTAAGAGTCTTGAATGCATTAAGAATCAAATATGGCGTGATATTTGAAGAATGTGAGTATTTATCCAAAAACGGAAAGGAATCATTCTCTGTGTGTCCGCACTCCTTACACACCCATCTGCGCTGACGTACTATCAAGTAAGTGTTCATTGAATCCTGAGAGATTGGATGATTTACTTTACGAACATAGATACCCTTGGAATGCATACGAGACTGACACATAGGGCAAAGAGTAGGCTTTAAGTTTTTTTCGATATAAACAAATTTATCAGAACCGATGATTTCAATCTTAGTAACAGTGTATGTACCATCATCAGTCAGATTAAGAAGAGCTAGATAATTAGAATTTTGATTCGTGTTGTGTTCCATAATAAATTTTACCTCCTGAACAATGTAGAAAAACACAACACACTCATTATAGAAGATAAAACACTCTAAAAACTTTTTAAAGTTTTTAGAGCAGGTTATAAACGCCTATAAATAATTATTAAAAAAAAGATGGAAGAAAACAGGTAATAAGACAGTTGTTCATGTCAAAAAAAGGAAAGAAAAAAGAGCCAATTTGGAGACCCCAAAAGTCGCCCCTAAAATTGACCCTAAAATAGACCCCAAAAATAATGACCCTAATTAAAATTGGTTACCCCAGCTAGTCAAATAGCTGCTCATTAACTGTATCTAGCGTTCCTTGAAAGAAATCATTTTTTCCTCCACCACGAACTTGATGTCTTTCTTTGAGTTGTAAGAATATATCTTTAGAGTTGGTCATAAAACGATAATTATCTTTTTGTTTAGAAACAAGTAAAACATAGTTGTCGCTAAAAGATACAAGCTTATTGTAGTAATATAATTGTGTATCTCGATCGAGTTCATCACATAGAACGATTTGGTTTTCTTTATGTTCGATAATTAAGTGATCAATCATCTCTTTGTTTAATTGTTTGATTCTTTGTTTCAAAGCATAATTTTCATCTAATACGCGTTGTACATTTGATGATAAATCTTCTATATTTGAAGACAATTGATTGGAGATTTGAATAGCTTGATCATGTTTTAAGACATAATCTTCATAAGCAAGTTTTCCACATAAGAAGAATAGTCGTGTGCCTTTTTTGATCTTCATCGATTTCACGATTTTAAACAATCCCACTTCAATCGTACTCTTTACATGGGGTGCGCAACATGCACATAAATCGACATCTTCAATTTCGACAAGGCGTGGTTTGGCTAAATCAAGTTTAGCTCGATATTCAATGTTGGAATAATCATCTAAGTAATAGGTTTTAACAGGTTTATTTGCGAAAATAACACAATTCACTAAAGCTTCAATTCTTTTGATTTGATCATGATTTAAATCCATCGCATAATCAGCGGTTATTTCATTGTAGCCTAGATGAAATCCAACGTTATCCACATTGAATACTTTGTGCATCAATCCAGAAAGAATGTGTTCTCCTGTATGGTGTTGCATGTTTGTGTAGCGATGAGTCCAGTCAATAATACCTTGTACATCACCATTTAATGCAGAGTGAGTATAATGATGAATTTCATCATTTATGATTTGAACATCCACCACGTCAATACCATTCAACGTTCCTTTATCACATGTTTGTCCACCTTCTTCAGGAAAGAAAAGGGTTTTGTCTAAGAGTATGTCATATAATTCATTCTTTTTAACACATGAAACGACGTAGGCATGAAATGTTGTTTGGTAGGGTTCTTGTTCGTATAGTTTAATTGTCATATATATCACCAAAATTAATCATAGCATAAGTGATTCAAATTTTGACAAATTATTAAAATCATATTAGACTTATATGGTTTGAACAAAGATGTTTTGCTTCCCAACCATCTTTAAAAAAACAGGAGGGTAAAAAATGAATAGAATTAAAACGGAAGTTAAAGAAGTGAGTGTGTTACTAAGAAGTATACCTTCACTTACGATGACACTTTTTATTGTTTCGGTCATCACCATGAATCTTTTGGCAAACAAAAGTATTAACTTGCCATTTAGCTTTATGGCACTTGATTGTGGAATTGTGGTAAGCTGGCTTTCATTCTTATGTATGGATGTCATCACAAAGCATTTTGGTCCTAAAGCTGCAACACAAGCATCATTTGTAGCTGTGTTGGTGAATTTAGGTATGTGCCTAGTCTTCTTCTTGGCATCAAAGATTCCTGGTGTATGGGGTGAATCCTATGTAGAAGGAGCAGAAGCTATTATTAATGGTGCATTAGACGGAACAATTGGTGGTACTTGGTATGTACTATTTGGAAGCACAATTGCGTTTATTGTTTCTGCCATTGTGAATAACTATACGAATTCCATGTTAGGAAAGATTTCTAACAACAACAGTAACTTTAAATCGTACGCATTCCGCTCTTATGTATCTACGGGTATTGGTCAGTTTTGCGACAATCTAACATTCGCGTTGATTGTGTCACACCAATTCTTTGGATGGACATTGGTACAATGTGTTGTGTGTGCCTTTACAGGTATGATTGTAGAAACACTATGTGAAGTCATCTTCTCATATCCTGGTTTCAAGATCCTACAAAATTGGAAGAAGAATAAAGTAGGTAGAGAATATTTTGAATATATGAAAGAAAGCAGTCATTAAACTGCTTTTTCTTTTACTCCTTTTGTTTAAAGTTGTTCTAATAATGCTTTTGTACAATTATAAGTATTTAGTCTTTGCGTTGTTTCTAGAATGCCTGTTAATATTTCTTTTGTATCTTCATCAACTAATTCGCCATTTGGCTTGTAGTCATATATGATAATCGGCTCAACAATATACACACCTTCACAAGCATCCTCTAAATAGATTGCATAGTGTATATCATTAATTGTATATAAATACATATATTCTTCAGATTCATTGTATGCGCAAGATAGTACAGTGCCGATTGGATATTTTTGACTAAATGAAATAGAATGGTCTGAATCGTTGTTAACTAAATTTTTCTCAATGTCCCTTAAAATATTTCGCACAACATCCAAAGCTGTTTTTTGAATGATCTTTAATTCTTCTTTCATGCATTCAAATCGTAATTGATCTACAACATCTAATTCTTTGGCATGGATTGGTACGACTTTATTTTTATGATTTTTAGAATTGATTTTTAAACCAAATTTTTTCTTGTTGTAGGTATATAGATAGACATATTTAATTTCATCAAAACGACTTTCTAGAATGGTTCCAACCGGAAATTCTAATTCATAAGGCAAAAGCATTGTGTTCTCAATGGATTTTAATCGTTTGTTTAGATATTCCATATGAATGTTATCTTGATCAATTAAAGACCTATAGATAGAAGCACATTGTTGTTCGGTAAATACAATATAAGTAGCTTTATCCATATTGAGTTTAAATTCAATAAGTTCGCATATGTGATTTTTAAATTTGTTGTAGTCAATACCATAAGATGTGTGGTCACAATCAAATAAATAGATGACCCATGGTTCTTCAAAAATAATGGTTCCAGGCGTTAATTTACGTTCATATTGTTTTTTCTTTTCTTTTGGCTTAGGTTTATTCAATTGTTTATTTACCCAATCATTTCGACAAGTGCAGGATACTTCAATTAAATTATTGATATCTAAATCTTCAAATGTATATGTATTCGAGAAATCTATAGAGCGTGGAATATTTTTGAACCGAAAATACTTAGAATCGGTTAATTCGCCACCATTTATACACTTATACATTTCATGTTTATTATCTTTCTTTTCATTAAAGTAATAATAAGACTTATTGATTTTAAAAATATCACCTTTATGAATGGGTATTTCTATATCAAAATTTAATATAGCTTTTCTACGAATATTGGCATAGGCTTTTAATTCTCTGGCAATTTGGCGTACACAATATTCATCCAATTCTTTATAGATATATTGGATATGTGCAATTGGAATGACATAAGCACAATCAAATTGTACAACAGAATCTTTGTATCGAGCGTTTTCAGAATCATATACTTCATTGGTAAATATATGTTTTTCGTATGATCTTAAGTGTTTAGGATGTGTAGCACAAGCATATCCATAAAGTTCATCCTTGCCTTTTTTCACAATTAAAAAAGGTCTTGTTGTATGTCCTTCAGGAATGGCTTTTAAAGCTTTATCTGTAACTGGCATTGTGCAATATACTAGATTACCAATAGATATATGATTAAAAATATCTTCTTGCCAATCTTCATATGCGCGTTTAGATTTGAATCCAATATTACAAATATTCGCCCCGATTTTTAAGTACTTCTCCTGTTGGAGTGTACACTTATTTTGTTTTGTTTGTTCTTGTTGTTTAAAGAATAAACTTCTAATAAACGCTTGGATAGATTTAAAATACCCCATTATGTTCTTGTTCATGTCGAGTCCCTCGTTCAAGCCAACCATATCATTTTAATTGACATTATCGATGTCTAAAACATAGATTGTTTTAAAAAAGTGAATAAAACTTGTTTAAGTAATGTGATATAAACAAGTTTGGCTGAAAATGAATAAAATAGATATTTAAACGGGGGGGGAATATGATAATATGAAATTGGAAAAGGAGGACATAGTAAGATGACATTAGATTGGCTAGTTTACGTATTAGGTGTAGTAGCTGTTGTTTTCTTGGTTGGTATGTTCTTCAAGTATAAAAAGCACAATCGATATGCCGATAAATTTGAAGACACATATCCAGACGCAAAGTAAGATTATGAAAAAGAGACAGAGAAAAAAGAATAATAAGAATGTCTTTATTCCATTGATTCCTGTTGAAATAACGGAAGAAGAGGTTAAGCAAATTCTTAAAACTAGAAAGGAGAAGAAATTGGATGATAAGCGTAATATGCATCATAGTACTTGTGATGGAAGATAAGCTTTCCTAAATGGGGATTCATTTCTCTAGTTGTTCTACTTGTAGGTGGAGCTATTCATGGCATTTATATCCATGATTACTTACAAGTAATGATGTGTATTGCAGATAGTGTATACGTATGAAACTTTTAATAAATAAGTTTAAAGCAATTCGATATTTCATTAAAAATGGAATATTTAATGAAGAAAGGGCAATTGAGATTTCTAAGTTTGATCATAATACAATAGAAGCTTTAGTACATTCTCAATTATTAGTACAAGTAGATGGTCGTGTATATTTGGATAAACCATTGTATGACTTTAGATACAAAGAAAAATATATCTATTATGGAGAGATTATATTGTTGATCATCTTATTGATATTTGCGTTTCATGTGTCTTATTTAAAAACCACATTGTTTTGGAGATTATGATATGAAAAAAAATCGGATTCAAAGACTACAGGAAGATATGAATGAAGATCTTCAAAAATATTTAGATGAAGACTTGTTGGATACTACTCCAAAAGAAAAGAAGGAATCTACTTTCTGGATGAAGTGTGTAGCTATATGTTTGTTATGCAGCTATGGTATTGCACAATTTCTAGGAAGAGTATTAGGTGATAAACAGGCAATAGTGCAATATGAACTTGCGGGTATAATCGTGATTTGTGCACTCGCTTTCTATATTTGGTTACGAAGAAAGTATAGGTGATGATTATGAATGATAAACAAAGGGAAATCATTGATAAATTGAATAAGGATAATGAATCATTAAATCAAGGACATAAATCCATGGTGGAATATTCTAAAGGAATGATTTATATTGGATCATTGATTATATGTTTCTTGATCTACTATTTTACGAAGTATACATTTCAATTTGGATTTTGGCTCTTTGAAGTTTATGATTTAGTTTATGCCAAGAATGACAAGAAAAAGATTGGAATTGGTATTATAGTTGGAGTTGTTCTATATGTTTTTATGATGCTTTTTATTAATGCTTTAAACCATTAAAACTGATGTGGAGATTCCGCTGAAAAACGGAATCCTGTAATGGCCTCTTTTTATACAAAGCTTTAAACAAATTGGAAGTCATGCTATACTTTTAGGAAATGGAGGTTAGTATGAAAAAAAGGGGCATTCGTATCCGTAAAGGTTTATATATTGTATTGTGGATGGGTACTTTATTCAGTTTGATTCTTTGTCTTGGTATCGCATTCGGTTTTTTTACAAAAGAAAAGATCGTAACCAAAAAGGTGGAAAAAGAAGTGCAGGTGGTGCCGGATAACTATTTGTTTTTGGGAGATTCTTTGACAGATTATTTTGATTTGGAAACCTATTTTCCTGGACAACCGGTCGTGAACAGCGGTATTGCGGGCAATACGACCGATCAAATTTTGGCATCGATGAAGACAAGAGTTTATGACTACAATCCATCCAAGATCTTTTTGCTGATTGGTACCAATGATTTAAGAGATGGTAAGGCGCAAGAGGCAGTTGTACAAAATGTAGAAAAGATCATCGAAGAGATTCAAACAAACCGTAAACAAGCTGAAATTTTTGTAGAGAGTTTATATCCAGTTAATGGTTCCGTCAGTTCGGCGGTAGGTGTTCGATCCAATGAAGCGATTCAAAATATCAATGCGCAGTTAGAAAAATATTGTAAGAAAAAGAATCTGACGTATATTGATATGTATTCAAAACTGCAGGATGAGCAGGGAAATCTTCAGACACAATATACAGTTGATGGCTTACATTTGAACGATGAGGGGTATCAGATTGTTGCAGGGGTCCTGCAGGAATATATGAAGTAAATGAGGAATCAAAATAAATTTGAGTAATTTAGAATAAGGACTTCATTCGTTTCAAAATACAGACTCGATGCTTTTCATTCTTGTGATCATTGTAGAACCAGCTAACAGTATTTGATTCCTTATTGTATTCTGTGATTCTATTTTCAGCCATGGGGTCTAGCTGCATAGCGAATAAAGTAGTTTACGCAGCCTTGAATATCTTTACTTTTATTGTCAGTGGACTTAGAGGGGAATAAAAATAACCGAAATAGATAAAAAACGAAAAAAACAAGTATCACTCTTTACAGGTGGTACTTGTTTTGTATGTTTTAATATAGAAGGAATTTGATGGTCAATTCAAATTTCTTTTATGTGGCAGTTATTCTTAGCTTTTGCCTAATTGAATTATAGCATGCTTTTTAGCGAATGTAATGCTAATCACTATCACTAGTCCAGTTGGAATATTTAATGTATCTGATGTTAAACCTGAGTTTAAGTTTACAGACAATTTCCATTTTGAAACTCTTTCAAATGACTCTATAAATGACTCTATAAGTGACCCAATAACTGACCCGATAAGCGATTTGGAATAAACACAATAACTTTGACTGTTTTGTACAAGTCTGAACATGCATAAAATAAAGTAAAAAAAAGCACCTGGCAAATGCTAGGTGAAATCTTTGACAAATGGTGGTCTCAGTCGGAACCGAAAAGCGCTTTTGTTTAGAGTGGATTATATTGTTATTTCTGCTTTATATAAAGGTGCAATAATTCAAAAAATACATAAAATACTATGGCTTTTATCTGCTTTTGAAAATTTTTTGATAAAATTTTGCAGTTGATTTAGTATGAGTTGGATTTTGATTATCCGATTCATTTACTTATCAAAGAAAGTCAGAAACTGAATAGCAACTAATAAATTACAAGTATTCATTGATTTAAAACGTCATAAAAAATATAGCTAAAATAACTAGCATGATTGCACCAAAAATATAAGATTTAGATGAATGACCTTTTTCTTTTAATTCAAACAAGTAAAGACAGATATTACTGATTGCTATACATATATATGCTAAACCCAAAAATTGATAATAATAGTGATTACGAAAAAAATATCCTAAGATTACAAGTGAAAAGGCAAGAAAAATACATATGAAACGCATTTTACTCCAATTTAAATTTTTCATAATTCATCTCCTTTTTAGTATGCTACATTTTTGTTTTTATACTTTGCGTACAGAGCAAATATGATAATAAGTGCAATTTGAATAATATACGTAATAAACTTGATATCACATAATAGATTTATGATTAGATCTTCTGCAATAGTTGCCAGTAAAATAACTATTATTGGATGTTCATTCTTTTTTAAATGCTTAATGGCAATACTAAATATGCCTAAAAAGATACCATAGAATATATAAAAATCAATTTCATAACTTATAAGAGCTTGAGAAACAGAAGATGTATTAACTATAGGTATGATCATGGAGCAAACAAATAATACTAAATAGTTCATAAAGATCCTTTCAATCACTAAGTGTTTTTTTAATATCTATTTAAAAAACAGAATAGAAACTGTTTAAAGCTAGATTGGCTATGATATATAATGCGAATCCAATATAAAAGTGATATATGTTGTTTTTGCTTAATGTTAAAATTTGATATCCAATAAACATACACATAAATAGTAAATCAAAGAATAAGCATACTAAATATTTGAATTCTGGAAATAGGAATAAGAAGTCAATACATATTAATAAAAATGAGAAAATGACTCCACCTAACCATATCAGTAACTTATAATGTTTCGTTCTGAAAAAAATCATTTGTCTTAAACAGATTAAGAAATTTAGAAATTTAAATACTAGAAAGAATTTAAACAACTTCACATCAAAAAACATGAATACTAATAATAATGATTGTGAACATGTCTTCCAATCCATAAAAAGAGCGGTAGGAAATAAACCCGTTAAGTATAGTTTTAGTATCAATAGTATAGATCCATATAGAAGAAGACATTTACTCAGCTGTTTCTTCATATAATCTACCGTTTTTCATTGTAATAAATCGTGAATATCCTATATCAACAAAATCATGTGAAGCGATTATTATAGTTTTTCCATTTTTTATAAGAGCTCTCATCTTCTTGATAAATACTTCGATTGAATAATCATCTAATCCTCTGGTAGGCTCATCAAATATTAATATATTTTGATTTTCCATTATTGCTTGTATAATTCCCATTTTCTGTTTCATACCAATAGAATAGTTTCTTAATAGCTTTTTATCGTTTAAATTGAGATGGAAATCTCTACATAAATTCTCTAGTTCTTTAATGTTAAGTTTTGAACGTAGATTGCCTAAGAATAATAGATTTTCTTTTATGTTTGAAAAATCTGAGAATTCCGGATTTTCAATGAGTGCACCAATATAGTAATTAGAGTCGATTTCTACAGATCCAGAATCGATATCTAATAGACCGCAGATCACTTTCAACAATGTAGACTTTCCACAACCATTCTCGCCTTTAATGTAGATAACATCATTATCGTAAACGGAAAAATCTAGATCAATTAAAACAGGATTCTCACGAAATGCTTTGTTTATTTTGTTAATTTTTATTATTTCTTTTTTCATAAATAACTCACTTTCTAAAACAATTGAAAGATTAAATTACAGATGTAATAGTTGTATATGGCCATAATCAAATAGGATATTAAAATACAAATATGAATAGGCGATTCCTTATAGAACCAATAAACCTGAAATGAAATCAACGATAAATTCAAGATAACGTAAAATGATAATTGCGCTAAATATAAGTGCATATGCTCTTGAGGAATACCTATTAAATAGGCAAATAATAGGTATACCACCACAAAAAATATGAACCAGATCAGCAATTCGATTTTTAAAATAAATTTGCAGTATTTTGATTTGCTTGTTCGGATTACTGAAAATTTCCTTAATCTTTGATAAGTGTAATATCTATATATTAAGAATACATATAGAATATTGGTGAAAACAAGAAATGGCATATTTGAGTTAAATAAAAAGCTAACTCCATTATTCTCTCCTGAAAGGAATATATATTGATATAGTTCCACTCCCATTACGATACTAGATATCGTGAATAGAAATATGTGAAATTTAGATAACATAAAATTTTTGAAATATTCTTTAACCATTTTGCTCACGATCCTTTAAAACAAATTTTGATAAGATAAACAGTAAAATAGAATAAAATAAAAAGCAAAGAATAACGATTATAATAGAAAAAATACCTGTGTCTATAGACCATAATCCAATTATCCCAGGACATAATAATGTGAATGAAGAAAAAATATAAAAGATCCATTTTATTTCAAAAGGAATTATAGATCCGATTATGGAGAATAATATTGTAGATACAACACTATAAATGCTAAGTGACAAAATATATGCATATTTATTTAAAATCAACTGAGATAGCAAGAAACAAAAATAATTTAAGAAACTCCAGCCGATTATTTGAAACAGTGTAAATAAGCATAAGTCTAACATACCTATATTAGTAAAGTAATTTGCTACATATTGTATGTCTTTACCAATTATTGGAAGACACATAAAGTGAATAATTAGAACTGTTATTGCATTGATTACAACAGGATAATACCAAATATCTTTAATAGACTGCTTTAGACATTGTTTAAAATAATTTGTATATCCAATTCTAGAAACAATCATCACATCAAAACGATTGTTTCTATATATACAAGAATTTAAATTAGTGATTATTGGGATGATAAATAAAAGTATAAATTCAAAAACTATAAACTCTTTACCAGCATATATTTCGAAAAAGAATGAAAGACCACTAAAATTACCATCAGCTAAAAACTGATAATCTTTTTGTTTGAGCAAAATAAATAATATAGAAATTAGGCATAAAGCCAACAAGCTGAATAGCTTTGTGCTAGCTTGTTTTTTATTAACATTCATTTTTATCAAGAATCACACTAAAGTGATTATGTGGTTCTAAATTATTTGATTTTGCTCTGGTTTTAACGGATATGTTTTCTGTAATGCTGTTTATTATAGTTTTGTTGTATGAACCCAACGTATCTTTTGTAAATTCCAATAATTTCATTTCCAATTTTTCATATAAAATTTCCCCTCCGTTTCTTATATTGATTAAAATTATGAAAATTAAGCATTTAAATTAGTAAATGAAGTTATTTTTTAATAGGTGTTTTATGCTTGAATTTGTACCATGGGTATCACTTCTCCAATCGCTTAATGACTTATGATATATATATCTATTCGTTACTTTAACTATAAAGTATTTTAAAATAAATTGCTATTGTTAATTGATGCAATCCGATCACAGATTGTTTCAGGGAATATGATACTGATTTATACCTTGAGAAAGTATCGTTTAAAACATACAAACTTAGTATATTAGATAGAATTATTTACTAAGTAAGTTATATTACATATGAAAAATAACAAATGATACGTTTGATTGAAAATGAAATAAAAGTAGTATGAAAACGGTTACAACTATGATAATATGAAATTAGAAAAGGAGGACATAGTAATATGACATTAGATTGGTTAGTTTACGTATTAGGTGTAGTAGCTGTTGTTTTCTTAGTTGGTATGTTCTTCAAGTATAAAAAGCACAATAGATATGCTGATAGATTTGAAGACACATATCCAGACGCAAAGTAGGGTTATAGGATAGTAATCTTCCAAGACTACAAGATAATATGAGTTTAAGTGGTTCAAACAATCAATGAAAATAGAATTTTATGATTATATATAACATTATAGGTGCAGATGATAAATAATAATTTTAGTTTCAAAAGAAAGGATAATTGTTTACGGCTATAAAAGTAAATATGGATATATTTCATGAAAAAAAGATATTTTATATTATGTGGTGTTTGTGTGATTATCTCTTTGTTTTTCTTGATTTATCAAGGGACTACATATTTTATGGTGTTGTCAAAATATTTTTCAGGTAAAGAACAATATTTGCAGGCTTATAGAGAAGCGTGCGTTGCTTATGGTGGAAGTTGTGAAGAAGTTAATGGATTAGTGTCATTAACGATACATTATTTTGATTCTGTAAAAGGAAATTTTGCGTATTTCATAGATCATGGAACAATGGCGTATGGCTATCTTGTTCCACTGTTATGTTTGTTTTCGGGATTAAACTTTCGTACATATTTAGATACGATATTTTCTTTAAATGCATATAGAAAGAAAGATTATGTTCGCTTTACATTGAGTGAAATGAATAAGGAATGTTTAAGATGTGCTCTTTCAATTTATTTATCCTATTTAATTTTATGGCTATTTGTTGGAATTGTTATTAATCCAACTAATTCAGGAGAATTAACAAAATATTTTTTATCTGATGTTTTTGGAAAGAATCTATATATAGATCATCAAAGATGGTATTACTTGATGGAAGGAACAATTCGTTTTTTCTTTGTTCCTTATGTATATGCGTTTTTAGGGACTACGATTGCATATACGTTCAAGAGAAAGGTTGATATTGTTATATTGCCTTTAGTTTTTTATTACGGTGTTAGTTTTGTTGCTCAATTTTTGATTACCTGGAATATGGCATTTATTTATGTTGATCCTATAGCTATTATGGTCAATGGTGCAATTAGTGGATACAGTAGTTTGCTTCTAATGTTATTTACAATTGTGATTTATGTTATATGCATAATTGTTGTTACATTAAAGAGTAAGAAGTGTGATTGTTATGCTAAATAAACTAAAAAGAATTAGTAAGCTATTAAGTAGGTATTTACTTTTGATTTTTGTGTTAACACTTATTTCAGTGTCTGTGTTTTTAAGAAATCTTAAAATGGTAATGATAGAGTATGCACCGATAAAGAAAACTGATTCTTTATTTAGTACCATTCGAATTGTACTAATGGACAAGAATTATAGTTTTGATTATGGGTTTATATATCCAAATATGATTTCTATGATTGGTTTTATTCTTTTTGTAATAGTAATACTATGGATTATAGAGGATAATAAAAATTTTCACTATAGCGAATATAATTTTTGGCAATATCGAATGTCAAAAGTTTCATTTTTAAATAGTATCACAATTGATTTGGCTAAAAAATGCTTCTTTGCTTGGTTTTCAATTTGTATTTTTATAGGTTTCATTTGTGTCGTTGAACATTGTGATGTTTCAAACTTATTTATGATTTATATGTATCTTATTCGTTTCTTTTCGCTGTTGTTTGAGATTATCTTTTTGCGAACGATTTTTCAGATATTATACAAGAAAGAGTTTTTTGTATATCTACAATTTCTTTTTCTGATATTGATGACATTTCTTGATAACTATTCTAAAACAAATTTAGTGACAATGAGTTCAAATAGCGTTTTTGAAGGAGTATATTTTTGCATAATAATTGTGATGTCAGTTTTATCCTATTGTCTCATCAGAAAATTTTACATAAATCAAAGTGAGGATTATTTATGATTAGTTTAAAAGGTGTTTCAAAATCTTATAAATGCATAACAATTTTTGAAGAGGTAAATATTACTTTTATGCCCAATAAGTGGAACTTCATTGAAGGAGTGAACGGATCAGGAAAAAGCGTTTTATTAAAGCTTATATGCGGATTTAGTAAACCAGATACGGGTATAGTTATGGTAGATAATTATATTATTGGACAGGACTATGACTTTATACAAAATGCAGGAATCTGTATAAATTCACCAGATTTTTTTAACAATTTATCTGGAATGGATAATTTATTGGAAATCGCTAAAATAAAAAAGATAGTGACAAAAAATGAAATTTATCAATTTTGTAAATTATTCGGATTAGGGGAAGATATTAATAAAAAGTATAAGTATTATTCTTTAGGTATGAAGCAAAAGCTTAGGATTATTCAAGCAATAATGGAAAGTCCAAATATTCTAATATTAGATGAGCCTTTTGATGCTTTAGATAAACAAGCTAAACAAATCATGCAAAATTACCTGAATGATTTTATCAAAAAAGAGAATCATTATTTAATATATACCAGTCATTCGAATGAACACAAAGAATTTGCAGATGTAATTTATAGCATAGATGCTAAAACAATCAAGGAAATTAAAAATGTTGAATAACAAAAATATTCATATAAAAAAGGAGGTGGACCTATGAAGAAGTATGCAGCGGCATTGTTAAGTGTATTCTTGGTTTGTGGATGTTCGAATATAACACCAAATAATGAAAAAGTAGAGGCTAGTCAGGAAAAGCTAGAGAATATGACAGCCTTATATACGGGTTTTGCAGAAGCGAATGAAACTATAGATAATAAGTCGAAGATTGGTGTATGGGCCTATTATGAGGATGGTACAAAAGAATTCATTACGGAAGGATGGACTATCAAAGAGCCTGTCACATTAGAAGCTGGAAAGACTTCAGAGGTTACTGTTGAATATCGGGGTTTAGAAAGTACGATTATGGTTGAATGTAGTGAAGTGGATGAAGCTTTTTTTAAGGCAGAGTCACAATCGCCTGATCAATCAGATTTAGAGGTTACACATTCTAAGTGGTATGGAAAGAAATTGACATATACAGGAAAAATCATAGCTCGTGTAGATGATAAAGATTTTAGAGGATATATGATAAATATTTTTGATGATAAGTCATATGTTTGTGTACTGGATGTAAATAAGGAATTTGATTTTAAAAAAGATCAGATTGTTACGTTCTGGGCATATGGACTTGGGCGTGTGGAAGCAAAAGGATTGTTTGGAAAAGAGAGAAGTTGTATTGCGTTTAAGGCAAAATATATGGAAGAAGCATAATAACATGTTTATGAATTACAAAATGGTGAGGCGGAAAAACTTATGGATTTAAATGAATATGTTAAATTTGATGATTCTTGTAAACAATTTGAGATTGTTACTGGAACTCAGGGAAAATACTCTTATGATGATGTGACAAGAGTATCTGTTTTAAATGAAAAGGCAAAATATAAGGGAAAAGGAATTCCATTTACAGCTGTACTTCCAGGTGGACCATTACCATCTGGTTTATTGCAGGATCCATATTTGTATGTTGGAGTGAAGATTGTTTTAAAGGACGAAACTGTATTAGCTATTTATGTGTCGAAAGAAAAGACAATGGTCAATACAGATCAGTACATACAAAATCGTAAGATTGCAAAGAAGATAGAGGAGATGATTAAAAATGTGTGTGAAATTTCATGATGAAGAAAATAGATTAGAAATAATGGGTGGTGCAAGTTGTTTATATGAAGAGATTCAAAAGTGTTTTATTCAAAACGAAGATGCAAATTTTAAAGGTAAAACAAAACCATTTACACATACAATTTTAGGTGGAGCTACATTTATGGCTGGTGCAGTAGAACCAATGATGTATGTAGGAATTAAAGTTGTTTTGAAAGATAATAGTGTATTACCAATATATGTTTCCAAGGAAAAAGTATTATTTAATAGTGATAAGTATTTAAATGATGTCAAAGAAGCCAATGCAATATTGAAGGAATTAGAAAAGAGATTGCAATCTTAATATTGTTGCATTCGAGGCATAGGGTGTAACAAAAAAATTGAAGAATCGATATTAAGTATAAAGAAAGTAAGGTGAAATAATATGTGGAATCGACAACAAGTTAAAGAACAAGCCAAACAAATCATGAGACGAAATTACTGGAAGATGTTTGTGGTTACGCTGATTGCAGGAATATTGAGTACTGATTATGTGACTGTTATTCAAGAAGTACAAGGTTTTGTACCTGATGTTGTATTGCCAAGTATGTTTTCTTCAATCCTTTCATTTTTATCAATGGAATCTATTGTAGGATTATTATTTTCTATCTTTATTGGCTTTGCCATTAGAGTCGGAGAACAATATTATTTCATTAAAAATCATAATGGAAATCCAGAATTAAGCGAAATATTTCAAGGCTTTAAAGGAAATTATTTAAATGTCGTAAAAATAACGCTTATCATGGAATTAAAAATAATGCTTTGGCTTTTATTACTTGTGGTTCCTGGAATTATAAAGGCGTATGAATATTCTATGATTCCATGTTTGTTGGCAGAAAATCCTAATATTACTACAGATGAAGCTTTCTCATTATCCAAACAAATGACGACTGGACAAAAGATGAATCTATTTGTCTTAGATTTATCTTTTCTAGGATGGTATTTTCTAGGCTTTCTTTGCTTTGGAATTGGAGCATTGTTTGTGAAACCATATGATGTAGCTGCGTATACAGAGGTTTATTTGATTCTAAAAGAATCTGTAAAGAAGGATGAGTGTGTAACTAATTTCTAAAGTGATTAGGTATACGACTGGATGAAAATGAGATTTGTATTTGTAACAGCTACTCTTTTTACGATTAATTTCATTCATTTACTGGTGTTGAGAAAATGGGGAATGAGTGAAAAAGTTGATAAGGGGATAATGATGTGGTACGGGAGACTAAGTTATAGAAGAAAGTTTATTCGAACATTATGGATAATTCCAATAGATATAGCTATCATGTTTGGGTTTTATTATGAATTTCGTTCACTTCGTTGGACTTGTATAATAGCAGTTATATTAAGTATTATTTTGTTTATCCAAGCTTTCTATAACTACAAAAAATGGCAGGAAGAGATTGTGACAACAGACAATAATGAGAAGAACTAAAATAAACGGAATTATTTGTAACGGGCATAATTTCCAAGAACAAATATTATTGAGCGAATAGAAGTGTCTTATGGATTTATTTACATCCAATCCTGGTTTCTAAAAGAAACTGTATCAAAACAAATGACTACCTGACAAAAGTCCGATCTATTCATCTTAGATTTATCTTTTCTCGGATGGATCATTCTAGGCTTGATTTGTTGTGGAATTGGAATTCTATTTGTAATACCATATCCACAAGCAACAAAAGCTGAAGTGTATTTAACGCTAAGAGATTTTATAAAGATATAAGGACGGATACTAGTACTTATTTGGATCCAAGAAAAATAGGTGAGAATATGAAAAAGAATCGACTTCAAAAATATTTAGATGAAGACTTGTCAGATGCTACGCCAAAAGAAAAGCAGGAATTTCCTAGAAGGAATTGCTAGTGTGTGGTTATGGGTTGTTTCAACTTTTAAGAAGATTGTTAGGATTTCATAAGCAACCAATCGAACAATATGTATTTGCAGGTATTATAAGTGTTTGTATATTGATTATTTATCCATGGTTAAAAAGAAAGGACGGTGACGCTCATGAATGATAAGAAGAAGATTTTTGTAATCGGTTTTGTAGTTGGAGTTGTTCTACATAGTCTTATAACGCTTTTATGTGGGTAATCCTATGAAAAAGAAAGTGATGATTATTGGTTGTATATTACTGGCTTTGATCCTATCGATTGCAATCTATAGAAAACACGTGGAAAGTAATATAATCTTCCATTCATTCAACGAACCAGCAAATATCAAGGTTGGAACAAAGTTAGAGGAAACACCTATTGAGTTTTATCATACTGAAAATATAGATGATAATAAGGTGACTCATGAGTATATATATGATCAGGATATTGTTAATGAGGTTCAACCGGTAACTGTAAAAGTACATTATCAATTATTCACTTTTGCAAATACTTATGAGCTATTGATAGTGGATTAATAAAAATCAGATAAATTTTAAACTAGAAAGGAAAAAGTATGTGTAGATTACTTTGTTTAATTAACTAATTTATACATATTTTGAGGAATGAATATGCTAAGATATACAAGAAATAAATATAGAAAAGAATCGATATCTGCAAAATTAATTGAAAAAAAAGAGGGTGAGTATTTTGCTATTCCTGGAAAAGTGCCAAGTCCAGAAGCTTTTTATGAATTGATTTTTATGACTGAAGAGGGAATGAAAACTTTTGAAGTTAGTGTATTTGAATATAATGTTGTAGACGTTGGTATGGAAGGTACTTTAGTTTTTCAGGGATATCAATTGTTATCTTTCGGTGATTGGATAAAGGAATTTAGTGTATAGTATAACTTTACATTATATTATGATTGACGTTTAACATTTAATTGATTTTTTAATGTGTGATATGTTATATAGCTAAAATATATAAGATTGGATGAGATTGCACTACAAATCAAAGTCCAAAAGGTAAACGTAAAACCAAGACAGTAAATCAAGACGTTGTGAAAGAAATAGGGCTTATGTCTTACCCCGGGAGGTCTCATGGACAAGGAATTCTAGTAAACTTTAAAATCAGTGATAGTACCCTTGTAGCGAAAAAGGTTAACCATGAGAAATCAGATGAAGTCATAGTGTGCGCCAAGAAAACATTAAGTTGTTTCACTCAATGTTATTAGTAACGTTGTTTGTAAGGTGCTTATTTATAGCGATAAGAATATCGCATGGCAAAGTCTAACCAACAGCCATTACCAAGTCCTTGGAGTCGACATCGTGAGACTAGATTTAAGCGTAGGACAGGGAGTTGTGAAAATCGAAATTGAAAATGAAGTTTAACAAGTTTCGAAAAGTCGTCACCCATAAAATAATGGGATAAAATCTAGTGCCGATTCTGTACTATGAGACGTAGGCAGCACTTATAATCCGCATTGGTGAGGATTATTAAGACTAGACGGAATATTGAACTCGATGAGCATAACAATAATAAATAAGTACAACTTGGGAGGCCTTGATAGTTCGATAAATATCGTATGATTAACAATATTTAGCACATAAAGGAAATCAAATGACTATCAAGGAGTCAGAGCCATTGATAGTAGCTAAGAAGTTGTTGATAAAACAATGGAGCCAAGCGATGGCAGTATATAGTGTTTGATATAGAATATTATCTTACACACGAAGAGGTGAATCTAATGAATAATAATATATCAAATATAGGTACGTTTGTATCAGAACATCCGGAAAGGAAAGTTCAAAATCTAGCAAGATATCTTAGTGAAAATAATCTTAAGAGAGCATTCTTTAAACTTAATAAAAGAAAGGCTGTAGGAATTGATGGTGTCACTGTCGATAATTACATGCATGATCTTGATACCAATATACACAATCTCTATGAAAGATTGGTTCATATGACGTATAAGCCACTGCCTTCTAGAAGAGTGTATATACCGAAACCAGGGTCAAATAAGAAAAGACCTTTAGGTATTCCGTGTCTTGAAGACAAAATAGTTCAATATGTAATGGCCGAAATATTAAATGAGATTTATGAACGTATGTTTATTAATGAATCGTATGGGTTTAGGCCAAATCGTAACTGCCATCAAGCAGTTACTTACCTTAGAAACATGATTGTAACCAGGAAGGTGAACTACATAGTTGATGCCGATATCAAAGGATTCTTTGATAATATTGACCATGAGTGGATGATAAAATTTCTTGAGTATAGAATCGATGATAGAAGGTTTATTGAACTGATTAGTCGATTTCTCAAAAGTGGCATCATAGAAAATGAGATGTACTATGAGACCGATAAAGGAACGCCACAAGGAGGTATAATTTCTCCGATTTTAGCAAATATATATTTACACTTTGTACAAGATTTATGGGTGGAAAAGATTGTAAAACCTAAATCAAGAGGTGAAGTATATTATGTTCGCTATGCGGATGACAGTCAAATATGCTTTCAATATAAAGATGACGCTGAGAGATATTACTATAGTCTGATAACTAGGCTTGATAAATTTGGACTAGAAGTAGCAGAAAATAAAACAAGAATCATTGCATTCGGTAGATTTACTAAAAGTGATATGGAAAAGAAAGGGATTAAAGGAAAACCTAATACATTCAGTTTTCTTGGCTTCACTTTCTATTTATCCCAAACCAAGTTCACACATAAATTTACTGTGAAATTAAAGACGGATGGTAAGAAACTAAGTGCTAAAATGCGTAAAGCATCGATGTGGTTAAAACACATTAGACATCATAAAGTCAAAGAGATTATCTGTACCATAAACAGGTCTTTAAGAGGTCATTATCAATATTATGGTGTATCTGATAATTATAAATGTTTATGTAGATTTCGATGGCATATTATAAGAATGTTGTTTAAAGTTTTGCGCAGCAGAGGCAATAGAAGAAGATTAACATGGGACACTTATTTCAATAAGTTACTAAAAGAAAATCCAATTGTTAACCCGAAAATCTATATTAAGTTGTATTCTGATACAGCATATTGAATATGTACTGGGAGCCGTATGCGGGAAAACTGCACGTACGGTTCTGCGAGGGTTTGTGCCAGCAATGGTATATTCTACTTACTAGGTAGCAATACTGAAGGACTGAAACGTTTATAGAGTGCAAATCTCTATTAGCAATGTTTGGATAGTCCGAATATGAGAATAGCCTATTACTATGGAACGTAACCATAGATGGTAAAGGTAATTGGGATGTTTCCAAATAAATTTACAAATAGAAGGAGGAGCAGCAAATGGAATTGATTGAAAAGATTTTAAGTGAAGAGAATCTACAGAAAGCAATTCGAAAGGTCAAGAAGAACAAAGGTGCACCAGGAGTGGATAAAATGACCGTGCAAGAGGTTGAGGAGTGGTTTAATCAATATAAGGAAGATCTAATTTCCAAAATTTTGAATAAACAATACAAGCCCATGCCCGTCAAAAGAGTCTATATTCCTAAGCCAAATGGCAAACAAAGACCATTGGGTATACCAACTGTTGTAGACCGAGTAATCCAACAGGCTATGTTACAAGTGCTAAATGAAATCTATGAACCAGTATTTAGTGAGCACAGTTATGGCTTTAGACCAAATCGTAGTGCACATATGGCAATGGAGGAAGTGCTTGGATATCTAAATGACGGATATGAATGGATTGTCGACCTAGATATTGAGAAATTCTTCGACACTGTAAATCATGATAAATTAATTTCAATCTTAAGAGAGCGTGTCAATGATAGTAAAACATTACATTTGATACGAGCTTATCTGCAAGCAGGAATTTTGGATAAAGGACTAGTAAGTAGTTCTACTATTGGAACACCACAAGGTGGTCCAATTAGTGTAATTCTTTCAAACATCTATTTAGACAAGTTTGATAAGGAGCTAGAATCTAGAAATCTTCGCTTCGCTAGGTATGCCGATGACTGTATCATTTTCGTTAAAAGTGAAATGAGTGCAAATCGTGTAATGAAATCAGTGACATCGTGGCTAGAAAGAAAACTATTCTTGAAGGTTAGTGCAAAAAAGACTAAAGTAGTTAGACCAACTAAAGGTCAATTCTTAGGTTTTACATTTTACAAAGCTAAAACAGTATGGAAATGTACTCCTACTAAAGATAGGAAGAAGCGTCTTTACTCAAATATCCAAAAATATTTGGAAAGAAAACACGCAGTTTCAAGACCACTTTCAGTTACATTTAAGAAATTGAATCAAATGATTAGAGGTTGGATACAATACTTTAAAATTTCAAGTATCAAAGTGTTCTTGGAAGAATTTAGTCAATGGTTACGCCATAAAATGAGATGTATTATCATTAAACAATGGAAAAGACCAAGGACTATATACAAGAATCTTATGAAAATAAATATAGCATGTAGATGTAAATTCACGCTTGATGATATATTTAAATGTGCTAACTCTAGACTTGGATGGTATAGGAGAAGTACTGGGAATGTTGTGAATTTTCTTCTTTCTCCCACTGTTCTAAGCATAAAGAAAGGAGATAGGCCAGGTTTGGTCAATCCCCTTATTTACTATCTTGAGATTTTGTGATTCTTTATAGTTTCGATATAAATGTAGAGCCGTATACGAGACCCGTACGTACGGTTCAATGGGAGGGGCGATAATTTTATTCCTCTACCCTATTATGAAATCGTTTACATTAATATAGTTATAAAACTATGATTATCTTTTGCTAATGAATGCTTTATGTAAAGGAAATTATAATGGTTTAATGGAAAATAATTTAAATGTTTTATATAAGGTAAATATGATTTGTTGTATAACATTTAATAATATTTTGAACTTGTTGATAACATTGACATATAAGCTGTAAAAGTATAGAATAGATGGGCAATAGTTATATTGTGAACTTTTTTGGTATAAATAAGTTAATAGGAATTTAAAAATGATACATCTAGAGGATATTAAAAATAGCTGGATTGCCGCATTTTTGATTGAATCGTTCATCTTCTAACTTGGAATGGGTAGGGGGAATTGTATCTAAAATTTTTATTTTATTGTTTATTTGGAGTTTTTTTTAAGTCTGAATAAGCTTTTTTTATGTCTTGGGAGTAAGGGTTATGTATAGAAAAAATAGTAAGGGTTGGTTAAAGCATATCGACTTTATCTTATTGGATATGGTTTGTTTGCAGCTAGCATATTTATTGGCATATTTCATTAAAAATGGAAATGTTCATTTGTATAATGATTTCTTATATAGAAATATGGCAATTATTATAGAATTAGCTGATTTAATGGTATTGCTTGTTTTTGGTACATTAAAGAATGTATTGAAAATAGGTTATTATCTTGAGTTTGTTAAAACTGTAAAGCATGTATTTATTGTTGGGTTATTAGCCACTCTATATTTATTTACAGTTCAAAAGGGGATTTTATTCTCTAGATTTATACTATTTCTTACTTTAATTATTTATCTAGTATTGACTTATATACTTAGAGAAGTATGGAAGGGCTATATAAAGAAGGGTGTCAATGCTGGTAAAAGAAGAAAGCTATTAATAGTTACTTCTAGTCGTGTTGCGGATAGTGTAATAGACAATGTAGAGAAGAGTAATTTTTCTCGTTATGACATTGTAGGTGTTGCATTATTAGATGATGATTGTGTTGGTAAACAAGTACATGGTGTTTCAGTTGTAACGAATAATGAAACAGTTGGAATGTATGCATGTAAAGAATGGGTAGACGAAGTGTTAATTGTTTTACCAAATGAAATTGAATATCCTAATCAATTGATTGAACAATTAACTTTGGCGGGTATTACCGTACATATGAATTTAGCAAAAGTTGTGAATACACCTGGCAAAAAACAATTTGTTGAAAGGATTGGAGATTATACGGTTTTAACAACAAGTATTAATTATGCTTCTTTAAATGAATTATTCTTAAAAAGAGTGTTTGATATTATTTGTGGAATACTTGGTTGTATTTTAACGCTAATTATCTGTATCTTTATTGGACCTGCAATCTATATTGCTAGTCCAGGACCCATCTTCTTTTCACAAGAGCGTGTTGGTAAGAATGGTAAGAAGTTTAAGATGTATAAATTTCGTAGTATGTATTTAGATGCGGAAGAAAGAAAAAAGGAATTAATGAAAGATAACAAGCTTGGGGATGGTAAGATGTTTAAGATTGATTTTGATCCTCGAGTTATTGGAAATAAAGTAATGCCAGATGGATCTCATAAAACAGGTATTGGTGAATTTATTCGTAAAACGAGTTTGGATGAATTTCCACAATTTTTTAATGTATTAAAAGGAGATATGTCTATAGCTGGAACTAGACCTCCTTTAATATCAGAAACAAATCTATATGAATATCAACACTTTGCACGATTAGCTATTAAACCAGGAATTACTGGTATGTGGCAAGTCAGTGGTAGAAGTGAAATTATAGATTTTGATGAAGTAGTTAAACTAGATAAATATTATATTGAGAATTGGAATCTTGGTTTGGATATTAAGATTTTATTAAAAACAGTGCTAGTAGTTGTATGTAAAAAAGGTGCGTTTTAAAGGAAAGGGGAATGGATTTGAATATAGTCATGTTTGGGCAAAAAAGACTAAGTCTAGAAGGCGGAGTTGAAATTGTCGTAAAAGAATTATGTACTAGAATGGTTAAGTTAGGTAATAACGTTACTTGTTTAAATCGTTCTGGGCATCATGTGAGTGGAAATGAATTTGATGCTCATAATGAATATGATGGTATTATACAAAAATCAGTTTTGACAATTGATAAAAAAGGTGCTAGAGATATAATAGAGTCAACCAAGAAAATTACAATAACTAAAGGGTTTTGACGGCTTGAGTTGTCCTTCAAATGTTTTATTTGTTGAAAACTGCAAGAAGCGGATAATCCTGGGGGTTATATGTAGGAGGCTTTTGGAAGCTCTGTTTTGACCCACAAAAAGGAGCAGCAAATAAAGATTGAAGGAGAGTTCAAGCCTACGGTGGATTGCCTTTGTGCGATCCGCCGTGGGTTTGTTGCTGTTTATATAGAAAAAGTGAGGAGTGCAGAATGTACATGAATGACGGAAATAAAACGAAAATCAATCTGAGAAACAAGAGTGTTTTTATCACGGGTGTAGCTGGTTTTATCGGTTCTAACCTTGCAAAGAGACTGCTCTCCACGGTGGAGGGTGTCAAGGTTGTGGGTCTGGACAACATGAACCACTATTATGATGTGCGCCTGAAGGAAGCACGTTTGAACGAATTGGAGCAGTTTGACAATTTCAGCTTCGTAAAAGGTAATCTGGCAGACAAGGCTGTGATCGAATCTATCTTTGAGCAGTATAAGCCGGAAATCGTAGTGAACCTCGGTGCGCAGGCGGGTGTCCGCTATTCCATTACGAACCCTGATGCCTATGTGGAAGCAAACTTGATTGGCTTCTATAACATTCTGGAAGCCTGCCGCCATTCTTACGATGAAGGGCATGCAGGAATAAGGATTTTGATTATAAGTTCGATTTTATATTATTTGATATGGACTGTATTAGCTTTAGATAAAGCGCCTGCTCAATCTGTTTTTTTTGAATCGATTTCTACATCAGTGATTTTGTTGCCAGTGGCAGCGCTACTTGGTTTTGATGACAATATATGGAATATATTGGAAAACAAATTGCCATATATAAATATACTCTTCTGCTGTTGTTTTTATATTGCTGTTTTTTCTTTTTGGGCTAATTATGGAATAAAATGGCCTATGAATGCGTCATATAAAGGAATATTTTCATGTTGGTTTACATCTGCTTGCATTATGACATTTTTGGATTTCCCCCAAAAGGATAAAAGAAAGCTGATATACTGTAATTTGTTGCTTATTATCGCTGCTGCATTTATTACACAGTCAAGAGCATGGGTATTACAGACATTAATACTATTATTTATATTTGTTGCTGTTCTGGGTGATAGGAATAGATCTGTTAAGATTTTAATGGGATTTTTGCTGATTATTATTGCGGTGTTGGGAGTTTCTTATGTTTTTCCAGAGATTACAGGAAATTTATTCAATAGAGGAATGGAAGATACCAGAAGTGGACAATACGTAATCTTTTTTGCGCAGCATTCATGGGAGGATTTGATCTTTGGATTGGGTATCAATGCTTCTTATAGCTACTTGGGAAATAAGAACTATACTTATTTCGATAATCAGTTTATGTTTGTTATGTTCCATTATGGAATCTTCCCAGTGATTGCATGGTTGTGTGCATATGCATCTACTTTAAAAGGCAGTAAGATTTATAATGAGCAAAGTAGAATAGTAATTCGAGCAGCAAAATTTGTCGGATTTTTTGTATTACTAGCGTATATGGGCGTTTCTACATATTATCAGATTGAGTTGGGATATAGTGGCGTTATTGTAATGATGCTTGTTGGAAAAGCATTAAGAGAAAAATATTACGGGAGATCATAGGCTGATGAAAAAGATATCATTTTTAATAGGTAGCTTAGGTGGAGGCGGTGCTGAGAGAGTTACAGTTGCCTTAGCCGATTATTTTTGTGAAAGCGGTTATGAAGTTTTCTTTATTGTATTTTCAAAGGCAAATAAAGATCGGAAGAGCG
>ERZ506791.295-NODE-295-length-29556-cov-7.135419_pt1 | contig 29556 bp, 28 predicted proteins | sample MGYA00513184_ERZ506791 | MGnify/ENA metagenome assembly ERZ506791
GTGTTCGGGACTTTCACCCGTTAGAGCGCGCCCATGGCGCGCAAACAAAAAGAGCCGGCATTAAGCCAGCTCTCCTGTTAATTCCTTCATAACGTTATCCACAGTATCAATTTTCTCCGCGCGGTAAGCATTGCTTCCGCAGAATAAAAGGCCATGGTCTGTATCCCCCTCTGCCGCATTTACCAGAGCCATGGTAATACAGTAGGGAATGGTCCTGATGTCACAGTGCTCCAGGCACTGGAAGCAGGACCTGACGGCCGGCCTGCTGCCGCTCTTTATCCGGCTTAAGAAAGGATTTAAGATTGCCCTTCCCGGCATACCCACAGGGCTCTGGGTGATGACAATATCTTCCTTGCCGGCATTTATATAAGCCTGCTTATAGGCGTCAGAGGCATCGCACTCCTCGGTCGTCACAAATCTGGTGGCAACCTGGACGCCGTCAGCACCCAGCTCAAGCTGGTGCATCACGTCCTCGTGGGTGTAGATACCGCCTGCCGTGACCACAGGTATATGCCTGCCGTACTTGTCTCCATATTCCTCCACCACCTTCATGACAGCCTTTACTTCCCGGTCATAGGCATCCCGGTCATAGGTGGCCGGCACATCGGCGGTGTCTGCTCCATAGGCGGATAGCTGGTCCAGTGAGAATCCCAGATGGCCTCCGGCCAGCGGTCCTTCCACCACAACCAGATCAGGGGCAATGTGGCATTTCCTGTCCCACATCTTACAGATGACCATGGCCGACTTGGCAGACGATACAATGGGCGCCAGCTTAATCCTGCGGGCCGGCTTTTCCTCCATCTCAGCATAGGCAGCTTCCACATATTCAGGCAGGGATACAGGAAGCCCGGCACCTGATATGATGATGTCGGCGCCTGCCTTCACAGCCTCCTTAACCCACATGTCATAGTGCTTGGTAGCCACCATGATATTGAAACCAATCGCGCCCTGCGGTGCGATTTCCCTGGCCAGCCTCATCTCCCTGCGGATGGATCTTACGTTTGCTTCCACGAAATTGGTGGTGAAATCCGGCTCCCTGAAACCAATCTGGGCAGCTGATATGATGCCCATGCCGCCGGCCTTTGCCACGGCTCCGGCCAGCTTGTGCAGACTGATACCTACTCCCATTCCTCCCTGGATAATTGGCTTTTCAACTACTAAATCCCCGATTACCAATGGTTCTAACTCACTCATTACATTCTCCTAAATCTCTGGTACCTGTGCTCCCTAAGCTCCTCATCGCTCATGGCGAGATACGTTTTAAAGAACTCTGCCATGGCGCTGTCCATATATTCAGCGAGACGGTAGAGATTGTCCGTGCATGCTGGCTGTTCCTCAGGCACGATGCGTTCAATCAGCTTAAGCTGTAAAAGGTCCTTAGCCGTCACCTTCATGACCTTGGCGGCATCCGGCGCCTTCTTGCTGTCCTTATACAGAATGGAGGCAAATCCCTCCGGTGAAAGGATGGAGTAAATGGCATTTTCCAGCATCCACACCTCGTCGGCCACAGCCATGGCCAATGCGCCGCCGCTTCCGCCCTCTCCGATTACAATGGACAGCACCGGCACCTTGAGGTCAGATATCTCGAACAGGTTTCTGGCAATGGCCTCTCCCTGTCCCCTCTCCTCTGCCTCCAGTCCGCAAAAAGCTCCCGGCGTATCCACAAAGCAGACTACCGGACGTCCGAAGGTCTCTGCCTGCTTCATCAGGCGCAGCGCCTTGCGGTAGCCGTCAGGGGACGGCATTCCGAAGTTGCGGGTGATGTTGTCCTTGGTATTCTTGCCCTTCTGCTGTCCGATAACCGTTACGGGCATGCCGTGGAACATGGCAACGCCGCCCACAATGGCTCCGTCATCTTTAAAATACCGGTCCCCGTGGAATTCAATGAATTCATCAAACAGAGCGTTGATATAATCCGTGGCAACGGGGCGGTCAGATTTTCTGGAAAGAAGAACCGTATCCCAGGCAGTTTTTCCACCATCCTCCTGTGACTCAGATGGTTTATCCACAAAAGTCCTGGCTGTCTCCACCGGATTCTTTGATTCTATATTCATCTTGTGGCTGCGGTGCATGTACAGAATCTGTCCAATGACTCTTTTCTGGTCCTTCCGCTCCACAATCTTATCCACAAACCCATGTTCCAGCAGGAATTCAGAACGCTGGAACCCTTCCGGCAGCTTCTGTCCAATGGTCTGCTCAATGACCCTGGGACCCGCAAAACCAATCAGCGCGTGGGGCTCTGCCAGGATGATGTCGCCCAGCATGGCAAAGCTGGCCGTGACGCCTCCCGTGGTAGGGTCCGTAAGCACGCTGATAAACAGCTGCCCCGCCTCGTGATGGCGCTTTAAGGCAGCGGAGGTCTTGGCCATCTGCATCAGGGATACGATGCCCTCCTGCATCCTGGCTCCGCCTGAGCAGGCAAAGAGGATAACCGGCATTTTTTCCCTGGTGGCGCGCTCTATGGCGTCGGTGATCTTCTCACCCACTACATGGCCCATGCTGCTCATGATAAAACGGGCATCGCAGACGCCCACGACCGCGGGATTTCCGTCAATTTTGCATTTGCCTGTGACAATGGCCTCGTTGAGGCGGCTTTTTTCCCTGGCAGCCAGGACCTTTTTCTCGTATCCCGGAAAGTTCAGGGGGTTGGAAAAGGGCATTTCCTTGTTCCACTCCTCAAAGGTTCCCTCATCCGCCAGCATCTCGATACGGCGGTATGCATGAACACGGAAATAGCCGTTGCACTTGGGACATACGTAGTAATTGTTCTTTACGTCTTCCACATAGATTGGCTGCCCGCACTTGTTACATTTGCGCCATAATCCTTCTGGGATTACCGGCTCCTGGTCGGAACCGGCCTGGGGCTTATATTTCGTATCTATTTTCGTATACGTTTTTTTGAACATGTTCCGCAACATTGCAATTTCCTTTCTGCATTGAGCACTTGCATTGAGCGCTTAGCGCCTGTCCTCCAGGCGTTTACGCGGGAAAGAACCAGGGAAGCAAAATCACCGCACATAGTCCGGGAAATGCTTCTCAATAAAGCTGGTATCTGTATCTCCCTGCTGGAATGCATCATTTTCCAGGATTTCGTACTGGAAGTTGATATTTGTCTCAATTCCCTCTATGATTACCTCGCCCAGGGCGCTGCGCATCTTGGAGATGGCTGCCTCCCGGTCCTTGTCATACACTATCAGCTTCATCAGCATAGAATCATAGTTTGCAGGCACCTTATAATCATTGTAAATATGGGTGTCCACACGGACTCCGTTGCCTCCGGGAATGTGAACATTGGTGATGCGTCCCGGACAGGGCATAAAGTTCTTAGCCGGATTCTCGGCATTGATACGGCACTCAATGGCATGGCCTTCAATCCTCACATCCTCCTGGCTGACGCTTAAGGTTTCCCCTGCCGCCACCCGGATTTGCTCCTTAATCAGATCCATTCCCGTGATCATCTCAGTAACAGGATGCTCCACCTGAATTCTGGTATTCATCTCCATGAAGTAAAAGTTCTTATCCTTATCCAGAAGGAATTCAATGGTTCCCGCGTTCTCATATCCCACTGCCTTGGCTGCCTTTACAGCGGTGTCGCCCATGGCTTTTCGCAGGCCGGGGGAAATCACATCACAGGGGGCTTCCTCCAGCACCTTCTGGTGGCGTCTCTGGATGGAGCAGTCACGCTCTCCCAAATGGACCACATTGCCGTGCTTGTCGGCCATGATTTGGAATTCCACGTGCCTTGGCTTTTCAATGTATTTCTCAATATACATGGTGTCGTCGGAAAATCCTTTCACCGACTCCATCTGAGCCGCGTTGAACAGCTCTGTAAAGTCCTCCTGGCTTCTGGAAATCCTCATGCCCTTACCGCCGCCGCCGGATGATGCCTTAATCATCACCGGGAAGCCGATCTCTTTTGCCATGGCCAGACCGTCCCCAGCTGTGTGCACCGGTTCCTTGCTGCCGGGCACCACAGGCACCCCTGCTTCCATCATGGTCTTTCGGGCTTCGGATTTATTGCCCATCTTATTGATGATTTCCGCGCCCGGTCCGATAAACGCAATATTGCACTCGGCGCACAGCTTGGCAAACCTGGCATTCTCAGACAGGAAGCCGAATCCCGGATGGATGGCGTCCGCCTTCATGGCCACTGTGGCAGCCAGAATCCTCTCAATATTCAGATAACTGTCCGTGGACGGCGCCGGCCCGATACAGATGGCCTCGTCAGCCAGCATAGTGTGAAGACAGTCCCTGTCAGCCTCGGAATATACGGCCACGGTCTGAATCCCCATTTCACGGCAGGCCCGGATAATGCGGACCGCAATCTCACCTCTATTGGCAATCAAAATCTTGTTAAACATCGGCATTCTCCCTCGATTCCCTAACCTACCATGAATGTAAGCTCTGCGCTCACCGCCAGCTTTCCGTCAACCGTTGCGGTGGCCTTGCCCACTCCAACCGGTCCCTTCTGCTTGATGATTTCACATTCCAGCTTTACCTTGTCGCCAGGCACTACCTTGCGTTTGAACTTGGCCTTTTCGATGCCGCCAAAGTAAGCCACCTTTCCCCTGAACCCTTCCTGGGACAGAATGGCAACAGCCCCTGTCTGGGCCAGGGCCTCAACCAGCAGCACGCCCGGCATAACCGGCTCCTGGGGAAAGTGTCCCTTGAAAAATGACTCATCATAGGTCACGCATTTATAGCCAACGGCGCGCACGCCCGGTTCCAGCTCCTCAATACAGTCCACCAGCAGGAAAGGATGCCTGTGCGGTATGATTTCCTGGATTTCTTTAACTCCCATCAACATATCCCTAAATCCCTCCGTCTTTTGATGTTATTTGATGCGGAACAATGGCTGGCCGTATTCCACCACTTCCTCGTTGTTCACAAGGACTGCTTCCACTACGCCGTCGTATTCGCTCTCAATCTCATTCATCAGCTTCATGGCTTCGATAATTCCCAGTACCTGGCCCTTTTTCACGGTATCTCCCGCCTGTACAAAGGGGGCTGCATCCGGTGATGAGGCATTGTAGAAGGTTCCCACTAAGGGGGAGGTGATTACCTTGTCTGAACCGATATCAACGCCGGAAGCCATGTCCCGGGCTGCCTGAGGGCTCGCCACGCCCTGGGGCATCATAGCAGGAGACATCATGGACGGGCCTGCCAGGCCGTTCTGCACAGCTGCCATCTGCATGGACACCGCGTCTGCGGAAGGAGCGCTTACCGTCACAATTTGAGGCATCTCTTTTTCACGCTTCAGCGAAAGCTTAAGCTCCCCTTCCTTTAACTCCAGGCTGGTCAGCCCGTTTTCGGAAACTGCCTGCATCAATTTTATGATTTCATCTACGTTCATAGCTCATGGCCTCCTATTATTCGCTGAACTTTTTAACAATCAGGCTGGCATTATGTCCGCCAAATCCCAGGGAATTGCTGATGGCCACATCCACGTTCATGGATACGCCGTCGCCCATGGTGTAATCCAGATCGCAGCCCTCTCCCGGCTTCTTAAGTCCTGCTGTGGCATGGACAAATCCATCCTGGATGGACTTCACACAGGTGATAAACTCCACGCCGCCTGCTGCTCCCAGGAGATGGCCAATCATGGATTTGGTGGAGTTGATTTTCACCTTTTGCGCATGGTCTCCCAAAGCCAGCTTGATGGCCTTTGTCTCAAACAAATCATTGTGATGGGTGCTGGTGCCGTGGGCATTGACATAGTCAATATCCTCCGCCGTGATGCCTGCATCCTTCATGGCGTTCTCCATGGCACGGGCAGCGCCGCTTCCGTCCTCTGCCGGGGAAGTGATGTGGAATGCGTCACAGGTGGCGCCGTATCCCACTACCTCTGCCAGGATATTGGCTCCTCTTGCCTTTGCGTGTTCCAGGGACTCCAGCACTACCACGCCGGCTCCCTCGCCCATAACAAAACCATTCCTGTCCTCGTCAAAGGGGATGGATGCCCTGGAAACGTCCTCTGTGGTGTTCAGGGCTGTAAGGGAGGTAAATCCCGCAATGCCGATTGGCGTAATGCTGGCCTCTGCTCCGCCGGCCACCATCACATCCGCCTCGCCGTACTGAATGGAACGGAATGCCTCACCGATGGAATGGGTTCCGGTTGCGCATGCAGTTACCACGTTGAAGCATTTTCCCTTAAGTCCGAACTGGATGGCAACATTGCCTGCTGCCATGTTGCTTATCATGAGGGGAACCAGAAGGGGATTCACACGGCTGGGTCCCTTATCGTTAAGCTTCTTCACATCCTTTTCCATGGCCTGGAGAGAGCCGATGCCGGATCCCACGCACACGCCTACGCGGTAGGGATCCTCCTTCTCCATATCAATGCCGGACTGCTCCAGGGCTTCCTTGGATGCAGCCACCGCAAACTGCGAAAATGCCTCCATACGGCGGGCTGCCTTGGCATCCATGTACTGTTTGGGGTCAAATCCCTTTACCTCCGCGGCCAGCTTGCACTTATATTCGGTTGTGTCAAAATAGGTAATGGGGCCAATTCCAACTGTCTTATCCTTAAGTCCCTGCCAGAAGCTCTCCACATCATTTCCAATGGGAGTAATGGCGCCCATGCCGGTTACTACTACTCTTGTTTTCATACTAATCTCACTCCTGTTCTTTTACAGCCCGGAACGTATGCCGGGGCATCCTACATGGCCATTCCGCCGTCTACGCTTAAGACCTGGCCAGTGATATATCCTGCCTTATCGGAAGCCAGGAAAGCAACTGTCTCTGCAATGTCCTGCGTGCTTCCGAAATGCTTCATTGGAATCTGCTCCGTGGCAGCTGCCTTTACGCTGTCACTGAGAACATCGGTCATCTCCGTGGCAATGAAACCAGGAGCCACCGCATTCACCGTAATTCCCCTGCTGGCCAGCTCCCTGGCAGCTGATTTGGTGATGCCGATGACGCCGGCCTTGGCCGCGCAGTAATTGGCCTGGCCCGCATTGCCCAGAACTCCTGATACGGAGGAGATGTTGATGATTCTTCCTGCCTTCTGCTTTAACATCTGGCGGGAAATGTGTTTGATGCAGTTAAATACGCCCTTCAGGTTCGTGCTTATGACAGCGTCAAAATCTTCTTCCGACATCTTCATCAGCAGGTTGTCCCTGGTGATTCCAGCGTTGTTCACCAGGATATCCAGACGGCCATACCTGGAAACCATGTCCGCCATCATCCTGCCGCAGCTCTCAAAATCGGAAACATTGCACTGAACTGCCTCTGCCTTGCCTCCTGCTGCTTCGATTTCCTTCACTACTTCCTCTGCCTTTGCCGCAGAGCCATTATAATTCACGATTACGGCTGCGCCTTCCCGGCCCAGTGTAAGGGCAATCTGACGGCCGATTCCGCGGCTTGCGCCTGTTACCAGTGCAATCTTTCCTTCCAGCATATGGTCTCTCCTCCTGCTTATGATTTAAGTGCTTCCGCTGCTTTACCTATATCCTCTAATTTTTCCACATTAAGGGTCTTCACGTCCCGGCTTATCTTCCTCATGAAACCGGCCAGTGTCTTACCGGGGCCAATCTCGATGAAGGTGTCCACGCCGTCCCCAATCATGGCCTCCACGCTCTGCTGCCATCTGACTGAGGATGAAACCTGCCTTGTGAGCAGTTCCTTTACCTCTGCTGCGCTCTTTACATACTGTGCCGTCACATTGGCCACATAAGGAATCCGGGGCTCATGAAGCTCCACCCGGGAAAGGACCTGTCCCAGCTTTTCGCCTGCGGCTGTCAGCATACCGGAATGGAAGGGGCCGCTGACATTCAGCATCACTGCCCTCTTTGCCCCGGCTGCCTTTAACTTCTCACACGCTTCTTCCACAGCTGCCTTCTCACCGGAAATTACAATCTGTCCCGGACAGTTATAATTGGCAATCCACACGCCTTCCATGGCTCCTGTCACTTCCTCAATCGCTGCCGCGTCCAGGGCCAGAATGGCTGCCATGGCGCCCTCGCCCACAGGTACAGCCTCCTGCATAAGTATTCCCCTCTGGCGGACCGTCCAAATGGCATCCTCATCACTCATGACTCCGGCCGCTGCCAGGGCGCAGTATTCTCCAAGGCTGAGTCCCGCCGCCACATCCGGTTTGATTCCATTTTCTTCCAGAACACGCATCATGGCGATGCTGGCGGTTACCATGGCGGCCTGGGTGTATTCCGTGATATCCAGCCTGTCATTTTCCTCAAAGCACAGCTGGGGCATGGAAAATCCCATTAACTGTGTCGCCTTGTCAAAGATTCTTTTTCCGGTCTCAGTCTGCTCATAGAAATCCTTACCCATTCCGCAGGCCTGGGCTCCCTGTCCAGGGAAAATAAATGCGATCTTGCTCATACCTGTAATCTCCTTATCCTAAATCCTGTTTGTTTCCATCCAATCCGGCGCCTGCGTCCCAGGTCCCTAATTCCAATGCATCAATTTTCCCGCCTGCGCCATGATTTCCTCAATCATCTCCTTACAGGTCTGTTCCTTGGATATCATGCCCGCAATCTGTCCGGCCATGACGGTTCCGCCGTTTACATCGCCTTCTATGACCGCCTTGCGCAGAGCTCCCAGAGTCAGGTACTCCAGTTCCTCAAAGGACCTGCCCTCCTGCTCCAGCTTGATGTATTCCCTGGTCATCTGGTTCCTGAGTCCTCTTACAGGGTGGCCATGGCTGCGTCCTGTAACCGTGGAATCAATGTCCTTGGCCTTGATAATGCGCTGTTTATAATTTTCATGTACAATGGATTCTTTGGCAACCACAAACCTGGTTCCCATCTGGACCGCCTCAGCGCCCAGCATAAAAGCCGCGGCCATTCCTCTTCCGTCTCCGATACCGCCTGCCGCGATAACCGGGATGGAAACAGCGTCCGCCACCTGGGGAACCAGAGTCATGGTGGTCTGCTCTCCTATATGGCCGCCGGACTCCATGCCCTCAGCCACCACTGCGTCCGCCCCATACTTCTCCATACGGCGGGCCAGGGCCACGCTTGCAACCACGGGAATCACCTTAATGCCCGCTGCCTTCCACATTTCCATATATTTTTCAGGGTTTCCGGCGCCGGTGGTAACCACCTTGATGCCTTCCTCCACAACCACCTTTGCCACATCGTCCGCATGGGGACTCAGCAGCATGACATTAACGCCAAAAGGCTTATCTGTCAGCTCCCTGGCCTTGCGAATCTCGTCGCGCACCACTTCCCCAGGTGCGTTGGCACCGCCAATCAGTCCGAAACCGCCTGCCTCGGATACGGCAGCTGCCAGGTTGTGTTCTGCTACCCAGGCCATGCCGCCCTGAATAATAGGATATTCAATTCCTAACATTTCTGTAATTCTTGTTTTCATTGTTCTACCTCCAGTTCTACATTTCCTGGGCTCTCCCCTATTAAAGTAACAGCGTGCTTCAATTCATCCACACGCCGTTGTCAAACCCTATCTGCTATTTATGCCTCTACGCCCTTGCCTTTTAAGTAGTTCATAACCTCGCCCACAGTGGTTAACTGCTCTAAGTCCTCAGCAGGAATCTCTACGGAGTACTCATCCTCCAGGGCCATAACCAGCTCGAACAGGTCTAAGGAATCAGCGCCTAAATCTTCTTTGAAGGAGGAAGCCTCTGTAACGGTGTCTGCTTCTACGCTTAACTGCTCTGCAATAATTTCTTTCATCTTCTCTAACATGGTTGTTGTTCTCCTTTAACATTTTTTTAAATTTATATTATAATTTTATTTTTACCACTCCAACAGTGCCGCGCCCCAGGTAAGGCCCGCGCCGAATCCGGACAGCACCACTTTATCACCGGCTGACAGCATTCCCTTCCGGTTCAGCTCATCTAACAGGATGGGAACCGATGCCCCTGATGTATTGCCATAGTGTTCCATGTTGACCGGGAAACGGTCCACATTTACCTTCAGGCGTTTTGCTATGGATTCAATGATCCGGTAATTGGCCTGATGGATCGCAAAGTACCTGACGTCCTCCGCCTTCACTCCTGTGTCTTCCAGCACCTCGGTGATACACTGGGGTACCTTTTTTACTGCGAATTTGAATACTTCCTGGCCGTCCATGGTCATATATCCCAACTCCGGCTTCTTGCCCAGGAGGAAATTTCCATTGGTCCTGGAACCGCAGGTCAGCACTCCGCCTTTTGTTCCGTCTGAGTGCATGTTCATTCCCAGAATACCGGTTTCATCGGCCTTTACCACCACTGCGCCCGCGCCGTCTCCAAATAACACACAGGTTCCCCGGTCCGTCCAGTCAATCAGCTTGCTGAGCACATCCGCGCCAATCACCAGGGCCGCCTTATAGATGCCGCTGCTTATGAACGCATGGGCTGTGTTCAGCGCGTAGACAAAACCGGTGCAGGCCGCGCTTATGTCAAAGCAGGCCGCGTTTATCGCGCCTATCCTGTCCTGTACCTCACATGCCCCATTGGGAAAACAGTAATCCGGCGATGAGGTAGCCAGCAGTATAAGGTCTATTTCATCAGGTTTTACACCTGCATTCTCCAGCGCATTGACTGAGGCTTCAGCCGCCATATAGGAGGTACCTTCGTTGGTGGCAATCCTTCTCGCCCCTATCCCCGTCCGGCTGCGGATCCACTCGTCGTTGGTCTCCACAATCTTTGCAAGGTCGTCATTGGTCACAATCTGCTCCGGTACATAGGAACCGGTTCCTACGATTCTTGTTGTCATTCTTCTTACCCATCCCGAATCCATCAGCAATCAGCGGACTCCTGCCTTCCTTCTTTTGCTTGCTCAGAGGAAATACTTTGAACATCAAAGTAATACTACAGGAAACGTAAGTATTTGTCAAGAAATATTTTTTGTCGCTTTTTGTTAACTTTACTGTTCTCTTACATTTCTTACCAATTCTGACATTTACATATATTGACTTTGCTCCCTGAATTTGGTAAGTTAGACTTGTACAAATGGGGCGAATATATTTCACAAGGGGGTATTAACCATGAAAACTACAGGTGTTATCCGTAAATTGGATGAACTCGGCAGAATCACCCTTCCCATCGAATTAAGAAGAAGCCTTGATTTGGATGTGAAAGATGGTCTTGAAATTACGGTTCAGGATGACTGTATTATCCTGAAGAAGGCAGAATGTGCTGACATCTTCACCGGAAGCACTGACGATTTGCTGGAATATGAGGGCAAGAAAGTATCCCGTCAGTCCGTTGTTGCGCTGGCTAAGCTAGCCGGCCTTAATGTCACCGAGTAATCAAAACACGTACATAGAGAGAACCTGCGGCCCCTTCTCAACATCAGAAGGCACATAAGCCGCAGGTTCTTTCTATATCTTATGCTCATGCGTCCATTTACAGAAGTTTCTGGTACACATCCCGCTTTGTGATTCCCCGGTCCCTTGCCACGGCCTTCATGGCTTCCTTCTTATCCATGCCCTGGTCCGTATAGCAGGCCAGATGCTCCTGGATTTCCATATCCTCCCAGCGGCTTATCTGCTCCTTTCGCAGCTCCTCCAGAGGCTTTCCTTCTATTACTATGACACACTCACCTCTAGGCTCTTCCTGACGGCAGCGTTCCAGGGATTCCCGGAACGTGGTCCTGCAGGCTGTCTCATATTTTTTCGTAAGCTCCCTGCATATGGTTATGTTCCTGTCTCCAAGGACTTTATATAAATCTTCAAGGGTTCTCGCCAGATGGTGGGGCGCCTCATACACGATAATGGTCCTGGTCTCCCGCTTCAGCTCCTCCAGGATTCTGGCACGCTCCTTTTTATCCCCCTTCTCAGAGGGAAGAAAGGCCTCAAAGCAGAATCTCCTGGTGGAAAGCCCCGACATGGTGAGGGCCGTGATACACGCTGCCGGACCGGGTAGGGAGGTGACCTGGATTCCCGCCTCATAGCACTGCCTTACCAGCTCCTCTCCCGGATCCGATATACCGGGGGTGCCCGCGTCCGTAATCAGGGCTATGTTCACCCCTTCCTCCAGCCGGCCCACCAGGTATCTGGCCTTGTCCACCTTGTTATACTCGTGGTAGCTGGTCATGGGCGTTTTTATATCAAAATGATTCAGAAGCTTGATGCTGTGGCGTGTATCCTCTGCCGCAATCAAATCCACTTCCTTTAATGTCCTGAGTACCCTGAAGGTAATATCCTCCAGATTGCCGATTGGCGTGGCGCAGAGATAAAGTGTTCCTGCCATGAGCCTCTCCCTTCTATCCATCGGGCGCTTTGCGTCTGTTTTTTTAGACGCTTTCCCTCATAAGTCTGATAATCCGTCAATATCCGTAGGTGGTCCGTATCTCCCGGGAATAATCCCCGTTCTGATCAAAGACAATGACCGGGGCTTCCATCTTAAGGAGAGGACCGCCTCCCCTCACGGCCTCTATGAGCACCATGTTGGCCTCCCGGTCCGCATAAGGGTGGACCATCTTCATGCGCTTTGGCTCCAGGCCATGGCGCTTCATGACAGTAATAATTTCAATCAGCCGTCTGGGCCTGTGGACCATGCAGAAACGGCCTCCCGGCTTCAGTACCCGGGTTCCCTCCCTCACCACATCCTCCAGCGTACACTTCACCTCATGGCGGGCAATGGCCTTGGCATCCCCGGGATTCTTAAGCCCATGGGATTCATTCATATAAGGGGGATTGGCTGTTACCACATCAAAAGAAGCCAGTGCAAATAACCTGCTGGCCTCCACTAAATCGCCGGTGACGATGTCCACCTTGCCTTCCAGATGATTATATGCCACACTCCGCCTGGCCATGTCCGCCGACTCTTCCTGTATCTCCAGACCGGTAAAGTGGCTTCCCTCAGTCTTAGCCGTCAGGAGGATGGGGATGATGCCCGTGCCTGTTCCCAGGTCCAGCACCTTTTCCCCCTTTTTCACAACGGCGAAGCCGGACAGAAGGACGGCGTCCATGCCAAAGCAGAATGCGCCCTTCCTCTGGATAATTCCGTAATGGTTGCGCTGCAAATCATCGATCCGCTCGTCGTCCCGCAGCATGATGGTACCTTCCTGACGCCAAGTGTGTTTCACCGTAACTGTATCAGTTGTCATCCAGCTTCGACTTTCCCTCCTTCTTCTCAAGGGCTTCCAGCTGTTTAAGCTCTGCGTCCGGCGTGTCGCCTCCGTGCTTTTCCCCGCCGCCTTTGCCCTTCTTTTTCCTGGGCTTGAACTTGAGCTGGTCCACCTTGTATTCCCTGATTTCTTTCTCGTCCCGTTCCACGGTCACAATGACCTTAACCTGCTGGCGCAGCACGTTGACGCTGTGTACCTCGCCCTTTAACCCGTCGCTTGTGGTCACATAGTCTCCCGGATTGGGAAGCTTGCTGTTTAACACCTCGTATGTTTCCTCTTCATTTTTAAGGCAGCACATAAGGCGTCCGCACACACCTGATATCTTGGTGGGATTCAGGGACAGGTTCTGTTCCTTTGCCATCTTGATGGACACAGGAATGAATTCAGACAGATAGGAATGGCAGCAAAGCGCCCTTCCGCAGATGCCGATGCCTCCCATAATTTTAGTCTCGTCCCTGACTCCTACCTGGCGCAGCTCAATCCTGGTCTTAAACACGCTGGCCAGGTCCTTCACCAGCTCCCTGAAATCAATTCTGCCGTCGGCAGTAAAGTAAAACAGCACCTTATTGTTGTCAAATGTGTATTCGGCGTCAATGAGCTTCATCTCCAGGTGATGCTTTTTGATTTTTTCCTGGCAGATTTTAAAGGCATCCCTTTCCTTCTGCTTGTTCCTGGTCTCTGCCGCCTCATCCTCATCCGTCGCCATGCGGATAACTGATTTTAAGGGCGGGACCACCTTGGATTCATCCACTTCCCGGTTTCCCAGGACCACATACCCGTATTCAATGCCCCTGGCCGTCTCCACGATGACGTGGTCGCCTGTTTTAATCTGGCGGCCTGCGGGGTCAAAATAATATATCTTTCCTGCGGTGCGGAAGCGCACCCCGATTACTGTAATCATTCTGTGTTCTCCTTCTCTTACAGCCCTGACACGTTCTAATTCTCCTTCATGGTAAGAAGCATCAGCTCCATGACCAGTTCGGTGTTCACGTTGGCGTCCAGCCTGATTCTGGCCTTGTCAATGGCTTCCAGAATTTTCTCCAGACCGTCATAGCCGCTTGTGGTGCTGATACTCTTGACAGCGGAGAATTCATCCTTGAATATCAGCAGGTTAATATCCTTTGTGGTTTTATACATCAGGATATCCCTGTACCACATCTGCATAAAGTCCAGGCATTCCCGGATATCCAGGTTCTCCTCCTTAACCTTGTGGATGTAGTCTAAAAGCCCGGATATATCCGTATCCTTGATGTGCTTCAGGAGATGGAGAATCTCCCTGTACATCACCCCAAACTCCTCTGACTGGGCCAGATGGATGGCCTTGCCCAGATTGCCCCTGGCAAAAGCGGCATAGATATCAGCCTCGCTCTCATTTTCTCCCAGAGACTGAACCAGATATTCCTTCACCACAGAATCCTTTAAGGGCTTCAGCTTAAGCTGCACACACCTTGACAGGATGGTGGGCAGGAACGCGTCCTGATTGGTGGTCAAAAGCAGGATAACTGCATAGGCAGGGGGCTCTTCAATGGTCTTAAGAAGGGCATTCTGCGCCTGTACGGTCATCTTCTCCGCCTCATCCACTATATATATCTTATAATAACTGCTGTAGGGACGTACCTGGATGGTATCATTAATCTGCTCCCTTATATCGTCCACGCCGATGCTGGCGGGCTTTTCATGTGTCACGTAAATAAGATCCGGGTGGTTTCCGGAAAGTACCTGCCTGCAGGCATGGCACTGCATACAGGGCTTTGCCGTCCCCTTCTCGCAAAGCAGGCTGAGGGCAAATGCGTTAGCCAGGGATTTCCTTCCCATACCTGCCTCGCCGCTCAGTATATAAGCATGGGAAACCTTCCCTGTCTGCACTGCGTTGCGGAAATGTTCCTTTATTTGTTCATGTCCTAATATATCGTTAAATCCCAACATAGTGATTGGTTCCCCCTTACGCTGCCGGCCTGGTTTCCAAAAATCCTGAAAATGCCCTAAACCGATATATCCGGACCTCCATCCCGGCAGGGACAGACATCCTCAATAAGTATAGCATAAGAATTTTTCAATGTATAGTACTACATTTTTCCCTGCTTTCCCTGTTTATTATAACCTGTCCGGACTGTTGCAGCTATCTGCACCTGTCCTGATACTCCGACGGTGATACCCCCAGTATCTTCTTAAACTGCGCGCTGAAATAGGCTGTATCTGAATATCCCACCTGGTCCGCCACCTCGTATACCTTTACCCTGCAGTCCTTTAACAGGTTCATGGCCATCTGCATCCGGTAATAGGCCAGATAGTTGGTAAAGGTGTAGTCGGTTTCCTTCTTAAAGACTCTGCTTAAGTATCCCTCGCTGATTTCCAGAAAAGAGGCTACGGTACTGATGGTGATATCTTCCCGGTAATGTTCCCTGATATACCGGGTGGCCGCCTCCACATACTTGTTCTTGGATTTTTTATCGGAATGAAAGCGCAGGACCGGGGCAGCGTCTGTTTCCTCCTCCCTTGGCGGGCGTTCTTCCATCTGCTCTCTGATGTGCCCCACCGCATGTTCCAAATCTCCGTCCCTCAAAGGCTTCAGTAGATAATCGCTGACTCCCAGCCTCAGGGCGCTCTGGGCGTATTTAAAATCGCTGTAGGCGGTCAGGATAATAAATTTGGCGCGGCAGCCCTGTTCCCGCAGTTTTGTTATCATCTCCACGCCGTCCATTCTGGGCATCTTCACATCCGTCACAATTATATCCGGGGACAGGCGGACCGCCAGCTCTGCCCCTTCCTCCCCGTTCGCAGCCTCCCCTGCAATCACACAGTCCAGGGCCGCCCAGTCAATGGTCAGGATAATTCCCCGCCTGACCATTGTCTCGTCTTCCACCACAATGACTTTATACATCCGGTACCTCCTTCTGAACCGGCAGCCTGAGGGTGACGGTAGTCCCATCCTCCGTGACAGCTGCCTCCATACCATACTCCTGTCCGTAATATATTTTCAATATGTTGATAACATTGTATAATCCCAGATGGCCGTCCCTCTTTGCCGGGGCTCCGCTGTTAATCCAGTCCGCCATCCCCCGGCTCATGCCGCATCCGTCGTCAGTCACCGATATGTTCAGTATTCCCTCTTTCTGGAACGCGTAAATGCAGATGTAGCCGTGCTCGCATCCGTCCAGCCCATGGATGATGGCGTTCTCAACCAGGGGCTGCAATATCATCTTGGGCACCATACAGTCCTCCAGCTGATCCGGTATCTCTGTCTCATACAGGAACCGCCCTGTAAAACGTATTTTCTGTATCTCCACATAGCTCTCGATGGTCTCCAACTCCTCCCTCAGGGTGATGAAGGGCCGGCTGGATATGCTCTTTCTCAGGATGACAGCCAGATTTTCCGCCAGCACCGCAATCTCAGGCACCTGGTTGATCCTGGCGCTCCATTTGATGGAATCCAGTGTATTATAGAGAAAATGGGGATTCAGCTGGGTCTGGTACAGCCTGAGGGTGGTCTTATTTAAATCCTTCTGCTTCTGCACCGTGTCATCCAGGTACTTCTGAAGGTCCCCGGTCATCTGGTTAAAGCTTTCTGTCAGCCTGCCCAGTTCATCCTGACGGTTGGTGCGGATGCGGATGGACAAATCCCCCTTCTTCACCTTTGCCATGGCCTTGTCCAACAGGCTCACCGGCTGGCCGATGCTCCGGGACAACGCGCCTGCTATAAGGAGGCAGAGCACCAGTCCCAGGCCGGACAGCGCAAGGCTAACCGTACCCATGGTGCGCACGGCCGGGGCGCTGATGGGTGCCGAACAGCGCAGCAGGATGTAGAAGCCCTGGGAAGGTTCCCTGGTCCACAGATATTTGGTATAAACCCCCTTTTTCTCCGTCCCGCCCTGGCCCGATATGGTGTGCCCTATAATATCACTGATTTCACGCTCCCCGTATTCCGGCCTGGAACAGTAAAGGGGCTTTTGGTGGGAATCCAGTACCAGCAGCGTGTCGCCGGACGAATAAAAACCGTTCAGCAGGTTGTCGAAATTTTCCCTGGTAAAGTTCAGCACCACATACCCGGTTCTGGCACCATGGGTGCTCTCCAGAGAGAATGCACCCTGCATCAGAACGTCGCTGTCGGATGACGGCAGGTAAGGGTCCGTCCTGTAATAGGTGATTCCCTGTTCCTCCGACGCCTTGTTGAGCAGTCCCCAATTCACAGGCAGACGGCTGCTCTTAGGCGCTGTATCCGTCGTAAAACGCAGTTTTCCGCCAGCGTCGTAGATGCAAAACTGCGCATGGCTGTAAATCTCCTGAACCGCCTGGTACATGGACAAATACAAATCCTTCTGGAACTCTATGGTCTTATTGTCAATCATGACCCAGGCCGCGGAACCGTCCTCTGTCAGCGTTTCACAGGCTTTCTGGCAATTCTCTAACAGCTGGGTAAACCGTTCCCTGACTTCTTCCAGCTGCTGGTTTCCGTCCACGGTTATCTGACGGTTGATTGAGGCTGTAAATAGACGCATCATCACAACACTTGAAAATGTAAGGGGCACCAAAGCCACCAGAAGGCAGCCCAGGAATACCCTGGCCTTAAAAGAGAGTCTCCTGTACCACTTCATTCCACAGGCCTCCCTTCCCGCCGGGACAGAATGCCGTTCCACCTGGCCAGTACGTCCTTCTTTTCCCTGGTAAGCTCCTCCAGGTCCATCTCAATCAACGGCAGCCTGCCAATGGGAGAAAGTCCCGGCAGCGGCGGCACATCGCTTCTCACGGAACGGCGGTTTAAGTCAGACACCAGAATCCTCTGGGTATCCCTGCTCACCGTAAAATCCAGAAACTGCCTGGCAGCGTCAGGATTCGAGCATCCCTTTACAATGGCCGTACCGTCCGGAAGGGCCGTGGTCCCCTCCTGGGGATAGATATAATCCACGTCGGCCCCCTCTGACAGCAGAGCCTGGGCGGATTCCTCCATGGTGACCCCAAGGGAATACCGCCCATCCAGGATACCGGCATTTACTTCCTGCATGCTGTTCAGGGTGCCGTATTCCAGATTTTCCATAAACTGTTCCAGGTAATCCCCCCTTTTTCCCCATGTATGGACAGCCGTCACAAGGGCAGCCGAATACACATCAGACCTACGCGGGTCCATAAAGGCAATCCTTCCCTTCCACCTTGGCTCCAGAAGGCTGTTCCATCCCACCGGCAGTTCGCGGTAGGTCACCACATTTGTATTGTACATGATGACCAGGGGCAGGGCGGAGAAGCTGGTCCACCGGTTATCCTCACATTGGAAGCTCTCTGTTATAAACGCTGCTTCCGGACTTTTATATACCTGCCAATGTTCCTTAGACTGTTCCAGTGTCTCTATGCCCACTCCGAACACCACATCCCAATCCGGCCTTTCCTCCTCATCCTCCAGCCTGCCTGTCATTTCCTCGGAGGACCCCCGTTCCACCTTCACCATCAGGTTGGTTCGCTCCTCAAATTCCTTGATGATGGGTTCGTATATCTCTTCCTCCTGAGCCGTATAGAGAACCAGGTCCGGCACAGCAGGCATGGGAGCTGTCTCCGGCCCTGACTGGCACGAAGAAAGAACAGACGTGCAGAAAAGGCACAGGATGGAGAATGTGAATTTTCGTTTTCCCCCGGCAGCCCTGCCTGGGCCGGCGGCCGCCGCTTTTATACTCCTTACAGCCGCCTTCATCCCCCTCGCAGCCGCCTTCATACTCCTCACATCTGCCTTCATACCCATGACAGTCTCTTTCATCTTAATGTCCGTTCCTCCCCCCTGGCATTGGCGCCTCAACGCCAATCAGTCCCGTTTGCTACATTATACCAGAGAAAAACCTATTTTTCCATTGACGAAGCCATTGAAATCATTCCCGTCCCGTGTTACCCTTAAGACAGAACGCGGGAATTATCGTTAAACGGAGGCAAACAATATGGGAGTCCAAATCATTGAACAATTTATCTGCTCCAAATACCCGGACCAGCAAACATGCGAGGACGGCCTTTTTATCAGCAGTGACTTTATCGCTGTCATAGACGGTGTCACCAGCAAGGGAGAGCTTACATGGCCGGATCCGTCAGAGGGCGGATCCGGTTTTCTTCCTCCTATGACCAGCGGGCGCTATGCCAGGGAAATACTGACACAGGCTCTTAAAACCATGGAGCCCGGCATTGACGCCGCTTCTGCAATGGAATATTTAAACCAGGCCCTGGCAACGGCCGCCGGCGGCCGCCGCGATTTCCTGAGGGACCACCCTGAGGAACGGCTCCAGGCAGTAATCATCCTGTATAGCTGTCAGAAAAACGAGGTGTGGGCCTTTGGGGACTGTCAGTGCCTTATAGGAGATACCCTTCACTCCCACAGCAAGGAAATTGACGGCCTCATGGCGGAAATCCGCTGTCTCTATAACCAGGCTGAACTTATTTTAGGAAGATCCGAGGATGAATTAGCCCGCCATGACCCGGGCCGGGCCTGCATCCTTCCTCTGCTGCGCCGCCAGTTCCTGCTGGCCAACCGGGACCGGCCCTATGGTTATGATGTGCTTGACGGTTTTGCCATCCAGCCTCACCATGTATCCGTCTATCCGGTGCCGCCCCAAACCCAGGTCGTGCTGTCCAGCGACGGCTACCCCGTATTAAAGGGCACCTTGGCTGAAAGCGAGAAAGCCCTGGATGAACTGCTGCAAAAGGACCCTCAGTGCCTCCGGGAAAACAGAGGAACAAAAGGACTTGTAAAAGGAAACCGGAGTTTTGATGACCGGACCTATGTGCGGTTTGTGGTTTTGTAACCAGAGCCTGATTTTCCCTGATACTCTTAATAAGGATGACCGCCGCTGCAGCGCCTGCGGTACATGTTCCGCAATCTACACTCCGGAGAAACAGCATATCATGGAAACGGTTGCATAGTATATGGACAGTGCTCCATATTCCTCGTTGCTAAAAAAGGCTGCGATCCCACTGGCTCATGCCAATGAAACCGCAGCCTCCATCGTACAATAATGCTTAAACCGCTTAACATTTGACTCCATTAACCCTGATTCAAATATTTCTTCAGGCCTGCCCCAAACAGCCGCTCCCGCTGTCCGGTCCGTTTCCTACAGTCCCAGATACTCCTCAAACAGATTGCACACCCTGACCGTATCCGGCTCATGCTCCATCTCACAGAATATGCGAAGCAAAGGCTCTGTACCCGAGAATCTGGCGATAACCCAGCCGCCGTTCTTAAAATATACCTTGCATCCGTCCATATAGGAAACATGGTCTGTCTCAAAGGGCATTTCCGGCAGTTTCCTTTTCTCCATAAGGATGTTATGGATTCGTTCCTTTTCCTCAGGCGTGAACCTGTAATCCCGCTCTGCCATATGGATGGCTCCATATTCCTTCCTGATATCCGCCGCAATCTCCGACAGCTTCTTACCGCTGACAGCTATCATCTCCACCAGAAGTGCCGCCGCATAAATGCCGTCCTTTCCGTGTATATGTCCCTTTACCGTCAGTCCTCCTGAGGACTCGCCGCCTATAATGGCATCCGTTTCCTGCATTTTCGCGGATATATGCTTGAATCCCACCGGCACCTCGTAGCATTTCTGCCCAAAGCTCTCCGCCACCTTGTCCAGCACATGGGTGGTTGCCAGGTTGCGCACTGCAGGTCCCCGCCATCCCTTGTATTTCAGCAGGTAATAATAGAGCATGACCAGTATGCTGTTTGCGTGGAGATAATGTCCCTGGTCATCAATGACCCCCAGCCTGTCCGCATCCCCGTCCGTGGCTATGCCGATATCGCAATACCGGTCCAGCACATAATTCTGGAGATTCCGCAGAGTACGCTCCGTGGGCGCCGGCATCTTTCCGCCAAACAGGGTGTCGTGCCTGGAATTAATGGTTTCTATGGTGCACCTTGCAACGGAAAGGATGGTGCTCAGCGCAGTCAGGCTCACACCGTACATGGGGTCAATGGCAACGCGCAAATCACGCTCCTTGATGGCGTCCATGTTAATTACGGAAATGATGTTATCCAGATATTCGTTCATGGGATTGATTTCCCTGACCATGCCCCGCCTTACAAGCTCCAGGTAGGATGTAGGCGGCATCCGCCCGTTTTCCTCCTCATTGGGTTCATAGAGCTTCTCTGCCTGTTCCAGGTAATACTCAATCTCCGCTGTCTGTCTCTCATCCGCATCCCGGCCCCCGTATGTAAACACCTTAATTCCGTTATAGATGGCCGGATTATGGCTGGCTGTCACCATCATGCCGTAGCTCAGCTCATGCTTCATCACATAGAACATTACCAGGGGAGTAGGCGAGCTGCGGTTTACGAACCACACCCTGATTCCCTGGTTTCCAAATATTTCGCAGGACCATATGATGGCCTCCTTTGAAAGGAACCGCCTGTCATACCCCATGACAACGCCCTGGTTCTCCACGCCTTCTTCCTTCATCTTAAGGCATATGGCCAGCGCCAGCTTCTGTATGTTCTCCTTTGTAAATTCTTCCCCGATGATGGCTCTCCAGCCGCCCGTCCCGAACTTTACCATATGTTTTCTCCTCATTTTCCTCATAAAAGCCTGAAGGTTTCCACAAAACGCTTCAGGCTTTTGCACATACTACACGATTGACACCTTTCCTTTGCTCACCTTCAGGAATATCAGCAGCATGACAACCGTACTCACAGTCAGAATCGACGCCAGCGCCGCCGCGGTGCCATAGCTGTTGCGGACCACCTCAGTATAGATGGCTACGGAGATGGTACTTGTCTTGCCGCCATAGAGCATGACGCTGGATGACAGCTCATTGATACAGGTAATCCAGCTGAGGATGGCTCCGGACAGGACGCCGGGCGCCATGAGCCTGGCGGTCACCTTGCCGAAGGTCTTCATGGGCGACACTCCCAGACTGATGGACGCCTCCTCCACACTTGGGTCCATCTGCTGCAGGAAGGCGCTTCCCGACCGAACCGTATAGGGCAGCTTTCTGACCACAAAGGCGATAATGATGATCAGGGCCGTACCTGTAAGAATCACTGGAGGCTTATTGAATGCAACAATTAAGCTGATACCGAGAACAGCTCCCGGAATAACAAACGGAAACATAATAATTAGGTCCATCAGCTGCCCGGCCACGCCCTTCTGGCGGACCACGATATAGGAAATCAGCATACCCAGCGCTATAATGAACACAATGGCAACCGTGGAAAATACAAATGTATTCCTGATGTTGGTCCACAGGCGGTTGAATATGGTGATATAGCTGCCCAGGCTGAACCCTTTCTGGAAGCCCGTGAAATCACATTTGATAAAGCTGGTGATGAGCACCACAATCTGAGGCAGGATTCCCACAAAGGTAACCAGCATCACAGGGAATGTGACCAGGAAACGCTTGAATCCGCGAAGCACCTCTTCTTTTGGCGGACGCATGGCTGTCATGACGTAATTCTTTCTGGATACATAATACTTCTGCACCAGCAGCACTGTGGTGGAACAGAGCACGATGATAACAGACAGTGCGCTGGCCAGATGGGCGTTGCCGCCAATCTCACTCATGTATTCATTGTATACCAGAACCGGAAGAACCATGTAGCCCTCGCCGATGAGCATGGGAGTTCCGAAATCAGCCAGGCTGGTCATGAATACCATGATGGCTCCAGCCGCGATGGACGGAAGCACCACCGGAAGGGTAATGGTCCACAGCCTGCGAAACTTATTGCTTCCCAGATTCTCCGCGGCCTCCTCCAGGCTGGAATCAATGCTTCCCATGGCCCCTGAGGTATACAGATACACATATGGGAACAGCTTAAAGGTAAATACGATGATAATACCCATCTTGCCGTAAATGCTTGGCAGATGGATGCCGATATTTGCAAACAGACTGGTGATAAAACCGGAACGTCCAAACAGGGTAATCCAGCTGTAAGCCCCGATAAAGGGCGGGCTCATAAGGCTCATGATGATGAAAATGTGGATGAACCGCTTTCCCGCCACATTATATCTGGACATGACATAAGCGATGGGCACACCCACCACCAATGTTGTGAGTGTGGTGACCACGGACACAAACAGGCTTCGCCCAAGGGCGTTGTAATAATACTTTTTTGTAAAGAACCGGATATAGTTCTCCAGGGTAAAACCGGCTGCATTTTTTGAAAAGAAGCTTCGTGTAATCAGGGTGCAGAAGGGATAAAACAGGAAAATAAGCATGAATCCCACTACCAGTACCTTGACCCAGAACCAAAAGTCCAGCTTTTTTTGCGACTTTACCATGAAATCACCTCCTGGGTCCGGGCGTCGTAAACTCCTACCGCGTTGATATCGAAGTTAACCTTGACCCGCTGTCCGTCCGGGCGCAGCTCCCGGACATCCTTGGTGTACTCGTTGAGCTGTACGGTCTGTCCGTTATCCAGTTCAATCTCATATTCAATGAAATCTCCCAGGAAGGTGGATATCACGATTTTTCCCGGCAGACCCTCCTTTTCGTCAAAAAACAGCTGCTCCGGTCTGGCTGAAATGATGCCCTCTCCCTTAAAGGGAGCCTTCAGACTGCATGTAATCGTGCACTCGCCCTTGATATCAAGGACAGCCGCCTCCGGATTTTCACCGTTTACATCACATTCCACGAAATTGGAGACCCCTATGAATCCTGCCACAAAAGTGTTCTGTGGTTTTTTGTATATATTCTCAGGGGATCCCACCTGCATTACCTCGCCCTCTTTGATAACCGCGATACGGTCAGAGATGGCCAGTGCCTCCTCCTGGTCATGGGTCACATAAATAGTGGTGATCCCCAGCCGGCGCTGCAGCTTTTTGATGACTGTCCTCATCTGCACCCTGAGCTTTGCATCCAGGTTGGACAGCGGTTCATCCATCAGCAGCACGCCCGGCTCTATGACAAATGCCCTTGCAAGGGCCACCCTCTGCTGCTGACCGCCTGACAGCTCGTTGGGCTTTCTGTCCTTCAGATTCTTAATCTGAACCAGGTCAAGGGCCTCCTCCACCTTGCCGGGAATCTGGTCTTTGGGATATTTTTTTGCCTTTAAACCATAGGCCACATTCTCTGCCACAGTCAGATGGGGGAAAATGGCATAGTTCTGGAACACCATGCCGATATCCCTTTTGTGGGCCTCCAGATTATTGATGACCTTGTCGTCAAAGCAGATTTCTCCGCCGTCCACGCTGTTAAAACCCGCTATCATTCTAAGCAAGGTGGTCTTGCCGCATCCGGAGGGCCCTAACAGTGTAAAAAATTCGCCCTGTTTTATCTCCAGATTCACTCCCTTTAACGCTGTAAAATCACCGTACCTCTTAACGGCGTCCTTTATGATAACTCCATGGCTCATACCAGTTTCCTCCTTATATGCTGACGCTGCCTGTATCCCGGCCCATCTTCCAATCCTGATTCAATCATATCCTTTACGTGAAAGACTGTCCCGCCCTTCCGGGTCCGGACAGCCTTTTCACCGTGTTACTCTGATTCTTATCTCTGCTGCTTATATATAATACGCAATACTCCCACAGGTTAATCTACCATGATGTCATTGAAATGCTCAATGATGGCTTCCTTCTCATTGGCTGCCCAGTCAAAGTCATAGTCAACCAGCGGAATGTCCTCCAGTTTAGCCATGCCTTCGCCAACTTCCATGTCGCTTCTTACAGGACGGCGGCCCCAGTTTTCACTCTGCTCTGTCTGGCACTCTTTAGATGTAACGAAATCAATAAACAGCTTAGCGTTCTCCTCATTGGGGCATCCCTTAACCAGGGCCACGCCATCCGGTACTGCGCTGGTTCCGTCCTTAGGATATACAAATCCTACCGACGGGTCATCCTTGTACTGCACAGCGGCCTTCTCCAGAGTCAGTCCCACATAGAACTCACCGTCAGCCACCATTTTATGGCACTTGCCTGAAGAGTCAACAATCTTTCCGTCCAGGTTATCATATAATTTCTTGATGAAATCCCATCCGTCTTCCTTGCCGCCATGGCCCAGAATCATGGTACATAACTGTGTGTAAGCGGAACCGGATTTGGACGGCAGACAGTACGCAATCTTGCCCTTCCACTCAGGCTTTGTCAGGTCTTCCCATGTCTCAGGAATGGTCAGGCCGTCCTTCTCAATCAAGTCTTTGTTATAGAAAATAACCATTGGCAGCGGACTCTCGCCAATCCACAGTCCGTCCGGGTCCTTGTAAGCAGCTCCTATAAATTCGTCGTTAGCGCATACATAGGGCTCAAAATATTCTTTGAAGGCTGCCAGGGAGTCAGCGCCTCCGCCCCACAGTACATCCGCGATGGGATTGGCTGTCTCGGCCGCAATACGGTTGCACAGCTCGCCGGTACCTGCCGCCACTACCTCAACCTTGACATTGGGATACTTCTCCATGAACAGGTTAACGCCCGCATTCAGAGGATCTGCGTCATGGGGCGAATATACCACCACGGTTCCCTTATAATCCTCAGGAGCCTTCCCGCCTGCAGCTTCCGCCTCTGCCTTAGTGTCCTCTGCTTTGTCCTCCGCTTTGGTATCAGCCGGTGCCTCTGTGGCTGCAGGAGCTGCCGTGGTATCGGCCGCCTTTTCACCGCCGCCGCATGCTGCCAGGCTTAAAACCATCATTGTTGCCAGTGAAGCTGCTAAAAACCGTTTCTTCATAATACACCTCTCCTTTTATATCATATTTTCAGTTCACGTATTCATTGGGAGTTTTTACCTCCGATAGTCATATTATATGACTTTACTGTGCGCTTTTCCATTTGTTATTCTTACATTTCTTTTGTTATTCTGAACTATTGCATATATTTTATGATATTTTTTATATTTATATATGTATATTGCCCAACTAAACGTTTTTTTCCTGCGGACAGAAAAAATGCCGCGGCAGTATACCTGCCGCAGCAATCTCTTCGTTTCAAATATAAGCCTTAATTAAACCTGAATCATTCCCTCCACCGTCACTGTTTCTTTTGTTACCACCAGACTTAACGGACTACTCCTCTGCCGCCAGTTCCCTCACGGCCTGAATCCCGGCATCTATCTCTTCCTCCGTATTAAAGTAAGAAAAGCTGAACCGCACCATTCCCTGTTCCACGGTCTTAAAGGATTCATGCATCAGAGGCGCACAATGGGCGCCGGGGCGGGTGGATATTCCGTATGTGACAGCCAGTTCGTCGCTGACCTCCGAGGAATCGTAATCTCCGATATTCAGAGCCACGATGGCCGCCCTCTCATCGGAAGAAAAATCGCCGTACACCCGGACCCCCGGTATCTGCACCACGCCGTCATAAAAACGGCGCATCAGTTCTGCCTCCCGCCGGTGAATGATTTCCACCCCGGTTTCCTTTATAAAGCCAAGGGCTGCATGAAGGCCCGCGATTCCATGGCCGTTCAGGGTCCCTGCCTCCAGGGCCGTGGGCATGTCCCGGGGATGTTCCTTCAAATAGGTGTGAACACCGCTTCCCCCTGTCTTGAGGGGCCTTATGTGTATGCCGTCCCCCACACAGATACCGCCTGTTCCCTGGGGGCCCAGAAGCCCCTTATGACCAGTAAAGCACAGCACGTCTATATGCATCCTCTTCATGTCAATGGGAAGGACTCCCGCTGTCTGGGACGCATCTACCACCAGGCGGATTCCGTGCCTGAGGCATATTTCACCAATCCGGTCCAAATCCATCCTGTTTCCGGTCAGGTTGGAGGCATGGGTACACACCACCGCCTTTGTCTCCGGACGTATGCTTTCCTCCAGCCGGTCATAACACAGGACTCCCTGCTCATCACAGGGCAGAATGGTCAGGCTGATTCCCCGTTTTTCCATAAGATAAAGAGGCCGAAGCACAGAATTGTGCTCCAGCACCGTGGTAATCACATGGTCCCCTTCGGAGAACAGGCCCTGGATGGCCGTATTCAGGCTCTCCGTGGAATTACTGGTAAACGCAACCTGCAGGGGATTACCCAGGTTGAACAATTCCGAGATTCGCTCCCTGGTCTCGTAAATCATCCTGGACGCGTCCAGAGATGCCTCGTGGGCTCCTCTGCCCGAATTGCCGAAATTCTTCATGGCATCCGCCACTGCGTCTATGACACAGTCCGGTTTTCTCATGGTAGTAGCTGCATTGTCAAAATAAATCATGATAGCGCCTTCCTTTCCGCCCTAATCGCAACCGTTGAGCCATGCCCTCTAAATCAATACATGAGCCGGACCATTTCTTCATGCTCCATGCCCTTTTCCTTCATGAACTCAGCCATTTCCTGTTCCATATCAGGTTCACAGCACCAGGCAAGGCCGCAGCCCGCGGATATTTCCCTGGGAACCGGTATCATCCTCCCTGACTTTTGGTTTTCCTTACAAAGCTTCTCCATGGCAATGGCTTCAGCCGTGGTATGAAACGTAATAATTAATTTTGGTTCTTTTTTTCTCATCCCATAAATCCTTTCGTATCTAAAAATATGCTGCAGCAGACTGTCACCAGGCTGTCAAACAGCCTGACTGCCTTCCACTGCAGCATCCGGTTTCAGAAGCCCTGGTTCAGACACGCTGTGAATCCGGGACATCTGTATTATTCAATCACAATCTCAAATTCAGACCCTTTTTCGGTTACTGTAGCCGTCTTACCCTGGCTCTTTGCGTATTTCTCAACATTCATCCTGGTGTGAGGTTCACTGACCAGCACCTTCACAGACTCACCCTTGTGCTTCTTGAGGGCTGCTGCGGTCAGCATCACAGGTTCAGGACAGGATAATCCTCTTGCATCCACTTCATACATATCTCTTACCTCCTATTTCCCTTCCTCTGACTTTGGCACAAACCCGATGATAAACAGAATGACAATGCATCCAATCACCGCAACCTTACCAGCCATGGCAAGGCCGCCCGGCGCAGCGGGGGTATCTGCGGTGGCTGCCGCTGCCGCCGACGCGGCCAGTCCAAAGTTGTGGCAGAAAGCAGCTCCCACCAGAAGTCCAAGGAATGTCACGGCGGAATCAGACGAACCCTGGCCAGCTAAAACCAGTTGGCGCAGCGGGCATCCGCCTGCCAGGACAGCAGCGAAGCCAACGGCGTAAAGTCCCAGAATATTCCAGATATGTTGTGAATGTGCAACCGGCTGTCCTGCAAAGGAAAGCTTGAATCCGCCTGTAGCCAGATTAAACACCAGCATGACCGCAAACAGTCCGCCGATTACAGTAATCAAATCAAAATTTCTCATTAAAATGACGTCACGGATACTGCCCGCAAAGCAGGTCCTGCATTTCTGCGCTATGGCTCCAAACAGCAGGGCCACAACCAAAGCAAGAAGAGCAGGCGCATGCATGCTGCCCGGACCTTTCTCACTGAACGCAAACAATGTGGTAGTCAGACTCAGCACAAACAGCACCGCCAGGACAACCGGAAGCACTGCCCCGTTTATCTTTCCTGTTTCGTGGGCCCTTCCCAGTGAAAATCCATTCTTTAAAGCGATTGTTCCGGTAAATACTCCGGCTGCAAATCCGATGAATCCCACATACGCATTCAAATCACCTGCCGCCATGCGGATTACCATGCGCAGCGGGCATCCCAAAAACGCCAGGGAGCCAATCATCATGATGACACCCAGGATAAAGCGCAGCATAGGAGACGACCCTGCCGTGGAACGGTATTCCCTGGTAGCCAGGGCAATCAGGAAGGAACCGCAGACAAAACCCACGATTTCGGGCCTGAAATACTGCACCACCGCCGCGGTGTGAAGCTTCATGGCTCCTGCGGAGTCCCTGATAAAGCAGGCCACGCAGATTGCCATGTTCTTTGGATTGCCAAAGTAAGCGAGAATACATGCCAGTATTCCCAGTGCCACTCCGGACAGGAGCAGCGTTTTTTTAGAGCTTGTCAGATTCATAATCATATCCCCTTTTCTTTTGGTAAAACTACCTTCATCTTACCAAAGTGAAAGGGGCAAATCCAATTCAAAAAAACATTGTATCTTTTTTTGTTATAGACATTTTCTATGCAAAATCCTGTGCAGGACAAGCCTGCATAAACACTTACATAAACCGCCCGATATCCTGCTGCCAGTTCCTGTCCCTGTAGTCAATCACAAGGTCCCGGAAGGCTTCCGCTATGGGTGAAAGACGTATGTTTTTGCTGTATACCATGTAAAAGGTCCGTTTCTTCTCCAGGCCGTCTATCTTAAAATACTTAATCTGGTGGCTTTCTTTCTTTTCCCCGGCAGCCATCCTGGACAGGATGGAGATTCCCAGGCCTCCGGCCACTGCCTGTTTGATAGCCTCAGTACTGTTCATCCGGGCAATCACGTCCACGTTTTTAAACACCGGAACACCGTGAATTTCCGCCTTTTCCATCTCCTGTTTTGTACCTGAGCCCTCCTCCCGAAGGATGAAGGTCTCATGTTCAAAGTCCCGGAAGCTCACCGTACTCCCCTTCTTCCACCGGGAATACTTCTCCGTATCAGGCACAATGAGCACCAGCTCATCCATAAAGACAGGCTCATATACCAGACTGTTATGCATCTTATAGCCTGTGAGTCCAATCTCGCCCTTCTGGCTCATGATATCTTCAATCACT
>ERZ506791.304-NODE-304-length-28862-cov-6.638803_pt1 | contig 28862 bp, 28 predicted proteins | sample MGYA00513184_ERZ506791 | MGnify/ENA metagenome assembly ERZ506791
AAGAAGGTGGAGGACAAGGATATTCTGGACCATGAGATATCTCTCCATTCTTATGCGGAGATCACTACCTTGAGCAACAGTCTGGAGAGAATGCGCCTGCGCATTAATCATCTTTTGAATCAGGTGGAGCTGGAGCAGGAGGCCAAGAGGCAGATCGAGGTTGCCCTGCTGCAGGAGCAGATCCATCCTCATTTCCTGTACAATACCCTGTACTCCATTATCCAGCTGTGCGAACTGAAGAAGCCGGAGAAGGCCAGTGAGATGCTTACGGCTCTGGCCACCTTCTATCGGATCGGTCTGAACAGGGGAGAAAATATCATTACGGTGGAGGAAGAACTGAAGCACGTAAAGAATTACCTTTTTATCCAGCATTTCAGGTATTCGGATCTCTTTGATTATACCATTGACTGTGATACGGAGATCTTAAAATGCCGGATTCCGAAAATGTCCCTGCAACCTCTGGTGGAAAACGCCATCTACCACGGGATCAAGCAAAAGCATGAGTTCGGAAATATCTGCATTCTGGGCGGAACCTATGACGGGGAGAATGCCTATCTGGAGGTTCATGATGACGGTCCAGGTATCGATGAGATGCGTCTGGAGGAGATACGGGCATGTCTTCGTGACGGCATCTCCGGAGAGAATAAGGTAAGCTTCGGACTGAAGAATGTGGATTCCCGGATCAAATTTGAATTTGGCAGACAATACGGCCTTGAGATCGAATTTCTGCCTCAGGATACCTGCGTAAGGATCTGTTTTGCCATGAAGACTATGAAGAAGGATACCGGATCGAACATAAAGGAGAGGGAAAAAGAATGAGAAGATACAGCATCCTGTTTATTGATGATGAAGAGTTTATTAGAGAAAGCTTTTTACAGCTGGTGGACTGGGAGGCTCATCAGTTTGATGTGGCAGGGGTGTTTAAGAACGGAGAGACGGCCTGGGAGTATCTGGAAGAGCATCCGGTGGACATTATTGTCACCGATATCAATATGCCCTTTATGAACGGGATCAGTCTGCTGGAAAATATCCGCAGGAAAAATTTAAAGACCAGAGTACTGTTTCTTACAGGGTATGAATATTTTGAATATGCCCATAAGGCAGTACAATTACAGGCCTTTGATTTCCTCTTAAAACCGGTGACGACGGAGAAGCTTTTAAGCGCAGTGGAACGGGCAGCCTTTGATATTGAGAAGGAAGAAGCAGCAGAAGAGGCGGTGGGAAAGAGTCAGGAGCTTTCCCGCAGCAATTTTATCAATCAGCTGCTGTACGGCAAGATAGAAAAAGAGGATATCAAAAAGGCAGCCCAGTCAGTGGGGCTCCCGACAGAGGTCGGCTGTTATTTGGTAATGCTGGTGGCTGTGGATGTGCTGGAGGGACAGCGGATCCCGGAAAGCGAGATCGGGGAGTCAAAACGGCAGATACAGGTAAAGTTTTTGCAGAAAAAGGAGATACTGGAGGAAAAAACAGGGGAGCATTTTGAACTGCATTTTGCCAGAAATGTAAGCACTCACATTCAGATGGTGCTGGCGGCTCAGAAAAAGGATCTGTTTACCCCTGTTTTTATCCGTATGTTTATAGACAGCCTTCTGGAGCTGGAGAAGGAGGAGACGCGGTGCCGTATTACTCTGGCGGTAGGAAGGAGCCGCAGGCACATCGAAGAACTGCCCGAGTCCTTCAGGAGGGTGCGTCATGCCGTAGATAACCGTCATTTATTAAAGGGAAAAGGCTGGAAGGTGGTTTATGCCTCTGATTCTATGCAGGAAAGAAAAGAGGAGCTACAGATCGTGCTTCCCACAGATACATTTCTGCATCACATCCGCATGGGAATGACGGAGGAAGTAGAGAAGGATATTAAAAATATTTATGAGCCCTTTCGCCACAAGGAATATATCTCTCTGGAGTCGGCCAAGATGGTGACGACGGAGCTGGCGATTACGGCTTTTAAGGGGGAGGTTGCTTCCAGGGACGAATCCGTCAGCTATCTGTATTATCTGAACCATATTCAGCAGCTGAATACTCTGGATGAGATGGAGGATGATATCATGCGGTTTGCGGTCAGCATTGCGGAAAAGCGGAAGAAAGGCGGAAATCATAAAAAGAAAATCGCCGAGCAGGCACTGGAATATTTAAAACGCAATTACAATAAGGAGGATCTGAGCCTGAATGATATTGCAGAGTTTCTGAATATCAGCGTTCCCTATCTGGCTGTGCTGTTTAAACAGGAGACCAAACAGAATTTCAGCGCCCATCTGCAGGAGGTTCGAATGGAAAAAGCCAAGGAACTTCTGCGGACAACCGGCTGCACGGTCAGCGAGATCGCGGAGCAGGTAGGCTACAGCAGCTCTCAGTATTTTGCCGTATGTTTTAAAAAATATATGGGCATTTCTCCGGGAGCTTACCGGGATCAGTTATAGAAATCCATCAATGATACCCTCAGAGGACAAAGTGTCCCCTTGTCCACTGAGGATATATTCGGCAATATTGCCTTCCTGGCCGGGAGGCTTTTTCCTTTTTACTGAAAAGAAGCTGATATGACCGGCTGCCTTTTGCGCAAATCGGCGTATTCCGTGCAGAAAATAATATAAAAAATGCAAGAGGAGTATAAAATCTTAAACATTTTATATTAAAAAAAATGTGTAAACAGGACTTTCTGTTTTATACAATAAAAGTAACAGAAGGGAGGAACGAGCATGAAACCAAAAACAAAGGCCGGTATTGCGAAGAAGGACATGATGCCCTATCTGTTCCTGCTGCCGGCGGCATTTTTTATCCTGGCATTTCTGGCATATCCGCTGATGACTGTGTTTTTTTACAGCCTGCAGAGCTATGATGTGACAAAGCTTGCTGATAAAGGATTTACAGGGTTTGAAAATTTTAAAAAGCTGTTGGGAGACAAGATTTTTTATCGTTCCCTGAGTGTATCTGTCAAGTGGGTTTTGGTAGAGGTTTGTTCTCAGCTGGTTTTGGGAATGATACTTGCCCTGCTTCTTGATAAGAAATTCAAAGGAAGAGGTCTTTACCGCTGCATCGTATTTTTCCCGTGGGCGGTATCCGGTGTTCTGACCTCCATGCTGTGGTCACTGATCTATAATGAAAACATCGGACTTTTGAATTCCATCTGCAGGGATCTGGGACTGATTCTTAAAAATATGGCCTGGCTGGGAAATATGAAGACTGTGTTTAAGGCAACAGCGATTGCTGAGATCTGGAGAGGTATCCCTTTCTTTGCAATCACCATTCTTGCGGCACTGCAGAATATTCCTTCGGACCTTCATGAGGCCTGTGTTGTGGACGGTGCGACCACCATGCAGGAGATCTTTCTGGTGAAGCTGCCGATCTTAAAGGATACCATTATCCTGACTACCCTGCTGCGGGCAGTGTGGGAGTTCAACAATGTAGACCTGATATTTACGCTGACAGGCGGCGGTCCCTCCTACCGGACGACCACTCTGACAATGTATATGACCAATATGTCGGTAAAGAACGGAAATTACGGATACGGTTCCACCCTGGCAGTGATCGCCTTCTTCATCCTGCTGATCTTTGCGGGAGTTTATCTGAAGATGTCCGGCTACGGAAAGGAGGATGCATAAAATGGGAAGCCATAAAGGTAAAAAAATGTTGTCCGGCTTTGCATTTGCCGCAGCTCTTATTGTTATACTGATATTTATCCTGTTTCCAATTTATTGGTGTCTGGCTACGTCATTTAAGCCTTCCGCGGAGATCACCTCCAAGACAGTTACATACTGGCCGGCTGCTTTTACCTTGAAAAATTACGCGGAGGCGTGGACGAAAAGCGGATTCAGTACCTATTTTAAGAACAGCCTGTCTATCTCGGTGTTCGGCGTAATGTTTATTGTTTTGATCTCTGTACTGACGGGGTATGCCCTGTCCCGGTTTAAATTCAAAGGAAAAAATGCATTTATGCTGCTCCTTCTCTGCACACAGTTTATTCCCGGCGCCATGCTGATCACACCGATTTTCATTATTTTTAAGAATCTGGGCATGTTAAACAGCCTGTTTGCACTGGTGCTTGTGAATACTACCTTCCATTTCCCCTTCAATTCCATACTGATGCGGGGATTTATAGGGGGCATTGATTACACCATTGAGGAGGCGGCTCAGATTGACGGCTGCAGCCGTTTGGGAGCCATCTGGCATGTGCTGCTGCCGGTATTAAAGCCCGGTATTGCCACCATCGCTGCCTACGGATTTATTTCCTGCTGGAATGAATTCCTCTTCTCGTTTATGTTTATCAGCAAGCAGAACAAGCTGACTCTTCCCGTAGGTTTAAAAAACCTGGTAGGCGAGTTCAGCATCAATTACGGACAGCTGGCAGCCGGTGCTGTGATCGCTGTTGTGCCTACTCTGATCCTTTTCAGCTACGTTCAGAAGAATCTGGTGGGCGGACTCAGTTCAGGAGCAGTTAAGGGATGATGAAGTCCCTGATTTATAAAAGGAAAAGGAGAGCAGAACCATGAAAAAAATGAAAAAGGTATTGGCATGTACAATGGCAGCTGCTATGACAGCATCGCTGGCAGCCTGCGGCAGATCAGGAAACGGTGAGACAACTGCGGCAGCAGCGGCTGAAACAAAGGCAGAGGCAGCTGAGACAAAGGCAGAAGAAGCGAAGCCGGAGGCTTCCGGCGAGAAGGTGACAGTAACCTTCTGGGATGAGAATGCAGGTGATCAGCGCACCGAGTATTATATGGATATTATTGAAAAGTTTGAGGAAGAGAATCCGGATATCCATATCGAGTATCTGGGACTTTCCTCCGGTGATGCCCTTTCCAAATATCAGACAGCGATCGCGGCAGGCGAGACACCTGATGTAGGCGGTTTGAACAATTCCTGGGCAGCAACGGTGATCGGACAGGGACACTGTGTAGCTCTGGATGATATGTTCTCTGCTTGGGAAGGTTCAAAGGATATGGAGGAGGGCTACATGGAGACCTGCCATACCTACAACAAGGACGGTAAGCTGTATATGATGCCTACATCTGCAAACTTCATTACTCTGTGGACCAATGATGAGATGTTTGCAAAGGCCGGAGTGGAAGCCCCCAAGACCTGGGACGAGTTCTTTGAGGTGGCTGAGAAACTGACAAATAAGGATAACGGTCAGTATGGTTATACTATCCGCGGCGGCTCCGCATCACCTGCTGTTCTGATCGACTTCATTTATTCCTATCTGGGAACAAACGAAGTATTTGATGCTGACGGCAAGACGACTATCAACTGTGATGAGTCTGTTGCTTTCCTTGAGAAGTATCTTGGAATGTATGGAAAATATACGCCTGAGAGTGACATTACCGCAGGCTACAAGGAGATCTCCGCAAACTTTGACTCCGGCGTATGCGCAATGTTTACCCACAACCTGGGATCCTATGGCAGCCATGTAACAGCATTCGGCGGAATCGAGGGATTCACCGCCAATCCGTTGCCTACAGCAGACAACGGCAAATATGTAAACTACGGCGGTGCTCTGACCGGTCTTTGCATGTTTGATACCTGTGAGAATCAGGAGGCAGCATGGAAGTGGATCACCTTTATGTGCGATCATTACGCAAACAGCTACTGGAACCAGTCTATCGGACAGCTGCCGACCAACACCGCCTGCTATGGAGATGAGTGGATGAGCGGAATGCAGCATATCCAGTGCGCAATTGAGACTACCAGCCAGGATAACTGCCTGACCTATACTTCTCCGGCATATTTGCCTGAGTGGGGCAACATCAACTCTACTTACATTGAGCCAGGTATCCAGTCTGTAATGTCCGGCGATATGACAGCGAAGGAACTGCTTGATATGTGGGCTGAGCACTTAAATGAGGCATATGCAAATTACATGGCAAACTAAACAGAAAATGCAGCAGTTTAGAATTTTTACCAGAAAATCATAAAAAGGGGACGCGCCGGCGGCAGTACCGGCGCGCTTCTTTTACGCAGAGAAAAGCCAGATGACGGCGAAAGAAAAGTCAGGAAGGAATCGGGAAAGATAAGGAGGAGAAACATATGGTCGGAACAGTATACCCATCCGAAAAGAGAACTTATACAGATGAAAAGAGCGGTGCGCAGATCACACAGCTGACAGATCAGGGGATCAATTATCATTTCTATTTTACGGAAAATTCCTTCGATCTGGACGGAAAAACCATATATTTTCTGTCCAACAGAGGACATGAGGGAACGGAGAACTGCAATCTGTTTAAAATGGATCTGGACAGCGGAGAGATGGTACAGCTGACAGATGACCCTCTGGGTGTGGAGGTGGGAAGAATCACCAAGACGCCGGACGGAGAGCATGTGGCTTACATTACAGGCTCCCAGCTGCGTCTTTACAATACGAAGACAGGAGAAAACAGGCTGCTGTATGAGGAAAAAACACACATGCTTCTGCAGAATCTTTCATTCAGTTGCGACAAGCAGTGGCTGGGATTCAACAGGAATGAGGATGTGGATGCCCTGCCGGACGGCGGCCCCAACTATGCCGGTTTTAAAGAGAAGATGTTTGCCACAAAGGACGGACGCATTTCTGCTATTCGCCTGGACGGAAGTGGATTTCACGATGTGTTCCGGGATACACACTGGTTAAGCCATTTCCAGTTTTCTCCGGATGATCCGGATATTGCCATGTTCTGCCATGAAGGTCCCTGGAATTATGTACAGCAGAGGATCTGGATGATCAATATGAAGACGGGAGACATCTGGCCCTGCTTTCGACAGACGGAGGATGACTGTGTGGGTCATGAGTTCTGGGCGCAGAACGGGGATGTGATCTTCGACAACCGCCGGGGCGGCCATGATGGAACGATCTCCAACTCAAAGAGCCAGGTATACGGTTCGGAAAATGTAAGCACGGAGATGCCTTACTTTGGTTTTGCCCACAAGGACGGCAAGGTATACCGGAAGATCGACATGCCTTTCTACTGCAATCATTATTTTGCCAACGGAGCTCTGTCCATGTTTGTGGGAGATGCGGTGGAGGATATTCTTCTGATTCAGTCGGCAGAGGACGGAACGGCAAAAATGAAGGTACTGGCAAATCACAATACCACCTGGCATTATCAGCGTTCCCATTGTCATCCCACCTTCAGTTGGGACGGAAAGAAGCTTCTGTACGCGGCGGATACGGATGAATGGCATGACAATCTGTTCCTGGTAGATGTACCGGAATCAATTTAAATGGCGGGGAAAATGCGATGAAGAGAGATGTAATACTGCGAAGGGAAGATTTTCGGGATTTCCCTAAGGGGGAATTTCCCTATGACAGGGATCATACGGCTGTGGGGGAGTATCATTATATTGTGGAGGAGGGATACCGCGGAACCTGGTATGACCCGGTCTGCAATTATACCTATAACGGTACGGGACCTACCTGGATCATTACCGAATATCAGGGTGTTCACTACATGGAATCCATGAGGATCGAAAAAAACAGACCTCACAGGACATTCCCCACTCTGGAAACGGGGGAAAAGGAGTGGGGAGAGTATACGGTATCGGTAAAATTGAGGCGTCTTTCCACCAAAGGTGCGGCGGGAATCGTTTTCTGCCTGAGAGACAGTATCGATACACTGGCATTCTGTCTGGAAAACAGAGACAGGGCAGTGCTCTCTTACCGTCACAAGGAGGAGATAACGACTCTGGCAGAGGCAGAATTTCCTCATAGCTGTGATGATTTTTACCGTCTGGAGGCAGTGTGCCATGAAGGATGTGTGGACTGTCGGATCGACGGCTGCCTGTTGTTTTCTGTTACTGCAGAACAGGCTTTAAGAGGGGGACGGGTGGGGATCACCGCTGACTGTCCCACTCAGTTTACTGATTTTGAGACTATGGTGTCAGAGGAGGAATTTCAGGCGATCAAGGGGCGCAGAAGGCAGGAGCTGGAGCAGGAAAAGAAGGAAATGGCCTCCCATCCGTCCATGAAGCTGTGGAAAACCATTGATCTTCAGGATTTCGGTACCAGCCGGCAGGTGCGCTTCGGTCATCTGACGGGAACAAAAGAATGGTTTGTGGTACTGGCACAGATGCAGAAGCGTGTCAGCCGGGATGCCTACGGTTTTATAAGCTGCCTGACTGCTATTGATCTGGAAGGCCGTGTCCTGTGGCAGCTGGGAGAGCCTTCTGTTAATACAAAGGTTCTGGGAAAGGTTTCTGCTGATATGCCCTTCCAGATATACGATATCGACGGGGACGGAAAAGATGAAGTGATCGTGGGGAGAAATTTTGAGCTCCAGATACTGGAAGGAGCTACCGGAAGAATAAAAAAATCAGTGAAGACGCCGCTTTCTGATGATGATGACAGGGAGCTGATCGGAGTTCCCTACCAGGTCTATGCCTTTGACAGAATCAATCCTGACGGTATCCGCATCTGCAATTTCAGGGGAAAGGACCGGCCGGCGGATATCCTGATCAAGGATCGGTACTGCCGTGTCTATGCTCTGGATGAAAACTTAAATCTTCTCTGGAAATACAGGAGTCCCAAAAATACAGGGCACTGCCCGCTGCCGGCGGATATCAACGGGGACGGACGGGATGAGGTGCTGGTGGGTTATACCATGCTGGATGCGGATGGACGGGAGCTTTGGGCCTATCCCATCACAGATGATCATACCGATGAGATCGTGGTCGGAAAATTCCGGGGAGACGGAAAGGGATATTTTGCCTGTGTATCCGGAACCCAGGGTTTCTTTATCGGAGATTTTCACGGAAATATCATAACCAGAGATCTGATCGGTCATGCCCAGAGAGTCAGCGTAGCCAATTACTGTCCGGAAAGGCCAGGCTTTGAGCTTGCGGTGGTAAATTTCTGGGGGCATCAGGGTGTGATCTACCTTTACGATTCGGACGGAAAGGAACTGTGGGAGATGGAAAACAGGATGAACGGCAATATCCTGTGCCCTGTAAACTGGGACGGCAGCGGACAGGAGCTGCTCCTGATCAACGCGGATCCTTACGATGGCGGGCTGATGAACGGACAGGGCGTCCGGTCTGTATCCTTCCCTGATGACGGGCACCCGACTCTGTGCTGTGAGGCGCTGGATCTGACAGGTGACGAGCGGGATGAGTTGGTGGTATGGGATTACCACAGCATGTATATCTATACGCAGGAGGACAATCCCAGACCTCAGATTTACCATCCTGTAAAATTCCCGGTTTACAACGCATCCAATTACCGGGGAGAATTTGCATATCCTGACAGATTCTATCTGGATTTCAGGGAAAAAGACTGACAAAAAGGAGAGTGAAGCTATCATGAAGATCAGTACACCGGAGGCTCAGGGAATCTCTTCCCGTTCCCTGCTTCGCTTTATCGATAAATTAGAGGAACAGAAGATACCGGTTCACAGTGTCCTCATTGCAAGACATGGACATCTGGTGTTGGAGGCCTATTATAAACCCTACGAAAAGGATACGCTGCACCGCATGTTTTCCCAGACCAAAAGCTATACATCCCTGGCCATCGGCCTTCTGGCATCGCAGGGAAGGCTCAGCCTTCAGGATAAGATCTGTGATTATTTCCCTGAGTATCTGCCGGGGAAGGTTCATCCCTGGATGAATGAGATGACTATAGAGGATATGCTGAAAATGGAAACCTGCCATAACATGACAACCTATAATAAGACCAGCACTACGGAAAACTGGGTCAGGAGCTTTTTTCAGACCATTCCAACGCACCGGCCGGGAACGGTTTTTATGTACGATACCTCCGCTTCCCATACGCTCTGTGCTCTGGCAGAGAAGCTGACAGGGCAGAGACTTCTGGATTTTCTGAAGGACAGGGTGCTGCGTCAGATCGGTTTTTCCGAGGAAAGCTACATTATGCCGGATCCCTTCGGCGTTTCCATGGGCGGGACCGGACTGATGGCGAAACCGATGGATATGATGCGGGTGGGACTTATGCTGCTGAATGGAGGAAAACACCCGGATGATTACGGGCAGCCGGAGGGCAGACAGGTTTATCCGAAGGAATATCTGGACTGCGCCCTGGCTTTTCAGACACCTACCATTATGAGCTCCACCAGGGACTGGGGATACGGGTATCAGTTCTGGAAAATGCCCGATGACGGTTTTGCCATGCTGGGAATGGGAAGTCAGGATACTCTGTGCTTCCCGAAGCGGGATATGGTCATTATAATGACTTCCGACACTCAGGGAATCCCCAATGGCGGCGATATGATTCTTAACAATATCCGTACAGAGATCTTTGAACAGCTGTCGGATGATGTACTCCCGGAGGATGCCGGAGCACAGAAGGAGCTGAAGGACAGACTGGCAGATCTGACGCTGCCGGTACTGAAAGAACGGGGCGAAGAGAATTTCCGGGAAACAGTAAATGGAAAGAGTTATTTTTTCTATCCCAATAAGGATGGCTTTAAGCGTTTGCGGGTCATTTTTGAAAATGAGAGACGGGGAATTCTGGAATATGAGAATGAGCGGGGAATCCATCAGATATTCTTTGGCATGGGAAGAAATGTGAGTTGCCTGTTCCCGGAATACAGACAGCTGTGCGTGTCATCGGCATCCTGGTGTGACAGGGATACTCTTTATATCTGCTCCCAGCTGACAGATGAATCGGTGGCGGCCATCCATTTTAAACTGATATTCTCGGGGGATGGGACGCTTACCCTTTTGATGAGAAAGACGGAGGAAACCAAATTTAACGAATTTCAGGGCGTGCTGACGGCGTCCCTTTAACTGGAGAAACTCGATATGGAATACAGGAGCGGAAATGTAAAGCTTGTTTTTTCTCAGGATATTGTATATGAAAAAGAGGGAGTGAAAAGGCAGTTCTCACTGGAGGAAGGTTTCGGGCAGAATGGGGATCTCCGCAGTGTTTGTGTGACAGAGCGGGAGAAGGACGGCAGTCTGCGGCTGCGCATGAAAGCGGAAAACAGAGGAACAGCTCCGGTCATTCTCCGGGAGATGAATTATGTCCGGGTACGGGACCGGAAATATTTTACGCTCTTCGGACAGAGCTGTGAGGATTTCCCTGTGTACCGTCAGGGGCATCACAAAAATGATGTTCCCACTGTGTTCTGTTCCGGAATATGGGATGGAGGGATGGCAGACGGCGCAGGCGGGATGACAGAAACGGGAAACCGGAGAAAATGTGTCACGGATCATTCACAGTGATTCTCTGACGTTGTTTCATGATAAGGGTACAACATGCTCTGGAGATTTATGACGGGAAGAAACAGTTTTGTGGACTGGTGTATTGCGGCCGGATGTGGACAGGAGCAGGAAGATGCCCCCATAGTCTGCGGCTGCTGTTCCGTCAATATTGAGCTGGAGCCGGGAAAGGGATTTGAGGGGGAGGAGCTTCTTATCACTTCCGGGGAGGATGAAAACCGGCCGATCCGAGATTATGCTGCGGAAAAGGCAGCGCAGTGCAATACCAGACGTCATTCAAAGGCACCTTCCGTGTTTGGCACTTGGTATTATTATGGGCTGACAGTGACCTATGAGGATGTGGCTCTTTGTCTTTCGGAGATACAGAGAAAAAAGCTGCCCTTTGACGTGTTTCAGGTAGATGAGGGGTGGGAGAATGGGAACCGAATAAAAAGTTTCCCCGTCCCATGAAAGAGGTGGCCCGGGATATCCGTAATGCAGGCCTGACGGCGGGTATCTGGACCAGTCCTTTTATTGCGCATGAGACAGCGTCTGTATGGAAGGAGCATCCGCACTGGATTTTGCGGGACAAAAAGGGGAGCTCTTTGTGGGGCTATACCTATCACAAACTGGACTTTACCAGAGCTGCGGTCTTATTATGAAGCTGCGGAGTTCTTTGACAGAACAGTCACACTTTTGCAGGCGTATTTCCGGGCAGTGGAGGCTGTCCGCAGGGGAATGGGGGGACGATTCCTATTTCCTGATGTGCGGCGGTCTTTACGATCCCATTATCGGTCTGGTGGATGGGCAGAGAATGGTTGCCGATGTTTTGTCCATGTGGCGGTCGGGTATCAACCGGGACGGCAAGTCCCAGCCCTTTACCGTAAAGCAGAATATGCTCCGCTATTATATGAATCACTGGTGGAACAATGATCCTGACGCTCTGATGGTACGCCGCCGGAGAGAGATGGAGCGGGAGTTGCGGCTGACCTTGGGACTGTTAAATGAGGAGGAAGTGAAGACTGCTGTGGTGAACCGGTATCTGGGAGGCGGTCTGGTGTGTTCTACGGAGCCGCTAGCATCCATTGATGATGACCGGCTTTATCAGCTGGAGCATATACTTCCTGTTATGGAACGGCAGGTGGAGGTGAGAAATCTCTTTGGCGGAGGCCGTTTCCCGGACATAGCTGATATCTATCTGCCGGAAAAAGAACGGCACAGCTTTGTGCTCATAAACTGGAATGATGAGAAGGAAATGCCGGCGGACTTTCAGCTGGCAGAGAAAACGGTATCTGGTCTGAAAAAGGATCAGGCTTATCTTGCGGCGGAATTTTATTCCGGCTGTTACCGGACAGATATAAAGTATGGAGATACCGTGTACATGGGAGTGATCCGATCTCATGGCAGCGCTGTATTTAAGATTCAGGAATATGATCCCGCAAGGCCTTTTATTGTCGGAAGCATGCGTCAGAGGAGCGGGAGGAAAACTGGCAGAGTTTCCGGTATGGGAAATCCGCAGAAGGTGTTCGGAAAAAAGCTGTAAAAAGGGCTGGAGAAGAGAGCTGAAAGAGGAGGAAGGTATGCCCGACACGAATTGTCTTTCACTTCCGGGAGGTGTCCCGGTATCAAAAATTGCTTTAGGAACGATGTATTTCGGGAGCAGGATTACGCGGGAGCAGAGTGAGCGTCTGCTGGATACGTTTGTATCCCTCGGAGGAAACCAGATCGATACAGGCAGGTGTTATGCAGACTGGATTCCGGGCGCCGCCGGGGCCAGCGAGAGAGCAGTTGGAAAATGGCTTTCTGGCAGGAAACGGGAGTCTGTTTTCCTGGGTACCAAGGGCGGAATCAAGCCCAGAGGATATAATGCAACCAGGGGGGATCTGAGCCGGGAGAACCTGGAAAAGGATCTGAAGGTCAGTCTGGAAGCTCTTCAGACAGATTATATTGATCTTTACTGGCTTCATCGTGATGATCTTCGCTTTTCGGCGGGAGAGATCGTGGAGCAGATGAATCGGTGGATCCGTCGGGGAGTGATTCGTTATTTCGGTGTTTCCAACTGGACGTCGGAGCGTATAAAAGAGGCGAATGAATATGCGGCGGCTCATGGTCTGCAGGGAGCTGCTGCATCCCAGATCCAGTATGGTCTGGGTGTCTGCACCACATCGGACTGGGGAGATCCCACCATCGTTTGTATGGACAGTAGCGAGTATAAGGCTTACGAAAGACTGCAGATACCGGTTTACGGTTATTCCGCCCAGGCAGAAGGGTATTTTCCTGTGTATCTGAAAGGCGGTTCGGAAGCGCTCAGCCCCGATATAAGGAAAAAATATGATACGCCGGTAAACAGAAAGAGGGCAGATCGCCTGGCACAGCTGGCGGAAAAAAAGAAGTTTTCCCTTTCCTGGATCATGGCTGAGTATGTCCTTCATTCTCCCTTTCCCGCGGTGTTTATCATGGGCGGAAGCAATGAGGCGCGGATGCGGGAAATCATGGAAATGTATAACCGGGGAGAGAAACAGCTGACGGAAGAAGATTGGAAGGAGATTTTGAGAAGATAGTGGAGACTCTTGAATGGCAGGATGCGCCTGTTAGTTCAGGAGTTTTTCTATTTAATTTGAATACTTAGCGCCGCAGGAGGGGCAAAACTTGGAGTGGCAGCGAAAAGGAACGAACTTGAGGTTACCGCAATGGGGGCAGCCATACATGGCGCCACCATAAGAAGGATCCCCGCAGTTAATGACCTTATCAATGTTTTCCATGACGACAGGTCTGGGTTTTATATCGTATTCAATGATTTCGTAATAGTCTCTGAGCATCTTCTGAATCACATTCATGAGATTATTATGGAATAAAATGACGCAAAAAACAAGCCCTAATTCCCCTCATGAATGAGGGGCTAGGGGAGTTGAGGTGCCGAAGGCACTTTCTTGTCCTCACCCTGTGGAAATGACTGCATATATTGGTAGTAGGACACGAATGACAGGCTTTGGCCCGGACAGAACGTGACAGAAAGGGAAGGTGAGTAGGAAATGACGACATTTCCAATGATATCATACAGACAGTTTGACCAATGGATGGAACAGGGAAAGATTGCGCAGCTGGTGGACCTGAGGGAACCCTGGATGTTTGAGCAGGACCGGATATGGGGAAGCGTGAACATTCCCTACGATGAGCTTGAGAACCTGATGGGTGAAATCCGCAAAGACGGGACCATTGTATTTTACTGTGACAGGGGGGCCAAAAGCATGGTGGTCTGCCGTGACCTGTGGAGGATGGGTTATCATGCCGTGGACCTGGCGGGCGGAATGTTGAATTACAGGGGGAAATACATTGACAGGAGGCCGCTTTCGGCTTTAGAATAGAAACGTGATTATTCTATTTTAAAGGAGACAGACCCATGAAGATAATGTTTGCATCTGATATACACGGTTCTGCATATTATTGCAGGAAGATGCTGGATATATACAGTGAATCGGGAGCCGGACGGCTTGTGATTCTGGGAGACCTCCTGTATCACGGTCCCCGCAATGACCTTCCCAGGGAATATGCCCCCAAGGAAGTGATTGCCATGCTGAACCCCCTTAAGAACCAGATTTATGCAATCAGGGGAAACTGCGACACGGAAGTGGACCAGATGGTCCTGGAGTTCCCCATACTGGCTGATTATGGCCTTCTGGTATTGGAGGGGAAGGTTTTTTATGCTACCCACGGACATGTATACAACCAGGACCGCCTTCCGCCATTGCAGGACGGAGACATCCTGATCCACGGTCACACCCATATACTGAAGGCCGAGACCATTGAGGCGGAAGGGGGCAGGCACATTACCGTGTTAAACCCAGGCTCCGTGTCCATTCCAAAAGGAGGCAATCCCAACACCTATGCCGTTCTGGAGAATGGGGTATTCTCCATACGGACCCTGGAGGGCGAAGTGGTCAAGGAACTGAAGCTGTAACAAAGAGAGGCTGATTGAGAGGAAAATTGATTGAAAACATTTGAATTAATTGCCCCCTGCCATTTTGGGCTGGAGGCAGTACTTAAAAAAGAAATTTTGGACCTGGGATATGAGATATCCCTGGTGGAGGACGGCCGCGTCACGTTTATAGGAGATGACGAGGCCATTTGCCGCGCCAATGTATTTCTGCGCACAGCAGAGAGAGTGCTTCTCAAGGCGGGAAGCTTTAAAGCGGAGACCTTTGAGGAGTTGTTTCAGGGCACCAGAAATATACCCTGGGAGGATTTTATACCGGAAGACGGGAAGTTTTGGGTGACAAAGGCTTCTTCCATCAAGAGCAAGCTGTTCAGCCCGTCGGATATCCAGTCTATAATGAAGAAAGCCATGGTGGAGCGGCTGAAAAACCGTTATGGAGTCACCTGGTTCCCTGAAAATGGGGCCAGCTATCCGCTGAGGGTGTTCCTCTATAAAGATATGGTGACGGTGGGAATTGACACCAGCGGGGAATCCCTGCATAAACGCGGGTACAGGACACTGACCAGCAAAGCGCCCATCACAGAGACTCTTGCGGCTGCCCTGATTCTTTTGACGCCCTGGAACCGGGACAGAATTCTGGTGGATCCCTTCTGCGGAAGCGGTACATTTCCCATTGAGGCAGCCATGATGGCCGCCAATATAGCGCCGGGCATGAACCGTTCCTTCCTGGCAGAGGAGTGGAGGAACGTGATCAAGCGCAAATGCTGGTATGAAGCCATGGATGAGGCGGGTGACCTGGTGGAAGAGGATGTTCAGGTGGATATCCAGGGATACGACGTGGACGGTGATATTGTGAAAGCAGCCAGGTCCAATGCCCGGTCAGCCGGAGTGGACCATATGATTCACTTTCAGCGGCGTCCGGTCAGCGCGATGAGCCATCCCAAGAAATACGGCTTCATCATATCCAATCCCCCTTACGGTGAGAGAATTGAGGAAAAGGAAAACCTTCCCGCGTTATACCGGGAGATAGGGGAGCGCTTTGCGGCTCTGGATTCCTGGTCCATGTACCTCATTACTTCCTATGAAGATGCGCAGAAGTACATTGGACGGAAGGCGGACAAAAACAGGAAGATATACAACGGTATGCTGAAAACCTATTTCTATCAGTTCATGGGGCCAAGACCGACCAGGCGCAGCTAGTGCTCCAGCCAGCCGGAAACAGCACTTCCAGCACTGCCTATTTTGCCATCTGCCGCGTTGTCGTCAGTCAGCGGAGGCCCACTCCGCTTCCTTCCCCCGCCTTGCAGAATGACAAAAAATTCAGCTCTGGCAGTACAGTTTCTGAGTGGATGGAGCTCCGGGAGAACGGTTGAAATTGAGAGGACGGCCATGGTTGTTGTATCAGATATAATTAAAAATGGAATAAGGAAAAAAGCAGCGGTCCTGTTTCTGGCGGTTACATTGTCTTTGGGTACGGCCAGATGCGGCCCGACGCGGAATCCTGCTGAGACACAAAACCCAGGCGGGGCACAGAATACAAACGGCATTCAGGACCCTGACGTCAGCCGGAACCCTGACGGAACCCAGAACCCTGACGGAACCCGGAATCCTGGCGGGGAAGAAAGTCCTGCGGCAGCAGGCGGCGCGGGTACGCCGGGGAACGGAGAGGATGCCGCAGAAAACCGCATGGGCGATACCGGCGGAAATAGAAATCCGTCTGTCTCTGAAACATCCGGCGCAGACAGCGTGTACCAGTGGAACAGGCGGGACATGGCCAATGTAAAGCTTCCTTCTGCCTATGACTACCGAAAGACGGGCAGGGCGCCCCAGATTGGAAACCAGGGATCCCTGGGAACCTGCTGGGCCTTTGCGTCTCTGACTGCCCTGGAGTCCTCCCTGCTTCCGGGAAAGCCCATGACCTTTGCGGTGGACCATATGTCCATGCACAACAGTTTTCTCCTGGGACAGGACGAGGGCGGAGAATATACCATGTCCATGGCCTATCTGCTGGCCTGGCAGGGACCGGTGCCGGAATCCCAGGACCCATACGGAGACGGAGTTTCGCCGGACGGCCTTACGCCCAGCGTGCATGTACAGGAGATTCAGGTTCTTCCCTCCAAGGATTACGAGGCCATTAAACGGGCTGTGTACCTGAGGGGGGGAGTACAGAGCTCCCTGTATACATCCATGAGGGATTATCGGAGCCAGTCCGTTTACTATAACAGGGAGACCAACTCCTATTGTTACATCGGAAACGAAAAGCCTAATCATGATTCTGTTATCGTTGGATGGGATGATAATTATTCCAGGGAGAATTTCAACCTGGACCTGGCAGGGGACGGCGCGTTTATCTGTACCAACAGCTGGGGAGAGGATTTTGGGGACCAGGGATATTTTTATGTATCCTATTTTGACAGCAATATTGGTGTCCATAATATTGTATACACAGGTGTGGAGCCGGTGGACAATTACGACTACATCCATCAGAGCGATCTGTGCGGATGGGTGGGACAGATTGGCTACGGGCAGGACGAGGCTTGGTTTGCCAATGCCTACAGGGCCGGTAAGGGAGAGAATCTGGCTGCCGCAGGTTTCTATGCAACGGACAAGAATACAGAGTACGAGTTGTATGCGGCCCGGAACCTGCCGGACGCGGGAGCCGGGGAAATGGACCGCGCCCTGGATAAGCGGATTTTGCTGGCAAAGGGCAGACTGGACAATGCCGGTTATTACACGATTGTGCTGGATAAAAAAATCCCCTTGGAGGACAACGAAAAATTTGCTATAATAATTAAAATAATAACGCCCGGTACCGTACATCCGGTGGCCATTGAATACAACGCAGGGGACGGTATTGCCCAGGTGGACTTAACAGACGGCGAAGGGTATCTGAGCCATGACGGAAAGGTGTGGGAACATGTGGAGGAAACACAGTCCTGCAACCTGTGCCTGAAGGCATATACAAAGAAATAACAGAGAATTATAAAAGGAACAGAAGGCAGAGGGCTTTGGATATGGGACACAGAATCATATTTGCAACGGGCAATGAGGGAAAGATGCGGGAGATACGCCTTATACTGGCTGATTTGGGGCTGCCCATACTTTCCATGAAGGAAGCGGGCGCTGAACCGGAAATTGTGGAGGACGGCACCACCTTTGGGGAGAATGCCGAGATTAAGGCAAGGGCTGTGTGGAATCTGACAGGGGATATTGTACTGGCGGATGACTCCGGCCTGGAGGTGGATTATATTGGCGGGGAGCCGGGTATCTACTCTGCCCGGTACTTGGGCGAGGATACGCCCTATGAGGTTAAGAACCGGAGTATCATAGAGCGTCTTAAGGAGGCCACGGGACAGGAGCGCGGCGCCAGGTTTGTGTGCAGCATCGCAGCCATGCTGCCGGACGGCCGGGTACTCCACACAGAGGCTGTGATGGAGGGGCTTATCGCCGGGGAACCGGCCGGAAATGGAGGTTTTGGGTATGATCCCATTCTCTATCTGCCTCAGTTCGGCAAGACATCCGCTGAAATTACCATGGAGCAGAAGAATGAAATCAGCCACAGGGGGAAGGCGTTAAGGGCTATGAAGGAGGCCCTGGAAGGTGTGCTTAAGTAAGAGATGGAGAGGACGAAGGATGAGGATATTAATTGTCAGTGACACCCATAGAAGGGATGAGAATCTAAAAGAGGTGATCCGGCGCACCGGACCGCTGGATATGCTGATTCATTTGGGAGACGCAGAGGGGAGTGAACATGCCATTGCCACCTGGGTCAATGAAGACTGCGATTTAGAGATTATTTTGGGAAACAATGACTTTTTTTCATGTCTGGATAAAGAGAAGGAACTGATGATTGGAAGGTATAAGACCCTTCTGACCCACGGACACTACTATAATGTCTCTGTGGGGGCTGAGTATCTGAAACAGGAGGCCAGAGCCAGAGGCTTTGACATTGTCATGTTCGGGCATACCCACAGGCCCTTCTACGAGATGGAGAAAAAGGAAGGAGATAAGGATTTGATTGTGCTGAATCCGGGAAGCCTGTCCTATCCCCGACAGGACGGACATAAGCCCTCTTTCATGCTCATGGAGATTGACAAAGAGGGAGAGGCTCATTTTTCGCTGAATTTTCTGTAGGATTCTTGTTGACATTTGTGAAGGCATAGTATATAATAATCCTTGCGTCGAGAGACGGGATTGGATGACAGGTTATATTATGCCAGCGCCGGGGTGTGGCTCAGCTTGGCTAGAGCGCCTGGTTTGGGACCAGGAGGTCGCAGGTTCGAATCCTGTCACCCCGACTTTAAAAATAAAATAATAACATTTTCGCGCGAGTGGCTCAGGGGTGGAGCACCACCTTGCCAAGGTGGGGGCCGCGGGTTCGAATCCCGTCTCGCGCTCTTTGTATGGGCTGAAATTTCCTTGATTTATAAGGAGTTTTAGCCTTTTACGTTCTCCAAAACGTTGTAGACAGTTGTAGACACTTCTTATTCTGTCCAGATGGAGAAATAGCGGTATGGTTCGATCCCCGTCTCGCGCTCTTTTTATTGGTAGCGGAAGTCTTGATTTATAAGGACTTCCGCTATATTTGTGTGTCTTTCAGGCTGTAGACAGTTGTAGACAGCTTACAAAGCCTTAGATATGAGGTCATAGGTTTCTTTTTCCGTCAATGGATTGTAGATATATCCGAGAGTGGTATTCAAGTTGCTATGTCCCAGCAGTTCCCGGATACAGTCCAGCGGTACGCCACTGGCGTTTAGGTTGCTGGCAAATGTCTTTCTCATTTTGTGAGTGGACTTTGTAGACAATCCCTGACGTTCTGCATATTTTTCCAGTACATAGGCAATCTGCCTTGATGTAAGCCGTTCCCCGTCCCTCATAAAAATGTAATCGCCGGTATGCCCTATCTTTTGCAGAATATTGATTGCCTTTGGAACCAGAACCACGAATCGGTCACGGTTTGTCTTTGTATGCTCCACTACCTCATATTGGTTTGTAACCTGATTTCTGACTTCTTCACGGACAATATGCAGATGGTTGATATTGATGTAATCGTCCCATTTCAGGGCTACCAGTTCCCCAACACGCAAGCCAAGCAAAAAATTTAATTTGACAGCCAGAAATGCGGTATCAAGCGTTTCTGTATACATGCGGTCAAGATACTGGTTTAAGTCATTCAGTTCATCAGAATTATAAGTTTCTGTTTTACCTGTTTTTCTGACTACCTGCTTAAACTTGACAAGAATCTGAACTTTGTCCATGGGATTCTCAGTCAGATATTTTTTCCTGATGGCATATTCAAACATACCGTTTAAGATTGTCTTGATGTTGCCCCACTCTTTACGGGGGAGATTAAACTCCCTTACAATGCGGTTACATTCTGATTCCAGCAGTAATTCATCTATCCTCTTGATTTTCCTGTTATGCAGGGCAGATGGTTCAAAATATTTGCTGTAATGCTGTTTATGCCGCTTGATGGTATTAGGGCTGTTGGTTACGGTCTGTTTGTATTCCAGCCATTCCTCATACAGTTCGTAAAAAGTCATTTTGTCAATGTGCGAATTTTGGAAGTATATCGGAATCAGCTTATCCAATAATTCATCTTCCGTCTGTGCCTTGATATTCTTTCTTTTTCCGTCTGACCCCTTATAGCAGGTCTGCCACCGTCCGCCCTCTTTTGCTGGCGGTGTGATGGCGTAATTATGTATTTTACGGACTTGTTCTCTCTTTGTTGACATAAGCGTATCTAGCACACTGTATGTATCAAGTATACCGCATTCAAGGGCTTCCTTCAATAAAGAAAGATTGAAGATTTCCGAAGTATTTTTATTGTCATTCATATACGCCGCCTTGTAACAGGCGCAGGGAACAAAGTTTTATTTGGGGGATTGTTTGATTGAAATTTGATATGGTCTATGATTTTATAATTTGTAAGTATGATTATTTTCGTTATGTTTTTTGTTTGCAATAATTTTATCAGCGTATATTGTGAAGTCCCAACGCCTGTCAGATTTAATTATTAAATGGTGTATCTGCCCTGTCAACCGGCTGGAATCCATGCAGATAATCAATAGTGTCATATTCCTGCCATTCACCGGGAGCCGTGTATATCCTCACCTTATGAATACGCCGCATAAGGGCGTTCCATGTTTCTTTCTGCTCTAAGCGGATATTATGGTACTGGTCGTCTAATTTCCAGTTGGAAACGATATAGACGAAGTTGTAGCAGGCTTGCCGGTTGTTGTACCTTGCAGGAAGTTGCAGAGGGTAGACGTCAAGGTAGTTCAGCATATTTCCTATTGGTAAATCGCTTCTAAACTCTTCAAAAACGATTACATCTTCCCCGGAGTATGTGTCAAATGGGTGTTTATAGTCCGTTACCCGGTATACATTAGAATCACCGTGATTATCAAGAATGTATCTTGATTTACCGTAACCGGTTGCACCACTGACATAGGTTACTAATAGATTCATGCGCCGTTCTGCCTTGTAGCGGCTGGAAAGTATCTCTAAACGTGCCTTATCAATGTGCTGTAGGTTCAGGAGGTTGTCTGGGTTGATTTCCAGAATCTCCACATTGGAATAGCCGTCCTTAATCATTTGGTATAGGTTGGCTAAATCGCTTCTTCGTCCCTGTCCCGTTTGGGGCATGGTTCCCCATTCTTCAAAGGTATCTTTTAAATTCGTGGTTCCCTTTTCAGTATCTTCCCATTTGCCCTCTTTGCGGATATACGCCCGGTTTTCTTCTGCCGTTCCTTGCGCTTCTTCGATATGGGCAGAGGGAAAAGTTTTCTTTATGCTGGAAAAGTAAACCGGATTCTTAAATTGTACAAATAAATGGGTATGGGGCGTTTGGGCAATTTCATCACACATACACCAATAGATAATATTCTCCCAGCTTGACAGTTTTTCTTTAATGGCCTGATGAGAGCAGTTTTTATGCTTATCTGGATTGTTAAATGTACAATTATATTTGCGGCTACGCCGATTATTATTTAAGTTTTTCTTTTTAGTTGTCATGGTACTTCCTTTCTATGTTCCGGCACAGAGCCGACACAATCGGGGGTATGCCGGAACCATTGATTTTAAAGGATTCTTTGTGTTTTTGACACTGACACCGAAGTTGTGGTAATACTAACAACTTCGGTATGGAGCAAGGGGCTTCGCCCCCTGCTCCGGTCAACCTATGGCTTATGCTCCGCAACGCCGCCGGTTGACTGTATCTGGTGTAGCAATTCCTGAATCGAGGGCTGTCTGTCCATATAGTTGCGTATATGTTTTAACAGTATATCTTGTTCAGGAATCCAAGGGACGATAATTTCTGTAGCCCCTTCCTGCCCGTCAATCAGAGCGATTCCCTGACCGGTTTTATAGTTCCGGGTATTGTTTAAATCTTCGCCGGCGAACAGCATAAGACGTTGTTCACGGCTAAGCCTTCCGAAGCAGAGAAGGTTTTGGAATTGTTCGCGTGATCCGGCGGAAAAGTTTGAACTGTCTGCCCTTTGGACAAGAAGAAAGATTCCAATTCCATTTCCAATCCCTCGTCCTAATGCTAGGATTTCTCCGACCTTCGCCATCAAATCATTCTTTTGCTTTTTGTCTATGCTCTCTATGTAGCTCAATAAGCCGAACCATTCCTCAATGACAAGCGTCACGTGACCTATCTCTGGATTTTGGTGCTGTCGAATTTCAGAGTATAACTCATAGTAGTTGTATATCATAGAAACAGCACTATCAGCGCAGGAATAAGCGGAACAGCCTTTCAGAGGGGCATATTCCTTTCCGGCTTTAAAGTCTGCCAGATACAAAATGCTTTCCTGGTCCTGTAAAATATGATAGGCATACCAAAGAAAACTCTGCGACTTCCCACTTCCAGACTTGCCCGTAATCAGGGAATGGGGATTTTTACAAATATCAGTATGAATTGCGGTCTTTATTCCGTATTCTTCCCAATCTACAAGGCTATATCCGAGTATCATAAGCCACCTCCTAGATATGCTCAACTAATTCACGGGATTGCATGGAATGCCCCTGCTGTTCCTTTAACTCCCTGTATGCTTCACAGTCCAAAACTAAAACGATAATAGCGGTTGAACCAAGGTCTTTTACGGAATCTACATGCACTGGGGTAATAAGGCTATCCCCTACGGGCGCCGTGATTCCCTCTATTCCCTCTATTTGCGTTTTCGCTATAACATGAGAGGAAATTAGGTTGCTAACGTAGTCGGTTCCTTGTGAAAACGGCAGGGTCTTTGTTTTATGAAGCTGAAAATTATAGTAAATAATTGCGTGCCTGTCATCTATGGTTATCGGGGTGACAGCATTCAGCAGGTTGGGGGCAACAGGTTTCACCACCTCTATTAAACTGCACAGTCTTTCATCTAAAATCTTATAGAGGAAAAGACGCAGGTAGGCATATTGTGTAGAGGCATTCTTTTGCTGGCGTGCCAGTTCTTCCCGTTTTCTGCGCTCTTTTTCTTCACGGTGTTTACTTATCTGCGAAGTGATAGAACCTAAGAGCATGCACAGGCTAACAAAGAGTATGATAATCAACTCCGTGTTCTCAACCCAGATTCCATAGAGATATTCTATGGCTTTTACAAATGCAGTCAGAACCCAGATAACGGACATCAGACCCAACCCTAGAATCAAAGTAAATAAAATTAATTTCGATATCAACCGTTTGTTATTACGGAGCTGTGAAGGGACTTTTTTCAGTCCCTCCACGGCTCCATCGGTTAAGCGGTCGAATTTTTCTAACCACTTTTCCAATTATGCTTTTGCCTCCTTCGATATCGTGAAACCAGAAGCCTTACATGACAGCGAATAATCTGTCATGTTGGCGGTTTTGTACCAACGGGCAGAAAAACCTTGAATCTGCTCAATGGGTACAACGGCGTTGGGGGTGCTGAACAGTTCGGGATTAATCAAGGCAGAACCGGGCACCTTCATTGAAATATGTTCGTATTTCCGAAACGGCAATACAATGTCATAGCTATGGCCGCCAATTTCTCCGGCAATGCCATTATTGTAATCCTTGTAATAAGGGCGAACTCCCACACACAGGCCAGTTTGTCCCTGGGCTAACTCGGCAAAATTGGTGATAATGAAGTCACTGGGTCTTAACATTTAGCATTCCTCCGTTTTCTACATATTCTAATAATTCGTCAAGGTAGGCAACAATTTGTGGTGCGATCGCGTAGGTATTAGCAGTGATTGTCATTTTCTGAATACTGTCGGTACCCTTAAATGAAAATCGCTCCCAACTGATTCGTGGTGGAGTATCTCTCCAAAAAGAAAAACTGATTTCGCCTGATTCAGAGATAAAATAAATCAAAGCAGGGCAGTTGTTCAGGTAGAGATTTCCACGGAATGGCGTGTCGCTATAAGTCTGGAGCACACCATTCTTAAAGGGAAAACACTCTCCTTTGGGGGCTTTGCGGATAATTGAGATTAAATCCGCAAACGTTCTTGGTTTCATTAGTCATGTCCTCCTGTTTTGTATTTATCAAAAACATGCCGCGCGTTGTGTTGTTTGATGTATCAATAATACTTCATTTTTTTACCGATTACAGTAGGTTTTATGGGATATTTTGTCCCATAAAATCAGCCCCGTAATTTATACGGGGCAAAATTTTTTCAATCTACTTATCTTTTGCGATTTTACGAAGAACATTAGCTAGGCTCTCCAAAAAATCGCAAAATGATTGCAGATTTTCGCCACTTATCGGGCTTATCAGATTACTGATATCGTAATCACCAGATTCTTTTCCAGTAGACTTTTTCCCAAGTAAAAGGAAGTCCGGTGAAGTATGATAGAACTCGCACAGAGCGTAAACGACTTCTGTATTAATAAAAGCCGTACCGAGTTCATATCGGGCATATTGGGATTTTGAAAGTTTGACTTGCTTGTCTTCATCTCTTTGAGCACTCTCTACTCGAGCCACAACATCAGCCATGCTTAGCCTTTTTTCCGTCCGCAAGCTGTATAAGCGAGAACCTGTTTCCTTTGCCTCCTTTGAGTAGGGGCTGTTTTCTATCTGTTCTTTATAATTCTTTTTACTCATAATCATGCTCCTCTTAGAGCACTTTGAGCGCGCGTTCAAGTGCGTTTGAACTTTGGAATATTTAAGCATTAAAAAACTTCCCGGGATTAAGCACTGGGAAGAAGCAAAACAAAAAAGACTTCCTCTGCCAGTGGAAAAACCAACATGCCTTTGCTAATTGCACTTGCACGTTCTTCTTACCTTATACATAGGTAAGAACCTTCCACAGACATTGAAGTCTGAACAGATAAAAAAACAATTCAAATTATACCATCAATTCACCTCGGTCAATCTAAAATTCATATAAAAATTGTACCATGGATTGAAAAGTGATTCAATTATATTTTTCTTAAAATAAAATAAATTAACCATAAAACTCAAGAAAATTCAGTGACAGAATTTATATATTACGCATAGTGCCAACTAATTCCTGTATCAATACTACTTGTCTATCACTTAATCCTTTCAACGAAAGTAGAATATCATCATTATCAGAGTTGTTACGACACAGTATATAGTCAGTTGTTGTATGATAAATATCCGCAAGAGAGGAAAGCCGTTGAATACTTGGCATACGTTCCCCTCGTTCGTAGGAACTAATTAAAGCAGGAGAGACTTTTAAAATTTTTGCTACATCATTTTGCGATAGATGATAACGTTCACGTAGAATCCTTAATCTTTCACCACTGTTCATTTTAAGTTTACACCTCCACATACTAAAAGTTTATAGACAAAACATATACTTTGGGTGTATAATATTAAAAACTAAAAGTGGTCGCTATTTGGCATAATAATTTTTTTAAAGTAATAGTTTCAAATTTTATGATAAATTAAGAAGGGCGTGATTTTATGAAAAAGGTATTAATGACAGCACTTGTGGCAGTACTAACGACCTCAACGGCTACTATTCCAGCAGTAGCTGCTACGCCAGCAGAAGGTCAGGAATCAGGAGGATTTATAGGAACGCCAGCAGAATTGGCACGGCTGATTGATATGGGAGTTATAGAATCAGAGATGGCGAGTATTACGCATGAAATGGGAAGTGATTACTTTTTAGAAAATGGAATTCGCCCCCTGACCGTGGATGATGTAGAGGGTAAAATTCCGTATAATTCGGTCAATGAAGCATATGGGGAATTAACAGCCAACACGCCTTATGCTGGTATGGTGAAAGGGCAAGACGACAGGGCGATTGGTGCCACTATTGTAAGCAACTTTGCTGTCGAACATCTGTCAGATATTACAATAGCCGATAATCAATATGATACAGCAATAAATATATTAGAATATGTTAATCGCTATTTTATATATGATTATGCTTATACTGGAGCACCGGAATATTATGCTCTAAGAGACCGGCGTGGAGTATGTGAACATTATACGAAATTGTACACGGCTATGTGTAAAGCGGCTGAAATCAATGCTGAATCTATGAAAATAGACTTCAATGGCATGTTTCATGTAGTAACACTGCTGACAATAGATGGTGTTCAATATTGGGCTGATCCAACAAATAGTACAAGTTTATATACAGTACTTCCTGAAAACTACGTCAATCCAAGCCCATACACAGATAATGGAACTCTATTTGAAATACCTAGACGGGTTGGATATATAAATGAATTTGATGGGAAATACTACATATTTACGCGAGAGGAAATGAAGAAACTAGCTAATCCTTGTAATGGTGATGTTTAGCTTCGAATGTGTAATCGAAGGGTGAAATTTAAAAATGTTATCTTGCAAATAAGATAAAATAAAATTTTAGGAGGGCAAAATGAAATTAAAAAAAATGATTCCTATGGTGATGGTATTTTCAATGGCAACGTCGAGTGTAGCATTTGCCGGAACATGGAGCGTTGGAAAAGGAGAGAATCAAAACAACTGGTGGTACGATAACGGAGACGGTACATACGCAAATAACGGTTGGCAATGGATTGATGGGAATAATGATGGGACAGCAGAGTGCTATTACTTCGATACGAATGGTTGGTTGCTGACAAATACTGTTACGCCAGATGGATTTAATGTAAATGCTGATGGAGCATGGGTAAACAATGGACAGGTTGAAACAAAAGTCACCGAGCAAACGCCTAATAATGAAACTTCTAATATAGATGGGAAATATACCCATACAGGTTATTACTATAATGGCAATTTTATAGAGTGGAAACCAGAAGAGGCAGACGCAACTGTAGAGTACATTATCTTAACTGAAATTGACGAAAATACATTAAAGGCAGAAATTTGGGGTGCAGAGGTGCATGGTTCTGAAGCAATCCTAAAAAAAGATGGAGATTCATATGTATTTGAATCAGGCAAGTTAAGTGATTTAGATATCTATTATGACTTATTTGATGGTGCAGATATGGAACAATTTATTTATGAACTTCATATCGAAGGAGATACACTTAGAGTAAAAACTGCATGGAAAGGAATGATATACGATACAGTTAGTATCTTTAAGCGATAAAAGTTAAAAAAGTAATCAAGAGGTTGATAGACAAAAAATGTTCTATCAACCTCCTTTGCAATTCTGGAATATTATCAACCGCTATAACAAGCAGTAAAGGGGTAAAATGTATCTGCTCCGCAGACCCCTTGACAGCTTTCCTCTCTGATTTCCAAGTTGTAGACAGCCTGTAGACACACCTTAGACAGTGTGCGTTCCTCCTTGATTTTAGTAGCTTTCCCGACATTGGGAGAGTTCGAATCCCGTCTCGCGCTTTTTTGCTGTTTAACCGGAGCTTTGTATTTATTTTTTTACAAGGTGCTCCGGTTTTTTTGTTTTTGTATTTACCATCTTAAAGTATGATTTTAGTTCATTTTAGGTTCTTGTCCCAGGAAAAGAGAAGTATATTGGAAGTATAAGACTAAGGGAGGGAAGCTGATATGAGAGTAACTGAAATGAGAGTAACTAATAAGAGAGCAGCTGATAGGAAAAGGTGCTGGAAGATGGTAATTGCGGTGTTATTTGCCACTGCGGCTGTGAGCATGAGTGCGTTGGCAGGCCAGTGGAGGCAGGATGATACCGGCTGGTGGTACCAGAATGAGAATGGCACGTATTTAAAAAGCGAATGGTCCTGGATAGATGGAAAATGTTACTATTTTAATGAGGACGGTTACTGCCTCCAGAGCGCTCAGACACCGGATGGATACAGCGTTGACGCACAGGGGGCATGGATTGAGGGCGGCGTGGTACAGACTCAGGAACAGAGCCAGGACAGCAGCGCAATAAAGCAGATTGACAATGTGGTTGTCACTGTTCCCGGTGGGTTTGTATTTCATTCCTCTGATGAGAGGGGAATCTATATGACCAGTGTGGACGGCAGCAGCCTTATCTGTATCATGTCGGAATCACTGGCGGACTTTGGAGGATATGCAGAACTGGTATATACATACCAGGAAAGAGTACTGGATACAGCTGTGGAAGCGGAGTTGGGGGCACCCCAGTCCAAGACAGCCAGTCATCTTGCCAGCGGCTCTTGGTACTGTTATCACTATATGGATGCATCTTCCCTGGGCATACCGGGATTTTTGAAGGTTTATGCCAGAATCAGTGGAGGCAGAGTGCAGATGGTCATATTCGGCGGCGCTATTTCGCCCCTGGATACGGATGGAATAATGAACAGCTTGGCCTTTTTGTGACAGGCGGTCTTGACAGAAGGAAGAGATTACTATATAATGCAAGTGTACACTTGCTTTTGCGGGAGGGTGATATGGACCAGACAGGACAGAATATTATAGATGCAGCTATGGAATTGGTA